>LFFM01000416.1_pt1 | contig 29434 bp, 29 predicted proteins | sample 643131 | NCBI WGS metagenome assembly LFFM01 (sample SAMN03777445, study PRJNA286221) | soda lake metagenome | biome: soda lake; feature: Kulunda steppe; material: water; isolation source: sample Tc-Br brine of Tanatar trona crystallizer | place: Russia: Kulunda steppe | collected 2011-07
CGGATTAGTGTCCGTCGGTACCGCCGTCATCGGGCTACGCCCGATTGCTTGAGGGATCTTCGATCCCTCTCTGTCGTCGGCTTACAGCCGACTGCCTGAGGGGCCTCCGGTCCCTCTCTGTCGTCGGACGTAGCCCGACGACGGCGGTAATTGATGACACTAATCCGTATGAGTCAGCTCCCCGTATCGTACTTGTAGGTCGCGGTTTCGGGATCGATCCCGAAGTCTTCGGCAGACTCCTCGTTCGACTCGTCCGCTTGCTGCTCGGGAGCCCGTTTGAACGCCTCTCGAAGCCGATCGGGTAGCCGGAACCGATCGATCTCGATCGCGAGCGGGACCGCGTTCGGATCCGTCTTCTCGCGTTTCGCTGCCAGCCGGCCCTGCAGTGGGTCAGGGAGCTGTGATTCGTCGATCCGGCGGAACCCGAACTGGGCGAGGTAGGCGCTCTCGCCAGTCAGCGTGTAGACGATGTCGAACCCCTCGTCGCCCGCGTACTCGATGAGTCGTTCGATCACGTGGGCCCCGACACCCTGGTTTCGCCACCCCTCGAGGACGCCGATGCTGGTCAGCTCACAGACCGCGTCCTCCCGGCCCGCTCGATCGCCATCCGCCGCGTCGTCTCCGTCGTCGAGTTTGTGGATGCGGATGCGGCCGAAGCCGGCCTTCTCGCCAGCCGTCTCGTCGATAGCGACGACGTAGTCTCGGGAGCGAAACGCCGTTGCGTCGAGTCCCATCGACTCGATGTGATCGAGAAGCCAGACCTCTTCTCTGTTTTTCGCGTCCCGCACGTACATGATTCGATGTACACCGTGTGTCGCTAAAAGCGTTTGCTGGCTCCCTGAACGGAATCGGCGGCCCCACCAACCCGGCTCACTCCTGGCGGGCAACGACGACCCCGAGCAATACGAGGCCGAGAACGAGCGCGCCGCCACCGACGAGCGTGGTCCCCGAAAGTGCGATTGCACCACCGGCGACGACGGCGGCACCGCCGCCGCCAGCGAGTGCTGCCGTCGTGATGGGGGCCCGCTGGCCCGTCTCTCCCCGAATCGTCTCGAGATCGGCTCGCAAATCCGCAAGCTCCTCCTCGCGATCGCTTTCCTGGTCGCGATCGATGTCGGCACTCTGCTCGGCGACCGTCTCGAGCCGATCGTTCAGCGAGTCGAGCCGTGTCTCGTACTCCCCACGGAGCGTCTCGACGTCGGCTGAGACGTTCCGAACCTCGCCAGTTGCGGTCTCGGCGTCCGTGATGGCAGTTTCGACGTCGTCGGCCAGAGTTTCAACGTCCGCGGCGACGTCGTCGATTGCCGACTCCTCGACAGTCGTCTCGAGGCGCGATTCGATCGCGTCGGCCCGTGACTCGAGGGCGTCGAGGCTCGTATCGAGCGTCTCGGTCCGATCGGCCGTGGTCACGACGCGATCGTCGATCCCCGACACGTTCTCCTGGAGCGCATCGAGCGTCTCGTCGGTCGTTTCGATCTCCGCTGTAACCGCATCGAGGCGTTCCCCGGTCCGATCGAGACGCTCGTCGACGTCGGCGAGCGTCCCGTCGATGGCCCCGATCTCGTCGTCGAGTCGCGTGTCGAGGCTATCCAGCCGATCGTCGGTCCGTGCCGACAGCTCGTCGACTCGATCGGTCAGCTCCGTTAGCCGGGTCGCTTCCTCCTCGAGGCGACCAGCCAGCCCCTGCACGCGGGTGTCGAGACGATCGACCCCCTCATCGAGGGCTGTGAGTGCCGTATCGAGCTCCGAAACCGTCTCCTCGACGGCTTCGAGTTCGGTCTCCGAAGCCGACTCGGCTGCAAGCTCGACCAGGTCGTCGTGGATGGTCTCCGATCGCTCCTCGAGACCCGTGGCCTGATCGCCGACGCGCTCTAGCTCCGTCGTGAGCTCCGTCAGCCGATCGTCGAGAGCCGATCGATCGGCGGCTGCCTCCGCGGTCGTCTCCGTGAGTCGCTCGATGTCCGAGTCGACGGTTTCGATGTCCTGTTCGAGGCTCTCGAAGGCAGCCGAAAGCGAATCGAGATCGGCCGCGAGGTCGTCGAGTTCCGTGTCGGTCACATGTGTCTCGCTCTCCGCTTCGAGATCGGTCAGGTCGGCAGCGACCCCCTCGAGTCGTTGCTCGACCGCTGTGAGGTCGTCGACCGACGGCGATCGATCGGCGACGTCTTCGACCTCCGCGAACAGACTCTCGACGTCTTCGGTGATCGCCTCGATCTCTGCGTCGCGGTTTGCGAGCCGATCGAACAGAGTGTCGATCGCATCATCGGCCCTGTCGCGGTCCGGCTCCGCCTCGAGTGCGCCGTCGAACGAAACGGACGTCGGCGTGTCCGCGGTCGACGCGGAGTCGTCGGCCGCCGCGATTTCGGTCCCGAAATCGTCGGTGGGTTCCGTGACGGTGGCAGTCTCGGTTGCGTCCGTCGGTTCGTCCCACGTGACGTCCTCGAATTCGTCGACGTCGTCGGCTGCAGCCGCGAGTGCCCCACGGGCAGCGCTCACGCCGGGTTCGTCAGCCAGTCGAACGCCGCGAATCGAAAGCGGACTGTCTCCGGCGTCGACCCGTCCGCCGACGAGGTATTCGACTCCCTCGACGGCCCCGTCGCCGGCGACCGCGATCGGAACGGCCAGTCCGTTTTGAACGTCGCCGGCGTCCGCCCGTGTTCCGATCGCATCGACCACCTCACCGACGAGTGCGTCGTAGGCGTCGGCGATCGCGCTCTCGATCGAGCCTGCCGTCGTCTCCGGATCGAGGACGAACTCGTCGAGCGTCGCAGCGACCGCTGATTCCGCGTCCCCCGTCGCGCTGGCCGCTCGCTCGACGACCCACTCACTGCCTTTCGAAATCGAGAACGCAAGCACCGGGACGCCGTAGTACGACAGCGTGACCCCGGTCGTCTGGGAACCGATGCAGATTCCGAGCCCGGTGTAGTTGTCGGCCGCGAGTTGATCGTAGACGACAGCAAACCCGGTGCTGATCGGCGTCACCGCCGCATCCAGTTCGTCGAGTGCGGACGCGACGGCCTCCCGGTGTCTCTCCGTCGGTGCCTGAGCGTCGACGATGGTTCCGGGTATCGTATAACAGACGCTCTGGGCTGTCTCGGGACACAGTTCGTCGACGAGCGCACCCAGAGCAGGGACGGCATAGCCATCCGTGACGAGAACTCCGTCTGCGAACAGCGACAGCGGTTCCGTGTCCGTCGCCTCGGCGACTGCTCGCGCGGCTGTGCCGACGACGTACGTCGTTCCATCGTGGTCGACAGTCACCGTCTCGGCGGGCGACAGACCGGCCGCGTCGATCGCCGATTCCTCTGCAGGGACGACGATCGGTCGTGCCGACTCGACTGTCGGCTCGTCACCGGTAGCCGATCGGATCGCCCCCGGGGCGATATCGAGACCGTATTCCATGGCAGCCGGAACTGAGAGTATCCTCTTGGTGTTTTGGTCCCGAGTACCAGAACTGAAAACCAGCGTCGTCTCGTCCGCCTCATATTGCGTAGCGTCATCAAGTACCGACGGACACGAATCAGTCTCACTCGGTGGGCTGAGCCTCGCCGACTGCCCCCACAGTGTCGCCGGTCGCGAGCGTCGTCTGCCACGACGACTCGGGAACGCGGGTGTTCACCATCAGTCGGAAATAGTGGTCGAACCAGGCCTCGCTCGCCCAGTCCGGAAGCGTCGCTTCCCGCCGGCGGACGAACGTCTCCCTGAACCCGTCCGTTTCCACACCCGTGTTGGGATCTCGACTGGGGACGACACAGCGCTGACACGGGTTGACGCCATGGAATGTCGCCGCGCCGATCTCGAACGGAACGACCGTGTCCGGCCGATCGTACAGCCGATCCTCCCAGAACGCCGGAACGCCGGCAACCACGAGGTTCGGGCGGAGCCGACGACACATCTCTGTGGCATCGATCCCGTCGTACCACGACGCGACTGCCTCGAGTGTCCCCTGGCTGAGCAGCGTCGGCCCGGCGGCATCCATATCGTCCGGATAGCCACCCTCGTCGTCACGCACGACGTCGACCGGATAGCCGACAAACTCCGAGAGCCACGCGGCCAGCCGATCGCGATCGCGTTCGAGATGGAAGCGCCGTTCGTCCTTGCTGTCGTACTCGCTGAGTGTGACCGTCTCGTCCGAGAGATGGTACTCGGCGGTGAGCCGGTGGATTCGTCGCTCGCGTTTGCCGTTGACGTACGCCTGGTGTGGGTCCGTTTCGAGCGTCGACCGTTCGGCCCGCTCGACGATCGCGTACCGTCGATCCAGATCCAGACCGCCGTTCTCGACAATCGTTGCTGACTGGACTGAGACCGGATCGAGTGACTTGATCGGATGGACGAGCAGCCGATCGAGCGTTGCCATGATATCCGGTGGCAGGCCCCGGTGCTTAGGCCTGTTCATTCCCGGTTCGAAGATCGCTTACCGAACCCGGTACCAGTGGGTTGGGCCCGCTGAACCCTGGCCGGCGGTCCCCAAGTTCTGGCGTGAGCGATCGCGGACGGCGGCTCCGTCCCCACGGCCCTGTGTTTCCACGAGTCGTTCACCGCCGGTGACCAGTGTGTTCTCGGACCACCACAGTGAGACGAGTGTCGCGATCGTATTGTAGTAATGTGACAGTTATTGCGTGAACGTCTCACACGACCCCCGCTTCGCCGGGTGCAACGCCCGTTGCAGTCGGCATCTGACAGCGCTATCGCCCCAACGCGGGATTTCGTCGTGGAAAGGTCGATTGAACGGGTAGTTTCCCACCAGAATCCACCATTTATCACTGAAATGGTACTACCTGTTTACAACACGGGGCCATGCCCTCTCGACCGGAGCATGAGCGCACGCAAACTACTCGCCCTGACAGTAGCGGTAATGATGCTCGCAAGCGGGGGCGCATTCGCAATGGCCCCGGCTGGCGCAGCCACACAAGATGACGACGCGATCGACGATCCCGACGCAGCCGACGGTGAACTACAGGTGACGATCGAAGAGGCAACGATCGTCGCGATAGCCGACGACTCGGAGCTGGCCGATGACGAACCGGAGATCGCCGAGGACGATGCGGTAGATGAGGATGCGATCGACGAAGATGACGAGCGAGAGGTTCTCGTCGAGGAAACCACTGTCTCGGTGACGGTGGAGGATGCGTCGGTTCTGAACTTCGATCAGACTGACGACGAACTCGACGACGCACCTGACGTCGAGGACGACGCACCCGAAGACGATGCCGCTGCTGACGACGGTCTCGCTGCCGATCGAGACGTGACGATCCAGGAGGCGACCGTCTTCGTCCTCGCCGAGGACGCTGCGGACCTCCTCGACGAGGAGCCGGTCGATGAGGAACCGGTTGACGAGGAGCCGGTCGATGAGGAACCGGTTGACGAGGAGCCTGTCGAAGAGGAGCCGGTTGACGAGGAGCCTGTCGAAGAGGAGCCGGTTGACGAGGAGCCGGTTGAGGAGATGCCCGAAATAACCATCGAGCAAGCGACCGTCTTCGTCGTCGTCCAAGAAATCGGTGAGATGCCTGTCGACGACGCAGACGATGAAAACGACATCGAGGAGGCACCTGGCGTCAACGACGACGATGCACCTGAAGACGACGTTGAGGACGAGGCCGACGATGCACCTGAAGACGACCTCGAAGATGCACCTGAAAACGGCGTCGACGACGCGCCCGAAGATGACGACCTCAACGACGCACCCGACGTCGACGATGAGGAACGATTAGAGATAACGATCGAAGAGGCAACGATCATCATCCTGGTCGAACTCGACGACGTGCCGATCGATGAAGAGCCGGTTGATGAAGAACCAGTTGAGGACGAGCCGGTTGATCAAGAGCCTGTCGAGGAAGAACCGGCTGACGAGGAGCCTGTGGAAGAAGAACCGGCTGACGAGGAGTCCGTCGCAGTCTGACCTCGCTGCTAGCAGTACAGTCGGTCCGTCTTTTATCAAGAACTATAACAGAACGCCTCGGGGCTTGACCTCGAGGTGATTCACAGTCGAGGGTCCTGCCCGAGACGACACCACAAGACGTCGATATCGGTCTCGATCGCCTGCCGTCTTTGCAGATGGACCGCTGTCCATCAGTGTCGACACAACCGCGCGAAGGCTCGTCGTTGCCCCGAGACATCGGTCCAGCGGACCGAATCAATCGCAGCCGGACAGTTCACCACGATCGATAATCTCAATTGTCGGACACAGATACTGTTATATGCGTCCAGTTCCCACACCCGACAATGAGCGCACAGGTACGAACACCGACTGCACGTTCGTGCGAACGATGTGGTCGATCCGAGCGATGGGACCCTGATAGCGAAGCATGGCAGATCGTCCGTGAGGAGGGGAATCGACAGGCTGGCAATCCACACTGTATCCACGAGTGGGACATCAACGGGGCGTTCAATCCGGTTACTGGAACGGTAAACGGCAAGTAAGTTCCGAGCCGTCCGCGATGTCTCTCTGGAGCCCTCCCTTTTTGTGCTGCCAGCCGTATCGCCGTCGTATGCCAACGGTCTACATTACGGCACCACCGGCGGCGGCTGACTCGATCGCCGAGACGCTCGTCGAAGCGCGACTCGCAGCCTGCGTCAACCGTATAGAGACGAGTTCGACCTATCGGTGGGACGGCGAGATCAACCACGACGACGAAGCGGTGTTGCTCGCAAAGACGACTGACGAGGCCTACGACGAGCTGGTCGATCGGGTCCGATCGATCCACCCCTACGACGTGCCATGTATCGAACGCTTCGACGAGTCCGATCTCCTCGACTCGTTTGCGGAGTGGCGGGCCGAAAGCATCGCGTAGCCCGATCGGTGCTGGTCGACCGGCCATGGGAGTGGGTCACAGTCGATGACTGGTGCAAAAAGCAACTCTTAAAACTCGTGCAGGGGTTATGACGCAGTATGGCTGGAACTATCGAAGTGCTCGTTCCGGGAGGCCAGGCCAACCCAGGCCCGCCGCTCGGCCCTGAGCTCGGACCGACGCCCGTCGACGTACAGGCGGTCGTCCAGGAGATCAACGATCAGACCGCTGCGTTCGACGGGACAGAAGTCCCCGTCACCGTCGACTACGACGACGACGGGAGTTTCGAGATCGACGTCGGTGTCCCACCGACGGCCGCACTGGTCAAAGACGAGGCCGGATTCGAAACGGGCAGCGGCGAGCCCCAGAAAGACTTCGTTGCCGACCTCTCCGTCGACCAGGTCAAAACGATCGCCGAGCAGAAACACCCGGATCTGCTCGCCTACGACACGAAAAACGCGGCCAAAGAAGTCGTCGGCACCTGTGCCTCGATGGGCGTCACCATCGAGGGTGACGACGCCCGCGAGTTCAAGACGAAAGTCGACGCCGGCGAGTACGACGACGTGCTCGTCGACGGCGCACAAGCGTAGGTCGGTCCGGAGCGTCCTACCGACTGTTCGGTTTTTTCGACCCTGACGGAGCGTCGCTGAGACGATCGTACGGAGCCGTCCTGTTCGGATCCGCATCGTCCCGCCGATCGGGACCGGCCAGCGTCTCGCTTACGACTGTAGCGGCGGCCGCCGCGCGAGCACGTCGAGATTGTGCGCGACGAACACCAGTTCTCCGCGGTCGAGTTCCCCGCGTCGACGATCGAGCCAGCGCTCGCGCGTCGTGGCTTCGATGACGGCCGACTCGAAATCGGCGAGCGCCCCGTCGATCGTGTCGAGCAGGTGCGCGACGAACTGCCGTTCGCTCCCGGGATAGCCGTCTTCCGTCGGGCGAACGATCCAGTCGGAGCCGCCGGCAGACAGCACGTCCCACCCGCGGTCGGGGAGCGTCGTGAGGAGTTCGCGCCCGGTCTGGCTCCCACCTGTCGCCCGGTACTCGTCCATATGCCGATGATAGGCCCGCTCGATCCGATCGTCGAGAGTATCCGGTGGTGCGAACCGCGTACCACCGTCGAACGTGATTGGCGCGTACACCACTCCCTCGGGAGCGAGGAGCGCCTCGATCGTGTCGATGGCATCCCCGAGCGGGACGACGTCGAGAAACGCCGAGGCGATGACTGCGTCCGCTGTGTCGTCGATCTCGAAGGCGTCGGCGATCTCGAGTGTCACGTCGAGTCGTTGCTCGCCCGATCGAGCGCTCACCGATGACGATCCGGACGACTGCTCGATCTCGTAGCCAGCCGCTGTGAGCCACTCGGGAACACGGCTGCGAGCGTGTTCGATGCTCGCTGTGTCCTGATCGATCGCCCGGTAGCAGACGTGCTCGGGGAGACCGTCCCACGTTGCGAGTCGGGCGATCATCGTTCCGATGCCGGCACCGAGTTCGACGATCCGAACCGGGCTCTCCCGGCCGTCGAGGGCGTCGGCAAACTGATCGAACACGCGGCGGTTCAGCGCCCGATCGTCGACAGTGCGTTTGGCCTCGAGGTAGGTCTGGAAGTCGGTCACGGGGGATCACCGTCGGGTGCAGCGTCTCCGTCGGCAGAGGTCACACCGGAGGCAATTGCCTGGAGAAACGATCGCACGTCAGCCATCGTCTCATCCCACGTGGGGTGGTCGGCTGCCGTTTCGAGTGCGGCGGTTCCGAGTCGGGCCAACCGGTCTCTGTCTGCCGCCAGGTCACGAACCTGGGCCGCAATTTCGGTGAGGTCGTTGGGATCGACCAGCACGCCGTTTCGGCCATCCGTGACGAACTCGCGTGCACCACCGACTCGCGTCGCGATCGGGACGACGCCATACTCCATCCCTTCGAGATAGACCATCCCGAACGGCTCACACCGACTCGGTACTGCGAGCACGTGCGATCGGCGGTAGGAAGCTTCGAGCGCGGCGTCGTCGACCCTGCCCGCGAACGTAACGCGATCCTCGATGTCGAGTGCGGCGGCCCGATCGCGGAGCCGTGTGGTATACGCCGGGTCGGCGTCCTGGCTTCCAACAACGGTCAGTTGCCAGTCCCGATCGACATGGGCAAGCGCCCTAAACAGCGTCGCCGTCCCCTTCCGCGGGACCAGGTTGCCGACGAACAGTACCTGGAGCGGTGCCGTTCGGGCACGTTCCCGGACGGTCTCCCGTGAGACGGCCGTCCCCTCGTGGCGACCCGCAGGTGGTGCGACGAGCGTCGACAGGTCGGTGATAGCTGTCGTCCGCTTCCGTGTGTACCGGCTGGTACAGATCGCGCCGTCGACCGAGTCGAGATACTCGCGTTCACGCTCGCGAACCTGGCTCTTGTTCTCGATGCCCGGGTCAGCCGATCGGAGATAGTGAACGATCGAGACGATCGCGTTCGGCCGGCTCAACTGGTCGTTGTGCGTCCGGAGTACGGGGCGACAGAGTTCGTCCTGGAGCAGGACGTCGAACGGCCGATCGAGCCGATCGTGGAGCGGTAGCTCCGGCGTGTCAGCTGCTGACTGTGCATTGTCTGTTAACATTGATTCGGCCGCTGACGATGTCCTGTCCGTCGTCGAGGGGGCGGCTGCGTCCATCGGCTCCTCGGTCGGCCGCCGAATCGAAATTACCGACACCCCGTCGCCACGCCGTTCGAGGGCGGCGACGAGTTCGCGATCGTACCGATAGCCACCGGACGTGCCGTCGAGCCCGCCGTACACTGCCAGGCCGATCCACATCAGTCGATCCTGCGCTCGTGGGCGACGCGGGCCACGTCATCCTCTTCGATCTCGATTCGGAGCTCGGTCGCGGTTGCCGGGTCGAGATGATCGAGCAGCCGATCGCCGAAGACGTGGGCGAACCGTTCCGCGCTCGGATTCGTCCCCTCGAACGCGGGGAGTTCGTTGAGCGTCCGATCGGTAAAGCGGTCGGTGACGGCGTCCATCGCCCCCGCGAGTACATCAATGTCGACGAGATACGCGTACTCGTCGAGCTCCGGGCCACGGAACGTCGCCTCGACGGTGAACTGGTGGGAGTGGAGCTCACCCTCAGGACCCGGATCCGGAACCGTGAGATAGTGCTGTGCGACGAACGATCGATCGACGGTGACGGCGTACATGGCTTCCGGTAGGGGGACCGTCAATAAATGTCCTCTCTTGGTACAGTCGTCGACGAGTGGCGGGTACTGATACGGATTAGTGTCATCAATTACCGCCGATCGGCGAACCTGCCCTAGCCGATCGGCGGTAACTACGGACACTAATCCGTATGAGGGCAGTCTCCGTCTGACGATCCTCGAAGCCGAGTCAGTCCAGCCTGCCGGTCGTTGACAACGGTACCGAGAGCCACCGCTGTCGATCGAGATGGGGAAGGCAGCACCGATCAGTCAGTCGCGACGGATGAGTACCAGGAGGACGACGATCAGCAGTAGCTGTGCGATCTTGTCGATCGCGCCGGCGACGGAAATGTCGCCGAGGCCGGCTGGCTGGTTGACGACGTACCAGAGGACGATCTGGCCACCGGTAAACGGAATCCCAAGGAGAGAGACGAGCCGTCGGCGGTAGCCGACGATGATCAAGACGATCCCGGCGAGGAAGCCGAGGGTCGCGACGAGAAAGGCACCGCCCATCCAGTGAGGGAGAAATCCGAGCCCGAGTACGAGATGGACGATCGCCGTCACGAGCGCGAGTGCGATCCCCAGCCAGTGAAGCGGTGACAGCGACGTCGCGGCCGGGTCGGTCTCCGGGGGCTGCGTGGCCATACGCGTGCTGTCGTCGAATGGGCGGAAAAATGCTGGTGAACGTTCCGATTGTCGCCCCGGTGGACTGTCAGCGAACGGGACGTTGTATCGCGAGGCCAGGTTAGATCTGGTTTGCAGGCGGAATCGTCCGCTCGTCGCGATCGTTAGCGCCGCGTGGACCGAAGAGGACGCGGACGGTCGCACCCGTTCCGACTGTAGCGGCGATTCCGATGGCAACGACGGCGACCGGGACGTAAACGGCGGCGAGACCGGCGACAAGGCTCCCAAGGAGGACGCCGGCTGGAAGCCCATCATTGCCGACACGGGCGCCGATCGTCTGGCCGATGGCGACGAACCCGAGCACCGTTGTGGTGGGCAACACGGTCGCCCCGGCGACGACGAGTGGAATGCCGAAAAACGTCCCGACGCTGATGTCGAGCATCAGATAGCCGACGGCAAGCAAGAGTCCGCCGACGGCGGCACTCGGGAGGCCGATGCAGACCGAAATAACCGGACTTCGGCGACACTTCGTTACCGTCCGGGTTCCGTACCCCTGGAGCAGTCCGAGGACGACAATCGAGACGACGAGCGTGCCGATTACGGCGGCAGCGGCTCGCTCGCCCGCCGAAAACGAGTAGAGCGCACCGAGTGCTTGTCCACCGGTTTCGACGGCTGCGGCCGAGCTGAATACCGGCTCGACAATCACACTACTTAACTCTACTGGCCACATACACGAACAGTACAGTATCATCTGATATAATATTTTTGGTCATTCGACGTGTGTTTCAGTTGACCACTCCCAGCAGGATAGTTGTCCCTGTGCGGTGACGGATCCTCGATCGTTGTCGCGTTTTTCGGTATCGTCGGACCCCGTCCGACTGCTCGCGGAACGCTGTGCCGCGGTGATCTCTGATGGAGCCGGCGATCACCGATAACCACCCATCCCGGACCGGATCAGCCGGCCACGTCCGGTGGTGGCGTGGGAGTGGAGTTCGACGGGTTTAAGTTCGCCATGACACTTCGTTCAACCGAGACAGGCATTGCCTGTTTCACTGACCCGTAGGAGCACACCCTGCGTACTACGGAGGTGAACGATGGCAGAGGATATCGAAACTGCAGTGGCTCGCGCACTCGAGGATTCGCCCGATCGGAACTTTACCGAGACGGTCGACCTCGCGATCAACTTGCGCGACCTTGATCTGAACGAACCGTCGAACCGTGTAGACGAGTCTATCGTCCTGCCGTCCGGAACCGGCCAGGAGACGATCATCGTCGTTATTGCAGACGGAGAGACCGCGGTCCGCGCCGAAGAGGCCGCGGACGACGTGCTTTCCGTCGACGACGTGGCCGATCTGGACGACGACGAGGCCAAAGATATGGCCGACGAGACGGACTTCTTTATCGCCGAAGAGGCGATGATGCAAGATATCGCCCGGCACCTGGGTACCATTCTCGGTCCCCGGGGGAAGATGCCGGATCCACTCTCGCCCGACGACGACGTCGTCGAGACCGTCAACCGACTCAAAAACACCGTGCAGCTTCGCTCCGGCGATCGACGAACGTTCCACACGCTCGTCGGTGCCGAGGATATGGATGCCGAAGCGATCTCCGACAACATCGACGTCATCCTGCGTCGCCTGCACGCGGACCTCGAAAAAGGCCCACAGAACATCGATGCCGTCTATGTAAAGACGACGATGGGGCCGTCCGTGGAGGTGGCCTAGCATGAGCGCAGAGGCCGAACGCAAGACCGAAAACCTTCCGCAGTGGAAACGAGAGGAAGTCGACGACCTCGCGACGCTCATCAACGAGTACGAGAGCGTCGGCGTTGTCGGTATTGCTGGCATTCCGAGCAAACAGCTTCAGGATATGCGCCGTGACCTGCACGAGACGGCCCGGCTTCGCGTGAGCCGGAACACCTTACAGGTCCGTGCGCTCGAAGACGCCGGCCTCGACGACCTCGTCGACCACGTCGAGGGACAGGTCGGTCTCGTCGCGACGGATAGCAACCCCTTCGCACTCTACAAGGATCTCGAGGCGTCGAAGACGCCTGCACCGATCAACGAGGGCGAAGTCGCTCCGAACGACATCGTGATTCCCGAAGGAGACACCGGTGTCGATCCCGGGCCGTTCGTCGGCGAACTCCAGAGCATTGGCGCGAACGCACGCATTGAGGACGGTTCGATCAAGGTCATGGAGGACTCGACGGTCCTGTCGGCCGGCGAGGAAGTCTCTGCAGACCTGACGAACGTACTCAACGAGCTGGGTATCGAGCCCAAAGAGGTCGGTCTCGACCTCCGCTCCGTCGTTGCTGACGGCATTCGTTTCGATCCCGAGGACCTCGATATCGACGTCGAGGCCTACCGGAGCGACGTCGCGACGGCCGCCGCACGCGCACAAAACCTCTCGGTCAACGCGAGCTACCCGACCGAGGCGACGGCGCCGACGCTCATCGCCAAAGCGACGGGCGAGGCAAAGAGCCTCGGCCTGCACGCTGCGATCGAGGACGAAGAACTCATGCCCGACCTCGTCTCCAAGGCCGACGCACAACTGCGTGCGCTTGCGGCCCAGATCGACGACGAGGAGGCCCTGCCTGAAGAACTGCAGGGCGTCGAGGCACCCGCCCCACCGGCGGACGACGAGAGCGAGGACGACGAATCGGAAGACGACCAGGCCGAGACTGAGGCCGACCCCGAGGCTGACACCGACGACGATGACGATGACGACGACGGTGACGGCGCAGAAGGACTCGGCGCAATGTTCGGTTAATCAACGGAGGATACAACAATGGAATACGTTTACGCTGCACTCATCCTGAACGAAACGGACGAAGAGATCAACGAAGACAACCTGACGGGCGTTCTCGACGCTGCCGGCGTCGACGTCGAAGAGTCGCGAGTGAAGGCGCTTGTCGCCGCACTCGAGGACGTCGACATCGACGACGCAGTCTCCGAGGCCGCCGTTGCACCTGCGGCAGGAGCCGCTGCAGGCGCTGGCGCAGCCGCCGCGGCTGCAGGCGACGATGACGACGAGGAAGAAGAAGTCGAAGAGACCAGCGACGTCCCGGACACGACGGACGACGACGACGAGGACGACGAGGCAGACGGCGAAGGCCTCGGCGAACTCTTCGGCTAAGTCGCTCGACGACGACACAGCACGATCCAGATTTTTTCGAAACCGATCGCCCGGAGCCACTGCGATCGCCACACTGGGCAGCCACCAGCACGGAGCCGAAACGGTCATGGGTCCGCTCGATACCACTTCGGTATGGGACCCACCGTCGGACTCGACTGGGGCGGCAACGGCTGGATCGGCGTGATCGCGACGGGCGAGACCGAGCCGACGATCGACGTCGCGTTTTACCCATCGATGTTGGCCGCCTGGCTGGACAACTGCGACGCAGAGACGCTTCTCGTCGACAGTCCGATCGGGCTGTCCGATGACAGCCGCCGCGAATGTGACGAGCTGGCGCGATCGGTTCTCGGTGACGCTCGGAGCCGGGTCTTCTATACACCCGTTCGGGACGCCGTCTACGCGGACGAGTACGAACGTGCGGGCGACGAACACGAGGCGGCGACCGGCAACCGGATCTCGACGCAGGCCTACCACATCTGTCCCCCGATCCGCGACGTCGATGGCGTCCTCCGCGAACTCGACGCCGCACGCGGCCGGATCCGTGAGTCACATCCGGAGGTGTGTTACGCGACACTGGCTGGCAGTACCGGGCTGGCACCGAAATCGACCGCGGAAGGACGTAACCGCCGACGCGAACTGCTGGCGGCTGAACTGGGGTGGTCCGTCGCCGACATCGAGGCCGTGGAGACCGACGCGATCGACGGCCAGCCGACATACGCACGGCGGCTGCGAGCCGACAACCGCGATGATCTGCTCGACGCGTTCGTGCTCGCGCTGACGGCACGCGGCGAGACCGTGTCGCTGCCCCGAGAGCCCCCGACCGATCGCTACGGGCTTCCGATGGAGATCGTCGCACCGTCCGGCGTTCGATCGCTCGACGCCAAGCGTCGCTGAACGATAGTGCACACCCGATCGCACGATCACGAACGGTGGAACTGGGCCATGACCGGTCGACGGAGAAACGAGTTCTGTCGTGCGGAGCCAAAATCGTCGGATCCTGTCGACTAGATTCGACGGCCGTCTCGGCAGGCGCTAGCCGAACAGGTAGTCCATGACCAGCCGTTTGAGGAGCCCGTCTTCTCGTCCCTCATGGGTCTGGACCATCACCGCGGTGCAGTCGACGGAGTCGACCAGTTTGTTCCCTGGGCGTCCCAGTAGCCGGCCACTGATACCGGTTCGATCGACGCCAGTGACGAGCAGATCGGCCGATTCGGCAAAGCGGGTCAGCCCCTCGACCTCGTCGTCGGCTTCGATGATCGTCGACCGGGTTGGGACGGTACAGATCGAGATCAGTTCGTTGTGGTACTTCTCGATCGTCTCTCGTTGCGTCTCCGGTGGGTCCGCCGGAATCGCCTGCAGGAGGTTGATTGTTGCGCCGGTTTCCTCGGCGATTGCGTCGGCCATGAGCAGTTTCAACGGATCGTACGCGCCGCGGTTTGCGACGAGGGCGATCTCGTCAGCACCGTCGAACCCCTCGTCTTCGACGAGCATGACGTCACAGGGAGCGTTCTCGAGGACCCATTCGACGTCGCTGCCGAACAGCCGACTGTGAAACTCTGCGACCGATCGTTCGAGGACGATGAGGTCGTATCCTTCGTAGGTGGCGAAGTCGACGATGGCATGCTTGTGGTCCTCGCTGTCGATCTCGCGGTACTCGATCTTGGTTTTGGGGTCGGTCCTCGATGTGTCAGTCTCGGTCTCTATCTCGGATGGGTCGAGATCAACGCCGCCGGAGGTTCGCGTCGGCCGATCGGTCGCATCCTCGGGGAGCCACGAAGGAGCACCCTCGGGGTCCGACGAGACCCACTCGGGGACCTCACGGTCGATCACTTCGGGGTGGCGCTCGCTAAATACCCGGTGGGGAACGTCGAGAAACGCGACGACGGAGACGACAGTCGACCGAAGCCGGCCCAAATCCGTCGCCATCCGGAGCATATCCCGTTTTGCGTCCGTCGAGGTCGTCTCGGTCGTTGCCACGAGGACGTCGTACTCGGCGTCGCTCTCGAAGAGTTCGCGCGTCCGTTCGACCGCGGACTCGCCGACGCTCCGTCGGACCGCGTCTCGGGCGGCCCCCTCGCGATCGACACGCTTGCGAGCGTACAGGTAGTAGTAGGCGATCGAGACCAGCGTGATGCCGGCTGCGCCGGCGAGAGGAACCAGTCCGACCTGTGTGAGGACGGCGAGTCCACTTGCCATCCCAAACAGCTGTAGCCAGGGGTACAGCGGGGCGACGAACACGGGGTCGTAGCCGTCGACTGCACCCTCGCGGAAGCCGACCACCGCGAGATTCACCAGAATGAAGACGATAATCTGGAACGCGCTCCCAAACTTTGCGACCTGGTCGATCGGCAGGAAGGCGATCATCAGGATGACGATCGCCCCGGACAGCGAGATCGCAAGCACGGGCGTGTTGTACCGCTCGCTGATCGTCTCGAACTGGGGTGGTGCGAGTCCGTCTCGTGCCATCGCAAACGGGAAGCGAGAGGCCGACAGCAGCCCGGCGTTCGCCGTCGAGGCCAGCGCCAGCAGTGCGGCAATCACGACGGCAATGACGCCGATCGTCCCCAACGTCGTGTCCGCAGCCAGAGCCATGATCGGCCCCTCACCATCGGGCTCCAGTTGGCCGGCGTCGATCGCAGCCTGGACGTCGACAATGCCGATCGCGACGTAGACGACCATGACGTACAGCGCCGTCGTGATCAGGAGTGAGCCGATCATCGCCCGGGGGATCGTCGTTCCCGGATCCTTGACCTCCTCGGCGACGGCGGCGATCTTGATCACGCCCGCGTAGGAAATGAACACGAGCGCGGTCGCGGCGAAGAATCCGCCGCTGCCGACATCGAACGCGCCGGTGAGACGCTCGGCGCCGACGTTTGGGGCCCCACTGGCGATGAAATACCCCATCACGAGGATCATCAGGCCCACAATAGCGAACTGTAGTTTCCCGGTGCTGCTCGTACTCACGACGTTGAGCACGGTGAAAAACACCGCAAGCCCGATCGCCAGCGGGAGAATGTAGTTGGCCAGTTCCGGCGCAACGAAGACGAGATACGGCACGCCACCGATCAGCGCGAGCGCACCCTTAAACGACAGCATAAACCAGTTGCCGACGCCGGCGATCGTCCCGAGCAGCGGCCCCATGCCGCGCTCGACGTAGACGTACGAGCCGCCGTCTTCGGGCATCGCCGTCGCCATCTCGGAGGCGCTAAGCGCTGCTGGGAGCACGAGAATTCCAGCGACGAGGAAGGCCCCGACGACCGCTGGTCCGTCGACCGTGACGTAGGCGACGCCGGGAAGAATGAAGATTCCCGACCCGACCATCGCCCCGATGGCGATCGCCATCGTCGAGAACAGACCGAGATCGCGCTTGAGTCCTGTTGGCATACGTGATTAGAGCACCTCCGATTGAAATGGCGACGCTGTACGGTCCACCATAATCGAACGTGTTATACATAGGAGATAGACCAATAAACAGATCGCTCCTTACTATGTAACCGCGATCGGATATCGGTCGTCGAAGCGGGCCAGGCTGTCGTTGCGATCGAATCCGGCAGCATGGTCAGCCGGTGACCAGCGACAGACAAAAGAGACGAACTGTGACCTTCGTCCGCCCACACGAGACGTCCGGGCTGGTGGTTGCCATCGGCTCTGTATCTCTGAGCCGTACACTGGTTCATAGGGACTGTTGTAGTCACGACAGAACAGCGGCCCTGGCGGTCAGTAGCTAGACTCCACCGATGCAGTCCTCAATAACGTCCCTGGATTACCATCTGACTCGTGGCCGTTGACGGACAAGATAATACCACGGAGGCACATTATCACTCGATATGAAACAATACACTCGATGGTTCGTCGAGCAAGAGCGATTTTATCGACTGATGCTCGTCGCAATGGTCTTTTTCGGGGGCACGATCGCCGTCTCCGGAGCCGTCACTGGAAACGTTGTCCTGCTCGGTCTGGGAGTCTGCTGGATCCTCGGTGGTGGGGCACTTATTATCGTCCTCGCGAACCGCGATCCGCAAAGTGGCAGGTAACACTGTGTACACACCGATCGCTGTCGCGGTTCTTACTCCGATCGTTCACGGGTCGTTGCATTCCCGTTCACTGTCGCGGTTCTCACTCATTCCATTCGTTTCCGAACCGCGCTCGTTCTGAATCCGCGCACTCGTTCCGAACCGCGCTGCCGTCGTGCGATCGAGTGTGTACTGACTGGCATATGGATTCGTGTCTGTCGGTACCGCCGTCACCGGACTGCGTCCGGTTGCTCGCGGCGCGTTGTGCCGCGTTGATCGGCGAACCCACCTTCGGCCGATCGGCGGTACGTGATGACGCTAATCCGTATCAGCGGCTATATATTCCACGGACCGACCTTCTTCATTCCACAAAAATAAGGGCTTCGGGCCCCAGGTCAGCTAATCGGCCATACTAGTATGGACAATCCTTTAAGTCAACACGGTTGAAAGTTGCTAGTGCGCATGTCACCGCTATCCACGACCGCGTTCGACGTACAGCACGCCCTGCTCGAGAACGGGCTCACCCAGGCAGAGCTCTTTGAGTATGTGTTCGACGATACGGCTCTCGCCCTATCGTTCGTTCTCAACATCGCCCTTGCAGGTTTCACCATCCTGGGGATTGCCTATCTCGGGAGAAACCTGACTGATCCACGGGCGAAAATAATCGCCATTTCGCTCATGTTGATCTCGGTCGTCTCGATATCGAGTTACTCGGGACTCACCTCAGGACTCACACTGAGTATTATCGAGATGCCGGCGGGTCACCCAGCCGAAGGGGTGACGACAGCCGGTGAAGACGGTGTCCTGACAATGTGGGGTCGGTACCTCACGTGGACGTTCTCCACGCCCTTTATCCTGATCGCACTCGGGATGATTGCCGGCTCGAACTGGACGAAGATCCTTACCACTGTGGCGTTTACGATCGCGATGTGTGTTACCGGCCTGGCGGCCGCGCTGACCACCTCGAGTCTGGCCATGCGCTGGTGGTGGTTCGTGATTAGCTCGATCTTCTTCCTCGTGATCGTCTACGTCATCCTCGTCGACTGGACGGCCGAGGCAGAGCGGACCGGCACCGCGGATCTGTTCGGCACGCTCAAACTACTCACCGTCGTCGGTTGGTTCGGCTACCCAATCCTGTGGGCGCTCGGTGTCGAAGGGTTCGCCGTCCTTGACGTGGCAATCACATCGTGGGGCTACAGCCTTCTCGACATCCTCACCAAGTACATTGTGACCTTCGTCGCAATGTTCTACGTGATCGACGAACCCGATGCGATTACCGGCGGGGACGACTACGGGTCGAGCCTTCCCGAGTTCACGCCGGCTGACGACTGATCCCAAACACGTCTCGAGCCTGAGCGCCCTCCAGACGCGTTCGCGGCCGACACTCTCCCCCGCACTGTCACTTCCGGAGACCACCCCGAAGCATATCCGAACCTGATACATTCCCGATCCAATGACTGCCCCGCTCACGTATTTACAGGTGCACCTGCTGTTTATTATCCCACCCATCCTCGTCCTCGGATGGCTCGCCTACAGCCGTGAACGGGCCTGGTGGGGAGCAAAACCCCTCTCTGGGATGGCGATCATGATCGTCCTTGCCGTCGTCTACACGACGCCATGGACGAACCACCTCATCCCCGCCGATGTCTGGTGGTACGGCGAAGGCGCAGTTATCGCACGGATCTGGTACACGCCGATCGAAGAGTACCTGTTCTTCATCTTGCAGCCAATCTTGACGGCGTTCTGGCTGTTCCAGATTCCACGCGTCGACGATCGATCGCTCTGGATTCCGACTCACCACCGCCTCATCGGTGGGCTCGCAGGGCTCGCTATCGGCGCAGTTGGGCTCTTTCTCACCCGTGGGACGTCAACGTACTATCTCGGATGGCTTCTGGCCTGGGCCGGCCCGATTCTCGCAATCCAGTGGAGTTTCGGAATTACGTATCTCTGGCAACTGCGCCGCCACTGGCTGATCGCTATCGGCGTTCCAACGCTGTACCTCTGGGCCGTCGACTGGCTGGCTATCAGCCTTGGCGTCTGGGTCATTTCCGACGTTCACACCGTCGGCCTCAGCCTGTTTGGACTCCCGATCGAGGAAGCGCTGTTTTTCCTCGTGACCAACATCTTCCTCGTCCAGGGAATCGTCCTTTATATGTGGTTGCTCGATCGCCTCCATGAGGTGCCAACGCTCGCAGAGGTGCTCAACCGGTCAGCAGAGAGCGTGTCATAAAAAGCGTCACGTACGAAACAACAGGGTACGGAAAGTGTGTCCAGCATTTTATGACACGCTGATATACCCACAAATCCAAACCAGTACGGCGTCTCGGTGGTGGTTAGTCAGGAGACATCTACCTCACTGAAACTGAGACCAAGAATTAATCCACCCCACACCAACTAGTCACGTATGTCAGGGATCAGTACACTCCTTGTCGCTCCCGACGAGGAGGCAGACGGGACCGTCTCCGCGCTGGAAGAGACGGATTGTTCCGTAACGACCGCCGAGAGCGCGACGGCCGCCCTGGCCGAACTCTCGAATGGCGCCTTCGACTGCGTCGTCAGCGAATACGGGCTGCCGGGAGACGACGGCCTCTCGTTGCTCCAGGCCGTCCGCGAGACCGATTCGGACGTCCCGTTTATTATGTTCACCGCGACCGGTGACGAGACGGTGGCCAGCGAGGCGCTCCTCAACGGAGCCGACAGATACGTCCCGAAAAACGGGGCCAGATCCCTCGATCGACTCCAGGACTGTGTGACGGCGGTGACCGACCACTCCCCAGCCGTCCCCGAACAGCAGGACGTATCGGGACACGAACCGGAACCCGAGGAGATCGCCCGTACCGTCGAGAAGGCCCCTGTCGGCGTCACGTTAAGTGAGCCATCGCTCCCGGACAATCCGATCGTCTACTGTAACGATGCCTGGCAGGACCTCACCGGCTACGATCGATCGGCGATTCTCGGCCGGAATCCACGCATGTTACAGGGGCCGGAGACCGATCCGGAGACCGTCGATCGGATCAGCGACGCGGTCGCCGAGGAGCGACCGACGACCGTCGAGATCCGGAACTATCGCGACGACGGCACCCCGTTCTGGAACGAACTTACCGTCGCGCCGATCTACGACGACGACGGCTCGGTCACACAGTACGTCGGCTTCCAAAGCGACATTACCGATCGGAAGTCGGCCGAACGGACCGCAGACCAGCGGGAGGCAAAGCTGGCTGCAGAGCGAGCCACGCTCGAACGGGTCCTCGATCGTGTCGACGGCCTGCTCAACGATATCGCTCGGGTACTCGTCGCCGAGAGCGATCGGACGCTCATCGAAGACCGCATCTGTGCGACGATTACCGACGCCGATGGCTACGTCGGCAGCTGGCTCGGCCAGACGAACTCGGCGGAGACCAGACTCCGACTCACCGCGGGCGCCGGCGTCCAGCAACCGGTCGATACCGAACTCGAACTCGATGCCGTCCCGGACGCCGTTGTCGATGCAATCGACAGCGGTGATGTCCGGTGCTGTGATGCAAGCCCCGACTCGTCGCCGCCACTGGGGCCAGCAGCGATGGGTGCACGCCGGCTCCTCGTCGTCCCACTCTCCTACGGCCGAAGGCGCCACGGGCTTTTGGGGGTGTACGCCGTCGAAGAGGCACTGGATAGCCGCGAACGACGCCTGTTCGACGCGATCGGGACGATGATCGCGAGCGGGTTGAACGCGATCGAGACGACCAGGCTCCTGACGGGCGACCGTGTGACGGAACTCCGGATCGTCGTTGCTGACGATCAGTTCCCTCTGTCGGCGATCGCCGATCGGCTCGGTACCGACGTCGAATACATCGGCCTGAAACAGGGCGAACCGGACGCGACGTACGACCTGTATATCCGAACGAGCGAGCAGGCCGAGCGGACCCCGGCCGTTCTCACAGCGCTTCCAACTGTCGAGACAACCAGAGTTGTCGCGGAGACGCAATCAGAGTCGACCGTCGCTGTTACGATCGACTCGGGGGTGCCGTTTACCGAACTCGCCGAGTACGGTGCCACCGTCGAAGCCGCAACGGCCGACGCCGATCAAACCACCCTGCGGCTTGTCGCGCCACCCGAGCACGATGTTCGCCCCCTTGTCACCGTCCTTGAGTCGCACTATGAGGGAGTTGACCTCCGTTCACAGCGCGAACGCGATCGACACGGCCGGACGCCAAACGAGTTCGCCTCGCAGATAGACGACAGACTGACTGATCGCCAGCAGACGGCCCTCGAAACGGCGTACCTGAACGGCTACTTCGAGTGGCCGCGGCCGGTCGATGGGACGGAACTGGCGGAAACGATGGATATCTCTCGACAGACGTTCCATCAGCATCTGCGGTCCGCAGAGCGGAAACTCGTCGAGGGCTACTTCGAACAGCAACTTCCTGACTAGTCGGGCAGCCATTTACTATCTCCACACCCCTACCGTCTCGTGTGACTGTCAATTCGCTCGGAACGAACTGGCCCGGTACCGTCTCGGTCGTCGAACCGTCACTCGAACGCACACCGAGCTAGAAATGACTGTTGGACTCTCCTATCTGGCCGTCTACGCGCTGTTCATCTTCCCACCGATCGTCGTCCTCGGATGGTTAGCGATGCGTCGAGAGGGAGCGTGGTGGGATTCACGGGCGCTTTCCGGGATCGGGATCATGATCGTCCTCGCGGTGGGCTACACGATGCCGTGGGATGATTTGCTAATCGCGGAAGGCGTCTGGTGGTACGGCGATAGAGCCACCGTGGGCACGATCTGGCACGTACCGATCGGCGAGTACCTGTTTGTTGTGATCCTGCCGATTCTGACGGCGTTCTGTCTGTTTCACGTCGCAAAGATTCCTGACCGGCCCCCGTGGATTCCGTGGGGCGACCGGGCTCTCGGTGCCGGTTGTGGGCTGGCGATCAGTGCCGTGGGCTGGGTCCTGCTTAGGTCGCTGTCGACGTTCTACCTCGGTGCCATTTTGCTGTGGACCGGACCGATCCTCGCGATCCAGTGGACGTTCGGGCTCACCGCGCTGTGGGCCGTTCGAGGGCGGACACTGCTTGCGAGCCTCGTGTCGATATGCTCTCTCTGGCTTGTCGATCGGATCGCGATCGGCTTCGGCGTGTGGGCCATCTCTGAGACCCGTACGGGAGGTATCGACCTCCTGGGGCTCCCCATCGAGGAGGCACTGTTTTTCCTCGTGACGACCGTCTTCGTCGCCCAGGGGATCGTCCGCTACGTATGGACGCTCGACCGACTCGGCGGTCGACCGGCGCTACGGCTGGGTCGGCGTCGACTCGCCGGGGGGATCGATGCCCGATAACATGGCCGCGGCCGATCGCGCTATCGGTTGTGAGCGGCGGGATCGTGCCCGAGAGCGGGCAAATGCCGTCAGTCTCGCCGCCGGCGCGATGACGATCATTCTCGGACTCGCGATCGTCGGCCTCGCCGGATCGCTTCCCCTGTCGGTACAGTTCCTTCCGTTGCTCGCCAGTATCGTCGTGCTTGGCCTGCCACACGGTGCCGTCGACCACCTCGTGCTCCCGCGCGCAAGCGGCGCACCGATCACCGCTCGATCGCTCGCCGCCATCGGTATCCTGTATCTCGCGATCGGCGGAGCGTACGCCCTCGTCTGGCTTGTCGCTCCGGTCGCCGCGTTCGTCCTGTTCATCCTCATGACCCTGTTCCACTGGGGCCAGGGCGACGTGTACGCAGTAGTCGAGTTGACGGGTGCTGACCATCTCACGGGGACAGGATCCCGTCTGCTGACGCTGTTCGTTCGTGGTGGCCTGCCGATGCTCGTTCCGCTGGTCGCGTTCCCGGAGCAGTATGCGTTCGTGGCCGAGACGCTGGTTGGGCTGTTCGATCCCGCCACCGCGACGGCGCTCGATCCGGTGTTCCAGCCGACCGTCAGAGCCGCCGTCGGCGTCGGCTTTGGCCTCGCGATCGTGGCGTCGCTCGGCCTCGGACTCGCCCGATCGGGTCCCTCCGAGCCGTGGCTGATCGACGCCGGCGAAACCCTCGGTCTCGTCGCCTTCTTCGCTCTCGTCCCGCCGATCCTCGCGATCGGACTCTACTTCTGTTTCTGGCACAGCCTCAGACACATCCTCCGAACGATGCTCGTCGACGATCGCGCTACATCGTCGCTGTCCCAGGGCAACCTTGGTGCTGCAGGGCGGCGATTCGCCCGGGATGCAGCGCCGCTTACTGCAGCTTCGATCGTCCTTCTCGTGGCGATCGGGTTGATGCTCCCACAAACGCCTGCAACCCTGCCGGACGTTGCCGGCTACTACCTCGTCGGGATCGCGGTTCTGACGCTTCCACACGTCGTCGTCGTCTCCGTGCTCGACCGAGAACAGGGGCTCTGGTCGACGTAGGTCGGTTCGCCGCTCGACCGGAGGCAGGGGCGGTCGGCGTCGATCGACTGCCGAACCACGGTGACTGCAGGTTTAAATCCGATCGGGCGGCCAGACCGGGCGATGGTCACGCCCGGTTTCGAGGTTGTCACCGAACCCACGATGACACTCCAGTTGCTCGCGTGGGTCGTCGGTGGTGTTGCCCTCGGCAGTATCAGCGGCCTCGTCCCCGGGCTCCACGCCAACAATTTCGCACTGGTGCTCGCCGGTGTGGCCACGTCGGTCCCCGGACCGCCGCTGTTCGTCGGGGCGGCGATGCTCGCCGCCGGCGTCGTCCACACGTTCCTCAACGCCGTTCCCGCGATGGCACTTGGCGTCCCTGACGCGGAGATGGCCGTCACCGCACTACCTGGCCACCGGATGGTGCTCGACGGCCGCGGCTACGAGGCGATCCGGCTCTCCGCGATCGGCAGTCTGCTCGCGGTGCTCGTTGCGATTCCACTGGCGATTCCGGTTACCTGGGGGATGATGGCAGCCTACCCGACGATTCGGGAGTCACTCCCACTGTTGCTTGCCGTCGTTGTCGTCGCACTGGTCGCCTCCGAACCCGACTGGCCCGCTCGCGGTGCCGGCTTGCTCTCGTTTTCGCTCGCTGCCGGTCTCGGCGCAGCGACGCTCGATCTCTCACCCGACGCACCGCTCGATGCGGGTGGGATGCTCGCACCGCTGTTTGCCGGCCTGTTCGGCGCACCGGTGTTGATCGACGCGATCCGTGGCAGTGGCATTCCGACACAGGACGACGAGACGATCGCGATGCCCCGCTGGCTCGTCGCCGCGACCGCCGTCGCCGGCGCGCTTGCGGGTGCCATCGTGGGGTACATTCCCGGTATCTCCGCCGCGATCGCTGCCGTCGCAGTGCTCGTCGCCGTGCCGGCTACTGCCGGCGATCGGGGCTATATCGTCGCGACGAGCGGCGTCGATACAGCAAACACCATTTTCGCGCTGTTTGCCCTGTTCGCGATCGGCCAGCCCCGGACGGGCGTGATGGTCGCCTTCGAGACGGTAAACGCCCCGCTTGCGCTGCCAATCTTGCTCGGTGCGGTCGTCCTCGCCGGCGCGATCGGCTTCGGTCTCGTCTGCACCGTCGGCGACGCCTATCTCGATCTCGTCGGCCGGACGACCTACTGGAAGATTTCGGCGGCGGTGCTCGCGCTCTTGCTCGTCCTCTCCGGGCTGTTCGCCGGCCTTCTCGGCATCGGTGTCTTCGTCGCCGCAGCGGCGATCGGGATGGTCCCGGTTCGACTGCGGGCCCGGCGCGTGCATCTGATGGGCGTCCTGATCGGACCGCTGCTGTTCGGTCTCTGACGGTGCGGGCGCTGCTGTTCGGTCTCTGACGATACTCGTCGTTACCCGTCGGGTTCCGACCGACTGTCGCGGGCAGCCGAGACGACTGATCGAACTCGCGCCGTAGAAACCGAGTTCGTCGTCTCGCCGCCGTCTTTGAGCGCCGTACCGACGATCGCTCCGTCCGCCCCAGCATCGAAACAGTCGCCCATCGTCGCCGCAGTGACGCCACTGCCGATCAGTACCGGTACCGATCGATCGACGGTCGGTTCCGAAACCGCGTCGGCGACTGTCTCGACATCGTCGAGCGCCGTCTCCCGCCCCGTTCCTGGTCCCGACACAACGAGCCCGTCGGCCCGACCGCGCTCGACGGTCTCGATCGCCGTCTCCGCGATCGACCGGTCGCCGATCGGGGTGGCGTGTTTGACATGGACGTCCGCGAGGATCGCGACGTCAGCCGAGAGTCGGTCACGAAGCCGCAACGTCTCGTGGGCCCGTCCTTCGACGATCCCCTGGTCGGTCGCGGCCACACCACTATGGACGTTGACGCGGACGAACTGGGCATCCGCGGCGGCAGCGATCGACAGCGCCGCGATCGCGTCGTTCCGGAGGACGTTGATCCCCACAGGGATGTCGATCGCGTCATACGGATTAGTGTCCGTAGTTACCGCCGATCGGCAGAGACGGGTTCGCTGATCGGCGGTAATTGATGACGCTAATCCGTATCAGTCAGTGCCGTCGCCAGCGCGGTCAGCTCCGCGACGACGTGTTTCGGGACGTCGTCGGGGTAAAATGGCGCGTCGCCGAAGTTCTCGAGGATGACACCGTCGACGCCGCCGTCTGCGAGCGTGCGAGCGTCCGCGAGCATTCGGTGTCGGATGACGTCCCGATCGCCGTCGAACGCCGGTGCGCCCGGGAGCGCCGAGAGGTGGATCATGCCGATAACGGGATGAGAATCATCGAAGTGGCGATCGAATCGGGGCGCGGTCGTGGGCATACTGGTTCTGTGAGGGCGATCGACAAAGGGCTGTGCCGTCCCCAACCAAATGGGCTGGCGCTCTCGGCGACGCCGCCGAGACGAGCCGGCAATCCACACCTCGTTCGGGAACGTTTACGCCCTGGCTGTGGCAACGTCTTCGCGATGGCCAACCTGTGTGCGCCGCTGTCGCTTCGTGAGTGTGAGGTGCCGAACCGAATCGCCGTCTCGCCGATGTGCCAGTACTCCTGTGAGCCGGACGGCCTCGCCACGGAGTGGCACCGCGTTCATCTCGGAAGCCGTGCCGTCGGCGGCGCTGGGATCGTCATGACCGAGGCGACCGCGGTCAGTCCAGAGGGGCGGATCACGCCCCACGACCTCGGCATCTGGAGCGACGATCACGCAGCAGCGCTCGCGCCGATCGCCGAGTTCATCCGCGACCAGGGTGGGGTCCCGGGAATCCAGCTCGCCCACGCAGGCCACAAAGCGAGCAAGACCCGGCCCTGGGAGGGGAACGTTCCAATCCAGCCCGGCGAGGAGGGCGGCTGGGAGGTGCTTTCGCCCTCGCCCGAGGCGTATCCCCCTTTCGGCGGCGATCGACCGGCGATGCGAGACGCCGAGCATGACGACATCCGAGGGGTGATCGACGACTACCGCACAGCCGCCGAGCGGGCCCTCGACGCCGGCTTCGAGATCGCCGAGGTTCACGCCGCCCACGGCTATCTCCTCCACGAGTTCCTCTCGCCGGTGACGAACACCCGCGACGACGAGTACGGCGGCAGCTTCGAGGCCCGATCGCGACTCGTCCGCGAGGTCACGGCGGCCGTTCGTGAGGTCTGGCCCGACGACCAGCCGCTGTTCGTCCGGATTTCGGGTACCGACTGGCTGGACGATCGCGAGTCGTGGGACCTCGACTCCTCGATCCGCCTTGCCGACGACCTCGCTGACCTGGGAGCGGACCTGATCGATGTCAGCTCCGGCGGGATACACCCAGACCAGAAGCCACCCGGTGGGCCGAACTTTCAGGTGCCACTCTCCGAGGCGATCCGCGAGGAGACAGCCGTTGCCGTCGGCGCTGTTGGCGGAATCACCGAACCCGAACAGGCCGACGCTCTGATTCGCAACGAGCGAGCGGATCTGGTCCTCGTCGGCCGGGAGTTCCTGCGCGATCCCTACTTCGGGCTGCGGGCGAGCGACGACCTCGACGGCGATCGGGAGTGGCCGATCCAGTACCGTCGTGCGGTTCGTTAACTTGTGGTGCAGTCGTCAGCTATCGATCGATCGGCAACGCGGGTCTGCGTCTCGGTCTACTCGTCGGTCCACTTGATCGAACAGCCCTGGGACGGCTGCCACTCGAGGGCGACCTCTTCGCCTGCCAGTACGGCGTCGATCGCTTCCCGGATGTGAAACCGCGTCGGCTCGTCGTCGGGGTTCAGGGCGTCATCGAGACGACCGTGGTAGACGAGTCGGAACTCACCGTCCTCGCGCTCGAAGAGAAACGGATCCGGCGTACAGACCGCGCCATAGGCCTGGGCAATCGCTTGACTTTCGTCACGCAGGTAGGCGTCGTACTTGATTCGGCCCTCGTCGACGTACTCACGCATTGCCTCGACGGAATCGTCGGGGTACTCTTCGGCGTCGTTTGGGTTGATGCCGACGATCGCGGCGTCGTCGTACTCGGCTGCGAGGTCGTTGAGCAGGTCGAATTTCGCCTCGGCGTACGGACAGTGGTTGCAGGTGAAGACGATCAGGAGCGCCTCGTTGTCGGCGAACTCATCGAGTGTGTAGCGCTCGCCGTCGGTCCCCGGTAGCTCAAAGTCAGGGGCGGCGTCTCCGGCGCTCAGCTCCGAATCGGACTCTTTTAGAACCATACCGCTCTCTACCGCCCGTTGGCCTGTAAGCACTGCGTTCGATCGGGGCCGTTGTCGACGAGACGCATCGGAGCGTGGACCGATCGGGTCGCGAGGACGGTCACGACGGCCCACCTATTTGTACTCCCGGTGATATCGCCTGCATATGAAGACGCTCAAGCTTACTGACGAGCAGTACGCGTTCATCCAGCACCTCCGTGAAGAAATCGCCGAAGACGTCGTCGGAAAGTACGGGTTCGTCCGCGAACAGGACGCGGTTCAGTTCCTGATCGACAACCTCGCAGACGACGTCGATATCGAGGGGGAGTTCGACTCCTCGGCAGCCGACGACGTCGCCGCATCGGTGGGTGCGGCGATCGGCGGCGAGCCAGCGTCAAACGAGTTCGAGGAAGTTTCGTACGTAGAATCCGACGAACCGACGGCTGAATCCGGCGACGGGCCAGCCGACAGCGCTGTCGAGGACGGGATCGACTCGGACTCCGGCGGTGTCGGCGACGGGGACGACGGCAGCGGTGATGACGGAGACGACAGCACGGATCACGACGATGCCGACGAGACTGCGACTGATGACGATAGCGGGGGATCGGCTGACACTGAGGAGTCAGCCGACGACGATGACGGGATATCCGGCGACAGTGATGGGGCTGCCGACGACGACGACATGTTAGACGAGATGATGAGTCTCTTAGAGACCCACGACGACAAGTGGGAGGAGTCGTCAGCTGCGGATTTCCGCTACACAGTCGAATTGCCGGACGGATCGACCGAAAACGTCCAGACGAAAGACGACGTCCGGGCACTGCTGTTCAAAAACTACCGGTAGCCTACTGTCGAGTTCGACGTCGCCGATCGGCGGTCGGGAGCGTGGCAGCGACACCCTCGTGCTCTCGATGGACCGTGACGGTCGTCTCGCGACCGCCGATCGATGGTCGCGTGTGGGGCGACTCGTGTCGAGACTGGCTCAAGCGCGGAGGGAGGCAATTGGAGACTAAACCAAGCGCGGGATGGGGAGGCGATCGGAGCGGAGTGGACCGACCACAGGAGCGACCGACCGTGGTCGTTCGACGATAGATCAAGTTGTATGACGCTATCATATCGCAGACATTCACGCAAGTAAAAAGTGCGATTTATCACCGTGCCAGTTGAAGTGCTAGCCTGTTGGCA
>LFFM01000417.1_pt1 | contig 29359 bp, 23 predicted proteins | sample 643131 | NCBI WGS metagenome assembly LFFM01 (sample SAMN03777445, study PRJNA286221) | soda lake metagenome | biome: soda lake; feature: Kulunda steppe; material: water; isolation source: sample Tc-Br brine of Tanatar trona crystallizer | place: Russia: Kulunda steppe | collected 2011-07
GACGTGGGCACCCCGCGGACGTCGAGGCCCGCGTCGACCGCCCGGCCGATCGCGCGGATCGCGTGTGCCGCCGTCGACCCGGTTCCCAACCCGACGACGTCGCCGTCGTCGACCGTCTCGGCGGCCGACTCGCCTGCTCGCCGCTTCGCCGCGTCGCTGCCGCCTTCCGTCTTCATGGCCTCGACTGCGCGTGGCGGGGTTGAAAAGGCGTCGGGGATGCCCGACGCCGACGCGACTGCTCACGGCGGCGTCGGACGCCCGTTCCCGTCTTCAGTTCAGCCGATCGAGGACCGCCTCGGCGTCGTACGCCAGCGAGAGCTCCCGCGAGCGTCCGCGCCCCTCGACGTCGGCGTACTCGGTTCGGATCACGCCGAGCTGGTCGAGCTTGTTGGTGATCTCTGAGTAGCGGGTGTAGCCGAGCCCGGTGTCCTCGTGGAACGCCTCGTACACGTCGCCGGCCCGCTCGCCGTCGTGTTCGGTGAGCACCCGAACGAGCGCGCGCTCGGAGTCGGAGAGCCCCCGGAGCGACCGCGAGAGGTGGACGTACTTCGACTTGTCGTACGCCGATTCGACGTCTTCGGCCCCGATCGTTCGGGACGCGCGCATCTCGGCGTTGAGCCCTGCCCGCCGGAGGAGGTCGATGCCGACCCGGAGGTCGCCGCCTTCCGCGGTCCGCTCGGCGACGAGCTCCAGCTCCGCGTCCTCGACGACGTCGTCGTGGAAGCCGCGCTTCGCGCGCTCCAGGAGGATGTCGTAGATCTCCGTCTCGTCGTACACGGGGAAGTACACCTCCTCCGGGCGGAAGACGGACTGGACGCGCCCGTCGAGCTCGTCGATGGCGTCCAGCGAGAGGTCGGAGGAGACGATGATCACGCCGATCTTCGCGCCCGAGTGCGCCTCGTGGGCGCGCAACAGCGAGTAGAGGGTGTCGGACGCCTCGTTCTCGTAGAAGAGGTAGTTCACGTCGTCGAGCGCGACGACGAGGACCTCGTCGTCGTCGACGAGCCGGTCGGTGATCTGGCCGAACAGCTTCTTGAAGGAGATCCCAGAGGAGGGCGGCTCGTAGTCGAAGATCCCCTCGAACAGCCGCGAGAAAACGGCGTACCGCGTCGAATCGACCTGGCAGTTCACGTGGACGGTCCGGACGTCGGTGCGGGCGCGCAGCTCCGAGAACAGCTTCTGGACCGCGGTCGTTTTCCCCGTGCCGGGCGGGCCGCGGACCATCGTGTTCAGCGGGCGGGAGCCGCGGACGGCGGGCCGGAGTGCGTACTTCAGGCTCTCCAGCTGGCTCTCGCGGTGGCGGAACGTCTCCGGGACGTAGTCGATCTCGAACACCGACTCGTCGCGGAACACCGACTCGTCCCACGAGAGCATGTCGCCGTCGGCGTCCCCGGTCATGAGGGAACCACCTCGCGCCGTCCACTTAACGGTTGCCTGCGGCCGCGGCGGAAGTGAAAACCGACGATACCGGCGCGGATACGCGGGTACAGTCGCTCCCGTCGTTCACTATCGGATCGGTCGATGGCGGGCCGATAGCGAGCCGCTCGCGGGCTGATTGCGGGCCGGTGGCGGGCCGATAACGGGCCAACAGCGAGCCGCTCGCGGGGCGATAGCGGGCTGATTCGGGGTCGGTCGCCCGTCGACCGCGAGCCGGCCGCCGGATCACTCCCGGCGAAGCACCAGCACGTGTCGCGTCAGCGACCGGTGAACCCGGCGCTCGAAGGCCGCCTCGACCGTCCACCCGGCGTCGTGCGCGAGCCCGCGCCAGTCGCGGTCGGCGACGACCACGGCTCGCGGAGCGACGCGGGCGGCCTCGGCGAGCGCGCCGCCGACGAGGTCGGCGAGCTCGTGGCGGGCGATCTTCGACTGTCGACCGTACGGGGCGTCGAAGGCGACGCCGTCGACCTCGCCGTCCCGGAGCGGGAGCGCCGTCGCGTCGCCGCGGGCGACGTGCCACCCCGGTTCCCGGGCGTCGCCGAGGTACTCCCGCAGGTTCCGTCGGGTCCCGCGGACCATCTTCGTCTGGGCGTCGCAGGCGACGACGTCGGTCCCGACGAGCCCCGCTTCCAGTGGGAGCCCGCCGGTGCCACACATCGGGTCGAGCAGGGTCCGACCGGGGGCGGCACCGGCGAGGTTGACGTACGCGCGGGCGTCCGCGGGGGCCATGCTTCCGGGTTGGAAGAAGGGCCGGTCCGTCGGTTTCGGCGAGAACTCCCGAGACGGCTCCGCGGCGACCCAGCCGAGCGCACACAGCGACGCGTCGCCCCCGTCGGCCCCGGCGACCGCGTCGTGTTCGGCTCGCGGGCCGGCGGCGAACAGCGCGCGCAGGACGTGGTCGGGGTCGTCGAGGTCGACCGTGAAGCCGCGGTCGACGAGGACGCTCCCGAGCCCGCGCTCGGCCGCCTCCGTGGAGACGGCGGCCGTGTTGCGGACGTTCCGCGCGCGGACGGCGACGCTCCCCTCGCGATCGAGGGGCGCGGCCGACAGCAGGGCGACCGCGGCCCCGACGTCGGCGTCGGTCCGGCCGACCGCCTCGTGGACCGCGCGGGTGTACGCCAGGCGATCGACGCCGTCGCCGACCGCGGCGGCGCGGGCGATCCCGGGTGCGAGGAGCTCGACCGACGCGGTCGCGGTCGACGCCTCGGCGGCGGCGAAGGCGTCCTCCTCTCCCGCCAGCTCGATCCAGTACACGACATCCATCGAGGGGGCGGTCACAAGAGGGCGACGGTTCCGGGCCCGACCGCCGGTCCGGTCCCTACCAACCTTTTTAAACCGTTGCCCAGTGTCCTCATGTACGAATGGCCGTCCCGAAGGACACGCTCGCGATCGAGAACGTCGTCGCCTCCACCGGGATCGGACAGGAACTCGACCTCCAGAGCGTCGCGATGGACCTCGAGGGCGCGGACTACGACCCCGAGCAGTTCCCCGGTCTCGTCTACCGCACCGTCGACCCGAAGTCGGCGGCGCTCATCTTCCGATCCGGCAAGATCGTCTGTACGGGGGCGAACTCGATCGCTGCCGTCCACGAGAGCCTCGAAATCGTGTTCGAGAGGCTCCGAGACCTCAGTATTCCGATCGACGATGACCCGGAGATAACCGTTCAGAACATCGTCACCTCCGCCGACCTCGGGGAGAGCCTCAACCTCAACGCGATCGCCATCGGGCTCGGATTAGAGCACATCGAGTACGAGCCCGAGCAGTTCCCCGGTCTCGTCTATCGGCTGGACGAGCCCGACGTCGTCGCCCTGCTGTTCGGCAGCGGCAAGCTCGTCGTCACCGGCGGGACGGACCCCGACGACGCCACGGCCGCCGTCGACGTCATCGTCGACCGGCTCGGCGATCTCGGGCTGCTCGGCTGAACCGAAACCCACGGTCCCTTTCACTCCCCGCTCCGTACCGCGCGTATGCTCCTGCAGACGGTCTCGCCGATCGAAGTGCTCGGAACCACCGTCCTGTTCGCGCTGTTCCTCTCGCTCACCGCGCACCTGGCGGCTCGGAACGTGCTCGGCGACGTGGACCCGCGACGCGCGCTGTACGTCGGCCCGTTCCCGGCGGTCGTCGCCGTCGTCGGCGGCGCGTTCTCGATCCCGGCGTTCGTGACGGTCCCGATCGCGCTGGCGGCGGACGCCGCCATGTTCCGGTGGAGCTACGAGCGGTCGCCCCGGACCGTGCTGGCGATGACCGTCATCCACGTCGTGATCACCGTCCTCCTCGGCGTCGTCCTCGGCGGGATCGTGCTCCTGTTGGCGACCCGGCCGACCTGACGGAAGCCCGGGACCGGTCCCGTCCCGGCACGTGACGAACGCCTTTAGGTCGGTCGCCGACCCACCCGCGGTATGCACCCGGTCGTAGCCCTCCGAAACGCGTTCCGAAATCCGACCGAGCGACGGCTCCGCGCGCCGCTCCGGATCGTCGCCGGCGGGATCGTGCTCGTCGCCGCGGTCATCGCCGCCCAGGTCGGAGTCGTTCTCGCGCTCCACTCGAGGCTCGATCCGGCGTCGCCGCTGGGGTTCGACTCCGCGCTCGTCTTCGGGCTCTCCGCCGTCGCGGCGGGAGTCGCCGTCCTCGTGGCCCTCGTCCCGGTCGCGTGGGTCCTCGACAAGCGAACGGTCGCCGACTACGGCTTCCGGTTCGACCGCGACTGGTGGGCCGACTGCGCGTTCGGGCTCGGGCTCGGCGTCGCCCTCCAGGCGGCCGTCTTCCTCGTCGGTTGGGCCGCCGGATGGTTCACCGTGGTCGGCGTGTTCCGGGCCGACGGCTCCTTCCTGCTCGGGTTCGCCGCGCTGGTCGGGCTGTTCGTCGTCGTGGGGGTGTACGAGGAGGCGCTGGTCCGTGGCTGGTTGCTCACGAACCTCGCGGAGGGGCTCCGGTCCGCCGGGACCCGCGCCGCGGTCGTTGTCGCACTCGTCGCCTCGTCGGCGGTGTTCGGGCTCCTCCACGCCGGCAACCCCGGCGCGACGCCGTTCGCCGTCGCGGTGATCTCGCTGGCGGGCGTCATGCTGGCGGCCGGCTACCTCCTCACCGGCGAGCTCGCGATCCCGATCGGGATCCACGTGACCTGGAACCTCGCGCAGGGCGCGGTGTTCGGACACGGCGTCAGCGGCCTCGGCACCGAGGTGACCGTCGTCGCCACCGAGACGACGGGGCCCGCGCTGTGGACCGGCGGCGGCTTCGGACCGGAGGGCGGGCTGCTCGGGCTGTTCGCCGTCCTCGCCGGCTGCGTCGCGGTCGTCGGCTGGGTCCGGCTCCGGACCGGTGACCTCGGGATCCACCCCGCCGTGACGACGCCGACGCTCCGCGGCGATCGCCCGCGAGAGGAGGACTCGTCGGCGGCGGACGCCGACCCGGTCACCGAGCCCGTCACCGAGACGGAGTCCGACGAGCGCCCCTGACTCGGCCGCCCCTACGGTTTCGGTGGCGGCCCGTCGTAGGCGTCGTGGTCGCTGTAGAAGTTCAACATCGCGAACTTCAGCTTCTCCGGGGCGATGTCGAGCAGCTCCGCACGCTCCTCGGGCGGGAACGCGTCCCGGACGGAGTACTTGCCCATGTCCGCGGTCGTGTACCGGCGGTCCACGAGGACACGGACGCCGTAGTCGTCCGGGCCGCGGATCACGCGGCCGAGAGCCTGTCTGGTCTTGCGTATCGTGGGGATCTCGACGGCGTACGACCACCCCGGGTCGCGGGACCCGCCGCGGCCCGCGAACGCACGGTCGTACGCGTCCTGTACCGCCGCCATCCGGTCGGAGAGATGTGGGTATGGGACCCCCACGACGACGACCGTCCGGGCATCGTCGCCGTCGAAGCTCACCCCCTCCGCGAGGGTGCCCCACAGCGAGGTGAACAGCGCGGCGTCGTCGCTCGCGACGAACGCGTCGCGCAGCCGTTCCTCGTCCTCGCCGGGGCCGTCGAGGTGGAGCGTCCCGAGATCCGCTCCGGCGAGCCCGCCGCCGCCGAGCCGCTCGTGGTAGCGCTCGGCCTCGCTGTAGGAGGGGAAGAAGACGAGCGTGTTGCCCGGCGTGAACCGGATCGCGTCCCGAACCAGGCCCCCGACGGCGTCCTGCGTCTCCGGGTCGTTGCGCTCGGAGGCGAACAGCGGCGGCGCGTCGACCGCGAACGTCCGGCGGTTCCCCTCGGGGTACGCCATCCCGTACGCGAGGGTGGCGGCGTCGTCGACGCCGAGCACCTCCGACGTGACGTCGAACGGGCGGAGGGTCGCGCTCATCAGTACCGACGCCGCCACCTCGTCGAACAGCTCGCTCGTGACCTCCCGCGGGATACAGGTGTACAGCTCCGCGCGGCCGTACACCTCGTCGGTGCCGCCGTCGCGGCGCACCGAGACGACCGGGTACTGGCCGAGTGCGGTCCCCTCCGCCATCCACGTCGAGACGAAGCGGGCGGCCTGGAGGGTCCGACACTCCGTCCGGCTCGTGGTCTCACCCTCGCGGTACCGGCGCTCGTACTCCTCGTCGAGCGCCTTCCCGAGCTGGATCGCGAGTTCGGCGTCGACGTCGATCCCGGGCCCCTCGTACCGTTGGAGGAACGCCAGCGTCAGGTCGTCCCGCCGGTCGTCGTTGGCGATCGACACGTCCTCCCACGTCTCTCCGACGCCCTCGCGCGCGCCGAACCCGAGCGCGTCGTCGTACGTCTCGACGAGCGCGTCGCGGAACGCGCCGAGGACGTTCCCCGCGGCCTCCGCGCGGGAGTCGTCGCTGTCGGCGATCTCCTCCAGCGCGGCGTCGAGGCTGTTCTCGGTGAGCGTGCGGGTCGCGTGGTCCCGGGCGGCGTCCTCGACGTTGTGCGCCTCGTCGAAGACGGTGATCACCTCGGCGGGGTCGCGGCCGATCCACCGGAAGAACTGCTCGCGGATGTTCGGGTCGAGCAGGTGGTGGTAGTTACAGACGACGAGGTCGACGCCCTCCAGCCCCTCCTTGAGCAGCTCGTAGCCGCACAGCCTCCGCTCGTCGGCGTACGCGTACACGTCTTCGGGGGTTCTGACGTCGTCGAACAGCCACGCGAAGAAGTCGTCGGTGTCCCGCGTGAGGTTGTTCCGGTAGTGGTCACAGACCGACGTCTCCTCGAAGCCGTCGAGGTCGTCGGTCACGGCGTCGAGCTCCTCCATGACGGCCTCGCGGGCCTCGGCCGCGCCCGCGTCGCCCTCGCGGCTCTCCGCGAGCAGCTCGCGCTGGCGGGCTTCCAGCTCCCGCACGTCGCCCTCGGTCTCGACCAGGTCGCGCGTGGTGTCGCGAAGCGTCTGACACTCCTGGTAGTCGACGTCGATGTGGCACATCGACGCCTTCCCCTTGAAGACGACCGCGCGGATCGGCTCCGTCTCGGCGATCGCGCGGGCGTCCGCGACGAACTGGCGCATCTGCTGGTGGACGTTCGTCGTGATGACGACGGTGCGGTCGTGCTCGCGGGCGTGCTCCAACGCGGGCACGAGCGCGGAGAGGGTCTTCCCGGTCCCCGGCGCGCCCTCGAACAACACGTCCTGGCCTCGGGACAGCGCGTTGGCGACCCTGTCCATCGCCTCGCGCTGGTTCGGGTAGGGCTCTTCATACGGGAAGAACCGCAGGTACGACGGCGCTGACACGGTCCCGGTTTCGGCGGCATCGGCTAAAAGGGGTCGGGTACCTCGGTGGAAGTGGTCGGACGCGGACCGCCCTCCGACGCGGCCCATTCTACGTATATAACACTTTGGGCTTTGTGCACGGTGGGTACACACTACCGGCGCTTATTACCGATTCTTTGGCGACATACTGTCTGCTATGGCAACTCAAACTGCGACGGCAACTGACGTGTCGACGGATACCGGGAACTGGAAAGCCGGCGTGGCCGGCGGACTGGTCGGCGGGCTCGTCTTCGGCGCGATGATGTCGATGATGACCCCCGGCGTGCTGGAGATGGGGATCCCGGCGATGTACGGCATCGAGGGCCCCGCCGGCGCGATCGGCTGGGCGATCCACATGTCCCACGGCGCGATCATCGGTATCGGGTTCGCCGCGCTCGCGGATCTGAAGCCGGAGATCGGCGACTCGATCGGAACCAGCCTCGGCGTCGGTGCGGGCTACGGCCTCCTCGTGTGGGTCGCGCTCGCGGTGATCGTGATGCCGATCTGGCTGGGAGCCGTCGGGTTCCCGGGCGCGCCGCCGCTGCCGAACGTCGGCGTCGAGAGCCTCGTCGGCCACGTCGTGTACGGGACGGTCCTCGGCGGCGTCTACTCGGCAGTCGCGAACTGAGGTCTCGCAGTACCCGCTTTATGAACTACCCCACGCTACTCGCTCACCGCTGGCGCGGTTCGCTCCTTGAGGCGGAGCTTCCTGTTTCCACGACGCACTTTGCAGAGACGGGCGTCTCCGCAGGGAGCGCAGTCTCCGCAGGGAGCGCAGTCTCCACGGGCGTTAACTGGAATTAGGCGCTAAGTCCCCTTCCTCAAGGAGCAACGCAGGGGGCGGAGCGACCGACCAGCGCAGTAGGGAGGGGACTTCGCACCTAAAAACAATTAAGCCCTCGGCGGCGAGCACCTCTATCAACGAATGTTCGACGAGATCCTCGAGAAGTTCGAGGGGTCCCCCAGCCAGCAGGCCGTGATCCGGCTCCTCCTGGAGCGTGGCTTCTCCGTCAACGAGGCGGGGCGGGTCGTCTCCGGCGGGATCGAGATCCCGTACACGGGTATCGCGCGCGAGCTCGACGTCGACCGGCGTGTGGTGGACTCGACCACCGACGCGATCCTCGCGGACCCCGACCTCCGGCGGATATTCGCCAACATCTCGTCGGTGCCGAGCCTGATGGACCTCGCGCCCGTCCTCGATCTCACCGTGCTCACGATCGAGGTCGCGGCCGCCGACGAGGCCGGTATCGTCGCCGAGGTGACGGGGATCCTCGCGGACCACGGGGTCCCGATCCGGCAGGTGTTGAGCGAGGACCCAGAGTTCACCGACGACCCCAAGCTGTACGTGATCACCGACGCCGACCTCCCCGGCGAGCTGCTCGTCGAGATCCGCGAACTGGGGTACGTCCGGCGCGTCGGTTTTTAAGGGTCCTCGATGACGTGCGTTCCATCGTCCGTTAGCGAAGCGCGTTCCATCGTCCGTTAGCGGAACGCGTTCGTCCGACGATCGGTCATGAGTTTCGCTCGCACACGGTTCCGGCGAGTGCCACGATTTAGATGGGATGAGGAGCCACCCGCCCACCGAGGGATCGATCGGGCCGTTTCACTTTCAGTACGGTGTAAACGAGGCTTTATACCCGAAGCCGAACAAGCCGGATGTACATGCCCGAAGACGAACTCGAGGACCTCCCAGGCGTCGGCCCCGCGACCGCGGACAAGCTCGTCGAAAACGGATTCGAGAGCTACCAGTCGATCGCCGTGGCGAGCCCCGGCGAGATGTCGAACACCGCGGACATCGGCGAGTCGTCGGCGGCGGACATCATCAACGCGGCCCGCAAGGCCGCCGACGTCGGCGGCTTCGAGACGGGCGCGACCGTGCTCGAACGACGCCAGGAGATCGGGAAGCTCTCCTGGCAGATCGACGAGGTCGACGACCTGCTCGGCGGCGGTATCGAGACCCAGTCGATCACCGAGGTGTACGGCGAGTTCGGCTCCGGGAAGTCACAGGTGACCCACCAGATGTCCGTCAACGTCCAGCTCTCCAAGGAGAACGGCGGGCTCGACGGCGGCTGCATCTTCGTCGACTCCGAGGACACGTTCCGCCCCGAGCGGATCGACGACATGGTCCGCGGGCTCGACGACGAGATCCTCGCCGACGAGATGGAGCGCCGCGAGATCGAGGGGACCCCGGCGAGCGAGGAAGCGATGGAGGAGCTCGTCGCGGCGTTCCTCGACCAGATCCACGTCGCGAAGGCGTTCAACTCCAACCACCAGATCCTGCTCGCGGAGAAGGCCAAGGAGCTCGCGGGCGAACAGGAGGAGGGCGAATGGCCCATCCGGATCGTCTGCGTCGACTCGCTGACGGCCCACTTCCGCGCGGAGTACGTCGGCCGCGGGGAGCTGGCCGACCGTCAGCAGAAGCTCAACAAACACCTCCACGACCTGATGCGGATCGGCGACCTGTTCAACACCGCCATCCTCGTCACGAACCAGGTCGCGTCCAACCCCGACTCCTACTTCGGCGACCCGACGCAGGCGATCGGCGGCAACATCCTCGGTCACGCCTCCACCTTCCGGATGTATCTCCGGAAATCGAAGGGCGACAAGCGGATCGTTCGGCTCATCGACGCGCCGAACCTCCCCGACGGCGAGGCCGTGATGCGCGTCCAGGGAGCCGGCCTGAAACCCGAGTAGGCCGCAGGCGCCCCTTCGGCGCGGGGCGATCGCCGCTCCGACGTCCCTCCGACGCCCCTTCGGCGCGGGGCGACCGCCGCTCCGACGTCCCTCCGACGCCCCTCCGGCATCCGTTCGGTCCCCGTGATCGGGCGGGTGGACGAACGTCAAATTCCCGGTCAAACGACTGAAACGGGCGTTTACGGAGGTCTTATCCGCTTATTCACGCTCGGTTCCCCGAGCGCCGCGGCGATTATTGCCTGATAATGGCGCGCCCGACACGACAGGCCGCGAAGTCGCCGGCTTCCGCGACATCTCCGCGATCCCCGACGGGTCACACGTTCAGTTCTCGCGCAACAGTTGCCAGAGTATCGGCGAGGGAACGACCTTATACACGATAATGTTGTCCGTATATTCCACACCGCGTGATTTATCAACGCTATTTTTTGTGAAACCCAACTCGAACGTTTATATACTTCTGTTACACGACCTGGATACGTGATTCATAATACGAACACGGACGAAACGCGTTGCATCTCGGACATTCGTTTAACTGAGGTGGGTGAGGCGTGACACCGGGCGTACTCGCCCAGGTCGATCCGACCGTCCTCGCCGAAGGGGTGAACCTGATGTGGGTCGCGTTGGTCTGTTTCCTGATCTTCTTCATGCACGCCGGCTTCGCCATGCTGGAGGCGGGACAGGTGCGCGCGAAGAACGTGGCGAACCAGCTCACGAAGAACCTGCTCACGTGGAGCGTCGGCATCGTGGCGTACTTCTTCCTCGGCTTCGCGATCGAGGGGATCGTCGGCTCGCTCACGGGCGGCGGCGGGTTCCCCGGCGGCGCGTTCACCGAGGTCATGGGGGCGGCCGACGGCGACTGGGTCACCGGCTGGCTGTTCGGTGCCGTCTTCGCGATGACGGCGGCGACCATCGTCTCGGGCGCGGTCGCCGGCCGCGTGAAACTCCGCGCGTACGTCACCTACACTCTGGCGCTCTCGGCAGTCATCTACCCGGTCATCGTCGGCTTCACGTGGGCCGGCGGCTTCCTCGAGGCGTCGCTCGGCTTCCACGACTTCGCGGGCGGGATGATCGTCCACGGGATGGGCGGTATCGCCGGTCTCACGGCGGCGTACGTGCTCGGTCCGCGCATGGACCGGTACGCCGATGACGGCTCGACGAACGTCATCCCCGGACACTCGATGACGTTCGCGGTGCTCGGCACGCTCGTGTTAGCGTTCGGCTGGTACGGCTTCAACGTCGGCACGACCGCGACCGTCTTCGCGGTCGATGGCGGCGAACTCGTCCTCGACGGCTACGCGGTCGTCGGCCGCGTCGCGCTCGCGACGACGGTCGGCATGGCGCTCGGTGCCATCGGTGCAGCGATCGCCTCGCTGTACGTGACGAAGAAGGTCGACACCCTCTACGTCGCGAACGGGCTGCTCGCCGGGCTCGTCGGCGTCACCGGGATCGCCGACGTCGTCACCTGGTGGGGTGCCATGCTGGTCGCGCTGCTTTGCGGGCTCCAGCTGCCGTTCGTCTTCGAGTACGTCTCGGACTCCCTCAAGATCGACGACGTCTGTGCGGTGTTCCCCGTCCACGGCTCCGCGGGCGCGCTCGGCATCCTCGCGCTCCCGTTCGTTCACGTCGACGGCTTCTCGACGAGCCTGCTCGTCGCGCAGGTGTCCGGCGTCGCGGTCATCACGCTCTGGACGGTCGCCGCCACCGCCGCGCTGTTCGGCCTGTTCAAGGCGGTCGGTCAGGCCCGCGTCACGCCCGAACACGAACGTGACGGGCTCGACGTGAGCGAACACGGCGTCGAGACGTATCCCGAGTTCGGCAAGCCGGGAGTCGCGACCGACGGCGGCGCGGTCGCCGCCGCTTCCGAGTCGCCCCGCGCCGACGGCGGCGCGGAGGCCGGCACGGAGATCAAGATGGTCACCGCCATCGTCCGCCCGGACAGGCTCGGCGCGATCAAGACCGCGCTCGCGGAGATCGGCGCCCCGTCGCTCACGGTGACGAACGTCTCCGGCCGCGGGTCCCAGCCCGCGAAGACGGGGCAGTGGCGCGGCGAGGAGTTCGTCGTCGACCTCCACCAGAAGGTGAAAGTCGACGTCGTCGTCGCCGACATCCCGGCCGACGAGGTGGCCGAGGCGATCCGCGGGGCCGCCTCCACTGGCGAACCGGGCGACGGCAAAGTGTTCGTTCTCCCGGTTGAGGACGCACTGCAGGTCCGCACCGGCGTGACCGGCACGGAGGCGGTCTGATCGGCACGGAGGCGGTCTGATCGGCCCTGACCCTCACTTCGTCGATCCACGCGCCGGAGTGACCAACGCTACGGGCGATCCACGCTCTGGACGATCCTCTGTTACCGACTGACCGGCCGACGAGCGGCCGCGATCACGTGGCCCACTGCGGAGGCGGCCACGGCACCGAGAACCGCGTACGCCGGCAGCGCCCAGACGCTCAGGGCGGTCACGAACAGGACCGTCTGTCGCAGGACCAGCCCCGTCCCGAGCGTGAACGCGAGGTAGACGCCGTACCCGAGGAAGCCGACCGCGAACGCGAGGTACCCGAGGACGGACGCGAACGCGCCCTCGACCCAGCCGTCGCTCGGCCGGTCAACGAGGGATCCGGCGACTGCGCCGCCACAGAGTCCCGCCACGAGCACCGTCCCGGAGGGGGCGTCGGCGCGTGCAACGTACGCGCCGAGGACGGCGGCCTGTGCGGCCGCCCCGATGAGGACGGGCGGGCGGGACAGCCCGTACAGGAGGTCACGGGGTCGCATGTCCCGATCACGTCGCCACGGACGGTTGGCGGTTTCGGAGCCGCTCGGCAACTACTTTCTACCCCCCGGTCCAACCGTCGCGTATGAACCACGAGCGCTCGCGCGCGCTGTACGACCGCGCGCTGTCGGTGCTGCCGGGCGGCGTCAACTCCTCGGTCCGAGCGACGATGCCGCATCCCGTCTTCGTCGAGCGCGGCGACGGCGGCCACGTCATCGACGCCGACGGCAACCGGTACGTCGACTGGGTGATGGGGTACGGCCCCCTGCTGTACGGCCACGACCTCCCGGAGCCCGTCGAGTCGGCGATCCAGTCGCACGCGGCGGCGGGGCCGATGTACGGCGCGCCGACGGAGATCGAGGTCGAGCACGCGGAGTTCGTCGCCCGTCACGTCCCGAGCGTCGAATCGATTCGGTTCGTCAACTCGGGCACCGAGGCGACCGTCTCCGCGGTGCGGCTCGCGCGCGGCTACACCGGGCGCGACAAGGTCGTCGTCATGCAGGGCGGCTACCACGGCGCACAGGAGTCGACGCTCGTCGAGGGCACCCCCGAGCGCCGCCGGCCGTCGACGGCCGGGATCCCCGAGGCGTTCGCGGAGCACACCCTGCCGATCCCGTTCAACGACGCCGAGGCCGCCGCGGAGGTGTTCGAGGCGTACGGCGACGAGATCGCGGCGGTCCTCGTCGAGCCGATCCTCGCCAACAAGGGGATCGTGGCTCCCGTCGACGGCTACCACGAGACGCTGCGCGACCTCTGTACGGATCACGGCGCGCTGTTGGTGTTCGACGAGGTCATCACGGGGTTCCGCGTCGGCGGGCTCGGCTGTGCGCAGTCGAAGTTCGGCGTGACGCCGGACCTCACCACGTTCGGGAAGGTCATCGGCGGCGGCTTCCCGGTCGGTGCGATCGGCGGCCGCGCGGAAGTCATCGAGCGCTTCACGCCGTCGGGCGACGTGTTCCAGTCGGGGACGTTCTCCGGGCATCCCGTCACGATGGCGGCGGGGAAGGCGTCGCTCGAGTACGCCGCCGAGCACGACGTGTACGACCACGTCAACCGACTCGGCCGGCTGCTTCGTGAGGGGATCGCGGAGATCTGTGCCGAGCGTGCGCCCGAGTACACCGTCGTGGGAACCGATTCGATGTTCAAGACGGTGTTCACCCGTGAGGGTCCCGACGACGTCGACGCCTGTTGTGCGGGCGGCTGCCGGCAGAGTCCCGACTGTGCGCGCTACGACTACTGCCCGAAGACGGGCGCCGACGTCGCGAACGCGGCGACGGACCGCTGGGAGCGGGTGTTCTGGCAGGAGATGAAGGACCGTGGAGTGCTCCTCACCGCCAACCAGTTCGAGTGTCAGTTCACCTCCTACGCGCACACGGAGGCGGACGTCGAGGAGACGCTGGAGGCGTACCGCGAGGTCTTATAAGGGGAACCGTTTCGCACGGCGTCCGCCGGACCGTTTCGTACGGCGTCAGCCGGGCCGTTCCGGGCGGTTACAGGTCGGCGACGTCCTCGATCGCGTCGGTGAGCGCCTCGATGCTCTCGACGGTGTGTTCGCCCATGTGACCGATACGGAACGTCTCCTCGCCGATGTCGCCGTAGCCGTTCGAGAACACCATGTCGTACTCCTCGGACACCGTCTCGATGGTGTCGGCGACGTCGATGCCCTGCGTGTTCTCGATGCAGGTGACCGTCCGCGACTCGTAGCCCTCCTCGGCGAACAGGTCGAAGTGCTCGCGGGCCCACTCGCGGGTGTATTCGGCCATCTCCCGGTGGCGCTCGTCGCGTGCCGCGTGGGTCTCCTCGAGCATGTGTTTCATCTGCTGGCGGTACGCCAGCATGAGCGGGATGGCCGGCGTCGAATGGGTCTGCCCCTTCCGGTCGTAGTAGTCGATACAGCGCCGGAAGCCGCCGTACCACGACGAGGTGTCCTTCTCGACCTCCCGTTCGTAGGCGTCGTCGCTGACGACGCAGACGGCGAGCCCCGGCGGCATCGCGAACGCCTTCTGGACGGAGGTGAAGATCGCGTCGATGCCGTGCGCCTCGATGTCGACGTAGTCACCGCCGAGCGCGGAGATGGCGTCGACGACGAAGTAGGTGTCCGGGTAGTCGGCGACGACGTCGCCGATCTCCTCGATCGGGTTGCGGACGCCGGTCGACGTCTCGTTCATCACGACGGTGACGGCGTCGTAGCCGTCGTCGCTCGCCTCGAGCGCCTCGCGGACGTCCTCGGGTTTGACCGCGGCCCCCCACTCGTACTCGATCCGGTCGACGTCCTTGCCCAGCCGCTCGGCGACGTTCGCCTGTCGTTCGCTGAAGCTCCCGGAGGTCGGACAGAGCACGCCGCCGTCGTCGACCAGGTTGAGCGTCGTCGCCTCCCAGAACTCCGTCCCCGAGGCGGTGAGGACGATGACGTCGTTGTCCGTGCCGAGGAACTCCTTCGTGTCCTCGACGATGGTCGTGTACAGGTCCGTCATCCGGTCCATGCGGTGGCCGAACATCGGCTCGGCCATGGCCTCGATGACGTCCTTGCGCACCTCCGTCGGGCCGGGGAGGTACAGCGTCTTGTTCGGGTAGTCGTCTCGATATTCGCGTTTCTCTGTCACTGGAACCACCTGATACTGTATCCCGCGTCGCGAGGCGACATGGTACTTTTGATGCCGCGTCGGTTCGCCGGCCGTGTTCTGCCCGTCGCCCACGCAAATCGGGCATGATAATTCGGTATATTCTAGTCTGCTGATTATTTGTACACACCGTACCATGAGAGTACTTACGTGGTGTTGATGGTGTTTTCAGACGCTTTAACGATGTGTGACATGGTAGCTTATCTCAGAACATATATGGAATATGAAAGCTTATGTCCGCCCGGCGCTGAACGCCTGTATGGAACCTCCGATCTCCACACGAACGACAGAACGGGCCTTCGCACCGACCACGCCACCGTCCATCGGCAGCTCGATCGGGGCGCTACTCGGGTTCTTCGTACTCGTCTCGACGGCGCTCGTCGCCGTCACCTACCCGCTTGCCACGCTCGCCGTCCTGACAGCCCTCGTCGCTGCCGTCGTGGGCCTCCGATCGCTCGCGCGACGCGCCCGAGGGACGCTTCGGCGGATCGACTTCCCGGGGCTCGGAACCGTCGAGTTCCGGTTCCTCCGCGCCTAACCTCCGTCCTCCGACCCGCTTTTCCAACGCTGCTCCGCGTTTAGAGGACTGCTCGGCCTTTTCAAGCGCCCGCGCCGCCTTTTAAGCACCCACTCCGCCCTTTTCAGTCGGGTCGCCGTCGCTCGGGCGTCGAGCGTTCGGCGACGCTGCGGCGGCTCACCCCCAGTGCCAGAACGAGTTGCCGTCGTCCTCGACCGGATCGGTCCGGGCCTTGAGGTCGGCGACGTCCGCCGCGGTCGGCTCGCGGTCGCCGGGGAGCCGCTCCATGCAGTCGAAACAGAGGAAGAACTCGGAGCCGTCGCTCAATTCGAGGGTCATCCCTTGCGTCGACTCGAACGCGAAGTTCCAGAGGTCGCCGATGCCGCCGGCGATCCGCACGTTGCGCTCGCAGACGTGACACGGCTCCGAGGCCATACCCCGCCTTGGGCCCCGGCCTAATAAGGGGTGTCGCGTTCGCCTCGTCCGTGTTCGCCTCGCCCGTGTTCGCCTCGTCCGCGTCAATGTCGCCCGCGTCAACGTCGCTCGTGTTCGCCTCGCCCCGTGTTCGTTTCGACTCACGTTCGTCCCGTCCGGCGTTCACGCCGCCTGCCCGCCGCGTGCGGTCACCGACCGCCGGCGGGGCGCTCGACGGCGACGACGTGTGCGTCGGCCGGGTCGAAACCGACGGCGACCGTCCCTGATAAGGGGTCGGGGGTCCGCACGACGACCGCTCGCCCGCCCCAATCGAGGTGGACGCGGGTCGTCTCCCCGAGGAACTCCGCGCTCTCGACGGGCGCGCGCAGGGCGGCCTCCCCGCCGCCGATCCGGAGGTTCTCCGGCCGGACACAGAACGTCACCCGGTCCCCGACCGCGACGTCGTCGGCGACGGCGACCCGGAGAGGGTCCCCGCCGACGTCGACGTCGGCGACGCGGTCCCCGGGTGGCTTGCGTCCCGCGCTCTCTTCCGTTTCGCCTGGACCCCCCTCCGTTTCGTCTGGAACCCTCGCCGTCCCGTCCGTACCACGGCACTCCCTCAGTTCGTTCGCGTCCTCCGTTCCACCCGAATGCGTCGCTCCACCCGAACGGATCGCTCCATCCGAATGCGTCGATCCACTCGAAACCGAGCCCCGGTCAGGTGGAGGCGATCCAACCGAAGCAGGGGGTCCGTCCGTCTCCCGCGGTCCGTCCGTGACGCGGGTGACGACGCCGTCGAAGACGTTGTTGTCGCCGACGAACTCGGCGACGAACCGCGAGGTCGGCCGCCGGTACACCGTCCGCGGCGGGGCCACCTGTTCGGGCGCACCGGCCCGCATCACCGCGACGCGGTCCGACACCGCGAGCGCTTCCTCCTGGTCATGGGTGACGTACACCGTCGTGATCGACAGCTCGCGCTGGATCGCCTTCACCTGCACGCGGAGCCGCTCGCGGAGCCGCGCGTCGAGCGCGCTCATCGGCTCGTCGAGCAGCAGGACGTCGGGCCCCGGCGCGAGCGCGCGCGCCATCGCGACCCGCTGCTGTTGCCCCCCCGAGAGGCTGTCGGGGTCGCGGTCCTCGGCTCCGCCGAGGTCGACCAACTCGAGGAGCTCCCGGACTCGCTCCTTCCGGCCGACGCCCCCGGGCGGGTCGGCGAAGTTGAGGCCGTAGCCGACGTTCTCGCCCACGGTCATGTGCGGGAACAGCGCGTAGTTCTGGAAGACGACGCCGACGTCGCGCCCCTCCGGCGGAACGCCGGAGACGTCCTCGCCGCGGAACCGTATCGCCCCCGCGGTCGGCTGCTCGAACCCCGCGATCAGCCGGAGCGTCGTCGTCTTCCCGCAGCCGGAGGGGCCGACGAGCGTGAAGAACTCGCCCTCGCGGACCGTCAGGTCGACGTCATCGACGGCGACGGCGTCGCCGTAGCGCCTGCTCACGCCGTCGAGCTCGACCGCGGGCGGGGCCCGATCGCGAGCCGTGGCGTCCTCAGATGCCAAAGCTTTCACCCCCGAGCCGGTCGATCACGACGAAACTGACGCTGGTCACGACGAGGAGGACGACGCCCATCGCGGTCGCCGGTCCGAGCCGGCGACCGATGAACCGTTCGATCGCGACCGGCATCGTGTACGCGTCGACGCCGGTCGCCAACACGACCGTCGAGGAGAACTCCCCCATCGAGATCGCGAAGGCGAACGCGGCCCCCGCGACGACTCCCGGCCACACGAGCGGGAGTTCGACGTCGAGGACGACCCGCGCCCGGGACGCGCCGAGCGCGCGCGCCGACTCCACGAGCGACCGGTCGAGCCCCTCCAGCCCGGGGGCGACCGTCCGAACGACGAACGGGTAGCCGGAGACGGCGTGGGCGGCGACGATCGCGACCGAGCCCGCGACGACGATCCGCCACCCGCCGATCTCGACGCCGAAGACGAGCCCCCGCAACAGCCCCAGCCCGACGATGATCCCGGACACCGCGAGCGGGGCCATCGCGACGACGTCGACGAGCTTCCGGCCGCGGTACCGCCGCGTCGTCAACACCGCGACGACGACGCCCATCGGCAGGGCGACGAGCAGCGAGCCGACGGCGAAGACGAGCGAGTTCCGGATGGCGGGCCACGGCCGAACCTGGAACGCGGCCCCGGTCCGCTGCCGGTCGAGCAGGAACCGGTAGTGGTCGAGGGTGAGTCCCCCGTCCCCGCCGGTCACGCTCGCGAGCACCATCGAGAGGACCGGCGCGACGAACACGAACGCCGCGACGACGGCGTACGCCAGGAGGCCGACCCGCGGGAGGACCGCGCGCACGGTCGGGACGGGCGGGAGCAGCGGGCGACGTGGCAGCGGGCGCGCGCCGCGCGAGCGGACCGCGTGCCGGGCCTCGTACCGGAGGTACGCGAACAGGACCGACAGCGAAATGACCAGTTCGACGATCGCCAGCGCCGCCGCCTCCGCGTAGTTCAGGTCGCGCACGAGCCGGTAGACGAACACCTCGACGGTCGCGAGCTGGAACCCCCCGAGCGCCAGCACGATGGGGAACGTGCCGAACGTGAAGACGAACGTCAGTGCGGCCCCCATCAACACCGCCGGGTAGACCTGGGGAGCGACGACGTCGCGGAAGGCCCGGAACGGGCTCGCCCCGAGGCTTCGGGCGGTCTCGACGGTCCGAGCGTCGACCGACTCCCACGCCGCGGTCGTCACCCGGGCGACGAGCGGCGCGTTGTAGAACGCGTGGGCGATCACGATCGCCTCCACCGTGAACATGAGCTCGACAGGGCCGAGCCCGACCGCGCCGAGCGCCGCGTTGAGGGTCCCGTTCCGGCCGAACGTCGCGACGAAGCCGACGGCGACCATGATCGACGGGAGCACGAACGGGAGGATCGTCAGCGACCGGAGGGTGCGCCGACCGCGGAACTCGAAGCGGGCGAGGAGGTACGCCGCGGGAACGCCCAGCGCGACGCTGGCGACCGTCGAGAGCGCCGCCTGATACGCCGTGAAGCCGACGATCCCCAGCCGCCGGTCCGGCCCGAGGAAGTCGGAGACGACCGTCGCGGGCGGCTCGCCCGCGAACAGCCGCGCGAGGTCGCCGAAGTAGAACGGGTCTCGAAGGATCTCCGCGAAGACGCCGAGGGTGAAGACGCCGTCGACGACGATGGACTCGACGAACACGGTGCCGACGGGGTAGTAGAAGACGACGAGCAACACCGCGGTCGTCGCGGCCGCGAGGGCGGCCAGCGCCCACCGCTCGGCACCCTCGCGGACGGTCTCGCGGACGGCCTCGCGGACGCCCCGTCGACCGCGGTTCGCGTCGCTCACGGGGTCAGCCGCCGGCGAACTGCCGTTCCCACGCCTCGATCCAGCCCTCCACCGATCCCTCGAGCTCCTCGTAGGTGAACGTTACCGGCTCCGCGGGCTCCTGTGCGAGCTCCGCGTAGTCGTCGTCGAGGTCGGCGGTCGTGGTCGCGGGGAACTGGACGTTCCGCTCGGCGATCTCCCCCTGCACCTCCGGCTCGAGCAGGAACGCGAGGAGCTCGCGGGCCAACTCGGGCTCGTCGGCGTCCGCGAACAGCGCCGCGCCTTCCGGGTTCGCGTACGCCTGGTCGTCGAGGAACCGCACCTGGTGTCCCGCCAAGTCCGCCCCCTCGGCCGCCGCGAACACCTGGTCGGTGGAGTAGGAGACGACCATTGGCGCTTCGCCGCCGGACCACGCCGCGTACGCGTCGTTCCAGGAGCCGAGCACGCGAACGTCGTTGTCCTGGAGGTCGGCCCAGAAGTCGAGGTAGTCGTACCCGTCCTCGCCGTCGTCGCCGCCGTACACGTCGGCGGTGTCGTTCTCGTCGGCGCTATCGTCGCCACCCTCGCCCGCGAAGTCGTCCGCCCCGAACCGGTGGACGGTGTGCAACAGGAACGCCCGTCCCGTCGTCGACCCCCCGGGGTTCTGCGCGATGAGCGCGCCGCGGTGTTCCTCCTCGAGGAGCCCCTCGAACGTCGCCGGGGCCTCCGTCGCGGTGCCGTCGTAGACGAGGCTGACGTAGTTGGTCGCGTAGGGTATCGCGCGGTTCCGCGGGTCGAACATCAACTCCTCCCGCACGTCGTCGATCGCCTCGACGTCGACGAAGGCGTCGGCCGCGAACAGGGGATCGTCGAGCGCCCGATCGACCCGAACGAGGTCGTCGGTGGTGAGCCCGACGAACAGGTCGGCCTCGACCTCCGCGCCGGACGCCTGCCGTTCGACGTAGTGGTTCACCCCGTTCGAGGGGGTCGCCCACTCGATCTCGACGCCGTGCCGCTCGGCGAACGCCTCGCGGATCCACTCGCCGGGGCTCGTCGACGGCGCGTCGACGAACGACTCGTACGTCGCGACCGTCAGCGTCGGCGCGTCGCCGTCCCCGTCGTCGTCCCCGTCACCGTCCGCGCCGTCATCCCTGTCGCCGTCCGCGCCGTCGACCGTCCCCTCATCGCCGTCATCGTCGCCGGTCGGCTCCGCGCTACAGCCCGCGAGCGCGAGGACGCCGGCGGTCCCGGTCGCCGCGAGGAACCGGCGACGGCTGCGCGCGGCGGCAGCGTTCACGGTTCGCTCGTCGGCCGCGCCCGCGGTGGCGGCGCGGTCGTCGGTCGAGCGGTCGTCGGCCGAACGGTTCTCGATCGAACGATCGTCGGTGGAGCCGTCGTCGGCTTCGGCTGGGCGCTCCCGGTCATCGAAGGGGGCCATTACCTGGTTGTTACACTCGGTTATACATAAGCGATCCGTGTCACGATCCCGTGGAGGTGCGTCTCGGTTCCGATAGCTGCGGCGACAGGGATTTATCGGTCGCTCGTCTCGGGAGGTGCATGCACGACGAGACCGGAGGGGACGGGACTCGGCAGGACGGGACCGGGCGTGACGGGGCCGGGCGTGACGGGACCGGGCGTGACGAAGCCGAGACCGCCGGATCCCGGCCGGGATCGGCGCTCACGCGGCGGCGACTGCTCTCGACGGGCGCGGCCGTCGGCCTCGCGGCGACGGCGGGCTGTTTGGACACGCGTGAGGGGGCGGTCCCCGGACCGGTGGTCACGGACGGCCGGATCGACGACGGCTGGCGGCTCGTCGAGGAGTCCGACGGCGTCGTCTTCGAGGAGGCGTTCGGGCCGGTGACGATCCGGGCGCTCGAACACACGCTCCTCTACGAGTACGTCGACCTCGCGGAGGCGCTCGCGGAGACGTTCGACGCCTCCGGCTCGCCCGTGGTGTTCTTCGCCTCCCGGATCGACCTGCGGCCCGCGATCGATCGGCTCCCCGGCGGGATCGGACGCGACCGGCTGATGGAGGAAGTGCGCCCCGCAGCCGAGGCGGCGTTCCGCGACCAGCTCCGCGAGAGCGGCCTCGAGGACGTCGACGTGGAAGAGACCGGCACCGAGACGGTCACGGGAGGGCACACGGCGTCGACCGCGCGGTTCTCCGCGCGGTTCCCCGTCACGGGCGAGACGCCGCTCCCGGACGGCTCGACGGAGGGGTTCGACGACGTGATCACGGTCGAGGCGCGTCTCGCACTCTGGCACGACGGGACGGACGTGCTGCTGTCGGGCGGGGCGTACCCGACGGAGCCGGTCAGCGACGTGATCTCCCGGGCGCTCCCCGACGCGGTCGCTGACGAGTCCCTCGTCGACGACCTGCTCGGCGACGACGCCGAGGCGCTCTCGACGGAGCCGGAGACGTTCGCGGAGGCGGTCGAGGCGCTGCTCGTCGCCGTCGAGTGATCGCGTATCGAGTGACGAGGTCGGGCTCCGTGCGCCGGCTCACATGAAGTCGGCGATGCCGGACTGCTTGTTGGTGTCGTCCTCGAAGACGGACTCGAGCGCGTCCTCCAACACGTACAGCCGCTGTTTGGTGTACGGCCGACAGTCGAACCGCTCGGCGACCTCGATCGCCGTGTCCATGTACTTGTTCACCGACCCCTCGTGGACCGTCAGGTTCACCCGGCCGCCACACTCCCGGCAGTCGCCGGTCAGCGGCACCCGTCGGTACTTCTCGCCGCAGTCGAGACACCGCGTCTCCTGTCTCGAGAAGGCCCGCAGGTTCCCGATGAGGTCCGGCAGGAAGTGGTACTCGATGACGCGCTCGGCGACGTCCGTCTCGTCGACCGCCCGGATCTTCCGCGACAGCTCCAGCTGGGCGTCCATCTTGTCCATCATCGACCCGAGGGTCTTGTACGCCGAGAGGTCCGGCCCCATCGCGATGTCCGTCGTGTCGTGGGTGTGGTCGAACCCGCGGTACTCCTCGTCGGTGCCGAGCGTGTCCTCGCCGAGCTGGATGGCGTCCTCGACGACGCCCGGGTCCGCCATCTCCAGCGTCGCCTCGTAGAACTCCAAGGGATACCGCCGCACGATGTCCATGTTGTGCGCCTCGTCGTCGATCTCCGAGGGGTCGATCCGCGAGGACATCACGAGGGGTGCGTCCATTTTCCCGCCCCTCTGGTTGGGGAGGAACGTCTTCGAGAAGTTGAGGAGGCCGTCCATGAGCAGCATGACGCAGTCCTCGTCGCCGTCACATTGATCGACCGATAGATCGTTCGCAATGAGCGAGTGCGTGTCTTCGACGGTGAGACAGTAGACGTGTTCGGTATCGCTCTCGGTTACTTCGATCTCGCTGACGGTTTCGACCATATACTCACCGGACCCGCCATCAGCTACTGTCGGTGCGTACGGTTCGATAGACGAGACGTTCTTCGCCAGTCGATCGTCTTTTCGGGAGAGGTGGAACCCTGCGATCTCCGAAAAGCGAACGACGTCGCGTGAGCTGACAGTGATAACGTACGTCTGTAACTGCAAGCGCATATCGCTCTCGTCGTAGAAGTCGGGGAACTTGTCGTGGAGACGGACGCGTTTCGGTCGATCGACCGTCGCGTGGACGTCGAGTCGTCTGAGAAGTCCGAGCAGATCCTCTCGAAGCTCGTCGCTCACCGTGGTCGCCGTGATCCGGAGTGATCCCGTATCTACGCCGCCGTCCCCGCTGAAGTATCCGCTCAGATACGCACCGACGACCGCTTCGGGTGCGTCAAATATGGGGTCCGGGACGCGTTTCGTGTGTGCGTACACGCCGGCATCGAGCACCGAGTCGAAGAACGCGCGTAGTAGCCGTCCGGACGTAGTCACCTTCGCGTGGTTCTCCTCGTACGGATCGACGCCGAACTCGTCGCGCAGAACATCGAGGAAGAACTCCCTCGCGTTCGGCTCCGTTCCACAGATCGTCGTCTGGTGGATCGTCCCCTTCGGCGTCTCCTGTTCGCGAGCGAACCCTTCGGCTGCATAGTAGCCGAACAAGGTTGCAACGCGCTGATTGAGGTCGACGAACCGATCGATTTCACAACGGTCACGTTTCATCCCAAGCGTCACGTCTTCGGGGACGAATTCGAGCAGTTCCTCGAGCGAGCGGAAACACCGCTGAAGATACGACGCCGGGAAACTCTCGCGATACAGGTAGTTGCTTAGCGTCTTCTTGTTCGTCCCGAACACCTCGGTCATACTCTGGAGCGGGTAGAACCGTCCCTCCCAATCGTCGGCGAACGCGTCCTCGAACAGGTCGTATAAGCGGTCTTTGTCCAGCCCTTTTATCATGAGACGGTCGGTCGGGACCGCTTCGGATCGAACGAACTCGGCGAGCAGATCGAACCGCTGTGGGGCTCGTTCGAAATCGTCCCTCCCGATCGAATCGGGGATAACCAACTTGTCGGTTGTATCGATATCCCGTGCTTCGACGCCGGCGATCTCGTCCCGATCCGCGTCGTACACGTGAATCCCGTGATCCGGGGTGACGGTTATCGACCGTCCGGATTCAGTCCGGATCCGTACGAGGTGATCCGGCGATTCGTGTCTGCTGACTGCCTCCACGGGACGAGAGACGCGGTCCCCGTCGGCGGTCAATGCGGGTACGTACAGATCTCCGTCGACTCCCTCCAGCTTTCCGACCGCCGTCCCGAAGTCGTCGAATTCGACGTCGGATCGATCGAGATACGTCTCGACGAACTCGTCGATCGCCTCGTACTGAAGCTTCCCCGCCTCGTCCTCGTACCAGATTTTCGTCTCCGGGTGGAAGCAGTTCCGCCGTTTCGCCGCGTGGAAGTACGGATGCGCATACCCCACCGCCGCCGACGTGAACCCGACGACGCGGCCGACGGTCGCGGCGCTCGTGTGCGGGGCCATCCCGAAGACGAGCTCGCCGACGAGGTCGTCGCGCTCGTTCACCTCATAAAAGCGCGGGAGGTCGTAGTACTGCGCCAGCAGGTCGTCGACGAAGTCGGCCGTCTTCAGCATGTGTTCGGCCGCGCCGTCCGAGAGGACCAAGTCCTGCACCTTCAACTCGATCAGCTGGTCGTCGTGCCGGAGCGGCTCGCCGTCGATGTCCGTCTCGTAGCCGAGCTCGCGGAAGTGGTCGGCGGTGACGTCGAGCTCCTCCGGCCGCACCGCGGTGACGGGGAGGTCGGTCATGTCGTACCGGACCGTGCCGTCCTTGAACGAGGTGACGCCGTTTTTCGCGCGGAGGATCCCCTTCTCCATCGGCTCCGGCGTCTTGTTCGTCGACGTGAGCCCTTGAACCCCTTTCAGGATCTCGAAGGCGGACTCGCGCTCGCCGACGGCCTCCAGCGCCGACCGGTACGCGTCGTTGACGTCGACGTCCTGGTACGTCGCCGCGGTGACCTCCCACTCGCAGCGTGGACACTCGACGCGGCCGGCCTCGTCGGGCTCACAGACCCGTCCGCAGTCGCCACATTCGTAGTGTGGCTCCGTGTGGACGTCGCACTCCGGACAAGCCGTCCGATAGGTGTGGCGGTCGCAGTCCGGACAGACCCGCTCGGCGACCTCGATCTCGTGGTGGCCGCGTCGTCCGCGGTCGTCCATCGTCCCGGCCGCTTTCGCGACGTCGCGCTGCGGGCCGCCCGCCTCGTTGATGGGAAAGAGGGTGTGGACGGCGGGCGAGAGGTCGCGACTCTCGGACTTCTCCGGCCGGCCCATGCGGTTCCCGATCCGGGTCGGGGCGCGCTCGCGGACAGTGACCGGCGCGACCTCGTTGACCGCCCGGACCGCGTTGTCGCCGCCGTCCCACGCCCGTGCCGTCTCCGACAGCGTGTCCCAGCCCTTCCGGAGCCCGTCGTCGACCCCGAGCGAGCGCGCGAGGGGTCGCCACGTCGGGACCCGAAGCGCGTCCGCGGTGGCGACGTGCTCGACGAGCAGCGCTTCGAGCGCCGCCCGCGTCGTTTCCGTGTGCTCGATCGTCAGCGTCCCCTCGACGACCTCGCCGTCGGCGACGGCGTTCGCGAGCGCCTCGAACGACGCCACGTCGAGGTCGTGCCAGAGATACGTGTACTCCGGGTGCAGCGGGCAGTCGTACGACTCCGCCCACGAGAGCGCGGTGTCCACGTCCGGGCGTTCGAGGTCGACGTTCGGGTCGTCCGAAAGCGCCTGCACGTCGGCCCCCGCGGCCGCGAACTCCTGCACCCACCACTCGTAGCAGTAGGCGGCGGGCGCGAGCGGGTGGTTGTTCTCGACGAACTCGCCGTAGTTGACGAGGTACTCGCCCAGGTCGAGGATCCGCTCGATCCCGTTCCGGACCGCCACCGCCTCCTCGGGGTCGTCGATGCGTCGCACCTCCCCGTTGGCGAGTTTCACCGTCGGCCCCTCGATGGAGTCGACCGGGACGACCCCGTGGGCCTTCCCCGGCCGCTCCGTCTTGATCTGCGTGCCCGTCGCGAGGAAGTCGTCCACGATGTGCATCGTCGCCGGATGGACCCCGCCGGTCGCGAAGCCGTGGTTCCGCGCACGGCCGTACCGCAGCCGGAACCCGCCCGGCTCGGACGGGTGTGTGAACACGGGCCGCCCAGCGATCAGGTCGCGGAGGAACTTCTCGGAGGGCTCGGCACGCGGGGGACCGGCCACCCCGTCGTCGCCGTCGTCCCCCTCGCTCGGTCCGTCCCCGTCACTGGCTCCCTCCTCGTTGGCCTCGCCGTCAGGGGCCCCGCTTCCGTCCGCCGCGTCGTCATCCTCGCCGTCGCCGTTCCCGTCGTCGGCCTCGCCGCCGTCCTCGCCGATCGTCCCGTCGATGAGGTCCTGGAGCCACGGCCAGTCGACCTCGTCGAGTTCGCGGGTGTACCGCTGGATCTTCGGGGCCTTCAGCGCGATCCCCTCGGCCGCGACCAGGCACATCCCGCCGCGCGCGGAGTTGGTGTCGACGCGCTCGAGGTCGCGGAACCCCGACACCTCCTCGTCGCCCGTCGCCTCCCCGTCGAGCATGATCGGGAGGTGTTTCGCGATGAACTTCGACTCCTTGTCCTTCGGCGTGTACTGAAGCCCCGTCTCCTTGTCGTAGAGGGCGATCTCCTCGGCGTATCGCTCGACCTCCTCGGTCCGCGCGTGATACTCGTCGATCCCGAGCAGCGACCGGGCGTAGTCGGCGACGAGCACGGACAGCGCCTGTGCGGTGCCGCCCGCTGACCGGATCGGGCCGGCGTAGTAGACGTTGATGAACTCCGTGCCGTCGTCGTTCTGTAACAGCTCGACGCGGTCGATCCCCTCGATCGGCGCGGCGACGACCCCCTCGGTCAACAGCGCGACGGCGGTCCGCACCGCCCCCTCGACCTTGCCGGCGCGGGAGTCGTAGTCCCCGACGGTGCCCTCGACGAAGTCGGTGACGAGCTCCAGGGCGGCCTCCTCGCGGGACATCTCCCCCTCCAGCTCGCGGACGCGCCCCGCGACGCCGTCGATCCCGAGGATGTTCTCCACGCGGTCGGCCATGTCCCGGGCGACCGGGATCTCGATCTCCGGCACCGGGTCCTTCCCCTGGGCCTTCGCCGCGCCGGCGACCTCGAACGCCTCGTCCAACCGGTCCTCGATGCGCGCGAAGTAGCGTTCGTCGTCCGGCCTCATCGACCCACCTCCGGTGTCGGTGGGTTCGCTCGCCGCCGCATCAGAGCCAGAGGTCGAGGTCGGTGACGGGGTCGTGTTCGCGCTCTAACGGCTCGTCGAACGCGCGGAGGTGACACTCGCCGGCCCACACGGTCGCCGAGTCGAGGTGTCCCGCGAGCGCCTGCCCGCTCGGGCGCGACAACACCGCGTGCGTGTGTGCGAACACGTCGCCGTCGAGCAGCGACACGTTGCCGACGCAGGCGGCGACCTCCAGCGGTTCATCGAACGTGACGGACTGATACTCCGTGTCGTCCTGGTCGTAGAACCAGACGTCGGCGTCCTGAACGGCCCCCAACGCCGTGAACCAGCCCGCCTCGACGTCCTCCTCGCGGGCGAGGTCCTCGATCTCTTCGCGCCAGTCGGCCCCGGTCTCGAATCGTGCGACGTACTCCGCCGTCGGCTCGACCTCGCGGTAGTGCATAGGAACCGCTCACGGTCCATGGGGGCAAAAAGCCTTCAGTCGGGGCACGACGAACGCCGTTTGCGCATTCTATATCGCAGTATGGTGTTTATGATTGGCCGAACGGTAGGGCTCTCGATTCGTCTATTTGGGGGCCGACACACCGTTAACAGCCCGTTACTGCCGCTCAGGGTCTCGAAGCGTGTGCGACGGGACGAAGTCTGCCGACCCGTCGTCCGTCGGTTACGACCGATCGGTTAGAAGGGGGCCTGTGGGCCTTCGTCGTCCTCGCCGTCGCCGCTCGTCTCCCCGGGGAACGACGGGGTCGTTCCGCCGGTGCCGCCGAGGTCGCCGTCCGCGCCCGCACCCATGCCGGTGTCGGCGTGGACGCTCTTGATCTCCGGGATCTCCTTTACCATCCGGGACTTGATCGCCTGGATCGTCATCGGGGAGATCCCACAGCCCGAGCAGGCACCGCCGAGCTGGACGTGGACCTCGCCGGTTTCGCGGTCGAGGTGGCTGATCGCGGCGCTGCCGCCGTGCATCTGGATCTGCGGGAAGTTGCGCCGCAGGAAGTTCGTGATCCGCTCGCGGAGGTCGTTGTCCGCGTCGCTCGTTTCCGTGCTCATGCGTCGTGATTGGCGGTCGTCAGGCTTAGGTGTTTGGTTCTCGGGGGTTCACCGACGCCCGATATCCGCGTCGAGACACGGGACCCCCTCTCCAGCCACGATCGAGCCGCTCCCGAGCTGCGGTCGAACCGTCGGCGAACGTCGCCGAACCGCCCCGCGCCGCCGTGACGGCCGCTACTCCGGTCGATCGACGCCGAGCGTTCGGTGGATCTCCGCCTCGAGCCGATCGACGTACGTCTGCATGACCTCCTCGAACGTCTCGTCGTCGACGATGACGCCCTGGAGCCGTTCACGGGGGTTCTCGGGCAGCTCGACGTGGAACTCGCCGTCCTCGTAGAACGGCTCGGACTCGTTGAGCACGGTCTGGTCGATGCCGTGGATCAGCTGGGAGTCGTAGCGCTCGTTCATGTAGTTGAACGCGTTCTTGTACGCGCGCTGGAGCTCCTGGAAGTAGTGGACGTACTTGTCCTCGAACCGCTCCGGATCGAACTCGTCGGTCATACCGTTTCCTCGTGGATGGCCACGAAAAAGCCGGTCGATCCTCGCGACCCCTCGAAACGGCGGCGTTCCTCCGATCACGGCCCGTCGAGCCGCCGTGCCGAGGGAAGTCTCCGACGATCATCCCCCACTCCCCATCGAGTACACTTATTCCCCACTTCCCACTAGATACACTTTACTTCGCTATACGAAATCACCCCCTCGTCCCGAAACCCCAGAGATTCGGCATGCTCTAAGCTACAAACCACCAGATAACCAACAATAGTTGATTGATTCACTGGCCTATTTCCTTTGCAATCACCTACGAAGCATCAGAAAAGTTACTCTCAAATCGTGGAGGTACCAACCTCTCTGGGTCTATTCTTCATTATCAGGAACTTGGGGAAGCGAAATCACGGGGATTGGAGAATCCATGACCAGTTGCGTCGAAAGGTTCCCCGTCAAAATCCGACTTAAACGTCCACCTTCTCGTGGAAGAAACAGGATCGAGGTAGCCTCAACATCGCGTGCAACATCAAGAAGACCGTCAACGACATCCGTCGCATACACGAGTTGCGTCTCGACCTCGTAACCACTACTCCCGAGTATCTGCTCAGTGAGCGCAAAAATTCGTTCAGCTTGTTCTTCTCGGGCAGGTAGCGGTGCCTTGTCTGGTGCCCCTCCTGCTTTCTCAATCACGTGAACAACAATTATTTTCGATGAATCTGGTTCACCTAGGCGGTGGTTAAGA
>LFFM01000418.1_pt1 | contig 29340 bp, 32 predicted proteins | sample 643131 | NCBI WGS metagenome assembly LFFM01 (sample SAMN03777445, study PRJNA286221) | soda lake metagenome | biome: soda lake; feature: Kulunda steppe; material: water; isolation source: sample Tc-Br brine of Tanatar trona crystallizer | place: Russia: Kulunda steppe | collected 2011-07
GATGAGGGTCAGGCTGATGAGGGTCAGGCTGATGAGGGTCAGGCTGATGAGGGTCAGGCTGATGAGGGTCAGGCTGATGAGGGTCAGGCAGGCGAGCCGTTGCATCGCACGCGGAGCGTGCTCATGGTGCGCTCCCACGCAGAGCATGGGAGCGAGAAATACTGACATCACCTACTGGATTCGGTATCATTAGCCGCGCGGGATGGGTGTCAGCGAGCCGTGTCGGTTCCAGACGTCACGCGCTGCCAGCCGGCGATACCCAACAGAAGTATGATGGCTGCCCAGGCTAAACTGTGGAGCCCAATAACCGCCCACTGGATCAGGCTCATCCATAGTGCTATCTCACCCGAGCCGCTCGTCAAGAGATCATAGAGGATCGGCAGCACAAAGAACAGCGGGAAATGAAGCATCTGAAACAGCACGCTACTCATGTACTCGACCCAGCCCATTTCGCCGCCAAACCTCATCCGATGCGACGCGCCGGACATCATCACAAAAGCGGACAGGACGTGAAGTGCGAAGTGTATGACGCCCAATCCGAACCAGGAAACGAGGGCTGCACGACGGCTCATAAAGGTTCAGGGCAGTTCGTCAATCTTGGCTATAACCAGCGTGAGGTCGTCGCTCAGCGTTTTGGTATCCCCCGTAAACGTCCGCAACTCCTCCCGAATCACTTGCAGAATACCGCTGGCTTCCATACCGCGGTGTGTACGCAGAGCGTCCTCAAAGCGGTCCTCGCCATACTCTTCGTCGGTCGGGCTCATCGCCTCCGTCACACCATCAGAGTAGAGGGCCAACACATCACCCGGCGCGAGTGCGACCTCGCCTCGGGTGTACGTGTTGTTCTTCATCACGCCCAGCAGCAGTCCACCGGTTTCCAGGCGCTCAATGCTGCCATCGCCTCGCACCACCAGCGGCGGGTTGTGGCCGGCGTTCACGTACGTGAATTTGCGCGTATCGGCGTGGTAGATCCCGGCAAAGAAGGTGATAAACGTGGCCGGGTCGGTGTTGCGGCACATCACATTGTTGATCTGCGCAGTGGCGTCTTCCAGGGTGATGTCCATCGGAATCACGACCTGCAGCGAGGCCTGCACGTTGGCCATCAGCAGGGATGCCGGGACGCCCTTGCCCGTCACGTCAGCTACAGCCAGCAGCAGGCGATTCCCTTTCAGGTGGGCCACGTCGAAGTAATCGCCCCCGACCTCCCGGCTCGGGAGCGCGATGGCGTCCACGTCGATGCCATCCACCGTGGGGATCGGGTCGGGCAGGAGCCGGCGCTGGATGTCGCGCGCCAGATTCACCTCTTTCTCCAGCCGCTCCTTTTCGATTTGTTCTTCCACCAAGAACGAGTTCTGGATGGACACGAGCGCCAGGTTGCCAAGCGCATACAGGAATTCCACATCTTCCGGTGTGTACGAGGCCTCACTCAGCTTCGGCCCAAGGCATAGCACGCCGGTGGTCTCGTTTTGCTGCCGCAGGGGAAGGGCCAACGTCAGCCCCGCCTCAGCCAGCGGCAGCCAGGCCTCACGGTCGGTTTCTTCCAGCAGGATAAGTTCGCGCGCCTTGGCATACGCTTCGTCGGGCACATCGGCGAAGGCCGCCGGCGTCATGCCTTTGTGCGCGATGGGATCCCACACCGGTCCGTCAGCCATGTCGGTACGGCGCAGCACAAGCGCAAACCGGCGCACGCCCATCTGCCCCATGAGCGCAAACGAGAGCAGCTTCACGAGATGCTGGTGGTCGATGGTCGCGTTGAACTCCTGCGACAGATCGAAGAGCGTGTTGAGCTGCTGGATTTTGTCGTCAAGGTCGCGGTTGGCCTGCTGCAGCTCACGCACCATCATAGAGTTGTGCACCGCGCTGGCCGACATCTGCACGAGCGACTGGATGAACTCCAGCTCGGGCCGCTCGAAGGGGGCGCCTGTTGCCTTGCCGCCCAGCCCGATGAGGCCGATCTCGCGGTCGCCCGAGGCTACCGGCAGCACCAGGCGGATGCGGCGCGCGCGCAGCGCCTCCGGTACGTCCTCATCGCGCAGCACCTCGCGTTTGGGGAAGGTATCGAGGCGCTGCTCTTCATCCAGCAATACCAGCTCGCCGGAGGCCATGCCCACCGCTCCTTTGGCGGCTACCACGCGGTAGCCCCCCTCCACCGGTTCATACAGCAGCGCCACCCCGCGCGTCACCAGGAGCTTGCTCATGGCCGTCAGCAACAGGTTGTTCAGCACAAACTCCAGGTCGATGGAGGTGCTCAGCAACCGGCTGGTTTCGTAGATCGCGTTCAGGTCGAAGCGATCGATCTGGTGAGATGTTTGGGTTTCATTTGGCATGCAACAGCAGGGGGCCGCGTGGACAAGAAGCGAGGGGCTGTTCTCCCGAGCACAACCCGAGGCCATGTACGCTACGTCTGCGCCTTTTCTCCCACCGCAGGTAGCGGCCTACGCATCGCCCTACACATCCAGGTGGATCACCTCTGCCTCGTGCAGCGCACCGTCCCGGATATGCATACGCAGGCACGTCTTCTGCTGATGAAACCCCTGCCGGCCCGCCGCTCCCGGGTTTATGAACAGCATGTTGCCGAAGGATTTCACCCGTTCAACCCGCAAGATGTGGCTGTGCCCGCACACAAACACGTCCGGCGGATCGGCGGCCAGCGCCTGCCCCATGCCCCGTTGCCACCGGCCCGGCCGCCCGGCGATGTGGGTCATCCAGAACCGGAGCCCGTCCACGTCAAACTGCTGCTCGGCCGGGACCCGGTGGCGCAGCGCCTGCCCGTCTACATTGCCGTACACGGCACGTACGGGCGCCAGCGCCTCCAGGGTATCCAGCACCTCCTCCGAACCGATGTCACCGGCATGAAGGATCAGATCTACGCCGGCCAGCTCGTCTGTAAGCGTAGAATGGACGTAGCCGTGCGTGTCGGAGAGGATACCAAGGGTCATGAGGAGCCAGAGCGCATATGGGACGGGAGGTACCGCTCCTCTTACAGTGCCAGCGTGCTGCCTGGGGTGAGGGGCGTCAGGTTGAAGCCGGCGTCCTCAAAGGTCTGCTGGCAGGCCTCCATGTCAATCTCGATGAACGGAAACGTGTCGTAGTGCACCGGCACCACTTGCGTTGGATTCAACATACCTGCCGCCCGCACGGCCCCTTCAGCGTTCATGGTGAAGCAATCCCCCACGGGCATCAGTGCCAGGTCGATGTCGTGGTCTTCGCCATACCAGGCCATCTCTGCAAATGGGCTCGTGTCGCCCAGATTGTAGATGCACTGCCCTTCCAGATGCAGGATATAGCCGTTCGGATTGCCGCCGTACGTGCCGTCGGGGAAGGACGAGGAATGGCGTGCATACGTCTGGAAAACACGGCCGAAGGGGAAGTCCCACGCGCCGCCGGTGTTCATCGGCTGAGCGTTTTCGATGCCCTCGTTCTGGGCATACGTCACGATCTCGAAGTTACCCACCAGTTGCGCGCCCGTACGCTTAGCAATGGACAGCGTATCGCCCCAGTGGTCGGCGTGGGCGTGGGTCAGGAAGATGTAATCAGGATTCAGGTCCTCGGCGCTGACGACGCCCTCCGTGTGCGGATTGTCGGAAATGAAGGGGTCGAAGAGGAGGGTGGCGCCATCAGTCTCAATCTGAAAGGCTGAGTGACCAAAATAAGTCAGCTTCATGGGAAGAAAGGGGATTGTGAAGAATAGCGCGGGTAGATGCTATTGCAACCTACAAGGTAAATAAAAGCACAACGGCGGTGGGAAGTCCACCGTGGAGGTTAACAAAGATGCAAAAGCCTGGCGGTACGCCACAGCCAAGGGTACGCCTGGCCCTCCCGCCATTGGCGGACGCATCATAGCGGGCACAGTCTCGTACATTAGCTACATGTTAACCGACCCGCCACTCATGCCGCACGTCCGCCGTGCAACTGGTGGGTCCGAATCGCTACCTCCTGTACTCAAGCGCACCCTGCTTTATGGCCTTGGACACCTTTTCTGCCGAAATCCTATCCATCCACCAGATGACGCCCCGCGTGAAGCAGTACGTGCTCAAGGCGGAACGGGCGCTCTCGTATCAGCCGGGGCAGCACACGTGCATTGTGCTCCCGCGCGAAGGCGAGCGCGATGCCATCCGCCCGTATACCGCCGTAAACTTGCCGAACGACAATCAACTGGCGCTGGCTATCAAGCGATACGAGGACGGCACCGTGTCAGGCTATATGGACGAACGCGCGGTGGGCGACACCATCACGCTGATTCCCTTCAAAGGCAACCTCTACCTCAACGACTCGGACGGCCGCAACGTCTTCCTTTCCACCGGTACGGGCATCACGCCGATGATCGCGATGGTGCGTGACTTTCTTTCCACCCCGGGCGGGCACGCGACCTTTATCTTTGGCGAGCGCACGCAGGAGGACCTGATGTACCGCGAGATGCTCGATCTGCTTGCCACGGAGCACGACAACCTGGACGTCGCCTACGTACTTTCCCACGAAGACTGGGACGGCCCGACGGGCCATGTGCAGGACCACCTCGAAGCCTACGTGAACGACTTTACGACGGGCGACTTCTACGTCTGTGGCGTCCCGCAGATGGTGGTGGATACCGAGGAGCGCCTGCTGGACCTGGGCGTCTCGGACGACCGGCTCTTTAGCGAAGGCTGGGAGGCCGGCGCGGTGGCGAAGGAGGAAGAAGCATAACGACACACGCCGCGCGCACTGAGGAGCACAGCACCGGCGTCACCCCGCAGCGGCCCCGTTGACGGTGCCCTGGAGCGCGAGTGGCTCAGGCTCGTCGGGGAGCGGCTCGGCGGTCACGCGGAGTGTGCAGTCGTACGTCTCTTCGAAAAAGTCCTTGGCCTGCTCCACGGCCCAGAGCTCCAGCTGCGGATCGGCGTGGGTGTGGAGGTGCAGGTGCACCGCATCCTCGGTGATGTCCGTGGTGAGCGTATCCACATTCTGGAAGTAGCTACGGTCCAGCGCCTCCGCCAGGCGCACGAGCGAGGCACAGCGTCGCACCACGGCCCGGTGTACCTTGGAGAGATTCATAAACGGCGTATGCTTGCGCTTCGGGAAGGCCTTGCGGTGGTACCGGGCAATGTTGGCCATCACGTCGATCTCCTCGGGCTGAAAGCCGTGCAGGTCGGCGTTTTCGATGAGGTACCGGGAGTGCTTGTGGTGCTTGCGCCGACTGATGTGGTAGCCAATATCGTGCAGCAGCGCTCCGTACTCCAGCAGCTCGCGCTCCGTCTCGCCCAGCTGATGGAGCGGGGCGAGTTGATCAAACAACAGCAGCGAGAGCCGCGCCACCTGCTCCACGTGCGGGCGGTCCCAGTCGAACCGGAAGCCCAGCGCGTAGATGCCCCGTCGCCGCACGCCAGCAAACGGTGCAAGCTGCTCCAGGCGCTCATAGTTGGTTGCGATGAAGTGATCTACCATCCCCTCCCGTAGCGCGTTGGGCGAGAGGCGTAGCCGCTCCACGCCCAGGTCTTTGAGCAATACATCCACCAGCGTAGCCCCCGCCACCACCTGGTCGAGGCGCTTCTGGTCGATCCCCGGCATGTCCTCACGCTCGGCCCGGGAGGATAACATGATGCGCTTGGTGACGTCACGGATGGCCTGGCCGTCCAGCGCCTGCTGATAAATGGAACGGGAGCCGTCGCCCGCGTGCCGCACCTGGGTTTCGGCGATGCACTCCAGCGTACCCGAAGAGCCCACCAACTCGTGCACATCGTAGGCGCGCGCTGCCCGAAAGACCGGTTGAAGCAGCTCCCGGATGTGCGACCGCATGGCGCGAAACTCCTCCGCGTTTACCGGATCGGTGGTCACAAACTGCTCCGTCATCCGCGCCGCCCCGGCTTTCAGGCTCTGGGCAAAGTACACCTCCCGTGCATCTGCAATGATGAACTCGGTGGAACCGCCGCCGATGTCTACGAGCATCACGGGGTCCGGCAGGTCTACCGCCCGCCGCACGCCTTTGTAGATGAGCTCGGCCTCCAGCGCCCCCGGAATGGTGCGGATCTTAATGCCCGCTTCCTTCTGCGCACGGCGCACCAGCACCCCGCCGTTGGTGGCCTCGCGGATGGCGCTGGTGCCGAAGGCCAGATGCTCGACGGCATTCCAGCCATCGGCCAAGAGGCGGACCCGTTCCAGGGCGTGGACGGCCCGCTCTATGGCTGCATCGGTGAGCGCCTGATCAGCAAACCCCCCTTCTCCCAGCCGCACCATCTCCTTGATCTTGTCCAGCACCGTATACGTGCCGTTGGGATAGGCATCCACGATGATGGAGTGGATGGAGTTCGTCCCGATGTCGATGATGCAGACCCGCGACGGCATGGAGCCGTTGGCCTTCGGGGCCTGAGCGGGATCGGTAGGGGCGGACGAGGGGCGGGCTTCCATAAAAAAGAAGGGGATGAATGGGGATGTCAGGCAGCTTCGGACGAAGCGGGCGCGGAGGCGTCCATCGGGTGGGCAGCCTCGTTGGCTGCGGATTTCAGCGCCCGGGTGCGGATCTGCTGGGCCAGGGCCTCGGAGCTGACGCCCGGACGCCAGCGAATCTGCTGCAGGGTATCGCGGTTGCCGTGGAGCCACTGCGCGGTGAGCCGCAGGGCGTCCACCTCGGGCTTGCGGTACGGGGCGGGTTGCTCGGCGTCAGGGTCGAAGTGCACCGCGAGGCGAGCCTCAAGGCGGGCCATGGCCTCCGGCGGGAACGCAGCCGGCACCACCAGCACCTCCTCCAACTGGCCAAACCGAATACACAGCACGTTCCAGGTGTCGGGCGCGGCGCCCGGCTCCAGCACCACGGCATGGTGCTTCAGGATGGGCGCGGCCACCACTTCCTGCCGGCGCAGCATCCGCTCTACGCGCTGCAGCATGTCGCGGTAGCGGGAGGCCTCTTCGAAGGCCAGCGCATCGGCGGCCTCGTGCATCTTCGCTTCCAGCATGGTGAGCACGTCTCGATCCTGCCCCTTCAGAAAGGCCCGCACACCGTCAACGGCAGCCGTGTACGCCTCCGTAGGGCCATCCACGCACGGCGCCGTGCACCGGTCCAGGTCCGCGTAAAGGCAGCGTTCCCCCTTCCGGTACTGCGGCTCTTCGCACTCGCGGAGGGAGTACACGCGGCTAATGACCTCCAGCACCAGCTCGGCCTGCTTTCGCCCGGCCAGCGGACCGTAATACTCGGCTTCATCTTCGTCGATGTAAGGCACGTAGGAAACGGTCGGCGCCTCGTGGCTGAGGTCCAGCTTGATGAACGGCCGGTTGCGGTAGCGCCGCTGCGCCCGGTTGAAGCGCGGCTTGTGCTGTTTGATGAGGCGCGACTCGGCCAGCAGCGCTTCCAACTCGGAGTCCATAGCCTCCCAGGTGACGCTCCGCACGGCCTTCAGCAGCTTCTGCGTGCGCGGCGGCTGTGCGCCAGTGCCCCGGAAATAGCTGCGCACGCGGTCGCTCAGTCGCTTGGCCTTGCCGATGTAGATGGTACCGCCCCGACGGTCTTTCATAAAATAGACCCCGGGGCGCGCGGGCAGATCGGGCAGCACCTCCGTACGGATCTCCCGAATATGCTCCGGCTGTGCATCGGTGGTGGCGTAGGTGCGGTGCTGAAACGTGAGCAAGCCCTCCAGCGTGTCGATCTCGTGCTCGAAGGTCACGTGCCGCAGGAGGCGCTGCAACACCACAGCCGTAGCTTCGGCATCGCCTCGGGCCCGGTGCCGCGCCTCAATCTGAATACCGTAGAAGTCGATGAGCGCGCTGAGGCCCTTCGAGCGCAATCCCGTGAGGAGGCGCCGCGCCAGTCGCAACGTGCAGAGCGTGTCGTTAGCCATGGGCTCGTGGCCCGTGCGCTTGAGTGCCGCGTTCAAGAAGCGCTTGTCGAAGGAGACGTTGTGCGCGACGAAAACATCAGTGCCCAGAAACTCCAGGAACGCCGGCAGCACCTCGTCCACCGTGGGCCGGTCGAACACCATCCCGGTCGTGATGCCCGTCAGCTTGGTGATGCGCGCCGGGACGCTACGCTCGGGGTTGATGAGCGCCGAGAAACGGTCCTCGATGGTCCCATTGACCATGCGTACGGCGCCGATTTCCAATAGTCGGTCGCGGCCGGCTTTCGTGCCCGTCGTTTCGGTATCCACAATGACAAACGGCACGGCCGAAAAGGACACGGCACAGGCAGAGCAACGAGAAGAGACGAGCCGAGGGGGACCGGCTTTAACGCACCGGTCCGTGAATGATCCGCCCGGTGGAAGCGCTACGATGGCTCATCGGGGGACGACGAGGCGGCCGGTTTGGGCTTCGCCGACAGCGCATCGGCATCCGCATGGCCTGCATCTTCCGCGTCAGCCGCCTTCCACCGATGCGCCGGGCGCTCATTGGCCCGGTGCTGCCGGAGCAAGACGTCCGCGCGGGCCTCAGCTACTTCCTCCGGCGAATGGGCCGCGCTCCGCAGGCGCATGACCACCCGCAGCACGTAAATGCCCAGGACCAGCCCGGCTGCCACATAAAGCACAACCTCAATCCACGAGCCAGCACGCAGTAGAGATACGAAGTCCATCGAAACATCAGATCAAGCGGTAGCGGTGCGTGCCCATGCTATCGGCGCCCTGAGGCAACGGCTGAAGGGGAGCCGAGAGGATTTCCTGCCGAGGGGTTATGCCGGTGGGCCGTCCGTTCGCTGCCGGTAGGCCCGGTATTCCCGGTACAGCAGAAAGATGCCCAGCGCCACCCAGAGCAGTCCGAAGGGCACGTGCGCTGGATCCAGCAGCAGCGCCACCGACAGATAGCCCAAAAAGGCAACGCACAGCAGCAGCCGCGTAAGGCTGCCCGGCTGGACTTGGGCTTCGACAAGCCGGTCAAGGGACATAGGACACACCATCCATCAGGTAGCAGGCAGCGCGCGCCCCAGCTGGGCGAGGTCTTCCGGCGCATAGATGGCCCGGAGGGTGCCCTGCTGCGGCCGCACGGAGCGCGCTTCGATCACAATAATAACTCCTTCCTGCACCGCGACGGAGGCCCCGGTCAGGCGATGGGTAAGCCGCCCCATATCGGGTTGGTGCCCGATCAGCATCAGGTGGGCGCTCGTGGGGTAGCGGCTGGCGATTTCCTGAACGTCGGCAAGCGTCACGCCCGGTTGCAGCAGCCGCTCTTCCTCTGGCACGAGCGCAAAGGCCGGCGCCAGCGCCGCAGCCGTTTGCCGGGCTCGCACCAACGGGCTGTGCAGCACCCGCGCCACGGGCCAGGCGAGGCGCTGCAGGGCCTGTTGCTGCGCTTCCAACTGGGCGCGCCCGCGGTCGGTGAGGATGCGTTCGCGATCGGAAGTGCCGGCAGCGGCGCGCGCGGCCAGCCCGTGACGTACGAAATAGAGATACATAGGACGAAAGGGACGCAAAAGGAACACACAGGAAAAGTTGACACGCCTCAAGCGACGCCGCGTTGCACGCTGCATTTCGCTAAAATTTGGCTGAAATGCATGCTACGCTTTGATTGATTTCTACTACTCAGGAAAAGCACTGCATACGTAAATATTATCTCATAAACATCGGAGAGGCATCCTATGAAAGTCACAGTCATTGGCGCAGGCAACGTAGGGGCTACCGTAGCCGAGTGCGTCGCCCGGAAAGACATGGCCGAGGAAGTGGTCATGGTTGACATTAAGGAAGGGCTTCCACAGGGCAAAGCGCTGGACATGGCCGAGGCTGCGCCGGTCCACCTGTTCGACACCACGGTTACGGGGGCCAACGCGTATGAGGATACAGCCGGCTCCGACATCTGCGTGATCACGGCGGGGCTGCCACGCAAGCCAGGCATGAGCCGCGACGACCTGCTGGCTAAGAACGCCGGCATCGTGGGCAGCGTCACCGAGCAGTTTGTAGCGCACAGCCCAGATGCGATTCTGATCATTGTGTCCAACCCGCTGGATGTGATGACGTACGTTTCCTACACCACCAGCAGCTTCCCGCACCACCGCGTGATGGGCATGGCCGGGGTGCTGGATACGGCCCGGTATCGGAGCTTCATTTCTGCCGAGCTGGGCGTCTCCGTGCGCGACATCCAGGCCCTCCTGATGGGTGGCCATGGCGACACGATGGTGCCGCTGCCCCGCTACACCACCATTGGCGGCATCCCCCTGCCCCAGCTGATGGATGCAGACACCATCGACGCCATCGTGGAGCGCACGAAGGGAGGCGGCGGCGAGATCGTCGGCCTCATGGGCACCTCGGCCTGGTACGCGCCGGGTGCGGCAGCGGCCGAGATGACAGAAGCCATCATCAAAGACTCGGGCCGGGTGCTCCCCTGTGCCGCGTATGTGGATGGCGAGTATGGCCTGAACGACATGTTCATTGGCGTACCCGTCCGCCTCGGCCGCAACGGCGTGGAGGAAATCATTGAGGTGGAGCTGAACGAGGAAGAGCAGCAGCTGATGACCACCTCCGCTCAGCACGTGCGGGACAACCTCGAAACGCTGCAGCGCATCCAGTCGGAAGCCTAACACCCGCGCACGTCTACCTCTGAAGTGATGAGCGCTGCTTCTCCGGCGGGAGAGGCAGCGCTTTTTCGTGCCCGCCTGCAGCATCAGGCGGTTGCCGTGGGAGCTACTACCCTTCACCGCCGCTCCAGCCGGCGCACCTCGCGGTTGATCTGGCGCAGTTCGGGGAGCAGGCGCTGCCGCTCCTGCCGCGTGGTGGCCCGGGTGATGAGCTCGTGCCGGCGGCGCTTCAGCGCCTGGAGGCGCGCCCGGGGAGAGGTGAAATCCGTCCAGATGGTACGCTGCATCATGGCTGCACGGCGATCAGGCCGATAGATTCAGATAGGCGATGGTGGCCCCCCAGCTTCCGCTGCTGCCGCTGTCGAGATGGTAGTCCTGCACGTAGGCGGTCCGCTCCAGTACACTGTGCACCGTCCGCCGCAGTACGCCCTTTCCCTTACCGTGGATGATGCGCACCCGGTCAATCCCTTCTTCCCGGCACGCCCGCAGGTATTCCTCCACCAGGTCCGCGACTTCCTGCGGCCGGAAGTGGTGCAGGTCCAAGATTCCGTTGATGGGATATTCGACGGGTTCCACAGGCAGGGTGGCTCGTAAGGAGAAAAGGGCGGTAGCGCGTTAGGGCTTCCTTCTATACCGGTCGCTTCATGCAAGGATCAGTTCGTGGTGGGGCGCCCCTCTGCAGGGCTATCGAACACAAGGTAGTGCTGCTGCGGCAGCATGTCGCGGGTTTCGCGCCAGCGGAAGCCCACGGCCTCCAGCTCGCGGCGGAGCTGTGCTTCCGTCATCCGGTGCAGGTCGGGCAGCGGCACCGTCTCGTCTTCTCCCCGAAACTCCACCACCACCAGTTGCCCGCCGGGACGTAGCGCTCGCCGGATCGCCTGCATCATCTCGCGCGGATGCGAGAACTCGTTGTACGCGTCTACGATCAGCGCCACGTCGATGCTGTCTGTGGGCAGGCGCGGGTCGTCGACGGCGCCCTGCACGGGGGTGACGTGGGTGAGGCCGGCTGCCGTGGCCCGCGCGTGCACCTGCGTCAGCAGCGCCTCCTGGATGTCAACGGCGAAGACCTGCCCGTCTGGCACCCGCTCGGCGATGCGCAGCGTGAAATAGCCGGTGCCAGCCCCGATGTCGGCCACCACACTGGCGGGCGTAAGGGGTAGCGCCTCCAACACCAGGCGCGGCATCTCCTGCACCTCTCGCGCCGGGCGGTCCAGGTGCTCGGCAGCCGTGGTGTCCATCATCCGGGCGATCTCGCGCCCCATATACACCTTGCCGGTGCCGTGCGGGCTCGCCGTTTCCAGATAGGTATAGCCGTCGGTACCAGCATCTGTAGCGCGGTCACAGCCCGGCAATACAAGCAGCAAGGCGATCCATAGCACGCCGGTCAGCCACAAGCCGACCGACGCGCAAACAGTACAGCGGACCCGCGATGCACCGGTACGCAGGTACGTACGATAGGTCGTCACGAGTCCAGGTTGAAGTGGTGCATAACAGCGTCGTAGTCGGCGAAGTCGACGGTGGCCTGCCCGGCCGCTACGCCATTCAAGATGACGGCGCGCATGTCTACCCCGCCACCGAAGAACCCATCAATTTCTTCCCACACGAAGTCATCATCCGTGGAGGCTTCGAGGAAGACCTCCAGCAGAGCGTCGTCAAAGGCGTAGCCAAACGTGACCGTATAGTCGACGAAGGGTTCGTCGAGCGATTCCAACCCGATGGTGAAGGGCAGGGCCGTCCATGTGCCCTGATCGAAGAAGTACACAATCACCGCGCCGTTGTCCGTAACAGACGGGGTGATCTCGGGCATATCGAACGCGGCAGAGGCTACCGCCCCGGAGCGGGTGTCGATGTCGAGATCGAAGATGAAGGGAATGCTGATCGCAAACGTCCCCTCCGCGCCATCGCGCCCGTCACGCCCTGGCGGGCCTTCGGGGCCGACGCAAGCGGCGAGCAGCATGAGCAGGGCGAACAGTGGGGCGAGGCGCGTGACAGTTGACATGGGGCAGCGGGGTACGTGAGCGGGGCCGGCCGATGCCAGGACAGCACCGGTACCCCAAAGCCCTCTCAAACAAAGGGCCGCACCCCATACGCGGCCCATAGCGCGGCTTGAGGCCGGCGCGCAGCCAGAGCAGGCCACGCGGGTGTACGATGTAGTGGACGGCGGTGCACACTTCTGCAGGAGGCACTGCCGCACCCGGAGCCCGCCACCCTCTCAGTAAACAGGAGCGGCCTAAACGATCTGCGCGGGTCTGCGCGTCACGAAATCAGTCACGAAAAATGTCAACCTGCACCGACCCGTCTGCATCAATCACGCCGCGGTACATGCCCGGCGTGTTGAAGGGCATCGCCACATGGCCCTCGGGATCCATCGCGATGAGCCCGCCGGTGGCGCCCATCTCGGTGAGCGTTCCGTGGATGACGGCACTGGCCGCCTCGGCCAACGAGAGCCCGGTATAGCGTACCATCGCACATACGTCGTAGGCAATGGCCGCGCGGATGAAGAACTCGCCGTGGCCTGTGGAAGACACAGCACACGAACGGTTATCGGCATAGGTGCCTGCCCCGATGATGGGCGAGTCGCCGATACGGCCAAACTTTTTGTTGGTCATCCCCCCGGTGGAGGTAGCCGCCGCGAGGTTGCCGTCGGCGTCCAACGCTACCGCGCCCACGGTGCCCAGGTAGGCCTCAGATGCCTCAGGATACGCCGCACCCGCATCGCTCTGTGCGTTGCGGAGGGCCTCCAGCCGGTGGTCGGTGTGGAAGTATTCGTTGTCGCGAAACTCAATGTCGTAGTCTTCAGCAAACACCTCGGCCCCTTCACGCGCCAGCATCACGTGAGGCGACTCGTCCATCACGAGGCGCGCCAGCCGGATGGGGTTCTTCGTGCGCATGACGCCTGCCACCGCGCCGGCATTGCGCATGGCGCCTTCCATGATGGAGGCATCCATCTCCACCGTCTCATCGGCGGTAAAAACCGAGCCGTGTCCCGCGTTAAACAGCGGGGAGTCCTCCATGGGGACGATGGCGGCAATCACGGCGTCGGTGGCGCTCCCGCCGTTGCGCAGCACCTCATACCCGGCCCGCAGCGCCTCTTCCAGCGCGGCCCGGTATTCGGCCTCCTGCGCATCTGTCATGTTTTCGGGAAGGATGGTCCCGGCCCCACCGTGGATCGCCAGGCGGATATTGGGCTCATCCGTAGCAGCCGATGGAGCCGCTGGATTGGCGTCTTGTCCGACGACGAGTGCCGGAGCGGACGCCAGTAAGCCGATGAGTAGCGCGAAACAGGCAAGACGAGGGATGTAACGGGCAGACATGGAGTACCACGAAGGATGAGCAGGATATTGAAAGCCCAACGTAGGAATTTCAGACCAGAGACGCCACCTACCACAAGGCGGGCTTTCTACAGGGAAAACCGCCCCTGACAATGCGGCGGGCTTTCGGGGAACCGGCCCTATAACGCCAGCCGGCATGGGCTTTGCACCGTAGAAACACTGACATACTGGTGGAAAGATGAAGAGATTCCTATTGTGAAATTTTTCTTCATAGCAAGTTCCTCACAGTAACTCTTCACTCCATACAATACTATGTAGGAGCAAGCAAACGTTGTACCCCTGTAGGGTACAGCACAAAGCGGCCCCGCCGCGCTTTACCTTCTACTTACGTGTGCTTTTGACGAAGCGCCGGGCGCAGCTTCCCGATTCGCGTTGACCCTCCAGCGCACGCGTGCAATTTTCGCATAGAACGCAGGTGCATCGTGTCAAATACTAAAGTCATTCGCAAGACCGAAAAGCGGCAACGCTCGGCTTCCAGCCGGTACGATGCGCTTCAGCAGATGAGCGACGAAGATCTGATGGAGCAGTTTCAAGCCGGCACGGTTGAGGCCTTCAACATTTTGGTGGACCGGTACTCGGAACGCCTCATGCACTACCTGTATGGCTTCTTGGGCGATACGAAACGGTGCGAGGACCTTCTCCAAGAGACGTTCCTCCGGGTCTACCGTAACCGGCACTCCTACCAGCGGATTGCCAAGTTCTCGACATGGCTCTATACCATTGCCGGTAACCTGGCCCGTTCGGAGTACCGCAAACGGAAGCGGCGCCGGATGTACTCCATCCAGTCGGTCAATCGCGACAATGAGGAGTACGAAATGGCCATCCCGGACGAGTCCTTCTCGCCGGACCGGCACACGGAGAGCACGCTGCAAGACCGGTACATTCAGGAAGCGTTGAACGAGATTCCACCGGATTTCCGTGAGGTCGTGGTGCTGCGTGACATTCAGCAGTTGGCCTACGATGAAATCGCGGAGATCACGGGGCTCCCCATGGGCACCGTGAAGAGCCGCATCAACCGCGGCCGTACCAAGTTGCAGGCGCTGCTCAAAGAGATCTACCCCTTCCAGGACGAGCCCGAGTTGTAGGATGCGTCCGTGGAGGCGTAGCGCCCATACTGCACATCCATACAAACCGGCGGAGACCTCAGGGTCTGCGCCGGTTTTTTGTGTGGCCCGTCTTTTACGTCATCTGCTTTGCTAACCTCCCCCCATGTTAACGCCACGCCAGACCCTCCCGACGCGCGTAACCATCGACACGGAAGCCCAGCAGTTCCAGATTCACTGGGCCGATGGACACGAGACCACGTTCCCGCTGGATGGCCTGCGGAAGGCCTGCCCGTGCGCCAACTGTCAGGGCCACGGCAACCAACAACTGCCCGACCCGGCCCTGTTCGACGAACCGGCGGACCGCACGTGGACAGACGTGCAGGCCGAGCGTGCTGGTAGCATCGGGCTTCGCCTCACCTGGGACGACGGGCATGATACCGGGATCTACAGCTGGGAGCGCCTGCGGCGGATGTGCCCCGACGACCCCCGGCCGAAATCGGCAGATTAAACGCTGTGTATTGAGCAACGCAGCAACGCCCAGCCACCGTGCGTGGCAACACTCTGCCACAGCACCACGCATCTGCGGTGCGCAAAACCTCTGGTTAGCCCCCTGGCGTCGGTGCGGCTACCTATCACAAGGTACGATGGGCCTCACCCCGGGCCCTAACTGTCCGCTGTTTCCCGCAGCAGGGACTACGTGGTGAAACAAGAGCTACGTGGTAAACTGCGCAATGAGCCATCCGGCCACGAAAATCCCGATGAGAATGGCAATAGCAATGTAGAGTTCTTTACGTCGACGTCGGTTCATAGAGCACAGATAGAGCTGTGAAGAGAAGGGCCACGCCCTGGCATACGGGGCAAGGGACGGCCTACGGTAGGAAGTATAACGTACGCCTTTTCATGGGGGGATTCAAGACGAGGCGTGCAACGGAGCGGGACCATCACACATCCGAAGACGGCGGTTCGGGGCTTAATTTCCGACCGGTCACTGCCGATACCCAACGCACGTTCACCGCGCCATCGCTGCGTGGTGCCGGTCTGTTCGTTCCCTCCGCATTCTGTTCCTCCGCTTTCTGATGCCCATGCGCGCTATCGTTCCTGACTACATCCGTGAAGCCATTCGTTCCCTTCCCCCGCTGCCCGCGGCCGTGCAGCAGCTCCTGACGCTGGTGCGGGAGCCCGAAGTGGACTTCCAACAGATCGTGAAAGTTATTGAGTCAGATCAGACCCTGACGGTGCGCACCCTCCGGGCCGCCAATTCAGCCTTTTACGGGGCTTCCCGTCAGATCCAGACCGTGCGGCAGGCCACCGTACTCCTGGGCCGGGAGGCCATCGTTAACCTGGCCCTGAGCATCTCGGTGATGAACATCGAAAGTAGCCTCAACGGCGCCTGGGCACGTCACGCTGAGGCCTTCTGGCGGCACAGCATCGCTACGGGCACCGCGGCGCGCGCCCTCGCCCACGCCCAGCGCACCTGCGACCCCGGCGAAGCCTTCGTGGCGGGGCTCGTGCACGATATCGGCAAGCTCGTCCTGCTGATGCATCATGGCGAAATGTACGCCGACGTGCTGCAACAGGCACAGGGGCAGCCGCTCCACACCTACGAGAAGGAGCACCTGGGCATCCATCACGCGGCCGTAGGCGAAGCGCTGTGCATCCACTGGAACCTCCCCGACGAGATTACGGAGGCGGTGGCGGCCCACCACGACCCGAGTCGCCAGGCGCCGGGCACCCTTGCCGGCATGGTGGGCTATGCCAACGACCTTGTAAAGATGGCCCGCATCGGCGGTAGCGGCAACCGTTACGTGGAGCTATGCCCGCCAGCGCGGCAGCTCGTGCGCACCATGGACGCCCGCGCGCAAGAGACCCTGCTGCATGCGCTGCCGCAAAAAGTACAGGACACCGAAGAGGTCTTTCGCTCAACACGTAGCGGCGAGATCCCCAGCGCCACGGGTACCGGGGCCGTAACCGTTCACCTCACCGACCCAGCTGCGCGCGAGCTCGTCCGCCTCGCCCTTCACTTCCACGGCTATAGCCCTACAGGGCCCGACATCCCGGCGCTCTCCTCTGGCGATGGCGTCGCCACGGTGGTCGCGACGATTTCCGACGATGGTGCTCCCGAAACGTCCACCGGACCCGCCCTCTCGTTTCGCGCCTGGGCGGAGGCTCACATAAGCGAAGATAGCCCTCATCTCAACATCGTGGCGCTCCACGACTGGCTGAGCAGCAGCCTACCGCAGGGCACGAAGGCGACGGCTGCGTAGGCCAGCGCTACCGCATCGCGAAGCAGAAGGCCCTCCGGTAAAAGCTGCCGAAGGCCCCCACGGAAAATGTTGCCCTCAGGCGCCCGCGGTACCCCCCGGCATCTGCGCAATGGCCGCGTAGTCCGCAGAATCGGCCCTAATCGGCCCATCGCGCCCCTTGGCAGATGCTTTGCACTTACGCACAGGTGAACCAGACCCTCCTGTGCTATGCTTCTTCGCCTGCAGAATACGTTCGCCTCCATGGACCAGATGGTCCGCAACCAGGAGCGGACGGCAAACAACCTGGCCAACGCCGACACCGCTGGCTTCAAGCGCGACCGCGTATTTGTGGAAGCCCTGGATGAGCGCCTCGACATTGAAGGCGCGCCCCGCTCGGAGCGTATCCAGACGCAGTGGGCCGATCTCTCCCGCGGCACCCTCGACAAGACCGACAACCCGCTGGATGTAGCCCTCAACGGGGAGGGCTTCTTTGTGGTGGAGGATGCCCCTACGGGCGAGCAACGGTACACCCGCGATGGCCGCTTTGTGACGGACCAGGATGGGCAGTTGCGCACCGCCAGCGGGGCCATCGTGCAAGGCGACGACGGACCGCTGGTCATCCCGCAGGACGCCGGCCGGATCAGCATCACGGAAGAAGGGCGCATCTTCGCTGGCGACGACCCGGTCGGGCAGTTGCAGGTGGTGACCTTCCCCGACCCCATGGATCTGGAGCGTCGCGAGGGGGCCACGTTTGCCACGGACCAACCCACCGAGCCGGTCGCCATTCCGTCGGTGCAGCAGGGCTTTGTGGAAGGCAGCAACGTGAACGCCCTGCACGAAATGACCGAGATGATCGCCCACTTCCGCCTGTTCGAGTCGCAGCAAAAAGCCATGCAGACCACCGACCAGATCCTCGGCCAGCTGGTCCGCGATGCCGGTCGCTTCTAACACCGCCCTCCTGATACGCACCGGACGGCGCTATTCTGGCCGCCTCCATACCGTCTTTCTCTGCTACCCCATTCGGATTTCACCTTATGCTTCGCTCGCTCCGCACCGCCTCTCTCGGCATGAGCGCCCAGCAAACGGGCGTCGACAACATTGCCAACAACCTGGCCAACGCCAACACCACCTCCTTCAAGCGCTCGACGATGGTGTTTCACGACTTGCTCTATCAGACCATCCAGACCTCCGGTACCGACGGCGATGGCCGCAATACGGCACCGGCCAGCCTGCAGATGGGCCACGGTGCAGCGGCTATCTCTACCGTGCGCAACCATCAGCAGGGCGGCTTTGTGGAGACCGGTAACTCGCTGGATCTGGCCATCAACGGCGATGGCTTCTTTCAGGTACGGACGGCCGATGGCGAACTCGCCTACACCCGCGATGGCACCTTCACCATCAACTCGGATGGGATGGTCGTCACCCAAAACGGCGCCGAACTGGACCCTGACATCGCCATCCCCCCAGAGACCGTCGAGATTTACGTGAATGAGCAGGGCATGGTCTCCGCCCGTATGCAAGGCGAAGTGGCGCCCGTGGACCTCGGGCAGATCGAGATGGCGCGCTTCTTCAACCCCGGGGGGCTTCGCTCCATGGGAGGTAACCTCTACGAACAGACGGTAGCCAGCGGCGAGCCCGAGATTGGCGTGGGCGGCGAGCAGGGCTTTGGGCGCATCCGCCAGGGCTTCCTCGAATCCTCCAACGTGGACGTAGTGCAGGAGATGGTCAACCTGATCTCGGCCCAGCGCGCCTACGAGATTAACTCGAAGATGGTGAGCACCAGCGAGGAGATGCTCCAGGTCACCAACAACCTCAAGCGCTAACCCTACCTGACCACCGCTACGCTTTCGCGGGCCTCTTTCTGTATGCGTATGGCACGCACATACCACGCCTGTTGGACCGCCGCCCTCCTGCTGCTGGCTGGGTGGGGGTTGCCATCTGCGGTAGCGGCCTCGCCCGCTGGTGCCGTTATCGGCACCCCGGGGCCGGACCTAAACGAGCGTGTGCAGATGGCCGCTACGCAAGCGCTGGCCGACGCCTTTCCAGGGGTCGCGCACCGGCTCACTGTGGACGTCCTTCGCCTGCCCAATACGGAGCCGCTTCCTACCGACCACGCCGTGCGCGTTCACCTGACGCGTACGAATGGCGTACCCCGCGGCCGGGTGCAGGCGGAGATTGAAGCCCGGCCCGCTGATGGCCCACGGCAGTCGCTTGGACGCGCGCTGCTCCAGGTGGCGCACTTCGACTCGGTGATGGTGCCCCTTGAAACCCTGCGAGCCGATGATGCCGTCGCGTCCGATGCGGTGGTTGCCCGATGGGTGGATGTCACCCGCTTTAGCGGCACCCCGCTGCGCGCCGCCGACTACCGTGCACTGCAGCGCGAGGGCCGTCTCTATGCAGCCCGCTACCTGCGCGCTGACCGCACCCTCCGCGCAGGCGACCTCCGGCCCGCCCACCTCGTCACCCGTGGCGACGCCGTCAACCTGCAGTACCGTCGCCCCCAGTTTACCCTCACCCTACGGGGCACCGCCCGCGATCATGGCTATGCCGACGACATCATTCGCGTGTATGTGCCGGACACCGGCACGATGTACCGTGCCCGCATCACCGGTCCCGGCGCAGCCGCCTGGGTCGAGACCCTCTGATTGCCTTCACGCCCCCTCTTCCTTCTCCTCATTCCGATCGCCAGCCCTTCTTGCCATGATGCGCTTCTTACTGCTTCCCTTAGCCGTGCTGCTTGCCGCCCTCTGGGCGCCACAGCTTGGCGTCGCCCAAGAGTCCATGTTTGCTGATCCCAAAGCCCAAAGCGAGGGTCAGGTGCTGACCGTCATTCTCTCCGAACGCACCAACGCCCAGCGCCGCAGCGACTACCAGTCGCGCTCCGATGCAGCGATGGGCGGCGGCGCGCAGGTCGGCGGCTCCGATGGCCTTGCGGGACGGTTTGGCGCCGATGCCGAATTCTCGCGCTCCAGCAATGCCCGCAACTCGTCGCTGCAGAGCGACATGCTGGAGGGCACCTTCACCGCTACCGTCACCGGGACGGACGACGCCGGCAACCTGCTAATCAGTGGCGAGCGCAAGCTGAACGTCAACGGGGTCAGCCACACCATGCGCGTGAGCGGCACCGTGCGGGCGTTCGATGTTCGGTTCGACAACACCATCTTCTCGCACCAGATTGCCAACGCTGATATCGAATATCGGCAGAGCGGTATCAGCCGCCGCTTCTTTCGTCCCGGCCAGCTCGTCCGCCTCGGCTCCATCGTGGTGCTTGGCGCCGCCGCCGTGTTTGCAGCCTCCAACTAATCGTTCGTTTTTCGACGTTTCCTTCGCTCTATGCCCTCCTTTCGTCTCTCCCACACCGTCCGCGCGGCACACTGGCTCCCGGTCTGCGTGCTGCTAATGGCCGGGCTGTTGCTGGCAGAACCCGTCCTGGCCCAGGCCGATGGTGAGGCCCGCCTGAAGGACCTCGTAAACATTGACGGGGCCGCGCCCATGCAGTTGACCGGCTACGGCCTCGTCGTGGGCCTGGACCGCAGCGGCGACCGCGCCCGGGGCTCGCGCGGTGCGCCCTACACGGTGCAAGGCATCGCCAACATGCTGCGGCGGTTTGGCATCACGGTGGACCCCGACCTCCTGAGCTCGCGCAACGTCGCGGCCGTCATGGTCACGGCCATGCTCGACCCCTTTGGAGGGACCGGCGGTGCGCTGGACGTGACGGTGTCCTCCATGGGCGACGCCCAATCGCTAAACGGCGGTGTGTTGTTGCAGACCCCGCTCCTCAATCCCATGACCCAGCAGGTGTACGCCATGGCGCAGGGGCCCATCTCAACCGGCGCCATCCTGGCTGAAGCCGGGGGCGCCAGCGCACGCTCGGGCCAGACGAACACAGGCCGCGTGCCGGGCGGCGCCCTCATCACGCAGAGCCTCGACACGCAACTCAACGATGCGACCCTCGCCCTGAACATGCGCCGACCTGACTTTACGAACGCGCGACGGGTGGCAGACGCCATCAATGAAGTGTATCCGGGAAGCGCGCGGGCCGCGCACGCAGGACGGATAGACGTGGAGGTACCGGGCGACGTGGAAGGAGGCCCGGCCGAGGTAATGGCGGAGCTTGAAGCGCTCGCTGTAACCATTGACACGCCGGCCCGCCTGGTCGTGAACGAACGTACGGGCACCATCGTGGCCGGGGGCAACATCCGCATCAACGAGGTGATGGTCACCTACGGCAGCATTGTCGTGACCACCCGGGAAGACCCCGTCATCGTTCAACCCAATCCGTTCGGTGAAGGCGAAACCGCTGAAGCCACCGTCGGCGAGGCCGGGTTTGAGGAAGAGCGCACGCAATCCGTGGTGCTGGACCCCAACACGAACGTGAACGAGCTGGCGGCCGCCCTCAACGAGCTTGGCCTGACCGCACGCGACATCATCGCCATCTTCCAGGCTATTGACCGCGCCGGTGCGCTGCAAGGCACCCTCGAAATCCTCTGATCCTTCCTTCTGCCTGCCATGACCATCGACCCCACCCGGGCGCTTCAACAAGCGGGCGCCATGACGACCGAAGACCCCGCCTCGCCTGATGAGGCGCGGAAGGCCGCGCGCGAGTTCGAATCTGTGTTGGTGCGGCAATTCGTCTCTGAGATGACGAAAAACCTCTTCAACGACAGTCTGGCGGGTGAGGACGGCCCCGGCTGGATGAACAGCCAGAAGGACCAGCAGCGCGACCAGCTCACGGAGATGCTGACCGACCACCTCGTGGAGGCCGGCGCTTTTAAGCTGGATGACCTCCTGCTACGGCAGTGGAAGCGGGCCGGCCTTGTGAAAGCGCCGGCGCCGGATGCTGCGCCCTCCCCTGTACCCGAAACGCCCCAGCCCCCAGCCGCCCCGGGGACTGCTACGCCAGCCTCAACAGATGCCGCTGAGAGGCGCACGGACACCGCACCCGATGTGCCGTAGGCTGCCGCTGCTGGCGCTTTTCATTTGAATCTCCGCTTTTTGGCCGATACCTGTCTTATGTCTACCTCACCCCCAGCTTCCGGTGCGTCCTCTGTTGTAGAGGCGCTGCTCTCGACCCTGCGCGACGAAACGGACGCGCTGCGCCAGCTCGCCGCGGCAGCCGGCCAGCAGCTCGAAGCGCTGCAGGCACAGGACGAGCTGGATGCCCATCAGCACGCCACGCAGCAGGCCGTGGGACGACTGGAACAGCTCCGAACCTCCCGCGAGCGGCACCTGCGGCTCCTGGGGCGCCTGCTGAAGCTGGAGGCCCCGCCGGCTGGCGTCGCGCCCGTGGTGGAAGCCCTCCGGGAACGCCCTGCCGGACAAGCGCAGGCGCGCGCCCTGCTCGAGACCCGGCAGGCCCTTCGCGAGCATGCCCGAGAGGCCCAGGCGCAATGTGAGGCCCTCGACTTTGCCCTCCGCTACGCCCTCAGCCTTGGCCAGGACATGATGCAGGCCATCAGCGCCCTCAACGTGCCGCCCCCGCCCAAGGTGTACACCGCCCGCGGCGACGCCTCCGCCGGGACGCCGCGCTCGCTCGTCGACCGCGTCGGATAGCCGCCCTGCTGCGTCTGCCTTTTTACGCCCCGCTCCTTTCGCCATGAGTATTTCCAACCTTCTCCGCACCGGCCGCAACGGCGTGCTCGCCAACCAGGCGGCCATGAATACGACCGGGCATAACATCGCCAATGCCAACACCGAGGGCTACGCGCGCCGCCGTGTGACCATGGGCCCGCTCACCACCACCGACCGCGGCCTCTTTAACGGGGCTTCGCGGGCCGGGCAGGGCACGGGCGTTACCATCGACGACTTCAGCCGACTGCGCGACCAGATGACGCAACGCGCCAGCTGGGAAGCGCAGGCAGGCTACGGCTTTGGGCAGGAAGAGGCCCGCCTCATGGGTGCCCTCGAAGCCGTCTTCCCACAGGGACCTGGAAGCTTCGACAATGTGCTCGACGACTTCTGGAACGGCTGGGGGGACCTGGCGGACAACCCACTGGATGAGGGCGTGCGCGCCACCCTCCTGAACCGAGCTGAGGCGCTGACCGGCACCTTCAACAAGGTGGACAAGGAGATGACGCGCTACCGGGAGCAGGCCACGGACGCGCTCCGCGGCGGGGTCGATACGGTGAACGGTCTCCTCGATGACATCGCTGAACTGAACGAGCAGATCCGCACGGCCAAGACGAACGGCACCGAAGATTTCACCGCGATGGACAAACGCGATGGCCTCATTCGCGAACTGAGCACATTCGGCCCTGTGCGCGTCAACCAGGATGGCAACCGGCTGTCGATCAAGCTGGGCGGCATGACGGTGGTAGATGACGCCACCACCGTGCCCCTGCGCGTAGATGACACCGACACCCCGCCCACCCTGTCGTTTGGCAGCACGGGCGTGGACTTCACCGATCGGTCCCGCACCAGCGGCAAGCTGGGCGCCTGGATGCGAAGCGTGGAGGTGGTGGAAGAGCACCGCGCGGTGCTCGATGACCTGGCCGCCGGGCTGGCCCGCGCCGTCAACGAGGTGCATGCCGATGGCGAAGGCCTGGATGGCACCGCGGGCAACTTCTTCGACGATCCCGGCACCATCACCGCCGGCACGCTTCGCCTGGATGCCAACGTGGCGGGCAGCCCGCGCAACATCGCCGCCTCCGCCGACGGCACCCCCGGCAACAGCGACACCGCCCTCGACATCGGCCGCCTCCGCACCGCGAACGTCACGGGCAGCGGCAAGACCGCCGAAGGCGCCCTCACCGACCTCGTCAGCTCCATCGGCAGCCGCGTCAATCAGGCCACCCAGTTTGCAGAGCAGCAGCGCGGCGTGATCGATTACCTCGACAGCATCGAGGAGGGGACCTCGGGGGTGAACATGGACGAGGAGGTCACCAACCTCATCAAGTATCAGCAGTCGTATGCCGCCTCCGCGCGCGTCATCGAAACCGCCCAGCGTATGTTCGACACCCTGCTCTCGCTCTAACCCGTTTTCTCACCGTCCTTCATTAGCCCATGTCTTCCGTTCACCTGGCCCGCCAGCTCAGCCTCTACTCCCGGTTTGCCTCCAACGCGACCAGCGCGCAGCGGAGCGAGCAAGCCCGGCTGCAGGAGCAGATGGCCACCGGCAAGCGCGTCAACCGCGCCTCCGACGACCCGACGGCGTTTGGGCAAGCGCGCCAGCTGGAGGTGCTGACCCGGCGCTTCGGCCAGTACGAGCGGGCCATCACCGATGCCACCGGCTGGGTGGCGCAGACGGAAGGACAGCTGAACCAGCTCGCCGAGCGCTTCACCGAGGCACGCGATATCGGCATCCGCGGCCGCAACGACACGTGGTCGGCCCAGGAGCGGCAGCTCATGGCCAACGAGGTGCGTGGCCTCCGCGACACGGCCATCGGGCACCTCAACGAGAAGCACAAGAACGAATACCTGTTTGCCGGCACCGAAACCACCACACAGCCCTTCGACGCCACCGGTGCCCCCACGGGCGACCTCAGCGGCGAACGCCGCCGGCAGGTGGGGCCGCAGCTGAGCGAGGATAAAGCCTTCGACGCCAACCGCCTCAAGATCAACATTACCGGCGACGAGGTCCTCAACGTACCGGGTGGCGGCACCATTATTGACGCGCTGGATGACCTGATCGACGTGCTGGAAGGTACGCTGCCGATGGACGACTACGATGACATCCTGGGCCGCGTGGATGCCGCACGGGACCATTTGGTAGACCGCACCGCGGAGGCCGGCACCATCGGCGAGCGCCTCCGCCTGGCCGAAGACCAGCTGCGCGCGGCCACCTTCGAGAGCGAGCGGCAACGCTCAGCCCTCGAAGATGCGGAATACGCCGAGGTCATCACCAACTTTCAGCAAAACCAGACCAACCTGCAGGCCAGCCTCCAGATGACTTCGCAAGTGTTGCAGACCTCCCTGCTTGACTTTCTCCGGTAGCGCGCCCGCTCTCCTTTCCTGATGCCCGCCCTCGCTCGTATGTCCCCCTCGCCTCCGTCCAACGCGTCCTCCAGCACGCCGCTCGGCACGCTTGAGCTGCGGTGCCCGCCGCTACCCAAGACGCTCATCGACGCGATGGAGCTCATCAACGACCCGGAGCAGCTGGAGGTGCGGCCCGTCACCGAGATGGTGGAGCGCGACCCGCTGGTGGTGGCACGGCTCCTGCAGATCGTGAACTCGGCGTACTACGGCATCCGCCGCTCGGTGAGCAGCGTGGAGCGCGCCGTGGTACTGCTCGGGCCGGTATCGGTCGCCGGCATTGTGGTGGGCATGAACATGCTGAAGCTACGCTCCGTGCTGGAAGGGCCGGCCGCCCCGTGCTTCAGCCAGCTCATCGAGCACAGCATGGCCACGGCCAAGCTCGCGCGCGACCTCATCGACACGCTCGAAGCCCCCGGCCTCCGCCGTCAGCTCAAGCCGCGGCTCGATGTCATCTACTCGGCGGCGCTGCTGCACGATTTTGGGAAGATCATCCTGGTGTACAACTACCCCGACGAAGCCGTGGCGCTTTACGAAGAACGCGCGCTGGACGGCCACGTCACCGATACGGACGTGCGGTACGTGGAGCAGCTCACCTTCGGCTGCGACCACACCGAGGCGGGCGAGTATGCCGCCAACAAGCTCAACTTTCCCGAGCTCCTCACCCATGTCATCCGCCACCACCACGACCCGTCCGAGGCGCCGCCCTACGATCCGCTGCTCGCCCCCATCCTGCAGGTGATTGACGTGGCCAACCACGCCAGCAAGGCGCTGGGCTACGGGTTCGCCAGCGAGGGCTCCTGGGCCCAGTGCGGCGCCGCGCCCTCGTGGGAAGGCTTTGCTGCGCAGAGCACCGTGACCTCACCCGAGGCGCTGCAGGCCCTCCTTGAGCCCGACGCCGAGGAGCTGGATCAGTACGTGAAGCAGATGACGCGCTTCGATGTGGACGAGCTCAACGGCCCACGGCGCATGCGGCGGCTCCGGCGGTAACCGCACGCCGACCCCATCCCCTGTCGCACGGCATACCTGGCTGCCAACGGCAAATTGCGCCGCTGCCGGCCGGAAAGGAATGAGGCGCCACAGGCCCCGGACGCCAGCCGCACCGCACCCGCCACCGTTGTGTGGTCCCGATGGGCCCGAGAGAGCCATGGAATCGCGGGTACGGGCGGTGTGGCAACGTCTTTGCTCACCCTACGGGTGCTGACCCTCCACCCTGCACTTGCCACCCCGACCCATGCCCACCCAGACCCTTACCGACCAGATCCGCCAGGCGGAAGCCCACATCACGGACGGCGCCTACGGCGACGCCCTGACCCTTCTCCACGAGGTGCTCTCCGAAGATGCCACCAACACCGATGCGCTCAACGACGCCGCCATCGCCTACAAGGAGATGGGCGACGTGCTTGAAGCCGTGAAATGCCTCGAAGCGGTGCTCCAACTCGACCCTACGCACAGCACCGCGTTCTTCAACCTCCTGGACACCCTCGCCCTGACCGACGACCTCGAGCTCGTCATCGACGCCTATCTGCGCTACGAAGAGCAGATTCCCGATACGGAGGAGAAGGTGCGGTATGCTGAAAAAATACAAAGTGCGGGTAACCGCTACATGGCCTCAAGCAAGATTGGCCAAAGGGTTAGTGGAAAAGCATCTCCATCGGATGCAACTGACACTTCTGCTTTAAAGATAGCATTTGTTTGCAATTGGGACCACAAGTTCATCGACGATCTTGAAACTGAATTAGCAGACCGACACCATGTCCGAGCTTATCACTTTGAAGATAAGATTGACCTCGGCAAGGTACAAGAAGCAATGGACTGGGCAGACGTAACCTGGTTTGAATGGTGCAACCAGCTTATAGTCGAGGCTAGCCAAAAGCTGAGAAAATCAAGTGCTGTAGTATGCCGATTACATCGATACGAAGCATTTACAAAGATGCCTTCACAGGTACGATGGGATTTTGTGGATACCCTGATACCGACAAGTAAACATATTCGAGAGACGCTCTTCGCTCGACATAATGAATTGGAGGAGGGCGTCAACATTCAGGTAGTACCCAGCGCTGTCAATACACAAAAGTATAGCTATACCACACGCTCTCACGGTTTCAACATTGCGTACATAGGATACCTACATCACCGTAAAAATCCTTATCTCCTGCTGGAGTCAATACGGGCCCTAAGGGACCACGACGCCCGCTACAATCTTCACATTGCAGGATATTTTCAACAGCCGGTGTGGGAGCACTATTTTGAATACTACACGACTGAGCATCAATTAAACGATAACATTACCCTACATGGTTGGATAGACGATGCATCCTTGTTTCTGGAGCCCATGAACTATCTTATCCTCCCGAGTATTCACGAGGGAAACCCGTACTCTGTACTTGAGGCAATGAGTATGGGTATCAAACCCCTTGTACACAATTTTCCAGGTGCCAAGGAGATTTACCATAGAGACTGGCTCTTCACAAATCCACAGGATCTGATACAAATTATTGAGAGCTTTCCCTACACCTCCTCCAAATACCGTAAACACGTTGAAGACAACTTCAGCCTCAGTAAAACTTCTCGCACAATAGAGGATATTCTTAGGAGCTCTGTTGACACGTCACGCCACAATCTTAGCCTGGACCTAAGCTATAACCAACGCTACCATGATAGAAATAGGTTTAAGGTTAAGGCAATGGCAGATGCGGCCAGTAAATCAGAGTCCTTACTTGACATTGGCTGCAACTCGGGCTACGCATCTAAATATTTTCTTGAAAATGAAATAGCCCAACAGGCGACTGGGGTAGAACTATCAAGAGAACTTATTAACGATGATTTATACAGTACAGAAGGTTTCAGATTTTTCCAAGGATCTATTGTGGAATTTGATTTTTCCGAAAGTTATGATATTGTTATATACAATGCAGTACATCATCATTTATTCAACAATTATGGCCCGGTTATATCCGATTTAATCTGGGACAGGATAGTACGGAGTTGTAATAGAGAATTATTTTTTGAGATTGGATCTATAAACCAAGAGTTAGATTCTGACTGGAAGTCTAAGCTTTCATCATATTACCAGACGGACTACGACGTCGTCAGAGTTCTATTTGGAAGAATTGGCCCGAGACTGGAAAGTATTGAGATACTGGCCTCGCCCGAATTGCAGGGAGCCCGGCGCAACCTCTACAAGCTTACCCTACGACCACACACATATGACTCTAAGCAACCCCTTCTTCGTGACTCCAATTCCTATCCGGAGCTTAGTGTCGAAAAGACCCTACTCCGAACAGTAGGGTCATCGGAACAGCAGCTAGTAGAAGGAAAACGAGGCGACGCAAACCTTGCGGCTAACGTCTTTCAGGGCACTCAATATTTTATTTTGTCTGAGGATGGAAAAACTTATTTTAGTAAAAAAATATATGACGAAGCAAAATCTCGAAGGGAGATTCTTCTTCATGAGCAAACAACGCATCCAAGAGTTGCACCACTCCGCTACCTTCACCCAGACTTTGGGTTAGTATTTGACTTTTATGATTACACCAAGCTTCCAAAGGTAGATTGGAGTCAGATTTCAAATAGGGCTATTGTTCGTGACCAGATTTCTGATCTTTTTAGTTTTTCGAGAGATCATAGTGTCAATACAGGCATTCTCGACCTTGACCCAAGTGAACATCATTCCGATAGGCCGTTGATTGATATTATTGATATGCACCCCAATAATTTCATTATAGATATAAAGGGATCCGAGGTGATTGACTGGAAATTTATAGATCTTGAATATTATAGCAACGACACCGATAAAAGAAACAGGTCCTTTGAGAAATATATTCTCAGCTTAGTATCCGGTTGAGCTACATGGGTTGGGTGGCACGATAAGGCTCTCTGTACCCGAAAAAAATGAACGGGCCCAGCAGAGCGCTGTAGAGGGTAATTCATTCGACAGAAACACCCACCTACAGCTCTCACCGGGCCCATGAAGTACTATCGGTCGCTCACAGACTTGTTGCAGCGTCACTTTTCGATCCACCAAGCACGGCTGGGGTTCATGGCGCGATTTACGCTGGCGCTTTTTATGCAGAGCACCGTCAGTTTTCCGAAGCTGGCGCTGGTCCTGAGTCGGGGAGCCAAGCCAGCCTCGAACGAGCGTCGCATTCAGCGCTTTATGAGCGGGTATACCCCTGATCTCTGTACCCGACAAAAAAATGAACGGGCCCAGCAGAGCGCTGTAGAGGGTAATTCATTCGACAGAAACACCCATCTACAGCTCTCGCTGGGCCCATGAAGTACTA
>LFFM01000420.1_pt1 | contig 29321 bp, 29 predicted proteins | sample 643131 | NCBI WGS metagenome assembly LFFM01 (sample SAMN03777445, study PRJNA286221) | soda lake metagenome | biome: soda lake; feature: Kulunda steppe; material: water; isolation source: sample Tc-Br brine of Tanatar trona crystallizer | place: Russia: Kulunda steppe | collected 2011-07
ACGTATCCGATGACGTACGCCACACCCGACGACGAGCCGCTCAAGCCACAGTTCGTCGTCGAGGCGTTCGACGAGGCGACAGACGACGACACGGTCGTAACAACTGGGGTCGGCCAACACCAGATGTGGGCCTCACAGTTCTGGACGTACACCGAACCCCGGACGTGGGTCTCCTCACACGGGCTCGGCACGATGGGATACGGATTGCCCGCCGCGATCGGGGCACGCGTCGCCGCCGACACCATGGGTGACCCTGACCGCGATGTCATCTGCTTTGATGGCGACGGCTCCTTTTTAATGACGCTGCAGGAGCTGTCGGTCGCGGTCCGTGAGAACCTCGACATCACCGTCGCCGTGCTCAACAACGAGTACATCGGGATGGTTCGGCAGTGGCAGGACGCCTTCTACGAGGGGCGACACATGGCGTCGGAGTACAACTGGATGCCCGAGTTCGACAAGCTCGCCGAGGCGTTCGGCGCGCTCGGGATCCGTGTCGACGGCTACGACGAGGTCGCGCCCGCGGTCGAGGAGGCACTCGCGTACGACGGCCCGACAGTGATCGACTTCCACGTCGACCCCGGAGAGAACGTCCTGCCGATGGTGCCGAGCGGCGGCGCAAACGGTCGGTTCGCTCTCTCGGAGGACCAGCTATGAGCGGCGAAGCCGACGGCGACGTGGATCAGACCACCGGCACGGAAACGCGAACCGACGGCGGAGAGGCCGCGGGAATGCCCGGACCGCCGCCGGAAGAGCGTCCACACCCGGAGGGCCGCCGGACGCTTGAGGGGAATCGGATCGACCCCGCCGTGGAGGCGGAACACGACACGCGACGTGCGGTCATCTCCGCGCTCGTCGAGGACGAGCCTGGCGTGCTCGCGCGCGTCTCCGGGCTCGTCTCCCGGCGGCAATTCAACATCGAGAGCCTGACCGTCGGCCCGACGACTGTCGACGGCCACTCCCGGATTACGATGGTCGTCGAGGAAACCGACCCCGGAATCGACCAGATAGAGAAGCAGACAGCGAAGCTGAAGCCCGTCATCTCCGTCGGCGAGGTGTCCGGAAACGCGATTACCTCGGAACTCGTCTTGCTCAAGGTACAGGGCGACGAGCCGGACAAGGTCCACGCAGTCACCGAGATGTACGACGGAACGACGCTCGATGTCGACAGCGAGACGATCACGGTCGAACTCACCGGCGACGAGACGACGATCGACGACGCGCTCGACGCGTTCGAGCAGTTCGGGATCATCGAGATCGCCCGGACGGGGCAAACCGCGCTCGCACAGGGGACCGTCCCCACCGCACCAGGAGAGAAACCCGGAACGGCCGGCGAACCGACGACGCCGAACACCAACTAGACACACAATGCCAGCAGACGACACACAAACGTTCGATTCGACAGTATACTACGACGACGACGCGGACCCGAGCCAGATCACCGGCAAGACGGTGGCCGTACTCGGCTACGGCTCGCAAGGCCACGCCCACGCACAGAACCTCTCGGATAGTGGGGTTGACGTGGTCGTCGGCCTTCGCGAGAGCAGTTCCTCTAGGGCGGCTGCCGAGAGCGACGGGCTTCGCGTGGCGACGCCGGCGGACGCGGCCACAGAGGCTGACATCGTAAGCGTGCTCGTCCCCGATACCGTCCAGCCGGACGTATACGAGAACGCTGTCGAGCCGAATCTTGACGCGGGCGACACGCTCCAGTTCGCACACGGATTCAACATCCACTACAACCAGATCCAGCCGCCAGAGGACGTCGACGTAACGATGGTTGCGCCGAAGTCGCCGGGCCATCTCGTCCGCCGGAACTACGAAAACGACGAGGGGACACCCGGCCTGCTTGCGGTGTATCAGGACGCGACAGGTGACGCCCACGACGAGGGACTCGCGTACGCGGCTGCGATCGGCTGTACCCGCGCCGGCGTCGTTGAAACGTCGTTCCGCGAGGAGACCGAAACCGACCTGTTCGGCGAGCAGGCCGTCCTCTGTGGCGGCGTCACCTCGCTGGTGAAACAGGGGTACGAGACGCTCGTCGACGCCGGCTACTCGCCGGAGATGGCGTACTTCGAATGCCTCAACGAACTCAAGCTCATCGTCGACCTAATGTACGAGGACGGGCTCGGCGGCATGTGGGACTCCGTCTCCGACACCGCGGAGTACGGCGGGCTCACGCAGGGCGATGTCGTCGTCGACGAACACGCCCGCGAGAACATGGAGGAGGTCTTAGAGAAGGTCCAGAACGGGCAGTTCGCTCGCGAGTGGATCGCCGAGAACCAGGCGGGACGACCCTCCTACACGCAGCTCCGGAACGCGGAGAAGAACCACGAGATCGAGGCCGTCGGCGAGGAGCTTCGCGGCCTGTTCGCGTGGCAGGACGAAGTTGAGGAGGACGAGGAGGAGTCGGCCGAGGTGACGGCCTGATGAGCGAGGGAACGCTGTACGACAAGGTATGGGAGCAACACAAGGTCACGGAGCTGCCGAACGGCCAAGACCAGCTGTTCATCGGCCTCCATCTCGTTCACGAGGTGACGAGCCCGCAGGCGTTCGGCATGCTTCGCGAGCGTGACCTCGATGTTGCGTACCCGGATCGGACGTTTGCGACGACCGATCACATCGCGCCCACGGAGGCCGAAAAGCGTGAGCGACCGCTGGCCGATGACCAGGCCGAAGAGATGCTCTCCGCGCTCGAACGCAACACGAGCGAGAGCGGGATCACCTTCTTCGGCTTCGAGTCCGGTAAACAGGGGATCACGCACGTCGTCGCGCCCGAGTTGGGACTCTCCCAGCCGGGGATGACCGTCGCCTGCGGCGACAGCCACACCGCGACCCACGGCGCGTTTGGGTCTATCGGGGTCGGCATCGGCACGAGCCAGATCCGTGACGTGCTCGCGACGGGCTGTATCGCGGCTGACAAACAGAAGGTCCGCCGGATCGAAGTCGAGGGAGAGCTTGGCGAGGGCGTCTACGCCAAGGACGTGATCATGAAAGTCATACAGGACCTCGGAGTCGACGGCGGCGTCAGTCACGTGTACGAGTACGGTGGCCCCGCAATCGAGGCGCTCGACATGGAGGGCCGGCTCGCGGTGTGTAACATGTCTATCGAAGGCGGTGCTCGTGCCGGCTACATCAATCCGGACGAGACAACCTACGAGTATCTCCGCGGACGCGAGTACGTCCCCGAGGGCGAGGCGTTCGAGGCGCGGAAGCGCTACTGGGAGTCTGTCTCCTCGGACGCGGACGCCGAGTACGACGATGTCGTCACCGTCGACGCAGATGGGATCGACCCGATGGTCACCTGGGGGATCAACCCCGGACAGGTGATCGAGATCACCGACCGCGTCCCGCATCCCGACGACTTCGAGGCGCGGACGGACCGGGAGGCGGCCGAGCAGGCGCTCGATCACATGGAGATCGACCCCGGGCAGTCGATGGTCGGCTACGACGTCGACGTTGCCTTCCTCGGCACCTGTACGAACGGTCGCCTCTCCGACTTCGTCGAGGCCGCGAAGGTACTGGAGGGACATACGGTCGACGACGACGTTCGCGCGCTTGCTGTCCCCGGATCGGAGACCGTCCGCCAGCAGTGCGAGGAGCGCGGCATCGACGAGGTCTTCATCAACGCCGGCTTCCAGTGGCGGCGCGCCGGCTGCTCGATGTGTCTCGCGATGAACGACGACGCCTTGGAGGGCGACGAGGTGTGTGCGTCCTCCTCGAACCGGAACTTCATCGGGCGACAGGGGTCGAAGGACGGGCGGACCGTCCTCATGAGTCCCGCAATGGTCGCGGCCGCGGCCGTCGAGGGCGAAGTCGTTGACGCTCGTGACTATCTGGACGACGGGCCGGCCGGCGGGGCCGGCGGCGTCGAGGAGGTGGCTGACTGATGGCCCCCGACGCAGACACGGGCGCAGATCAGCACATCACAGAGGTTGGGGGGACCGGCGTACCGATCCCCGGCGACGACGTGGACACCGACCAGATCCTGCCGGCGAAGTTTATGAAAGAGGTCACGTTCGACAACATGGCGGACTACCTCTTTTACGACGCCCGGCGGGACGACGACGGCGAGTTCAACGACCACCCGCTCAACCGGTTTGAGGGCGCATCGATCGCGGTCGTCAACTCCAATTTCGGCTGTGGCTCCTCGCGAGAACACGCGCCACAGGCGATGATGCGGTGGGGGATAGACGGCGTGATCGGCGAGTCGTACGCGGAAATCTTCCGAGACAACTGTAAGTCGCTCGGCATTCCCGCAGTGACGGCAGACCACGAGACCGTCGTCGAACTACAGGAGTGGATCGAGGCGAACCCAGACGGGGATATCGAAATCGACGTGGCGACGACGACGGTCACCTACGGCGATACGACGATCGACGTGGATATCGACGGGGCGATGCGCGAGGCGCTCGTCGACGGAATCTGGGACACGACGGCGCTGATGTACTCGAACCGGAGCAAAGTCGACGCGACGGTTGACGGACTTCCGTACGTCGAGGGTGACGACTGAATGGTCGCGGAGGTCGTCGTCATCGAGGGCGACGGGATCGGACAGGAGGTCGTTCCGGCGGCCATCGACGTGTTGGAGGCGATTGAACCGGAGTTCGAGTTTGTTTCGGCGGCGGCGGGCGACGCGACGAAGGCTGAGACCGGCACGGCGCTCCCAGATGCAACCTACGATCTGGCGGCGAACGCGGACGCGACGCTGTTCGGCGCGGCCGGCGAGACGGCGGCCGACGTGATCCTCCCGTTGCGGGAGGCGGTCGGCTCGTTCGTCAACGTCCGCCCCGCAAAGGCATATCCCGGCGTCGACGCGCTCCGTCCAGAGACCGACGTGGTCTTTCTCCGAGAGAACACAGAAGGCGTCTACTCGGGCCACGAGGACCGGCTGAGCGACGATCTCTCGACGCTCACTCGCGTCGTCACCTCCTCGGCCTCGCGCGAGCTCGCCGAGTTCGCCTGTGAGTACGTGACGGAGGAACGCGGGCCGGCAAGTGGTCCTGAGTCGGGATTCACGGTCGCGCACAAGGCGAACGTGATGCGCGAGACCGACGGTCGATTCCGTGAGGAGGTGCTTGAGGTCGCTGAGGAGCATGGCGTTGACGCAGACGAGGAGCTGATGGACGCGTTCGCAACGAAGCTTCCGCTGGATCCGAGCCAGTACGGCGTCGTCGTTTGCGGGAACCTCGCGGGCGACGTGCTCTCGGATCTCGCCGCGGGACTTGTCGGCGGGCTCGGCCTGTTGCCGTCGGCGAACATTGGTCACGAAAACGCGCTGTTCGAGCCGGTTCACGGTACTGCGCCGGACATCGCGGGCGAGGGGGTTGCCAACCCGACGGCCGCGATCCTCTCGGCCGCGATGCTGGTCGAGTACCTCGGCCACCAAGACGAGGCGGCAGCGATCCGGTCCGCCGTGGAGTCGGTTCTCGCGGACGGCCCGCGAACCGGTGATCTCGGCGGGGACGCAACCACCGAGGGGGTCACCGCCGCGATCATCGAGCGACTGTAGCAGATACGCCCGCTTCGGGCCGATAAATCGATTCTGTGCGAGTTTCGACCGATCATTCGCTTCGCCGACGAACCACAAGAGACGAAACCCTGCGGGTCGTTCACCGAGATATGAGCAACTACGCGGTCGCGATGGAAGCAGCCTGGTTGGTGCGAGACGTTGAAGAGACGGACGACGCCATCGGCGTGGCGGTCAGTGAGGCCGGCAAGCGGCTCAACGAGACAGACAAGCAGTACGTCGAGGTTGAGCCCGGACTGACCGGCTGCCCCGCGTGCGGCGAGCCGTTCGACGCTGCCTTCCTCGCAGCTAACACCGCGCTCGTCGGCCTCTTGCTGGAGATCGACGTGTTCAACGCCGAGACCGCGGAACACGCCGAGCGGATCGCCAAAAGCGAGGTCGGCGGGGCGCTCCGAGACGTGCCACTGGAAGTCATCGAAGTCGTCGAGACCGAGGCCGACGACGAGGACGAAGACGACGAGAGTCGATAGCGTCGCTGTCGGCGGGGCAGCCGGCGACGAAAGCTTTTCTAATAACCCCTAGTTATTAGTCGTATGGAACTGCCGACGCCCCAAGACCTCCGGGAACGACGGACGACGCTCGAACTGACACAGAACGAGTTGGCCGACGCCGCGGGCGTCTCACAGCCGCTTATCGCCCGGATCGAGGGCGGCGATGTCGACCCACGGCTGTCGACGCTCCGTCGTATTGTCAATGCGCTTCAGGAGGCCGAGGGCGAGGTCGTTCGCGCAACTGACCTGATGAACGAGACCGTGATCAGCGTTGCGCCCGACGACGCCGTGCGCGAGGCCGTCGACCTGATGGAGGGTGAGGCGTACTCCCAGCTCCCGGTGTTACAGAACGGCGTCCCAGTGGGGTCGATCAGTCAGAGTGATGTCGTTCACGCCGGCGAGAACGTCGGAAACCATCCGGTTAGCGAGGTAATGAGCGAGTCCTTCCCGACGGTTGCGCCGGGCGCGACCGTCGACGAAGTGCGGAATCTGTTAGACCATTATAAGGCGGTGATAGTCACCGACGGCGGCGAGACGGTCGGTATCATTACCGAGGCCGACATCGCGGCTCACCTGTCGTGAACCGGCTCAGCCTGTTCCGCCTGTAGAACACCGGACTACGCACCCACGCCACGTTGAGAAGCCAGCATAGCACCCACTTTTAAATACAAACGTCATGCTATCCGACACAGGGTATTCCGAGATGGATCCGATCGGCGGCTCGATATCAGTCCTCCTCGTCGGGTGGACCGCGGACGCCAGAGCATCGATAGCGACGGCGCTCGAACGCACGGACGACCGCCTCGATGTGTTCACCGTGGTGGACGCCGACAGCGCGTTACGACGACTGGAGGTCCGTGAGTACGACTGTGTCGTGTCGGCGTACGAACTGCCGGACCGGGACGGAATCGATCTTCTGGAATCGGTTCGGGAGCGTGACGCCGACCTCCCCTTCCTTCTCTACACCGACACGGGAAGCGAGGCGATAGCCAGTCGAGCCGTCTCCGCCGGCGCAACCGGGTACATCCGAGCCGCCACTGCCGGCGACGACCACGCGGCGCTCGCTGACTGGATCCCCACGGCGGTGGCGTCGTATCACGCCCGAATTCGCGCTCAACGAGAGCGAGAGCGGCTGGAACGGTTCGTTTCCGTGGTCTCACACGACCTCCGGAGCCCGCTGAACGTCGCGCAGGGGCGACTGGCGCTCGCGCGTGACGAGTGTGAAAGCGAACACCTCGAACCCGCGGCCAACGCCGTTGACCGGAGTCTAACGCTCATCGACGATCTGTTGACCCTTGCGCGAGAGGGAAAAACCGTCACGGACGCCACTGAAATTAACCTTAGAGAGCTTATTGAGGCCTGTTGGGACACCGTCGAGACGGCCGATGCGACGCTCGTCGTCGAGACCGACCGGACGATTCGTGGCGATCCGGGGCGCGTGAAACAGCTCTTTGAGAACCTAATCGGCAACGCGGTCCGTCACGGGGGCTCAGACGTGACGGTTCGGATCGGGACGATGGAGCCGATGTTCACGTCGACGCGGGCCGACAGTAACCGTCCGACAGGGATCTACGTTGCCGACGACGGGCCGGGGATCCCCGAAGCAGAGCGGGAGCGAGTGTTCGACACGGGCGTTTCGAGCGACGCCGACGGAACCGGATTCGGACTCAACATCGCCCGGGAGATAGCGAGAGCACACGGATGGGACATGCGCGTCACGGAAAGCGAGACGGGCGGTGCGCGCCTCGAAATCACCGACGTCGACCTTGACTGACGAACGCAGGACGGCTTGAACCCTGCGATCGCTATAGTTCGAGTCCACGGATCGCGACGGTCTCACCTGTCTCCACGCGCCCAATGACGCGACCGCCGGTAGCCGCCGCCAGCGACTCGGCAGATTCGGGATCGAGCGCGGCGACGAACCCGGTACCCATATTGAAGGTTCGATGCATTTCCTCGTCGGACACGTTGCCTTCGGACTGGACAAAGCCGAACACTGGCTGTGCGTCAAACGGGTCTTCAACCGCGTACCGGTTCTCGCCGAGCCGTTCGAGGTTGCTCCAGCCCCCGCCGGTGATGTGGGCCGCCCCGTGGACGCCGTGGTCACGCATCGGATCGAGGAGATCGGTGTAGATTCGGGTCGGTTCAAGTAGCGCTTCGCCGAGCGTCTCGTACCCCTCGAACGGCGCAGGATCGGCGTAGTCGTGACTTCGAGTGACTGCCTCGCGCGCAAGCGTCAGTCCGTTCGAGTGGATCCCCGAGGAGCGCCAGCCGACGAGCGCGTCACCCGGTTTTGCCTCGCCGTCGAACACCGCGCCCTTGCCGGCGAGCCCAGCACAGGTCCCGGCGAGGTCGAGTCCGCGGACGACCTCGGGCATCACCGCCGTCTCGCCGCCAACGAGTTCGATGTCGGCACGGTCCGCGCCGGCAGCGAGCCCCTCGCCGACCTGCTCGGCGAACGTCTCGTCCGGCTGTTCGACCGCGAGGTAATCGACGAATGCCACCGGCCGGACGCCGGCGGCGACGAGATCGTTGACGTTCATCGCGATACAGTCGATCCCGACCGTCGAGTAGTCGCTGAGCGCCTCCGCGACGAGGAGTTTCGTCCCGACGCCGTCGGTCGCGAGCGCGAGGTATCGGTCGCCGATGTCGAGGAGTCCGGCGTAGTCGCCCTCGCCCGCTCCGACCATTCCGACCAGCGCCGCCGTCGCTGCCTCACTCGCGTCGATGTCGACACCTGCGTCGGCGTACGTGAGTTCGTCGCCGTCGTTGTCGGCCATACACTCCTCGTGACGCCGCGGAGCAAAAACACACCGCTTACCTGTCGACCGCTATCCGCCCGCGTTACCGGTCAGAATGGCCCGCCGAATCCGAGCCCACCGATGAACACCAGACCAACCGTGAGGAGAACGGAGGGGACAAAGATTGCGACCCAGACGGGTTTGCTCCAATCGAGGACGGTCTTGCCGTCAAGCGGTCCATAGGGGATCAGGTTGAACGCCGCGAGGAAGACGTTGATCGCGAGCCCCCGCTCACCGATCAGCGTCACAACCTCGTTGCTGAGTAGAATACCGGCAGCCAGCACGGGGAAGAAGACGCCCAACAACAGGAGGTTGACGACCGGGCCGGCTAGGGCGATCCGGCCGTGTTCGGCCGCGGTCAGTCTCCCCCGATGGTGAACCGCACCCGGGGCCGCGAAAATGAATCCGAGTAGTGCGCTCATCACCGCCAGAAACAGCATTCCGTTGTCCGCGCGGAACTCAGCAACCTGATCGTATCGCACGGCGACCACCTTGTGTGCGACCTCGTGGAGCAGGAAGGCCACCCCGGCAGTCAACAGACTGACCGCGAGCGGTAACACGAGTCCCGCCGCGAGGAGGCGGTCGAAGCCGGCGGTTCCGCCCGCGAAAAACAGCATGAAGGCGACGCCGAGCGCAAGCCACGCGACGAGCAGATCCCTGAGTTCGGTGCCGCTAAAGTAGAGACCGCCGATCCGGCGGCCGCGTACGTTGGTTCCCATGTGTATCGAAGTGTTAGGCCGCTGTGACCAATCCGCGAATCAGGTCGACACTGTTCCGTGCGCCGTCGATCATGAGCCGGCTAATCTCGTCGACGCCGCCAATCTCCGCGCCGAACATAACCGGGACGACGTACACGACGAACAGGAAGCTCGCGACGATGCTACCGACGTTCGTCAGTGCGACGACCACGATGAGTTTGAACAGCGGCACGTCAAGCATCGACGAGACGAGGGCCGATGGAGAGAGACTCTCGTCGGACAACAGCTCGTTGAGTTTCCCGATGTCGCCGACGTTTACGGTGAGATGTCGCAACTCGACGTATCCCGTGAACCACCCGGGAGCGAGCAGCGGGTTAATCGAGGTCATCCATGCGACTGCGCCCCCGACGCTTGCGGATGACCAGCGCGCGCCTGCCAGCTTCGCGAAGCCGAACGCGAAGACGGCGTTGATGAGGAACCACGCGCCGAACAGCCGGAGCAGGAACTCGTTACGGACGCCGGCCATCGCGAGGAGGACAAAGAACGCCACGAACGCGACGGCGACCCCATATCCGAGCAGCTTCTTCCACGGGAGGCCGCGACCGCTCTCTTTCCCGACCAACTCCTCGACCGGCGGGAGGGTGTCTGGATTCGCGAGGTAGCGCTCGATTCCGGCTCGGTGGCCCGCGCCGACGACGGCGACCACGTCGTGGCCGGCGTTCCGGAGCGCAACGAGTCGGTGCGCAATGAAGGCGTCTCGTTCGTCAATGAGCGCCTCCGCGCCGCCGGGTGAGAACTGGCGGAACTCCTCCATCATCATCGTCACGACATCCGTGTCGGTAAGATCCTCCATGTCGAGCGACTCGATTCCGCCGTGGTCGGTGGGCTCGTTGCTGCCGAGCACGCCGAACACACTCAACACCGCCGCCGCGAGGACGCCAACGGTGAGACCGAGACCGATCCCGATTCCGAGACTGCCGATCGCTCTAACAGTGAACCCACCGAGGTACGTGGAGACGACGCCGTCCGCGAAGCCGAACGCGACGGCGGCAAGCCCCGCTGTCGCGCCGACTCCCGCCGCAGCAAACAGGCGTGCGTCGGGAGAGAGTCCAATCCGGCCGACCTGATCGGTCACGATCCCGACAATAACCGCCACCAGCACGCCGGCAGTCACGCTCGTCAAAATTGGGTCCGTCACGCCGAACGACCCGCCGAAAACGCCGATTGCGGGACCGGCGAGTATCCCGGCCAGAAGACCCGCAGTCACGCCAACGATTCGGGGATCCGTGATCCCAAAGGCGAGCCCACCAACCATTCGAAGCTTCTCTATAACGGTCATCCGTGCCCAGAACCGCTGGATCGTCGTCTGGATGTCGCGGTCGACGAGGGCAACATCGATGCCGAGCCGTTCCGCGATGTCGATGGCGGCGTTCATGTCGGCCCCGGGCTCGATGTCGAACCGCTCGCCGAGCTGCGTCTGGACGTACGAAAGCATCCAGTAGGCCAGAAACTGAAAGACGGTGTTCCCTTTCAACAGATCGCTCGCATCGAGGTCATCCGGGGTCTCGCCTTTCATCTGGCGGTATCGCCCCTCGTCGAGTTCGACGGCGACGACATCAGGGCGCTCCCGGTCTATTGTCTCCTCGACCTCCTCGACGGAATGCTCCGAGATGTGAGCGGTTCCGACGACCGTGACCGATCCGGGCTCGGGGTCGCCGGGAGCGTCTTCGCCGGCGCTCGCCGCAGGAGCCGAGGGAGCCGACGGCGCGTCGGACGAGCCCCCAGGCGTCTCTGTCATCACCCCGACGTACTTCGCCACCGCGTTTAGGGCTTGTGAGTCCGTGCCGAGCCGTGCAGTCCACCAGTTCCGTCCGTTCCGGCCCGACAGTCCCAACAGATTTGTATCGTAGCGTCGTCCATGTGGGTATATGTCCCGGCTGTTACCCTCCCTGCCGGACTCCACGCCCGAGGACCGTGACCCACGCGTCGTCGGCGTCGACGACGACGACGCCGAGGATGTCATCTCCGCGCTCGGCTCCGAGACTGCCAGGGACGCCCTCTCGGCCCTCCACGAGGAGCCGGCGACGACCTCCGAGTTGGCCGAGGAGCTCGACACGTCGCTACAGAACGTCCAGTATCACCTCTCGAAGCTCTCTGAGGCCGATGTCGTCGATGTTATCGATACGACGTACTCAGAGAAGGGCCGCGAAATGAACGTGTACGCGCCGACGGATGAGCCGCTCGTGCTGTTTGCGGGTGGCTCCGATGAGTCGACTGGGATCAAAACCGCATTAAAAAAGCTGCTCGGCGGCTACGGGATCATCGGACTCGCCGCGCTCGCGGCGCAGGAGGCGTTCACCTCGGTTCTCTCAGAGACGGGAGCCGACGACGCGCCGGCAGCGACAGTCGAGGATGAGTCCGACGACGAGGCGATGGCAGACGAAGCCCCAGCCGCGGATGACACGGCACCAGGCGACGAGGAGGCTGCCGAAGACGACGTGGGAGCCGCAACCGAGGAACCCGACGAGGAGGACGCCGAGACGGACCCCAGTGTGGAGGAGGATGCCGAGTTCGATTCCGATCCGGATACCGAAGTTGACGACGGGATCGCTATCGAAGACGACGCGGCCGAGCGCGCGGACCTTTTTATTGAACTCGTGGGAGCGATCGCAGAGCCCGGCGTGGTGTTCTTTCTTGGAGCCGCACTCGTGTTCACGCTCGCTTGGGCGTACTGGTACCGGACCAGTCGGTGACCGATTGTGGACACCGAGACCCTTCGGGGACAACTATTCATGGGACCGTACCGAACCGATCTGTATGGAACACGAAGCCGAGGTCGTCGGCGTCGGTGCCGGCTCCGCGCCCGGTGGCGACGTCCCGGCTGTCGTCTTGCGCGTCCGTGACGAGTACGTCCCGATCTTCGTTAGCGGCGATCAGGCACGGTCGATCGGAACCGTCCTCGAAGGAGAACCGTTCGATCGGCCGCTCACACACGACCTCTTTGTGGACGTTGTCACGGAGTTCGGCGGCGCGATAGACCGCGTTCGGATAGACGACCTTACTGACGGCACGTTCTACGCGAAGGTCGACGCCGAACGATACGAGGACGGCGAGCCCGAGGCGTTCGTCTTCGACGCCCGCCCGTCGGACGCGCTCGCGCTCGCGGTCCGTGTCGAGTGTCCGATCCTCGTCTCCGACGCGGTGATCGATGAGGCAGGCCGACCGCCGGACTCGATCCAATTCGGCGGCGAGGAGTTCGAGGGAAGGTAGCGGGGTTCAAGTCGCCGGACGCTCCATCGACACCATGGCCGACGAGGAGACGCCTCCGGATTCAAGCGAAGCCACTGAATCGGCGTCGAACGAAGACACTGAATCAGCGTCGAACGAAAACACGGGATCGGCGTCGACCGCCAGCCCCGCCACGGCAACCCTCGCCGAGTCGTACACGGAGATGACGGAGATGCTTCTGCCGAACGACACCAACAACCTCGGTCGGGCACTCGGTGGTGCGGTGCTTCACTGGATGGATATCTGTGGCGCCATCGCCGGGATGCGCTTCGCCAGCCGGCAGGTGGTCACCGCGTCGATGGACCATGTTGATTTCATTGCGCCGATCGAGATGGGCGAGGTCGTCGTGATCGAGGGGTACGTGTTTAATACCGGGCGGACGAGCCTCGACGTAAAAGTCGAGGTGCGCGCGGAGAACCCGCGTACCGGGTCAACCCGGCGGACTACCACGTCGTACTTCACCTTCGTCGCGCTGGACGAGGAGGGCCGACCGACGGACGTACCGGATCTCGAAAGTCCAACTGCCGAGGAGGCAGCCCTCCGCGAGCGCGCCGTTGAGGGACGACGCGAGCAGCTCCGGGAAGTCGTCGATCGCTACGATATCTGACGACGCCGCGCTCCGGCCTCGCCGGTCGACTCGTACGCCCGAACAACTCGGTCTATCAGATCCGCCGGGTCTTCGGTCCACGAGAGGTGACTAGAGCAGTCACAGTCGGAAGCGCCGAACCCCGAAACTGGACCCGCGGGAAGCCGGTCTGCCACCGCGCATTCGATGTCTTCGCCCGGACCGTACACGACCCGGTCGACTCGGACTGCGGGATGTCCGAGGAAGTAATCGGCGTGCCAGTGACGCACATCGTTGTCACCGCGAGCCGTTCGACGATGACGCCGAACTCGGGAGAACCCGCCCGACCCAAGCGCGCTTCCGGTGTACGCGTACCCGCCGGCAGGGAACTCACGTTCACCGAGTGCGCCCACGTCGATGACAACCGCTTCGCGACACTCGGCGACGAGCGTGTACGTACCGCCGACCGGATCGCGCTCGGACGTGCCGTCGCCCACGGTCACGCGGCCGGTTCCGGCGGATCACTGGCCGCTGGACGGAGCGAATCAACGAGCCCAGTTGCCTCCTCGGTCAATTCGTACGTGTCGTGGAAGTCGTCCGGGTCACGACCTCGGCCCGAGAGCGCGCCGACAACCCCGGCGATCCGGTCGTAGTTGTCGCGAACGAGTCCTCCGACGATTCCAGGAGTCCCCGCTCTGTCCGCGAGCTCTTCAGCGGCCGACCGACCGGCGTACACCAACTGCTCCGCGGGATCGACGAGTACCATCGCGAACGGCCGTGCCCCGAACTGCGCGTCGAGGAAGGGGCCAACCGGCTCCGCCTCCCACGGCACCGCCTCGATATCGTCGAGGCGACGAAGCGCGACCGCCGCGATAGAGCAGTACGGGCAATCGCCGTCGAAGATCAGTACGGGCGCTCCCGGGCTGTTACTCATGCGTTCACGTACGTCCCACGAGGACTTAAAAAACCGGTCGGCGGCGACAAAGCCGGTAAGTACCCGAAGCAACGGTTGACTCCGCACTGCCGAGTCACGCGTTGAGAAAGACGGTCCTGTATTACATATCGCCGAACGCGCTCACGCCACGTCCGGTCGAGGAGACCTTCGAGATCCAGCGGACCGCGATCGACTTCTTCAACAGTTTCGCGGGCATGCCGCCGAACGTCGTGATCGGCATCCCCATCACGTCGTGAGCAACCGCCTCCTCACCGATCGAAATGACGGTTCCCTTGTCCTTGTGTTCCCACGACTGGAGGGGCGCGCCGCGAGCGGCCCGGGCGAGGTTCTCGCCGGCGACCTCTGCGGCCTGCCATGCGGCCTGTGCGGTCGGCGGCGCGACGTCGTCACCACCCTGATCGACCAAGGCGGTGTCGCCGATGGCGAACACACGGTCATCGCTCGTCGTGAAGTCGGATTCGGCAAAGACGCGGTTTGACCGGTCGTCCTTCTCGACCTCTACCGCCCCGATCTCTTCGTGGCCTGTGATACCGCCCGTCCAGACGAGCACGTCGTAGGCTATCTCCTCCGGCTCCTCGTCCTCGCCGCCCCCGAGGTAGACGGCGTTCTCGTCGGCCTCCGAAATGAACTCGCCCGTAAGGATTTCGACGTCCGCATCCTCAAGCCGCTGACGGAGCGCGCCCTGTAGCTGCGGGTCGTTACCGGGGAACACCTCGTCGAGCCCTTCGACGAGGGTAATGTCGATTGGTGCGCGGTGTTCATCACGGTACTCTGCGATCTCGCCCGCTGTCTGGATTCCGGAGAGGCCGGCACCGCCGACCACGACGTGGGCCGGGTCGGATCGAGTCGCGTTCCCGGCCGCCTCGCGAACCTCCTCGTGGATCGCCTTCGCGTCGTCGAGCCCCTTCAGCTGGTGGGCGTGTTCTTTGAGCCCATCGATACCGAAGAAGGCAGTCGTGGAACCGATCGCGAGAAGCAGGTAGTCGTACTCGACCGTCTCGCCGTCATCGGTCTCGACGACTCGGTCGTCGGTGTCAACGTCGACGACGCGTCCCTGAACGAACGTCGACTCGTCGGACATAATCTCCCCGACGGGGATGGTGATCTTGTCCTCGACTGCGGGGTTACGAATGGCCCGGTGAACCTCGTGTAACACGAGGTGATAGTCGTGTTCGGAGACCCAGGTGAGCTCCGCCTCACCCTGACCGACCTCGTCTTCGAACGCTTTCACGGCACCCGCGCCGGCGTACCCGGAGCCGACGACGACGATCTGTGATGTCATGTCTTCCGATGCGCGGGCCGCGGGTAAAGACACTTTGGAACCGACCGGAAGCAAGTATTGCCCATACAAGCCGTGTTAACCCGATGATACGTCTGATTCTCGCGAGAGCGAGCGACTACAGCGAGAGCCCGGCGTGCCACCGGTCCGCGCCGGCCTCGCGTTTGATCTCGTCCATACGCGTGAGCAGTTTGACGGCGAGACTCGCGGTCTCGGCCGCTCGGGACTCACCCTCCGTCCGGAACTCGCCGGTCACACGGTTCGCGTACACCGAACACACCGCGCCGGCCCGGAGGCCGTACACGTTCGCGACAGTAAGGATCGCCGACGCCTCCATCTCGACGTTCTTGACGTTCGCGTTCCGTAGTTCCTCGACGAGCGCGTCGGAACCGGCCGCCTCGAACCCCTCGAACCCGGGTCGACCCTGTCCGGCATAGAAGGAATCGGCGCTCATCGTGATTCCTGTGTGGTAGTCGTACCCCAGCCGTTCTGCCGCAGCGACGAGTGCGGAGACGACCTCGCCGTCCGCGGTTGCGGGGTAGTCCTCGCGCACGTACTCGTCGCTCGTCCCCTCCTGGCGGACTGCGCCTGTCGTGATTACGAGGTCACCGACATCCATTCCCGGCTGGATTGCTCCACACGAGCCCACCCGAATGAACGTCTCGACGCCCACGCGTGCGAGTTCTTCGACGGCGATGGTCGCAGAGGGAGAGCCGATGCCGGTGGAGGTCACCGATATCGGGGCGTCGTCGTACGTCCCAGTCGCGGTACGGTACTCACGGTGGTGTGCGACCTCCGCGTAGTCGTCCCACAGCGCAGTCACCTTGTCGACGCGCTCGGGGTTTCCCGGAAGGAGCACGGCCTCAGCAACGTCGTCTGGACCGACTTCGAGGTGATACTGTGTCTCCGCGTTCGGGTCCTCGCTGTCCGCTGTCATAGGCAGTTATCAGCGGGCTCTCGTAAAACAGTTCAGGAAACGTTCTATTACGTCGAGCGCTCGTTTCACACGTGCTAACCGCACGTTGATGTGCGCTCAGTTGTTACGGATCAGCGATGCAGGAGTTCGATTTCACCGTTACCTACGAGGAGGGTGCCGACGAACTGATGGACGTCTTCATTCGGCATCCCGGACTCTACTCGCGGACAGTGTCGTGTCACGCTAGCGACGACACGATGTGGCGTGTCGACGAGGTCACCGGCCCACCTGATGCGCTTGCGGCGTACGATCGCCATCTTGAGGGACTCCCCCGATGTTCGAGCCTTCGCGGAATGGGTGGATGCTCGCTCGACTGGGAGCACGAGGTGCTCGCCGAGCATCCCACCAGCCGACTCATCTACTCTCGGCAGTCCGAGGGGGAGGGGTGCCGTTCCGTCCCGTATCTGGTTACCAAACGGCTCGGCGACGGCGCGCTCTGTCGCGCTCAACAGTACGGGAACACCTACGAATGGAACGTGCTCGCTGACGACGACGCCGCGTTGAGTCCGGTGTACGAGGAATTGCGTTCGACCTCCGACCCGGACTGGACATCTCCTTCGAGCGTGTCGACGACTCACCCGACTGGACGACTGACCAACCGGATGCCGACAATCTCCCGCCCGAACAGCGCGAGGCCCTCCGCGCTGCCATCGAGCGTGGATACTACGACACCCCGCGACGAAACTCGCTTCAGGAGGTCGCGGAGGTCGAAGAGATACCTGTTTCTACCCTCCAGTACCGCATCACTCGCGCAGAGGCGTGGCTCGCGAAGAACTACCTCTCCGGACGGACGGAGTTCGCGACCGACATCGGGGGCATCGGCGAGACGGCCCCGTAATCAGTCGGCCGCCGGCCCGTTCGTAACATACCGAACGAACGTCCACGGTATCACGGCGCCTCGCTTGAGTTACTGCCGATGCGACGACACAACACAGACTCGAACGACGTATCGCGGCGGAGCTACCTTGCGGGCGGCGCGGCCGCCCTCTCGTTGCCTCTCACGGGCTGTTTGGGATCGCTTGGCGGAGACGACGACGCGGACGACGCCGGCAGCGGGAACGGCGCGGGCGAGCAGCCAGACCGGCTGCTCGTTCGGGGCGGAACCGTCGTCTCTGTTGATCCCGACATCGGCGTGTTAGAACACGGAGACGTGTACGTCGAGGACGGCGAGATCGTTGATGTCGGAGAGGGATTGACCGCCGACGACGCGACTGTAATCGATGCTGAAGGCTCGGTGGTCGCTCCCGGCTTCGTCAACTCTCACCTCCACACGTGGCAGGCGGGGGTCCGCGGCGTCGCCGGCGACTGGACGTTCATGGAGTACCTCGACACGATGCTCGGCGAGGTGAGCAGCCACTACGAGCCCGAGGACGCGTACCTCGGCAACCTGTTCGGCGCGGCCGAACAGCTCAACGCGGGGACGACGACGATCCTCGACTGGTTCCATATCGCCAACACTCCCGAACACTCCAACCGCGCGATCGACGGGCTCGCGGACGCGGGAGTCCGGGCCGTCTTCGCACACGGCCCGCCGGGCGACGACGGTGACACGTGGTGGGAAGCGAGCACAGAGTCACACCCCGGCGACATTGAGCGGCTCCACGAGGAGCGGTTCCCGGCCGCTGACGACCGCCTCACGCTCGCGATGGGGATCCGCGGCCCGGACTACGCCAGCGATGACGTGGTCGAGGAGGACATCACCCGCGCCCGCGAGATGGGGATTCCGGTGTCGATGCATGCCGGTTCGCTCGGGCCGGGAACCGTGTACACGCTGGAGGAGTTGGGCCTGCTCGGCGACGATCTCAACTTCGTCCACGCTAACCGCTTCGAAGAGGAAGAGTTCGCCCTGATCGGCGACTCCGGTGGTTCCGTCTCCATCACGCCGGAAGTCGAACTCCAGATGGGGATGGGAATGCCCGTCCTCGGTGAGACGCTTGCTGCCGGTGCCACGCCAACGGTCGGAGTCGATATCGTCTCGAACGTCAGCGGTGACATGTTCACACAGACGCGCACGGCGGTACAGGTTCAGCGCGGCCGCGACAACCAACCAGCCGTCGAGGCCGGCGAGCAGATCGGTGAGGTGTCGATCGATCCGGAGCGCGCGCTCGAATTGGCGACCATCGACGGAGCCCGTGCGCTCGGCCTCGATGACCAGGTTGGCTCTATCACCCCCGGGAAGCACGCCGACCTGACGATCATCGACGGTGGGGCCGTGAACACGTCGCCGGTTCACAACCCCATCGAAACGGTCGTCTTCCAGGCGAGCGTCGCCAACGTCGACACGGTAGTCGTCGACGGCACCGTCGTAAAGCGCGACGGCGGGCTCCTGAACGATACGCTTGTCGAGGAGCACGACCGGTTCGTCGAGTCCGGCGAGCGCGTGCTCCGCGAGAGCGGCCTACTCTGAGGAAGATCGGGTTCGATCGGCGTCCGCGAGCGTCCCCTCACTGATCGTGTTCGGTAACAGTTCGCCGAGGCTGTACTCGCTGGTCTCGCCGCCTCCTTCGTCACAGATGACAGGGAGGTCGCCGTCGGCGAACTCCGCGAGCGTCTGACGACACATTCCACAGGGGGTAACCCCGTCGCGAGCGCCCGATGTCACGGCGATTCGATCGAACGCTCGATGACCGTTCTTCACGGCCTCCGCGACGGCAACCTCCTCGGCGTGAAGGCTGTTCGAGTAGTTGGCGTTCTCGATGTTACAGCCGGTGTATACGGTTCCATCGGCAGTCTCGACGGCAGCGCCGACGCGGTACTCGGAGTAGGGAACGTGCGCGTCGTCGAGCACGTCTCGCGCGGCCTCGATCAGCGGATCCATATCGGAGGATCGGCTGGCGGTCGGATAAGTGGCGGGCATCAAAGAGCGGTCGTGGGGGCTACTTTCCGGTGTCGTACTTATACGTCGCCGACTCCGGATCGATACCGAAGTCCTCGGCCGATTCCTCCGGCTCCGCAGTCTCGTCAGTCGTCCCCCGTGCCGCGTTTTTAAACGCCTCGCGAAGTCGGCTTGGCATCTCAAACCCGTCGGTCGGGAGCCGTAGCGGGGTGATCTCGCCGTCGAGGGTCCCTCGCTTTTCTGCTCGACGGTCCGCGAGCGTGTCCGGGACCGCGTCGTCGTCGATCGGTTCGAAGCCGAACTGGGTGAGGTACTCCGGCTGGTCGGTGAACACGTAGACGACATCGAATCCCTCCGCGGCCGCGGTGTCGACGAGTCGCTCGACGACGTGCGCCCCAACGCCGACTCCGCGCCACTCGGGTAACACACCGATCCCTGTGAGTTCGATCGATTCCTCACCGTCGCGCTTATGTAGCCGCAGCCGCCCGAACCCGGTCCGGTCGCCGGACTCCTGATCGACCGCGATCACGTAGTCCCGCGAGCGGAAGGCGATGTCGGCGAGTCCGATCTCGTCGATCGCGTCCAGCAACCACGCCTCGTCACGGTTTTTGGCGTCGCGGACGTACATAACCGAACCTACGGTGGCGGGGTTAAAAACGGTTCGGCGGGCCACGTCGACGGCAACCACCGAATCGAAGCCGGCAGCCTACTGTGTCACTGAGCGTTCATCGAGCGCGACCGGGATCGAGCGGGACGCGACATCGCCCGCGAACGCCTCGCCGTCCGCCTCCAGAGCGTCGAACGTATCGTAGTGGATCGGAACGACTAACTCGGGATCCATTCGCTCGGCGATGTCAGCCGCCGCGTGTCGGTCGGAAACGATTCCGCCGCCGCCGATATTCGCGAGGAACAGGTCAACGTCGAGTTCGGCGAGCCCGTCCAGCGCGTCGCCGTCCCCGGGCCAGAGGACGGTCCGGCCCTCGACGGTAAACAGGTACCCACAGCCCGACCCCTCCGGGTGAATGACCGTCCCGTCGTCGTCCGCGTTCGGGCCGTCCGGATCGTTGTAGGCTGGAACCGTCCAGACGGTGACGACCCCGCCAGCGGTTTCGACCTCGAGTTCCGCCTCGTCGTCGACACGGACCACGTCGTAGTCGGCCGCGAGCGACTCGATCGACTCTACGTCTCGGTCGATCCCCGCCGGGTCAACCGCTTCGTATACGATCAGTGTCGCGCCCGAATCGGCGACGGACCGGATCCCGTCGGGATCGTAGTGGTGGTCGTGGGTGACGATGACGAGGTCGCCGTCGCGAGCCCAGTAGTCGTCGAGTACGCCGTACCGACCCGGGTCCGTGTAGACGGTCGGGCCGTCGGCGACGGAGACGCGGGCAGTCGCGTAGCCGAGCCACTCTACCGTGAACTCGTCGTATCGAACGGTCATGTCTCCCGATCGACCGGGCGTCTCCTTGAGCGTGGCTATCGACCGGCGCGGTCGACGACGAGCAGGTCCCACGCCTCCCGGAGCCTTTCGGCTGCGTCCGCACGCTCGCCGTTTCCGCCGCTCCCGAGTCCGATCGCGTGTTCGGGGACGAGTGGCATCGGTATCGGGACGAACCCAGCCTCGCGCATCGCCGTGAATCCGCTGACACTCTCGACGACGGCTCCGTCGTCGCCCCGCCGAACCCGGAACCGTTTGTCATCAGGGTCCCGCCGATAGAAGTACGGAAACGCCGCTGCTGGCGGGGTTCGAAGACTCTCGACGCCAGCGAGAACGCCGCGGATCCGGTCGTCGACCTCACAGACGAGCCGTGGTACGTCGGGGCGACCCGCCTCGTCCACGCGTCCGGCGTCGACTCCGCCGACTGCGGGTACCGGACCGATCGGGGTGTCCGTCTCGCGCCATCGAAACGTCGGATCCGACGCTCCCCCGACCGGATTGGACGCCTCGATACAGGCGTAGCCCCCGGTGTCGACGCGGAGGCCCGTCGTGTCGACCGGGATCCGGTCCGGCCCGGCGTAGAACGTCCGGTGTCCGTCGGTCTCGTCGACGAGCAGCGGCGGTTCTTCGAGGATCGATCGGAGCGACGACGCAACGGACTCGTCGGCGACGACGAACAGCGCGCGTCGGTCACGTTCGAGCGCGTGTACGACTCGGGAGACGACCGTGGTCGGCGTGACATCGGCCGCGGTCAGCGGCTCGATCCCCAACTTCGCCGCCGCCAGCCCATCGGTGTCGTTTTGATTGGCCCTGTTACTCGCCTCGTACACCACGCGCTGATCGCCGTTCATAACAGCGATCGCCGGGGGTTCAGCACGGCTCTCGGGTCGCGTGATATCGAAGCCGTCACCCGCAAGCCGGCCCACTGCGGCGTCTGTCAACCGGCGACGCGTCGCGTCGCCGAGAGGATTCGACATGGCCGAACATATGGACTGAAGGGTGAAGCACGTTTCGCGTGCGGCGATCGAATCCGCTGTCAGTCCGTCTCGGCGAGTCGAGCCACCCGCTCGACCGTATCGGCCTCCTCGACCGACTTATCCTCGCGGACGCCGACGAACCGTGGGAACCGGAGTGCGAAGCCGGAGCCGTACGTTGGAGAAGTCTGTATCTCCTCGTAGCCAACCTCAAGAACGACCTCGGGTTGGACCGTCAACTCGGTGCCCGACTCCGCGATCACGTGTGGCTCCAGTCGCGACGTGAGGTCCGCAAGTGCCTCGTCGGAGAGCCCGGTCGCAACCTTGCCGATGGTCGCGTATCCGTCCGGAGCGGAGGTATCGGATGTGTTGGCGGGAACGTCCGTCGTATCGGTTGCGACCGCGCTCTCGTTGCGAACCGCGAGCAGGAACGTCCCGAACAGCTCCGCGCGCCGGCCCTCTCCCCACTCCGCGCCGACGACGACCGCGTCGAGCGTCTCGACGGCCGGCTTCCGTTTCAGCCACTCTTGTCCGCGGTCACCGGGCGTGTACGCCGAGCCCGGATCCTTCAGCATCACACCTTCGTGACCCGCGGCGAGTGCGTCGGCCTCGATCGACTCGACGGTCTCGATGTCGGTCGCCCTCCGCACGTCTGCGGCCGCGTCAGGGAGTGTCTCGGCGAGTCGCTCATGGCGCGTGGAGAGCGGGTCGTCGAGGAGTTCGTTGCCGGCGGCGTACAGGCAGTCGAACGCGTGGAGCCGACAGGGCACTGTCTCGCGCATACGGCCGACATCGTGTTTCCGGCGGAACCGACGCAACACCTTCTGAAACGGAAGCGGCGAACCGTCCTCGTCGACTGCGACGACTTCCCCGTCGAGAATGACGGGAACGTCTACGTGTGCCGCCACGTACTCGACTATCTCCGGGAGGGCATCGGTCACGTCGTCCATGTTTCGCGAGTAGAGGCGAGGTCCGAACCCCTCGCCGTCGCCCTCCCCGGTCGCCTCCGGAACGTAGTGTACCTGAACGCGCGCGCCGTCGAACTTGGTTTCGACGGCGACCTCACCAAACGACTCGACAGCGTCCGTCGCGGTCCCTGCTTGGGCGAGCATCGCCTGAACCGGTCGCCCGATCTCCAACCCTTCCGCACGCAATCCCGTTTCACCGTTCCGAGACGCGAGAACCGCAACGTAGCCGTAGTCATTCGTTACCTGAAGCGCGCGCTCAACGAGCGCGCCTGCGTCGTCTCGGTCGTGCTCGTTGTCTGCGGTGTCGTCGTCTCGGTCGTACTCATTGTCCGGCGCGCCGTCATCGCTTTCGTCATGCTTGTCGGTCCTGGTGAGGAACGCCTCGGCGATGGCGTCTCGGACGGTCCCCTCGCCGACCCCGATCCGCATCTCACCGAGCACAAGCCGAGCGAGAACCTTCGCCTCCGTGGGCTCACACCGGTTGAACAGCCCGAACAACGAGTCGACCTTGGTAGACTCGCTTCCCTCTCCCTCGACGGCCGCCAGATCGCGCAGCGAGCGATCGACATCAGCGACCGTCAGCGCGTCGCGGCCGCCCGCAAACGAGGAGAGTCCCTGCTGGCCGCCAAACTCGAACTCCGCAGCGACCGCGCCGATCTCACCACGCTCCGCGAGCCGGGTTTCGATGTCCTCGGCGGTCACGTTCGGACCGGCCGCCCGGGCGATCGCCTCGTGACACGAGGCGGGTCCGATATCCAGTGTTCGAGTGTCGTGTGCGGGGAACACCCGTCCGAGAAGAAACCGGGTTACGGTCGCGAGGTCGTCGCCGGCGGCAGACAGTAGGTCGGCGGCCCCGGCGGTCGTCGCGAGGTCAGCCGGCTCCGCCTCCAGTCGTTCCACCCGGTCGGCGAACACGGCGAACTCCATGGCGGAGATCCGTGAACGGTGCTCAAAAACACGCCGATGCGGGACCGAGACAAAGCGGAAACCGGAACGAAGCGGAGGCAACGACATCGCGGCGCTGTGTGTATCCGGTTCGACGTCGACGCGACGAACGCGGCCGGGGGGCTTTTAGTACAGCGGACCCTCCGACCGTTCCATGAGCACCGAGTCGACCCTCGCTGACGGCGTCCGGGAGGCGCTCGCCGTCGACACGGAGGAGTTCGCCGCACGCGCCGAGGAGGAGGCGGAGGTCGTCAAGCAGGGGTTACACGACGGAACGTTCGATAACCACCAGTCGATAGTCGGTTTCGAGTACGAGTTCTACGCGGTCGCCGACGGTCGCTGGAGCGGTGAGTCGCGGGCCGGCGAGTACGCCCTGATGCGTGTCCCGCGGCGGCTCCTCGAGTTGATGGGGTTCGAGAAGGAACTCGGCCTCCACAACGCGGAGATGTGTACCAGTCCACAACCGCTCTCGGATCACGGGCTTAGAGCCCAACTCGCGGAGGTCCGTGCCCGCCTCGAAGCCGCGGAGAACTGCGCTCGTGTCGAGGGAATGCGACTGGTCTCCGACGGCGTTTGGACGATCCCCCCGGCCGGTGAGACGAGCAAAGAGTACCTCACCGACAGCGTCGAGGTTGACGGCGTCACGGTGGCAGCGAACATGAGCGACGCCGTCCGGTACCACGCGATGGCGAATGCTGGTGGGTCCGAAACGGAGAGGTCGGGCGACACCGGGGCGTCCGTCTCTCTCGAAGCGCCGGGCGTGTCGTTGCCGGCGGATACGGTGATGCCGGAGAGTCTCATCACGTCGATACAGCCGCATTACCAGGTTGCGCAGGCGGAGAACCTCCCGATCTACTTCCGCTACGCGCTTCGGGTCGCGGGACCGCTGCTCGCCTTGGGCGTCAACTCGCCGGTGCTCCCGCCGGACCTGTACGATGACGACTGGCGGGGCAAGCGCGTTCTCGACGAGGGTGCGGCCGAGAACCGCGTCCACGTGTTCGAGTCGGTTCTCAACGCTCGAACCGACGCGGATAAGGTTCGGTTCCCACGCGATATCCACGACATCGAGTCGGCGGTCGATCGGATCGCGGGCGACGAGACACTGATCCCGATGCCAGAGTCGAACGACTCCGACCGGTACGACGACGCGTTCGCCACGTTCCGCACGAAACACGGCACCTACTGGCGATGGGTCAGGCCCGTGTTCGAAGGGGCGAGCCGGTCGAGCGCGAACGCCCGGATCGAGTTCCGTCCGGTAGCAGCCCAGCCGACGGTCCGTGACTCTATCGCGTTTCAAGCCGCCTTCGCAGGGCTGATGGAGGCGCTGCCGCGACACGAACACCCGGTTATCGGACTCGACTGGGAGACCGCACGTGACAACTTCTACGCGGCAGTCGCGGACGGAATCGACGCCGATCTGGAGTGGATACGTTACGAGAGCCCGCACACGGACGGAAGCCAGTCGGAGCGCACCGGAAGTCGGTCAGCGACGAGCGGTGCGGACGACGTGTTCAGAGACCTCCTCGACCACGCCGCGGTCGGGCTCCGGGCTGCCGGCTGCTCGGAAGCCGAGGCGGACTCGTGGCTCGCTCCGCTTCGCTACCGGGCTAAGCACGGGACCACGCCGGCCGATTGGAAGCGCGAGGCGATCCGAACCCGACTCGACGACGGCGAGACGTTCGCCAACGCGGTTCACGGCATGCAGCGGTCCTACATCGAGAAGCAGTCCGAAACCCTCGTCTCCGGTGGGTTCTCGGCATGGTGAGAGAGTCCGCTTCGTCCTCATAGCGGCTGATCTGTGGCCGTATGGGCCGACGCAGTCACGAATCGGTCGCCACGGGTCGAGTGTGTCTCGAACGGCTGTGCGTTTCGAACGGTTCAGTCTACCTATTGAACGGTTCAGTCTACGTCTCGAAACGTCGTTTCACTTCTGAGTGTTCGCGCCCGCGACAGCAGCGCGTGGGTCTCGCTCGGGTCGCCGCCGGACTGGGGTGGTTCCGTCACCGTCAGATGACCCATCTTTCGGAGTGGTCGAACGTCCGACTTCCCGTACCAGTGAATGTCGGCGTCGGGCGCGGCAAGTACGGCGTCGACGCCGCGGAGCGTCGCCGGTCCAGTCTCGTCAACGTCGCCGAGGAGGTTCGCCGTGACCGCGGGCGTGACGAGGTCCGTCGGGCCCAGCGGCCACCCGAGAACTGCCCGAACGTGGTTCTCGAACTGTGAGGTCCGGGCACCCTCGATCGTCCAGTGACCGGAGTTGTGCGGCCGGGGGGCGATCTCGTTGACGAGCACGTCGCCGTCAGCGGTTTCAAACAACTCGATCCCGTAGACGCCACGACCGTCGAGGAGTTCGAGGACGTCGTTTGCGACCTGCGTGGCGCGGTCGAGAACCTCGGTGTCGGCCCGGGCAGGCGTCACGCTCTCTCGAAGGATCTCCTCGCGGTGAATCGTCTCCGTGACCGGATACGTCCGTGTCTCCCCGTTTGCCCCTTTCACTCCCATTACAGCGATCTCGCGCTCGAAGTCGACAAACCGCTCGGCCATGGCGTCGCCACCGACCGCGTCGAGCGCGGCGGCCGCCTCCGACGGGTCGGTAACGGGGACGTTGCCCCGACCGTCGTATCCGCCCGTCCGGGCTTTGAGCATCACGCCGCCGAACTCCTCGACGACGCGTTTGAGCCCCTCGCTCGTTGCGGTCGCGACGAACTCCGGCTCCGGAATCTCCGCGTCCGCGAGCGCCTCCGCCTGAACGAGTTTGTCCTGAATCGTTTCGAGCGTCTCGGGGTCCGGATGGACCGGCACGTCGTGTTCGGCGGCGGCAGCCGCCAGCACGTCCGGATCGGTGAGTTCGATCTCGAAGGTGAGCGCGTCGACGCGAGCGGCGAGTTCGTGGATCCCCGCTGGGTCGTCGAACTCAGCGACGATCTGGTCGCGAGCGACTGACGAGGCCGGACAGTTCGGCGTGGGGTCGGACACGATCACGTCGACGCCGAGCGGGGCAGCCGCCTCGGCGATCATCCGTCCGAGCTGTCCGCCACCCACGATCCCGAGCGTCGGCCCGGGCAGTGTGACCGTCATACGAGCCGGAGTTCCCCACGTCGACGCATAAGGATTACTGAGACGACTTGGAGATATACAGGAACGTGCCACCTGCCGGCGGTGCCGCAGGGAACCCGGGACGCGTTCACGGGATCACCGCGACGGTCGGGTCGCTTGGACTCAGATCCGCACGGACGCAAGGTCGCTGTCGAGTTCCGCGACGAACTCGTTGTAGGCCTCCACGAACCCGGCGAACGGGTCGGCGTACTCGCGGACATCCGCCGCGGACGGTGCCTCGTACTGTGAGAGGAGATAGACACCGCCAGACCCACCAACACGGAGATAGGAGACGGCCCCCTCCTCCCACTTGAGTTCCCAGCGGTCACCGTCGACGCGGGCGGTAAACGTCCCGTAGTCGTCGGCCTCGTACCGGTAAATCTCCCCGGCGATGACGCCGCAGGTCTCCCGGATCGCATCGAGCACCCGGTCGCGCTCGGCGACGAGTCCGCCTGTCGAGGCTGGCTCGGGGAACTCAGCGGTGACATCATCGAGTACGCCAGACAGCGACTCGACGTAGTCGTTCCAGGCGGCAACCATGTTCGCGTAATCGTCCAACGCGGCCGCCAGACCGGTTGGATCCGGCGACTGTTTGGTCGAGACGACGTAGGTGTCAGAGCCTCGCTTCGGCGAGAACAAGAGGAACTCCAACTCGCCCGCCTCGTGTTTGACGGTCCACTCACCACCGGCGGTCGACAGCGTGGTCCGACCGTAATCGCCGCCTTGGAGCCGGGCGAGCTGGTAGGCAATTGTCCCCGCGTGATCGCGGACCGCGGCGACCAACTCATCACGTCGATCAGCGACCGCATCGACATCACGAACATCGAGGTCGAATCCGATTCCGGAGTCGGCATCAGGAGGGGAACTCATGCCCCAACCCGGGCGTTGCGCGGGGTTAACGAGTTCGGTGTCGCCTGAGACCACGACGACCGCGGTGGCTTTTATATCTCTACAAGTGACTTCCGCAAACGGGTATCAATAACCGGACGAGTGGCTGCTGGCGTGTCGGCTCTCAGGCCGGCCGGTCGAGTGCCTCGATATCTTCGAGGATCCGCAAGCCGTGGTCTTCCGGGGAAACACCCTCATAAGCAAGCAGGACGGTTCCGTCGGAGTCAACGACGTACGTGTTCCGAAAGGTTCCGTCGAAGACGTTTCCGAACATCTGTTTTTCGCCGTAGGAGTCGTACGCTCCCGCAACCGCCCCATCTGGATCCGACAGAAGGTGAAACGGGAGGTCGTGTTTCGCCGCGAAGTCGGCGAGGTCGTCGACGGAGTCGTCGCTGACCCCGAACACCTCGATATCGCGCCCCTCGAAGGCGTCCCACTCGTCGCGAAAGCTACAGGCTTCGGCCGTACAGCCGGGCGTGTCGGCACGAGGATAAAAGTAGACGACCGTATATGCGGCGTCCGATTCACCGAGCGAGATATCCTCGCCGTTCTGGTTCGTGAGGGTGAACGCGGGGGCGTCGTCGCCGGGTTCGAGCATATAGTTCCACCTTTGAGGGGCGACTATTAATAACTGGAGTCTCTGACTGACGGCCGGCACGGGTGGTGATGATTCCGAGATGATAGGAGGTCGCTCCAAAACGCACACCCGGTATCTTTTATCACTGTGGGAGCACTGTTTCGGACATGCCAAAATACTCGACGGGCGGCGGGGGCGGTGGCGACGACGGCGACGCCTGTGAGCTCTGTGGACGGGAAACGTCGAACCTCCAGCAGGCGAACGTCGCCGGCGCGAAGCTGCTCGTCTGCTCGAACTGCCGGCCGCACGACGACGCGACAAAAGGGTCTAGCGGACACGGCGGTACAAGCGGCGGCGCGAGCGCGGGCGGCAGCTCCGGCGGTGCCGACGGCGGGTCCACCGCGACCGAGAGCCGAAAAAAGGAGATCGCTCGGAAGCAGGCGAAGATGTACGACTCGGCCACCGGCGACTCGAAACGGTGGGAGGAGGAGGGGACGAACTACGAGGACGACCGACTCCCGTACCTCGTATCGGGGTACGGCGAAACGGCGCGTACCGCGCGTCAAGACGCCGGATTCACCGTCGAAGAGGTCGCCGAGGAGCTCGGAATCGACGAGGACGATCTGCTGGCGATCGAGGACGGGCGGGCGGCGACCGCAAACGTCGGCGGCTCGGTCGTTCGTGCGGTCGCGGACCGTCTCGGCGTCGATCTCGTCGACGAGTAGGATCGGACGCCGAAACAGGCAGCGTCGTCACCGAATCGTTTCCGCCAACTGACGTTCCCTCTATACCTATCATAGCACGTATTACAGAGTTTCGAGGCGAAAGCCCACGAGTTTAGTCGTGGGATGAAGCCGGCAACCGGCGAAACGTTGATTGTTCTGACATTCGTTGATTGTGATACCGAGTCCGAGGTAAGGATACGCACCCTTCGCGGGGGTAGATGAAGCCCGCTATCTCGGTCGGGGGCCGCACTGGCACGGCCCACAACCCCACCGCGTACGAGTGGGGAACCTCCCGCC
>LFFM01000421.1_pt1 | contig 29309 bp, 30 predicted proteins | sample 643131 | NCBI WGS metagenome assembly LFFM01 (sample SAMN03777445, study PRJNA286221) | soda lake metagenome | biome: soda lake; feature: Kulunda steppe; material: water; isolation source: sample Tc-Br brine of Tanatar trona crystallizer | place: Russia: Kulunda steppe | collected 2011-07
TCAGTGTGTGAACCGTTTCAGTTGGTACTATCGCCGCTCCGTGAGACGCGAAAAGGCTGCTCGAGTGGTTCGGCGCTCCGAACTAATCGGCCATGGGCGTGACCCGGTTCGTGCTCGTTTCGATCCGCTCTCGAGCGTACTCGTCGGCGGCCTCGAGCACCGTCGTCCCGGCCTCCTCGGCACGGTCGATCAGGAGCTGGATGCGGTCGCCGATCGCGATGGCGTCCTGCCGTGCGTCCTCGCGACTGTCACCGCGATGCTCGGCCGCGACCGTGATCAGGCCGCCGGCGTTGAGTACGTAGTCGGGGGCGTACAGGATTCCCTGCTCGCGAAGGACCGTTGCGTGGCGTCGCTCCTCGAGGATGTTGTTCGCGGCCCCCGCGACGATGTCACACTCGAGTTGGGGGATCGTCTCGTCGTTGATGACGCCACCGACGGCACAGGGAGCGAAGACGTCACAGTCGGTCGAATACACGTTTTCGGGCGCGACCGTCTCGAGGCCGTACTCGTCGGCCACTGACGTCACCGCGTCGGTGTCCATATCGCTCACCGTGACCTGGGCACCGTGGTCGACGAGCAACTCTGTCAGGCCGCGACCGACCTTGCCAACGCCCTGGACAGTCACCGTCAGGTCCGTCAGATCGGGTGCGCCGTACACCGACTCGACGGCGGCACGGAGGCCGGCGAACACCCCGCGGGCGGTGATCGGCGAGGGATCACCGAGGCCGGTGCTGGTCCCGACGACGTGGTCGGTCTCCTCGGCGAGCAGATCCATGTCGGGGACCCCCGTGTTGACGTCGACACTCGTGATGTAGTGGCCCCCGAGCCGGTCGATGGCACGCCCGTAGGCACGCATCATCTCCGGGGTCTTTGCCGACGGATCGGCGACGATGACGGCTTTTCCGCCACCGAGATCCAGGTCACTCGCGGCGGCCTTGAACGTCATCGCTCGAGAGAGTCGCATGACGTCACGCAGGGCTGCCTTGTGGGAGTCGTACGGCAACAGCCGGGTGCCACCGAGAGCCGGCCCCAGCGTCGTATCGTGAATCGCCGCGATCGCCTCGAGGCCAGTCTCCTCGTCGACGAAGTGCGTCACCTGTTCGTGGCCGAACGAGCGCATCTCCTGATGTACCATCAGTCAAGAATTGCGCGAACCACATAATTAAAATACACGGTTATCTCGTCCACTGTCTCATGTGGTCATCGCGCATGCGCCCCGGTCAGGTTCGTGACTCGAGCACGAGGGGTAACTGATGGGCGAGTTCGTCCTGTGTGAGGTGTGCCAGTGCCCGCGGGTCCGGCTCGCGGCCCTCGACGAGCACCTGGATCACGTCCATTCCGGCATCCGTCGCCCCCTTGACGTCGGCCTCGAGTTCGTCACCCACGTAGACGGCCTGGGAAGGAGCGACCTCGAGCGCCTCGAGGATCGCGTCGAACGCCCTGGGGTCGGGTTTGCCGGCCTCGAGTTCGCCGGTCACGAGCGCTGCGTCGAAGGCATCTTCCCAGCCGAGCGTCCGGAGTTTGTCACGCTGGGCACGGACCGGACCGTTCGTCAACAGTCCAACGCGGTAGGTCTCTCGAAGCGACTCGAGCATCGATTCGACGCCAGGCAGTGGCGTCAGGGTGTCCGCAATCGCCTCGCGATAGGCGGTGGCGACGGTCGCCGGGTTGACCTCTGTCGTGGCGTCGTGGTCCTCGAGCAGGTGTCGGAAGATGGGTTCCCGCGTCTCTCGCGTCAGGTTATCTCGGTGGGCCTCGAGATAGGCCTCACGTGAGAGCTGGGGAGCACCGACTGCGGCTGCGGCGTCGGCGAGCAGCGTCGCTCGGTCGCGTTCGGGGACGGCGAGTGTGTAGTCGAGGTCAAAGACGACCGCCTGTACCATAGCCCACGTAGGGTTGCCGACGGCTTTGAAGGTATTGGGTCCTGTCGCTGTGACAACACCGAAAAGGTTGTGCGTACCCTCCGCATACGGTGAGGAAATGAGCACGTGGAAACGTGATTTTGCGAGCGGGTTGATCGTGCTCGGGCCGATTCTCGCGACGGTCTTTATCCTGTATCTCCTCTATGGCTATCTCTCTGCAATCACCCCCGGATTGTTGATCGACGCCGAGTTCGTCGACTCGTTTCTGCCGTGGATCAACGATGGAGCCCAAGAGCGCATCGCCGGTCTGCTTCGGGTCCTGACGTTACTCGCCATCATGGCAGGGCTGACACTCGCCATCGGCTACCTCATGCGAACGACGGCCGGCGATCTGGCCGAAACAGCACTCGACAACGCGGCAAACCGCGTCCCCGGTGTTCGACTCGTCTACAATGCCTCGAAAACGGCGACCGAAACCGCCCTCGGGGGCCAGGACACGCTCAAAACGCCGGTCAAACTCGAGGTCTGGGACGGGCTCCGGATGACGGCGTTCAAAACCGGTCGGACGACGGCTGACGGCCGGGTCACCCTCTTTTTGCCGACCTCCCCGAACATCACCACCGGGTTCGTGCTCGAGGTCGAAGAACACGAGATCACTGAACTTGACGAAACGGTCGAAGAGGCGCTGACACGCGTGCTGAGCGCCGGGTTCGGTGACGCCGACCGGTCCGAAACGCTGCTCGAGGACGGCATCGAGATCGACGTGATCGATGAACGCGTGTTGAGCGTCGCCGGTGAGGGGGCAACGAGCGCCAGTGAGACTGCTGATCCTTCGGAGGAATCCGATAGTGACGGCCGTGACCGGTCCTGAATCCCTCCCTCGGGTATGTTTTTCATCGGTACGCCTGTGATCTGAGACCGCTGGGACCGGACATACCGCTCGAAAACGAACACACTCGAGTACTGTTTCCGCTCGAGTGTCTCGACCGATCATCACCCACGCAGGCAGTGGCTCCTGGTTGGCTGCATCGCTGAGAAAATAGCTGCCGGCGACGCAGCTTTTAGGTGTCCGCTGAGTCGCTGTCAGTAGTTAGCACGCGCTCGAGTCGCTCGAGCAGCGCCTCTTTGACCGTCCGATGGGTTTCGTATGGGCCACGGACCATCGCGACGTTCCCATCAGCTTCCGAACCGACGCGTTCGGCGATGGAACCGAACAGCGCTTTGCTGACGGTCCCCTTTTCAGAGACGCCAACACAGACCGTCTCGTACTCGTTGACGACGCCCATGATCGCGTCGGCGATGTCGGCGTCGATACGAACCGCTGTTTCGTACTGGTCCGTCTCGAGGCCGGCTCTGGCGGCGATATCGTCGATCATCGCTTCGCCACGAGCGATGAGTTCGTCCTCGGTGATAGCGTCCTCGTCCGTCGGCTGCTGGACGTTCAAGAGCGTCGGCGTGGTGTCATCTATGGTCGCGAACTCGTGTGCCCGGCGAGCGGCAACGGGGGCGTGTGGCCCCGGGCCAGCCAGCACAATCGGTGTGCCAGCGCTCTCATCGGCGAGATTCAACAGCATTACGTCACAGGGCGCTCGCTCGACGACCGGGTCAATAACCGAGCCGAAGACGTGTTCTCGGCGGCTTTTCGCCCCTTCCCAGCCCAGAACGACCTGGTCGGCGGCTTCCTCTTCGACTGCGTTGATGATGATTTGGCCCACGTTACGGCCGACGATCGCTCGCGTGCGGAAACTGACGTTCATGTCGGCTGCAGCCTCCCGTGCGCTCTCGAGCAGGGCTTGCTGGCGTTCAAGACGTTCCTCTTCGAACTGCACTCGTTGCTCGAGTGATGTTTGTGCGGGAACCTGAATCGCGTTGATGGCGACGAGTTCCGGTACCTCGGCTTCGGTGTGGGTGTTGGCGCTGGCAGCCGCGAAGCGAAGGAGATCCTGTTGGGTGTCGGGGTTCGAGATGGGGACGACGACACGGTAGGTATCCTCGTCGGCCTCGGCGACGGGATCCGGAGCGATGGCATCGCCGACGAGGCTCGTGGATTCTGCGTGCTCTTTGGCGTAGAAGACGTACCAGATGGCACCGAAGACGACGAACGCGATACTCATTCCTATTTCGATGGGAGCCATGAACGCAATAAGTGCGAACGAGAGGACCGAACCCAGGATCGGGACGATGGGATAGAAGGGAACGGTAAAGTCGGGGTCGTACCCAGGATGGTCGGTTTCCCGGTAGACGATCAAGGCGATGTTGAGGAGTCCGTAGACGATGAGGTGCAGGATACTGCCAGCCTTTGCCAGGATCTCGATGTTTCCGATGCCGATGAAGAGGATGATCAACGCGCCCGTGATCGCGATCGATATGGGGTATCGAATCGGGGGTGAATCTCGTTGATCGAGTCAGAGATGATTTTGTCTCGCCCCATCGCGAAGTTGATCCGAGAGGACGCGAGGATGGACGCGTTCGCCGAGGAGGCGGTCGCCAACAGCCCCCCGAAAATCAGGAGTCCAAAGCCCCAGGTTCCGAGCATCTCTCGGCCCACGTCGGCGATCGCACTCTCACCGTATTCGACGATCTGGGTGTGCGGTTCGATGCTCAAGAGGAGGAGCATGACGACGGCATAAAGCGCGATGACGAAGAGGAGACTCCCGATAACGGCGAGTGGGAGGTTCCGACCGGGGTTCTTCATCTCTTCGGCAACGGTGTTGATCTCTGCGAAGCCGAGATACGTGACGAAGATGAGCCCCGCCGCGGGCAGGACGGCCGACGCGCCGCCAGTTTCTTCGGGGAAAAACGGCTGGAGGTTCGACCAGTCAGCGTTGTAGAAGCCCGCGATCGAGAAGATCGTGAGTACCACCAGCAGGATACTGACGATAATCACTTGCAGAGTCCCGGTCTCCTTCGCGCCGTAATAGTTGATCCCGATGAAAATGAGCCCCGCAAAGATGGCGGCGATCTGTGCCGACTCGAGGAAGAGTATCGAGGGAATCTCATAGCCAAACTCGAGGACGAGGTCGTTGGCATAGGTCCCAAAGCCGATCATGTAGAACGCGGTGGCGAAGGCGAGCCCGAGCCAGTTCCCCCAGCCGGTGATCGAGCCGAACAGGGGGCCCATCGCGTCGTTGATGTAGTAGTAGCCGCCACCGGCTTTTGGCATCGCCGTCCCGAGTTCGCTGATCGAGAGGGCGGTAAAAAGCGCAATAAAACCGGCGACAACGAACGCCAGGGCGGCGGCAGGGCCGGCCTCTGCGGCAGCCGTTGCCGGGAGGACGAAAATGCCGGCCCCAATCATCGTCCCGGCGCCGATGGTCAATGCAGCGAGAAGGCCGAGTTCTTTCGACAGTTCTGTTTCAGTACTCATTCAGTTCCACCCACAGACACCAATCACAGCTTCCGTTCATATCGTTGTACACGACTTCCGGTCTATGCCCTTCCCCTCATGCAACCGTCTTAAGATGTTCGAAATCGCCATGAGTCAGCACACTAACGAAAAGATATGTGTTCATATGGTATTCATTTCTGCAGTGTGGACTCACCTCAATCGTCACTCGGGGTACCGTTCACCCTGGCCGAGGTGAGGCGCGGAACGACGACTGCCTCGATCCGACTCGAGTACTGCATGAGCGTCGTTCCGAGGATGCTCATGACGAGCACGTAGCCGACAGCGAAGGCGTATATCGTGTTCGCAACCTCCTCCGGCAGGACCGACCCGCTGGCGACGGCGATACTGGCGATGATCAGTGAGAACTCTCCACGGGTGACCATGCCGAGGCCAACTCTGGTCGAACGTCGCTCGTCTAAGTCGTAGATACGCCCGCCCCAGTACCCACTGACGAGTTTCGTCGGGGCGGTCAACACCACTGCGGCGAGGATGATGAGTGCCACGTCACCGAACACTGCTGGGTTCGTGAGCAGGCCAATCCAGAAGAAGAACACCGCCGCGAACGTATCCCGCAACGGCTCGAGGATCTGCTCGAGTTCGTGCACGCGATTCGTGGCACTGAACGCCATGCCGACGAAGAAGGCAGCGACAGCCTCACTGACGCCCAGCGCGAGGGCTGCTCCGGAGACGAGCACCAGTATCCCGAGGGTCCGCAACACGAGTGCTTCACGCGATTCGGTGTCGATGGAGCGTTCGAACCACGCGGTGCCGAAGTAGACGAGCAAGAGCAGCGCGAGGATGAACCCCATCGCGATGCCGATCGTTCCAAGGGTCTCTCCGATGTCACCCCCACCGAGGACGATCGCCGAGGCGATAGCCAGGTAAAGGGCGATGACCAGATCCTCATACACCAGCGTCCCCAACATTGGGTTCGCCTCGTCGTTAGCGATCCATCCCATGTCGATGAGGGACTTGGTAATGATCGCACTCGAGGAAATGTAGACGATCCCGGCGATCAAGAACGCGGGCAGAAATTCGCCGAACAGGAACCAGCCGAAGGCCATTCCTACCCCGAAGTTGATGACGAAGTCGACCGTCCCGGCCTTCCCGATTCGGTTTCGGGCCGCGAGCAGTCGATCCATGTTGAACTCGAGGCCCAGGAAGAAGAGCAAGAAGACGATCCCGAGTTCCGCACCCAGGTGGATAAACTCGGAGTGACCATCCAGCGCGAGTGCCTCGCCGTGGGGAACGAGGTCCGTTCCAAAGATCGCGGGGAAATCCAGCGTCCCCAGGACGTAGGGGCTCAACAGCATCCCGATGACGATGTAAAACGGGATCACTGACTGGTTAATTCGCGACGCGAGGAGTCCTCCAAACGCAACGGCAGCGAACAGGATCCCGAGGTCGATCAGTTCCGTTTCTGCGACCGTCGTCAGGACGATGGTGGCCTCGAGGGCCGCAGCCTCACCGATCACGATGTCGCACCTCCAGTTGCCCCTTCATCATCACTCGCCGCCGTTCCCACTGATGAGTGATTCGAACGCAAGACAGTCTTCGCGGTCCCCGATCACGACCAGGGTATCGCCCGCCTCGAGTCTTTCGTTCGGCCCCGGCGAGGCGATGACCTCCTCATCACGCTGGATGGCAATTACCGAGGCTCCCGTTCGTTCGCGAACGTTGGCGTCCCCGAGTAGTTGGCCAGCGACCGCTGACCCTCGGTCGAGACTGTACCACTCCATCGCCGTTTCGCCAGAGAGCATCGTCTCCACACGATCACTTTTTACCGGCTGGAAATACGCTCCCTCGAGGATTGTCCCTACTTGCCGTGCGAGCCGATCGGAGAGGGTGAACAACTTCTCCCCATCTGCATCCGGAGTGGGTTTCTTGAATACCTCCCGCTTCCCGGTGTTGTGGGTCACGACAACCAACCGTTCCCCACCCTGCAGTTCGACCTCGTACTTTTTCCCGACGCCAGGGAGGTCGCTTTCGTAAATCGTCATGTGCAGTCGTCGTTGCTACGGCCTAATAAAGGCCGCTTCTCGGTGTGCGATGTGGGATACGACCGGTCGATGACCGAACGCCTTTTTGCCCGCAGCCCGGAGTGGGGGTATGTTCGAGTCCGGTGGCGTGCTGTTACGGGTACGAAACCTGAGTGTGTACGGCATCGGCGTCGCCCTCGCGACTGTCGGCGCTGTTGGGTTAGCCGGTGCAGTGGCCCTCGAGTCGACACTCGCGGTCATCTGTTTCATTTTTGGGATCGCTATCGTACTCGCCGTCCACGAGTTCCTCGGGGGCCCAGTTTGACCGATCGGGCCAGCCACAGCTAGTACCGTTCGCGCTGGCTGGCAAACCCATACCGCTCGAGTTCGAGCAACTGGTCTAAGTGTTGCTCCCGAAGCGCCTCCCCGGAGGTATCCTCCTCGAGTAACCCTTCGACGACTTCGAGCAGTTGTTCGCCTGCAAGAATGTTCGGCACGGAGACGTACGTCGCCCCTGCCTCGAGGAAGTCCTCGGCCGTCTCCACGTTACTCGTCCGAAGCACGAGATCAGCGGCCGTGTCGAGATCCAGAATTGCACGGGAGACCGGTTCGTGATCCACCGTCGAAATCACGAGTCCGGCCGTGTCACTCCCGGCTTTTTCCCAGGGGTACGTAGACATGGCGTCACCGAACACGAACTGCGCACACTCGGTCTCGAGGCGGCTCTGTAACGCCGGGTCGTTCTCGATGACGACGTATGGCTGCCCGAGGTCCTCGAGCGTCTCGACCAGCCGACGGCCCTGGCGACCGTAGCCGAGGATGATCACGTGATCCTCGAATCCCTCGTCAACTCGACTGTTCGCGTCGACGTGGTCGGTCCGTTGCTCGTCAAAGAACCGCGGGACGGTTGCGGCGTACAGTGGTTCTTCGTACCGTCGGATAAACGCCGTCGCGATCATGGTCACGGCGGCGGCGAGGATAATGGCGTCGAACATCGAGTCAGCGATCGTGTCGGTAACAAGCGCGGCCTGAATAGCAATGATCAGTGAGAACTCACTTACCTGATTCAGTCCAGCCCCGGCGAAGAAGGCCGTTCGCGTATCGTACCCCTCGTAAATGAACGACAGCATGAGCACGACCGGGTTGACGAGCAACACCAGTGCGATGAGTGCACCCGCGATGACCGCCATCTCGAGCGTCGGGAATGAGACGAGTGCGCCGACGGTCACGAAGAAGATGGCGACGAAGAACGCACGAATCGAGTCGATTCCGTTTTTTACCGCCAGCGCTTTCGTCTCGTCGTTTCTGATGGCAACACCCGCGGCGAAGGCCCCGATGACGACCGAGACACCGACGAGTTCGGCGGCCGCCATGAACGCGATGAGGATCGAAATCGACCCCATCAACACGAGTTCATCCGACCCATCGGCCGCTCTCACGAGGAGGGGGAAGCCATGGCGGTAGACCAGCAGACCAACGAGGATCATCGTCACACCATAGCCGATATTGGCAGCAACGGCGTCAGCAACGGCGAGTTCGGCGCTCAATATCAACAGCAGCCCAATCGCGACCAGATCGTCGAAAAAGTGGATCGAGGAGGCCAGTCGACCGTGAACCAGGTTGTTTCTGATCTCGACCTCGAGCAAGCCGGCACCGACGATGGTCGAACTGAGCGTGACGGCGGCGGCGAAGTAGATCGCGTTTCTGGTGGGATCGGCGAACCCGTAGATGTCACCGAGGAAATAGCCAACGCCGAAGGCGATGGGGGCGACGACGAGCAACTGCGTCATGGCTGCCACTTCGCCTTCACGGAGCACCGACTGCAAATCGCCGAGGTCGATGCGGGTGCTGAACACGAACACGAGGAAGGCAATGCCCCACTGGGCGAGGACGAGGAGGTCAGGCTGGTCGATCGGAACCACGATCCCCACGCCCAATCCGGCCAGGATGTAGAACGGGACGGCTGGCAGGCGAAGCTGATTTGCAATGATCAGGAGTATCCCCGCAGCAACGAACATCGCGCCGAGCTGGAGGATAATTGCGTCAGCCATCAGTCTCACCCCCGTCGGGCTCTGTGTCGGCCCCGTTGCCGTCACCAACAAGTCCCGTGGCTGGTTCCGCATCACGGTGGCGCAACCGGTCGAGGGTGGCGTTAATCGTATCGTCAAAGCGGTCACGATCGGTTAGATACTGTTCGAGATACTCACTCAGCATCTCACCCGTGAGGTGTGTACTCATGATGACATAGGTGGCGCCGCGGTCGTAGAGTGCGCGGGCGTCGTCGATCCGTTCGGCCTCGACGAACACCACAGCATCGTCGTCGACCTCCGCGAGCAACGCCTCGTTGACGTCACGCTCGACGCTCGAGCTGAGGACGAAGGCGGCCTCGGTGAGATTGGCCTCCTTGCGGACCTCCGTGTGTCTGAAGTCCCCAAAGAGATACTCGTATGGTTCATCGTCGATAGCCTCGACGTGCTCGGTTTTTCGATCGATGACGACGACGTCGTCGTACTCCGACGCGAGGAGCGGGAGAACGCGCTCGGTGATCTCGTCGTATCCGATCGCGACGGCGTGGTTTTCGTACGTCGAGAGGACGGCATCCCGTTCGTCCTCGGCTTCGAACCGCCGGAACCAGGGCTCGACGCGCTCGTAAATCGCGTGGTTGTTCGCGACGATGTACGTCGAGACCGTCATCGTCATGAGCGCCATCAGCGTGAGATACCCGAGAATTTCGTCCTCGATATAGCCCTGGGTCAGTGCCAACGCACCGACGATGAGTGAAAACTCACTGACCTGCACCATGTTGATCGAGGCCAAAAAGGTCGGCTCGACGCCGAACCCTTCGCGATCGATCAGGTAGAACATGATCCAGAAGTTCCCGATCATCAGCACGATCGACGCGATAACGGCTTCTCCCCAGTAGTAAAACAGCGCATCTGCGCCGCCTTCGATCTGCAGGCCGATGCTCGCGAAGAACACGAGGATGAAGAAGTCGGTAATCGGCGTGATCCGATCCTCGAGTTCCTTGCTGTATGGGAGTTGGGCGAGGCTGATGCCCGCGAGGAACGCGCCGATTTCGATGCCACCCTGGAACTGGCTTTCGGCGACGGCGATGAACAGAAACGCCCACGCGATGGCAACGATCAGGAAGACGTCCTTGTTATTCGCGATTCGGCGGAACAGACGTGGCAGGAGATACCTCGAGGAGGCGTAGGAGATGACGCCGATGACTGCGATCAAAGCAAAAATGGTCGCCAACGTCCGGGCGATTTCCCCGCCATCGGAGATGTTCTCGGCACTGAACATCGCGAGGACGATCACGAGGTAGATGTCCTGGACGATGAGGACACCGACGTCGATCTTGCCAGGCAGAGTGGTGATCTCGTCTTTGTCAGTCAGGACTTTGACGATGATCGGGGTCGCACCGAACACCGTTGCCAGTGAGATCACGATTATCTCATCTGTGCCGAACCCAAGCGCCAGGGCGACGAGAAAGGCGAGTGCGGTCTGGAGCACCGTTTGGCCCACCGCGACGTTCGTGATCGGGCGGAGGATATCGCGGATGTCCGCAAAGCGCATTTTCATCCCGAGCAGAAAGAGCAGAAAACCGAGTCCGAGTTCGGCCATAACGTAGACCAGTCCGTCGTCGGTGACGATATCGAAGAGCACCGGGCCGAGGATCACACCCGTAGCGATGTAGGCGATGATCGTCGGTTGGCCGAGTTGGCGGACCAGGATACCGACCACTGTCGCGACGAGGATGATAATGGCGAAGTCGGCAGCGAGGGCGATCTGACTCATCAAGACCTGTGGGGGATACCGGGCTTTTGTCAACGGACGGTTTATATATGGCTTCTCGAGACGCGACCAGCCCAGCCACCGTCCGCTTACGCTTCGGATTCGAGCCCCTCGAGCAGATACCGCGCACTTGCCAGGTTCGTCGCAAGTGGCGTGTTGTGGACGTCACAGATGCGGAGCAGAGCGGAGACGTCCGGTTCGTGGGGCTGGGCCGTGAGTGGGTCACGAAGGAAAATCAGGCCATCGAGTCGGCCTTCAGCGATCTCACCGCCGATCACCAAGTCGCCACCGAGGGGGCCCGAGGCCTGGGCCTCGACCTCGAGGTCGGTTTCGTCCATGAGTCGGCCGCTGGTCGTTCCCGTCCCGATGAGCTCGTATTGCGCTAACTGGGCTTCGTGTTCCTGGACGAATTCGATGAGGTCGTCTTTTTTCTCATCGTGGGCGATCAACGCGAGTCGGGTCATACCACTCGTTGGGGACACGCCGGTATAACGATATGTCTTGATCGGGGGAACCCTTGGTCAGGACTGCCAATACGCCGGCAACAGCAGAACGAGGACGGGCAAAATCTCGATCCGGCCGATCCACATCATGATCACCATCACCGCTCGTGTCGACAGTGGAAACGCTGCGTAGTTCTCGAGCGGCCCGGCGATCCCGAACGCGGGCCCGATATTGAAGAAGATCGAGGCCGAGGCCCCGAGGGCTTCGAACTGGGTGATGGCTGGCCCCGCTCGAGCACCGTCGACGATGACGAAAATCGTCAGCAGGAAAAACAACAGGAACGCGAGCAACACGTAGCTAAAGATATCGGTGACCGTTTCCTCGTCGATAACTGACTCGCCGAGACGCACGGGACGAACGGCCTGGGGATGGACCGAGACGAACAGGTTCCGGGAGAGGCTTTTGAAGATGACCAGCCAACGGATGGCTTTGATCGAACAGGTTGTGCTCCCCGCCATTCCACCGACGAACATCCCGAGGAAAAGGATGTACGTCGCAGCGGGGGTCCAGAGGTCGAAGTTCGTCGACGCGTAGCCCGTCGTCGTCATGATAGAGATGACGTTGAACAGGCCGTGTCGAAGGGTGGGTTCCAGCCCCTGCTCGAGCTCGCTGTCCAGGAGCAACACGAGACAGACGATCGTTGCGAAGACGACGATGGTGCCGACGTAGAATCGGAGCTCCTCGGATCGGTACGGACGCTCGAGGTCGCCCTGAGCGATGTAATAGAGCAGGACGAAGTTCGTCGCGCCAAAGAGCATGAACGGAATCACGGCCCACTGGACGGACGGTGAGAACGCACCAACGCTCTCTCCCTCCGGCGAAAAGCCTGCCGTCGAGACGCTCGTGAGTGCGTGGGAAACGGCATTAAACAGATCCATATTCGGTGCCAGCCCAAGCAGATGGAGCGCGTAAAACGTCCCTGCTGCGGCGAGCGTCAGTCCGACGTACAACCCCCAGATCAGCCGCGCCGTCCGCTCGATTTCGGGGGTAAGCTTCGTCACGTTCTGCGTCTGGGTTTCAGTTTCCATCAGCTGTGCCCCACCGACCATCAGGTTCGAGAGTAACCCAATGGCGACGATCAGGATGCCCAGGCCGCCGAGCCACTGGATCAACTGTCGCCAAAAGAGGATGGCTCGAGACTGGTTCTCGAAGTCCCACCCGGACATGATCGTTGCCCCCGTCGTCGTCAGCCCGCTCATACTCTCGAACAGAGAATCCACAAACGCACTGAGTACGATTACCAGGGTGGCGACATCTCCGGCGATGAGGTCGAAAATCGGATTATAAAAGGCCGACTCTGTACTCGCGTTGATGCCCGTGAGAAAGAACGGGATAGCACCGACGAGCGCCACGCCAAGCCACGTGAGTGCCACCATTAAGAACGCCTCTCGCTGGCGCAGGTCGCGCTCGTCCGAGAGCTGTTCGAGGGCGACGCCGAGGAGAATCGTGACGAGGATCGCGCCGAAAAAGGGGAAGACGTCGGCCCCCTCGTAGACGCCGATAGCGAGAGGGAGGGTGAGCGGGATCGAGAGCCACTTCAGGACCGTCCCCGTGAGGCTGCAACTCGAGCGCCAGTCGACACGGATCCTCATCGATTGTCTCGAACTGTGAACGGAGGTGCCATAGTCGGTTCGGTCCCCTTCGTTAGGTGAACTGGAGGAACTGCCGGTCGTCGGCGCGGTCCTCGTGGGCCGGGTAGACGATCACGAAGTTGCCATCAGTGAGCGTCGAGATACTCTTTGGCAGTGTCTGCAGCTCACTGTGCCAGCCGAGGTCCTGTCGGCGCGCGCTCATGAGTGTCACGAGATCGTCATCCTTGACTTCATCGCGCAGCAACTCGAGGAGCCCCTTCCAGTCGTCGACGGACTCGAACGTGCCCGGTACTTCGGGTTCGACCATTTCGAAGAGGCGTTCGAACTGTTCTGGGTTGCCGTTGACGGCGATGCCGTGAACCGGGGAACCAGTTTGTTCGCTCACCCGTTTGATCGTGTGGAGTGCCTCGATGAAGCCATCGTTGTGGTCGATTCCTGGTGGCAACAGGAGGAGGATCCGGTCGGTCGTGTTCAGGGGTTCACGGACGCGCGACACGAGCGTTAACTGCCCCGTCTGGGTCAACACACGGTCGAGAATGTGGCCGAAAACCCGCTGTCTGCGGGACTGGGCCCCATCCCAGCCGATGATGAGGGTGGTGATGCGGTTTTCGAGCACCGAGCGGGAAATCCCGGAGGCGATGTTGTGGTTGACCCGCGTGTGCGTGCGGATCGGAACCTCCGCACCCGCGGCGTACTCGGCCATCCCCTCGAGCATCTCTTCGGCTTCGGCGACGCTAGCCTCGGTCTGGCGACCGACCGCAGCCGGAATCGTGACGGTTTCCATCGAATCAGACGCATCTTCGCGTTCGTGCCCAGGCGGAACGACTGAGACGGTGTGTATCGGCTCCTCGGACTTATCGTCGCGAATCGTCAGTGCCATGTCCAGCAGTTCCTCGCGGTATTCGGATTCTCGAGAGACGGGTACCAGGATCCGTTGAGGGGTTTCGGAGGGGTCGTACTCCTCCTGTTCTTCCTCGAGGCGCATCTGCTTGCCGGCTCTGGTCACGACGATCGGGCTAATAATGCTCACGACGAGAATCATGAGCACGGTCCCGTTGATCATGTCCTGCGTGAAGCCGTCGATTCCGACGTCGAAGCCGATGAGTACGATCGCCAGCGCGGCGGCCGCCTGGCCAACCGAGAGGCCGTACATTCCCATGACCTGCTCGCTCGAGTAATCGTACACCTGCCCGGTCACCCAGGAGGCCGCGTATTTCGTGGCGATGACCATGACGATCAACGCGGCGGCGATCTGGAGCGTCTCGGGGCCAGCGAAGATGGCGCGGACGTCGACGAGGGTACCGACCCAGAGTAAGAAGAACGGAATCAAGAGGGCGTTGCCGACGAACTCGATGCGGTTCATCAGTGGGCCGGACTCGGGGATGAGACGGTTGAGTGCCAGCCCGGCGAGGAAGGCTCCGATGATGTGTTTGACGCCCACGAGTTCGGCGAGGATCGCACACATGAACAGAATCACCATCACGAACAGGAACTCGAAGTAGCTCTCTTCGTCGTGGATGCGGAAGAACCAGCGGCCAATACGCGGCACGATTAGCCAGACACCGACGAAAAACAGCGCAAGCAGGACGCTAAATTGCCCCCAGAAGAACAGGCCGGTGTCTCCCTGCATCGACGCAACGACCACGGCGAGGACGAGCAACGCCAGGGTATCAGTCAGGATCGTCCCGCCAATGGTCGCGGTCATCGCCTCATTTTTCGCCAGTCCGAGGCGGCTCACGACGGGATACGCGAGCAACGTGTGTGAGGAGAAAATCGCGGCAAAGAGCAATGCTGGCAGGAGATCGAGGCCGAGCGCGTACATCCCCACAATCGTCCCCAACGCCTGGGGAATCAGAAACGAGAAGCTCCCGAAGACGAGGCTCCGATCTTTGTACTCGAGGAACTGATTGAAGTTGATTTCGAGGCCGGCAACGAACATCAGGAAGATGAGTCCGGCCTCCCCGAGGAGTTCGATCTGTTCGCTCTCTTCGAACAGGCCCAGTCCGTCGGGACCGATGGCTGCACCGAAGAGGATGATCCCGATGATGCCGGGGAGGCGAAACCGCTCGAGCAAAAGTGGGGCGATGAAAAACGCGAGCATCGCGACTCCGAAGATGAGGACCGGCTCCTCGAACGGTGCCTCGAGTGAGAGACCAGTCTCGAGTGGTCGCTGGCTGAGCCAGAGGAGTGTCTGTTCGACACTCCCGACCCAATGGTCGCGCAGACTGAAAATAGTTGGAAGTAGAGACATTCTCAGTGGATCACCGTTGGAACCTGGGCGTTCCAGATAAGTCCTTTCACTGTCGAGCCAAGCTGTCGTCGGTCAGGAGTGATGCCGCCCGGCACGCCGAGGACGATCAGATCCATCGGATTGGTGTCGAGATAGTCAGTGAGTGTCGGTGCCACATCGCCCGAAATGGCGAGCGTTGTCACCGTCACGCCGTGTTCTCCCGCAATTTTCTTGGCACGGTCGAACATCGCGTCGACGGCTTCCTGACGCTCGGCCTCGGCTGTGGAACTCTCACTCGACACACCCGGTGTCATCGTCGAATAGATATCGACACTCGGCGGTTCGAGGACGTGTACGGCGGCGATACTTGGATTCGAAAACACCGTACAGGCGTACTCGAGTGCCTCGAACGCGTGGGGTTCGTCGGTCAGTGGCACGAGGATCGATGGTTCCCACGGTGGCGAGACGAATGGTTCCTCGGTTGGCACGTCCTTGCCGTTCGTCTCCTGGGGGAGCACGAACACCGGCACGTCCGTACTCGAGACCAGGCTCGTCGTGTTCTCTTTCGAGAGAATCTGGAGGAATCGACTCCGTGGCCGCGGAAGCACGCCTATTGCGGTCACGTCGGTGGTCTCAGCGGCGGATGCGATACCGGCGATCGGATCGTCCTGGGGGTGTACTTCCGTGGTGAGTGCTGGGCCCGAGCTTTCCTCGCCGAAGGTTGCTTCGAAGGGGTCGAACAACCCGTTTGCGCGCTCCTCTGTACCCGGCGGTGGCACGTGGAGGGCGATGAGCGACTCGATCGCTGGCCCATAGGGCTCGAGTGCGGTACACGTTTGTTGGGCATCGGCTTCGTCGGCGACGGGGACGAGGAGTGTGTGGAGTGGTGAAGATGGCATGTGTATCTGTATTGTGACTGTGAGTGTGTGATGTCTCATCCATCCTTTGTCGGGAGACACCACCGCCGTCAGCAGTCGGTGGTGCAGGAAGTCGAGGGTGGGTATATAAAGTGTGCTATTGATGGAGTAATTGAAGAACCGCGATTGAAGAATTACTGAATTCGGCCGACGATCAGCGGTATTCACTGCGCATTCGCACAAATATTCTAGATAACCAACTAGTAGATTCCTTCCTCGTGGTATATATTCGGGTGGATTTTACTTGTATTTAGACTCTGGGGAGCGCGCGAATTGTTGGGTTCGCGAGTGGAACGCCGGTCCCACGTATCTCCTGTATTTCATGATTCATACGAACGCGTCGTCCAGTGGCGACCGCCGTAACCGCTATCTTCCTCAATGAAAAACGGCACATATGATCGATCGTTCTGGTGGGAGGCGGCGAATATGCACGTAGTCATCGTCGGTGCTGGTTCCGTTGGCCGCTCGATCGCGACCAATCTCGAGGACTCACACGACGTGGTCGTTATCGACCAGGACCCGGATCTCGTCGAGGAGTTGAACTACACATTAAACGTCCTCGCGCTCGAGGGCGATGGCACTGATATTGCCACGTTACGTGCTGCGGATGTCGGCGACGCCGGGCTCGTCATCGCCTGTACGGACGACGACGAAGTGAATCTCGTGATCAGCGGCGCAGCCAAGACGCTGAGCGATGCGTTCACCATCGCACGCGTTCGACGGCGCACCCTGCTCGAGACCTGGGAAGGTGCTGAAGGCGCTTTCGGCGTCGATTTCATGGTCTGTACGGATCTGTTGGCCGCTCAGGCAGTTTTCCGTATCTCCGGGTTGCCTGCCGCTCAGGACGTCGATATGTTCGCCGGTGGCCTCATCAGAATGGCGGAGTTCGAAATCGGCTCCGATAGCCCGATTGCGAATCTCACTATCCAGGATGCAGACCAGTACGACTCGCTCACGTTCGCCGCCATTTTCCGCGGCGACGAGATGATCGTCGCCCGCGGAGACAGTGTCATCCGGCCGGGTGATCGCGTCGTCGTTATCGGTAGCCCCGACTCTGTCACGAAATTCGCCGATGACATCGTCTGTACGCCGGCGAGTGAACGCGACGAAATCGTCATCGTTGGTGCGAGCGAAATCGGCTTTCAGGCTGCCCGTGAGTTCGAAGAGCACGGCCAGAAACCCACATTGATCGAACAAGATCACGACCGAGCCCGGGAGGTAGCAGAAAAACTCCCCAACACGCTCGTGATGGAATCCGACGGGACCGATATCGAGTTTCTCGACCGTGAACACGTCGACGAGGCTGACATCGTCATCGCCGCACTCGGGAGTGACGAAAAGAATCTGCTCGTGTCCCTCCTGGCACGCCGGCTGGGTGTCGAACGGACCGTCGCCATCATCGAAAATCTCGAGTATGCCGAACTGTTCGAAACCGTCGGCGTCGACGTGGCGGTCAATCCACGTGAGGAGACCTCGGAGGAAATCGTTCGCTTTACCCGGACGAACCGTGCGGAAAAGGTTGCCATGCTCGAGCACGACCGGGCGGAGGTGATCGAGATCGAAGTGCGTTCGGAGAGTCCGCTCGCGGGTGCCTCGATCATGGATTCGGTCGCGGAGCTACCCGATGGCGTCGTTATCGGTGCGATTTCTCGTCGCGGGACACTGATTACGCCGCGTGGAGGGACCGTCTTACACCCCGGTGACCACATCGTCGTCTTCGTCGACAGCGAGGTGCTCGAGCCCGTGCTCGAGGCGATCTGAGACCTCTTGCCCCAACGATCGATAGCCTCGAGGCCAGACAGTCAGTATGGCCAACATACGCGCGGTGAAGGTGGCCCTGGTCGTCGCCGGTGTCCTCCTGGCGGTGTTGTTCGCGGGGCAACTCCTGCGACGGGTCACCATGATGCTCTCGTGGGGGATGCTCGTCGGGCTCGTGCTGCTCGTCGCCTACGGCGTCTACGAACTCCAGATGGGGTGGACGAGTGCCGATGAGGCCCAGCAGTCTCCAGTGGACGACGACCAAACCGCTCAAGCAGGGGACCTGAGCGAGACGGATGCAGGTGCAGGGACGAATGACGGAGACGACCTGGATGCCCTCCGGTCGACGTACGTCGAAACGAACATGAGCGACGAGGAGTTCGAAGCCGAACTCGAGCGGCTGCTGGAGGAGACGGGCGGCGACCTCGAGGTCGAACGAAGTCGGTAACTCCAGGGGTCAAACAGCCGCGTGAAGAGATGTTCTAAATGCGCTCAGTCGCGGCCCAGAATCTCGAGTTCGTGGCCGTCCTGATCTTTGGTGAACGCGTAGCGGTCGTCACACGACTCGGGGTCGCGGTAGTCCTCGCTCTCGCGCTCGAGGAGGGTTTCCCAGGCATCGTTGAGGTCGTCGACGCGGAACGCGAGGTGTCCCCAGGCGTCGCCTAATGTGTAGGTGCGCCCGTCGTAGTTGTAGGTGAGTTCGATGGACATCTCTTCGTCGGCAGCGTCGGGTCGCTGGACGAAATAGTTCGCGAAGGTGTCGGCTTCCCAGCGGCCGACCTCGTCGTAGCCGAACTTCCGGACCCAGTAGCCGAGTGCTTCGTCAGCGTCTTCGACGCGAATCATCGTGTGGTCGAGGCTCCACTTCGCGCCGTAATCGCGCTTGACGATTTCGATCTCGTGGCCGTCGGGGTCTTTGACGAACGCGTATCGGTTGCCACAGGATTCAGGGTCGCGGTAATCCTCGACGCCTTCGTCCATCAGTTGCTGATAGCTCGAGTCGAGTTCGTCCTCGGGGACGCGGACAGCGATGTGCCCCCAGCCGTCGCCCATCTCGTAGCTTCGGCCGTCGTGGTTGTACGTTAACTCGAGGACGGCCCCGTCGTCGTGCATATCTGCCGGGCCGAGGTAGACGTTGGTGAAGGTGTCCGCTTCCCAGCGCCCTTTCTCCTCGTAATCGAGGTGCGTCTGGTACCAGTCAAGCGATTCCTCGAGGTCTTCGACGCGGATCATGACGTGATCGACGGTTGCGTCCATACCCGGACCCACTCCTGCTGGTAGCAAAAACGTGGCGGAGACGGCGAAGTGTCGTGGGGAAAATCGACGTCACTTTGAACTCCCCGGCCGCCCCTCAACTATGCACATTCGCTTCGCGACCGGCAACGAAGGGAAACTTACCGAGGCGCGGGCCTATCTGGATGGCGTCGCCACGGTCGAACAGGTTACCTACGACTACACGGAAATCCAGTCGGCAGCCCTCGAGGAAATCGCCGCAGTCGGCGCTCGAGAGACCTACGAATACCTCCAGGAGACGGCCGACGAACCGGTCGACGGCGTCCTCGTCGACGATACTGGCCTGTTCGTCGACGCGTTCGACGGCTTTCCAGGGCCCTATTCGGCGTACGTCGAGCAAACGATCGGTGTCGAACGGCTGTGGCAGTTCGCCCGGGACGAAGACAATCGGCGTGCGTACTTCCGAACGGTGATGGCTTACGCCGACGAGCGTGGTGTCGAGACCTTTACGGGGAGCGTCGCCGGGACGCTCGTCGCCCCACGCGGAGAGGAGGGATTCGGCTACGATCCGATCTTCGAGTACAACGGCCAGACCCTCGCGGAGATGACTGCGGCGGAGAAAAACGCGATTTCCCATCGCGGTCGGGCGCTCGCCGCCGTCGCCGACTGGCTCGCCGAGGAGACGGATGTGTAGCTATTTGCCTCGCGCAGCCGAGTCCCTGGTATGACCAGTAAGGCGCCCGTCTTTAATACGGGCGACGGTACTCGCCCAACGGCACTCATTACCGGCGGCACACGCGGCATCGGTCGTGCCCTGGCGACGGCCTTCGCCGAGTACGGGTTCGACCTCGTGTTGGTCGCTCGGTCACGGACGCCACTCGAGCAGCACGCGGCGTCACTCGAGGCGAGCCATGGTATCGACGTTCTCCCGTTACAGGCCGACCTCACGGATCCCTCGGCTCCGGATCGCCTGGTCGAGACGCTGGCGGATCGGCGCTGGCCGATCGACGTGTTGGTCAACAACGCGGGGATGGCGACCTACGGCCCGTTCGCCCAGGCCGACCCGACGGCTGAGCGTGACCTCCTTCGGCTCAACGTCGAGGCCCCGGTCGCGCTCACTCGAGCTTTCCTCCCAGCGATGCTCGAACGGGATGCGGGGATAGTCGGGTTCGTAACCTCGACGGCTGCGTTCAGACCCGGGCCGATGATGGCGAGCTATCACGCGAGCAAAGCACATCTGTGGTCGTTCGCCGAATCGTTGGCGGGGGAGTGTGCCGGCACTGGCGTCTCCGTTACCGCGCTGTGTCCCGGTCCGGTTTCGACGCCAATCCACGACGAGTGTGGCCGTGGGACGACCTGGCTCGAGCGACGGTTCATGCTCTCCCCCGAGACGGTCGCCGCTCGTGGAGTGGAGGGAATGCTCGCCGGTGAGCCGGTCGTCATCCCTGGGTGGCGAAATCGGGTGATTCCGTCGCTCGCTCGCATCCTTCCGAGTCGGGCCAGACAGCGGTTGGGTGCGTGGGTGACGTCCCCTGGTGTCCTCCGACGACCGTGATGGTGGGCTGTGGGACTCCTCGAGGCGCTCTCGACCCTCGAGGGGTCCCGCTCCGCCCAGTGGAGCGCCGTGCCATAATGATTTTACCGTCTCGGTCAAAACCAACTGAAGAATGGATGAATCGATCCGGGTCCTCGTCGTCGACGATGAACCCGGCCTGGCCGAATTAACGGGCACGTTCCTCGAGCGCGCCGACGAAACCTTCGAGATCGAGACCGCAATGAGTGCACGCGCTGGGCTCGATGTTCTCGATCCAGAAATCGACTGCATCGTCAGTGATTACGATATGCCCGAAGTGGATGGCCTGGGCTTTTTGGAGGCCGTTCGGTCGCGATATCCGGAACTGCCGTTTATTCTGTTTACGGGGAAAGGAAGTGAAGAGATTGCGAGCAAAGCTATCACGGCTGGGGTCACGGACTACTTGCAGAAAGAACGGGCGACAGAGCAGTATACCGTGTTGGCCAATCGGGTTCGGAACGTGGTCGAACGTTGCCACTCAGTACGGGCGTTACGCGAGAGCCAACGCCGGTTGTCCCTGTTGTTTGAACAGTCCCCGTTTGGCGTGATCGAGTGGAACGACGACCTCGAGTTCGTCGCGCTCAACGAAACAGCGACCGGGATTTTAGGGTACGAGGAAGCGGACCTCGTGGGTGAGTCCTGGGAGGTGGTCGTTCCACCTGCGCAGCGCGAATTCGTCGAACGCCAGTTCGAGATCGCGATCGAGTCAGCCGACGGGTCAGAGATGGTTAATCGAAACGTCCGGGCAGATGGTACATATATTACCTGCGCCTGGCACAACAGTGCTGTCACGGACGACGAGGGAAACATCATCAATCTGTTCTCACAATTCCGGGACGTCACTGACGAGCGTACTGATCGGCGCCGGCTCGAAGCGCTCATCGACCGGCTTCCCGGCTTCGTCTATCAGGTCGAAAACGAGCCACCGTGGACGGCGACGTTCATCCGTGGCTCGTGCCAGGAACTCACTGGCTACACCGGGGAGGAATTCATTGATTCAGATGTTTCACTGGGTAACCTTGTTCATCCTGACGACCAGGCATCCGTGAATCAGCAGATTGAAAATACGCTGGAAGAAGGCGATTCGTTCGATCTGTTCTACCGTCTCGTTCGCCGGGATGGGACGGTTCGACGGGTGTGGGAGCGCGGTCGTCTCGTCGACGATCCCCTCGAGGATGGAGACCTCCTTGAGGGCGTCGCCATCGATGTGACGCCGGTCGATGAGGTCGGTTTCGGCAAGGGCTCGGTGGACCGCGAATAAGCGCCGAAACGGTGTCTCGAGTCACTCGCGTGGATCAGCATCCGGGCCGTCGTACGTCTCGCCGACGACGGCCTCGTACAGCGATTCGGGGTCGAACAACTGGGCAAACGCCGCGGGATCACGGATGCTGACGGCGACGCGAGGTTGGAGCGTGAGCCCAGCCTTGGCCGACTTGAGGCGATCGTCGAACGTGAGTAGGTGGGCCGCCCGCCCGCGATACGCGGAGGCGAGTGCGGGATGGTCCTCGGGTGGGTGCTCGACCGCCACACACTCGGCCTCGAGGCGAGTCCGGTGGTCGGTCGCCAGGTCGACGTCCGCAAGGCTGGCAACCAGCGATTCGGTTTCCTCGAGTAGTTCCTCACTCGCAACCAGTTCGACCCAGTCGTGGGCCCGCACGTGATCGAGCGCCGTTCTGGCCGATTCATCGCCGAAGAGGTCGGCTGCGAGGACCTCGGCGTCGGCAACCACGCGGGCCGGATTTGGGCGACTGCTCTTACTCATCGGTGGTCTCGGCGGCTGTGTTCTCGTCACTCGATGTCGATTCGGGGGAGTCACCACCCTCGCGCTGTGCCTCGAGCGCCTGGTGAATTGTGGTTCGGTCGACGTCCCATCTCTCGGCTCGATCGAAGAGGTCACCCCACGAGTGCGTCATTGGTCGAGAGAGGTGGACGAGAGTCATGAGTGTCCCGACTCAGGAATACTGCTCGAGGACGAGCCAGGCACACAGACCGAGCACGAACGCCAGGCCGACGTTGACGAGTGCGCCAACACCCCCAACGACCAGCACGGTTGCCAGTGGCCAGCCGCCTGACACGGGCTCGAGGGCGGCCCGGCCGAGCTCGAACGCGACGATGACGAGCAAGACCCCGAGGACGGCCATCGGGAAGGCGGCGAGCAGTGCTCCGGTTGCGACGAGTGCCAGCCCGAGGTAGCCGATCCCCAGGAGTACGTTCGCCCCGGCGGTTTCGGCCCCGAAGGCATACTTGCCGGCGAGACCGCCGCTCCCGTGACACATCGGCACTCCACCCGCGGGAACGGCGGCGAGGCACGTGACGCCCATACTCTCTGCGAGGCGGTCCGAGGAGATATCCCGATCGTACAGATCCCCACAGAGGAGTGCCGTCGCGATAGCGGCGTTCCCGATCGTCATCCCGAGTTGGGCCACGGTTCCCTCGAGGGCGCTGGCCGTCACCGTCGGCGTCCCGGCGGGGAACAGTGTCGCTTCGGGAAGCTGTGGGTGTGGCACGCCGGTCGCGAGGACGGCAACGACAGCGCCGCCACCGAGCAACACGAGCGGGCTCACCAGCCGGTAGCCCACGACGGTCAACGCGAGCACGACGGCCAGCCCACCAACGGCGACCGCGGGGTCGGCCATCGAGAGGCCAAACGCTGCCTCGAGTAACAGGATTGCCACGGCGAGTTGGATCCCCCTGACGACGGGTTCGCCCACGATGGTTTCGAGTCTGCCTACGAGCCCAAACCGACCGACGGTGAGTAAGACGGCTCCGGCGAGTAATCCAGCGGCAGCGAGTTCGGCGTACGAGAGGGCCCCCACGATGGCGAGCCCGATGAGCGCTTTCATCGGCTCGAGTGACATCGGCATTCCGTAGTAAAGTCCCCAGACGATCTGAAAGACGCCGAAGGCGACGAGAATGTGCGGCAGTGAGACGGTGCCCGTTGCGGCGAGGGCGATCAACAATGGGAGTACCGTAATCGAATCTCCTAGCGCTCCGGTCCCCTCTCGAGTCGTCACTGAGAGGGCCTTTGAGTTCTCGCTGACGCTCGAGAACGGCATTATCAGCTATATGCTATTCCCGGGTATGTGTGTTTGGAGAAACCAGAATAACTTTCGTCAGTGCATTTTGGATACCGCCGGCCGTTTCATCGGTCGAGGTTCCTCCTCGAGTGGCAATACCGTCTCTCTGGCACCTGATAGCGTCTCAAGCCTCTAACGCTTCCTCGAGCAACGCCTCGACTTCAGCCGTCGCCTCGTCCTCGAGCGCCTCGAGGGGCCGCCGGGGTGAACCCACGTCCTGGCCACGGGCAGCCAGCGCAGCTTTCACCCCCGGGACGCCGTAGCGAGCCGTGAGCGCCCGGTTGCACTCGACGAGTGCGGCGTTCAGTGAGCGCGCGCCATCGGCGTCGCCGGTTGCGTGTCGGCTGGCAACGGTCGCGACCTGTTCGGGGACGGCGTTCGCCAGTGCGAGAATGCCCCCGTCGACGCCCGCGTCCAGGGCTGGGGCGTAGACGCTACCACTGCCGACCAGCACGGAAAAATCGGCCGCAGCGGTCAGCCGGACGAGCCGCTGGAGCGACTCGAGGCTCCCGCTCGAGTCCTTGATCCCGTGGATGTTCTCGTGGGTGGCGAGCTGTTCGACGACCCTGGGATCGAGAGCGTGGTCGGTGAACTTTGGGACGCTGTAGCAGTAAATCGGGATGGGGGACTCGTCGGCGAGGTCCCGGTAATACCGCTTCAGCGATCGGTCATGGGATCCGTAATAGGAAGGCGTCACGACGAGTGCTGCGTCGGCACCCACTTCGGCGGCCCGTTCGGTCGCCTCGAGCGTCGGGTGGTACCCTTCCTGACCGGTGCCCGCGAGAATCGGCTTGTCAGTCTGCATCGAAACGGTTTCGACGACGCGAACCCGCTCGTCGGCGGTCAACAGGGGGGCTTCTCCCGTGGACCCACAGGGAACGAAAAAGTCGATTCCAGCTGCCTCGAGCCAGGCTGTCAGTGCAGTCAGTGCCTCGTGGTCGACCGCGCCGGTCTCGGTGAACGGGGTTGCGAGTGGAACGCCAGTGCCGTGCATACCTGGCGTTTTACCGGTGTCGGGTAAGTCGTGACGGTCCCGGAAACGAGTGAGACGACGTATCGGTTGTCGTGACACTCGCGCGTGATCGAAAAAACGCCTATGGGTTCGCCTGTCATACCCTCGGCTATGGCACTCGAATCACCGACTGTCAGGCATTCGCGCTGTTTGAACTGTGGCTTCGAAGCCCCGGGTGGCGACGACGAGTGGCTCCGACTGCAGGTTCCCGGCATCGGACGCATGACACAGTGCCCGGAGTGTCAGAGCACGAATATCATCACCGGCCGATGACGATCTGTGGGAGACACACCTAAGAGTCTCACCTCCCTAGCCCGTTCCATGAGTCAGGATTCACGGAGTGAGCCGGATCTGCCCTCGAGCGAGGACCAGTGGCGCGAACAGTTGGACGACGAGGCCTATCACGTGCTCAGAGAGGCCGGAACGGAACGGCCGTTTTCCGGTGAGTACGTCGATCACAAAGCAGACGGTAGCTACGCCTGTGCTGGCTGCGGAGCCACGCTGTTCGATTCGGACACCAAGTACGAGTCGGGGTGTGGCTGGCCGAGTTTCTACGACGCCGACGAGGACGTGATCGAGACCCGGCTCGACACCAGCCACGGCATGCGCCGGACGGAAGTACTGTGTGCCACCTGCGGGGGTCACCTCGGACACGTGTTCGAGGATGGCCCTCAACCCACCGGGCAACGGTACTGTATCAACTCCGCCGCCCTCGAGTTCGAGGACGAGTAGGACCCTCGAGTCGGATACGCACCGCCAACTGTGCTTCTCGAACACCCCACACCCAGTGTACGTATGAGCCCCAAAACACACCGCTGTGTCTGTGGTCGCACCCTCGAGTACCGCCAGGACATGACAAAAGTCGTCGACGGCACGTATCCGACGTGGCTCTGTCGAGACTGTCGGACGCCCGTTCCGGGGATCGTTGCTGAGCAATTACGGCATCAGAATCCTGGATAAAACGACCGTTTCACTTCCATGCAGGCCTTTTTATAGAACGCTTTCCGGGATCGAGAGAGACGAACGTGATCGAACGAAAAAACGGCCGTCTCGAGAGACAATGACGTGGGTGGGATGGAGCCGGATTCGGCACTGTTCCAGCGCTTCAGTCTTGGAGTTCGTCGTCCCACTCTGCAGGGAGAACGCGCAACAGACCATCCGTCGCGAGTTCTTCAGTCGTCACGAAGAGGATGTCGTCGCCACCGACGACGGCGGTGCCGCCGCCGAATACCGTATCCCAGTGGGTGAGGACGGGCTCAGGAATCGGGAGTTCACGGACGCCCCTCCCGATTTCACTGCTCGCAACGTACCGCATGCCCTCCCGTTGTTGGATCGCGTCGAAGTCCAGAGAGACCACCACCGCGTCGTCGCGCGCACGAATACCCCAATTCGTCTCCGTCGAGTGGGCCAGAAAGCCCTGGTTGAACGCCCGTTGTGGGGCCGGAACTTCCCGACTCTGCTCGTCGAAGGCTGCCCGCCCCAGCCGATCGATCTCCACTGTTTCGGTGTCAGCGTCAGCTACCGTTTCGCCATCCTCTCCTTCGTCACGCTCCGCTGTGTCACGACCGATCGTGTCTGGTCCCGTCTCCGACTCGACGGCAGTCTCGTCTTCGGACTCCTCGCCAACGGCAACTTCGTTCTCACCGATACCGGCCTCATCGCCGATTACATCGATAACAGATTCGTTTTCTTCTCCGTCAAGTTGCTCGACTGTCGACCCCTCATCATGGCTGTGGCGTCGTCGCTGCTCTAACGCGGCCGTTATGAATCCGACTCCCAGGGCGACCCTGGCAATCCCACGTCCGTGTTCACCATCCAGTAACGCTCGAGCACCACTCAAGAGCCCTGCCCCACCGAGAATTGCCGCCAGTGCACCCGATTTGATCCCGCGCTCGAGCGACGGTGTCAGGTTCGATAGGTACTCACGGACACGCTTCGCGGGGGCCTCGAAGCGCTCGACTATCGAGCGTTCCTCCGGTTGGTAACTGGTTTCGATCTGGTTCACCTCGATTCGTTCGACCGCAGTACACAAATTCCCCGGGCATGCATATCTGCAATCCCACTGCTAGAGTGTGTCGTTACTCATCGGTACCTATGGCCACACATCTGCCCAACACAGAGGCCATCGGCGTCGAAGGACTCGAGCACCTGAAATGATCGAGATATTTAGTGTCTCCCGCTAACCTAGCCACTATGCAAACGCACATCGTCCCGGTCGGCTTCGACTACGACCGGCTGATCGCCCCGCTCGTGCGCGATCAGTACACCGTCGACCACGTCATCCTCCTCGAGGGAGCCGTCGGCAGCGAGGCCAACGTCGAGTACTCCCGGCACCTCTCGAACAAACTCGAGACGGACTTCCAAAACCTGCTCGGGGCGACGACCGAACGGTTCGTCCTCGAGGACGTCTACGACTACGACGAGGCGTTCGAACAGGCCTACGAGCTGATCAACGACGAACTCGACCGTGACAACGAGGTCTGGGTCAACGTCGCCGCCATGCCCCGGACGGTGAGTTTCGCCTTTGCAACCGCGGCCCACTCTTTGATGGTCGAACGGCAAGAGGATCGCGAGCAGATCCACACCTACTACACCGCCCCGGAAAAGTACCTCGAGACGGAACTGGCCGAGGAGTTGCGGGCCGGCTCACGATTGCTCGAGGACCTCCTCGATGGCGAAGATGAGGTCCTCGAACCAGTGGGGGACGGCCGAATCACCGAACGCCTCGAGAGCGCCCGTGCGTTGCTCGCGGAGTTCGACGAACGCGGCACGACGATCGGTGCAAAGGAGATCGACGGCCGCCATATCGTCGAGTTACCGGTCGCCTCGTTCTCGAGCGTCAAGCCGTTCGAGGAGTTGATTCTGTACAAACTCGGTGAGGATGGGGAGTTCGAATCGGTGTCCGAACTCGCGGAGGCGCTCGCTCGTGAACTGAACGAGGAGTATACCGATAGCTTCCGCTCGAAGGTGATCTACAACGTCGACCGATTGGGCCCGGGCGGGAAAGGCTATATCGAACGGGAAGAACACGGGAAGTCATACCGAACGCGGCTCTCGAGAATCGGTGAGTTGTGGGTGCGGGCGCACTCGGATACCACGCCTTGAGTGCCCAGGTGTATCTGCCTCACGAACGGTGGAAGACTGTTCGGGGGCCACACGCCCGCTCGAGCAGCCAGGAAACGCCCTGGCTAGGCGGTATCGTCGCTCGAGGCACTCTCATTGTCAGCCGTTTCGGCCGGCGTATCGTCACCGGACGGACCTGGCGTCTCAGCGGGGCCTGGTGTTGCGGGTGCGGAGGGCGGTTCAGCCGAGGATTGCCCGGGGGGCGAGGAGTCGTTGGTCCAGCCAGAATCGTTTGATGACTGCCCAGGCGGTGATGGCGTGTCATTGTCGCCAGTGTCGGCTGTGGCCTGCCCCGGTGGTGTCGATTCGTTTCCGGGTGGCTCGCCCTGTGCATGGGGAGGTGGTCCACTCTCGTTTTGGGCCTGTCCTGGTGGTTGTCCAGCTGGTTCGTCCCCACCCTGTCCCTGCCCCGGCGGTCCACTCTCGTTCGAGGGGCCCCCTGTCTCGTTCGATACTGAGGACTCGTTCGCGGTGTCGTTCCCTGTCTCGAACCCTGACGCCGTTTCGTTCCCGTCGCTCGAGTGATCCGACTCGTCGTCACTCGTGTCGCTGCCCACGGTGTCGTTTACGTCTGCCGACGAACTCGTCCCATCGTCGACCAGCGGTGAGGCACTCCAGGCGACGGGAAACGGTGACTGGTCGCCACCGCCCACGTCCCCACTCGAGGGTCTGTCGTCTGCATCCAGTGGCCCGAGTACCAGTGTCATGCCGACGACGGTCACACAGACGACGGCGATCAGAAAGACGACTCCAAGGCTCGAGGGCTGGTCGGCGGCTGCTGCGTCACGGTCGCCCTCGTGCCCACTCATCCACTGCACAAACGGGTTCTGTCGGCTTTGTTAGGCGCTGCTGAACGCTCGAAAGACCGCTTCGAGCGCCCTCCCGCCGGCACCGGAATCAGCGGTGTTCACACTGCCTACTGTACCCAAATACGCCTCGAAAATCGGTCAGTGATACTGTTGGCTGTCACTGTGTAAAGAGTGTCGCCACCCGGGGAGGCGAGAATCATGAACGACTGACAGCCGACAGTATGAAAACCGCTGTGTGCCGCGTTGATCGACGGGAGGACACCCACCGATCAGGCCCGGCCAACGCGCTCGAGCAGCCGTTCCCGGACGACGAGCAGACACGGGAGGACGGTTAGACAGGCGATAAAGGCAAAGATGATCGCCAGGCCGGTGACCAAGCCGAAGCGCTGCAACGGTGGTGCAAGCGCCAGGGCCAGGACCCCGAAACCGGCGGCCGTGGTCGCGGCACTCCCCA
>LFFM01000422.1_pt1 | contig 29304 bp, 20 predicted proteins | sample 643131 | NCBI WGS metagenome assembly LFFM01 (sample SAMN03777445, study PRJNA286221) | soda lake metagenome | biome: soda lake; feature: Kulunda steppe; material: water; isolation source: sample Tc-Br brine of Tanatar trona crystallizer | place: Russia: Kulunda steppe | collected 2011-07
GGACGGCAGCATGGCAGGAGCGACGTAACGCCGCAGAAGGGACAGTCGATTGGCAGTTCACCACGGATGAGGCTCGCATCAAGCTAAAACGACTCTACCCCATTATTGAGACTTGACACAGCACTAGTTTGACCTGCCCACCCTTTCGTGGCCTCATGTTGACTTGTTGCAATACCTCGTCGTACTTGATCAAACAGGGCAAGTTGTACTTCCTCACTATTGTATAAATATCCGCAACTATTGCAATCATTCTGAGCCTCAAAACAGCAAATACGTGACCCGTCCTCGTACTCCAATTCTAAAGTGGAAAACATAGTCTGCGACGAGATATCAATGTGCTGTTATCCGCCAAAGTAAACCGCACCTTGGCCACTACCAAAATTTGTGAAGGATGCAAAAGACTGCACCCAATGAAAATACCAGTCCCAGTCTCCACCTTCTGGTTCAATCGAAGCGTCGGACGTGGACAGACTATCGATAACTCGACGAAACTCCTCTGGGTCGTGAATGGTGACCGTGCTATCCCGTGTGATCCGAATCTCACGCGACTCGCCGGTCTCGCGCATGCGCTCAACGGACCAGTCAAGGGCTTCCTCGTCCTGTAGTGATCTTGATTCCCCGCGCTCATAAAATGATGGGTCAAGCCGCGGGTCTGTATCCTCCGTGAGGCTTGGTCCTTGCGCATCACAGCCAAGGAGTGTAACGGCGAGCACGCAGCATGCGACCAGAAGATGTTTCATGACATCAATTTGTTTAGTTTCAACAAGTGTGTACTGGATTAAACAAAAAAACTTTCTATTGCAAGTGCCCTGTGTTATCGGCATGTTAACAGGTGAAACATAGCCCCGATGCTGCATCGCGTTGTGTTGTGCATGACGTTTTTCTTGCGGCCTATAGCGGGTTTCTCTTACATTAACGCACGCAGCGCCCTGCTCATAAATTATGCATGACCCTTCCGCCTTCCTCCCTGATGAACAGAGCAAGCAGCTCCGCGCCTATGCGAGCAAACTCGTGCGCATCAACCAGCAAATCAACCTCATTTCGCCGGCGACGGAAGATGAGATCTGGAAGCGACACATCCTGCATTGCCTGACGCTGACGCAGCGGGGCTTTCCGGAAGGGAGCGTGGTGGTGGACTGGGGAAGTGGAGGGGGGCTGCCTGCGCTCCCGCTTGCTCTGGCGTGTCCGCACATCACCGTGCATGCGGTCGACTCGGTGCGGAAGAAGATGCAGGCGGTGCGCATGATGGCGCGGCAGCTCAGGGTCGAGAATCTGCATACCCACCATGCACGGGCGGAGGCGTGGGAGGGTGGGCCGGTCCACTACTCGGTGTCGCGTGCAACCGCACCCCTCGTGGATCTGTGGGGTTGGCATGTGCGCGTCGCCACCCCACTGCGCGACCTGCCTGAGAACGCCTGGGCGCCGGGATTCCTCACGCTCAAAGGCGGCGACCTGCGGGGCGAAATCGCCGACCTGAAGGCAACCTTTCCCGAGGTTGACCTGACGTCTCAGCCCCTCCGGCCCCTGCTCTCCGATCTCTACTTTGAGGATAAGGTGCTGATCCACGTGACGGCTGCTGCGTAGCATCAACCCTCGCTGTTTGCCGACCATCGTCTGCTCGCTATGAAGCACGCCGAGCGCAGCCTGAACCGCACCGAGCGCCTGTTTGCGCTCATTCTGCTGCTCCAGAACCGTCCGAGCATGACGTCACGGCAGTTAGCCGAGCACTTTGGCGTCAGCCGCCGGACGATCTTCCGCGACCTGCGAGCGCTCAGCGAATCGGGCGTGCCGCTCACGTACGCGGAGGGAGGGGGCTATGAAATCCTGGAGGGCTACCAGTTGCCCCCGCTGATGCTATCCGCACGAGAGGCCGCCACGTTGCTGGTGGGCACCGAGTTCATGAAGCTTCAATCCGACGCCTCGCTGCGCAAGGACGCCGATGAGGTGGGACTGAAGATCCGCTCCGTACTTCCGCGTGAGGTGCAGGAGTACATCGACCGCCTCAACGAACGTACCGTGCTGGACCCGTACTGGCTCCACGCGGAGGCGCAGGAAGACGAGGCGCATGAAGGACGCTGGTATCAGCTCAGCGAGGCGGCCGCCCGGCAGCGGTCCGTGCTGATGGAGTACTATGTGCCCAGCCGCGATGAAGTCACGAAACGCAAAATCGATCCGCTCGGGCTCGTTTACTTTACGGACCACTGGAACGTGATCGCCCACGATCACCTGCGCGACGACATCCGCAACTTTCGGCTCGACCGGATGCGCAAGCTGCACGTGCTCACCGAGCGCTTCGAGCCACCCGAGGGCTTCGACCTCAGCACGCACCTGCAACAGCAGGGGGAGGGGCAGCAGGCCGAAGAAATCCAACTCTGGTTCGATGCCCAGGTATACGCCTCGGCCCGCCGTGGCATTCCGGCAACCATCGACCACGAAGAAGAGGCGGCCGATGGAGTACACGTTGTCTTCCGCTTTGAGAATCTTCCATACGTCGCACGTTGGTTATTACGATTCGGAAGCCAGGCCCGCGTGGAATCGCCGGAAAAGCTGCAAGAGATGGTCAAAGAAGAGGCGTCTCAGTTGATTGACATGTATGCGGTTGAAAAATGAACCGTATGTGGTGGAATAATCTGGCTCGGTCGCTGTGGGCGTTCAGGTGCCGCGAGAAAGGCGACTGTTTCCCAAGTAGTAAGGTTGCGCACTGCAAGAGATCGCTGCTCTGGAAGGCTCTGACAGACCCGTTTTTGGTGCCTGAGCAATGGAAAAATCAGAAAAGGAAGATCGCGAGGTGTGGATCCATCTGATGCGGGTCGGCCAGTACGATCAAGCCGAAGACATCCGCATCATGTCCGATGGGCGCTACGAGGTGGAAGACGGCACGTACGTCAGTCGCGGTGTGCGCCGGGGTCGGCTCGGGAAGGCCGCGCGTCGGTCGCTTTCCGAAGCGCTCGCGCAGCTACCCGCTGACCCGGCGCCACCAATCCCGCCGTCGGCCGAGGGCTTCCATGGCCAGCTATCGATCTGGGATGAAACGGGCACGCGCACGATTACCTTCTGGGGGCCGGTGCCCGACCTGCCCGGTCCGCTCCGGCATGTGCTTACCCTTGTGCGAGGGGTGGGGTAGGGGGTAACACATGAAAAGCTACGGCAACCGAGTGGCCTCGCCGATCGCCTCGTCCATGGCTTCGACAGACACCGGCTCGCGGTCAGGGTCATATAGAAGCCCCTCCATCTCGCGGAAACTCACCGACCGCAGGGCCAACACGATGCAGTTCTGGTCGTCAAGATAAACGGTGAATGTCTCGCCAGCCTCAAGCCCCGCACGTTCGCGGATCGCCTTCGGGATAGTCGTTTGTCCCTTGCTTGTGAGGGTCGTGATAGCCATACGCATCGTCTACTCCTTGGAGACTGTTTGGCACGGTGGTCGAAGCTATGGTCGACCTTTCCTCACCCTTAACAAAAACTGCCGGTCGTTGAATAGGCCTTCGCCCTATCAAAACAGTCATCCTCGACTCCGATCGAGGATCCATACGGTTCTCAGGGTTTGCCATTTCCTCTTGGAAAAGGCAACCAGGTTCTTCTATGCCAAGGAGGCAGCGACGTTTTACGCTGCCTCCTTGCGTACGACGCGTCTGATACCTGTGGCAAAAACAGGCTTGGGACGTGAGAAGCCATGATTTTGCCTCCAAACTCCCTCTGTCTGACGAGCTTCGCCGAAAGGCGTGATCCTCTGGACGTCTCCCCCCTATGGAAGGGAGAGACGACCGCAGGGAAAGTTCAGTACAATGGGCAAAGTAATCGCACGCACGCCACGGCTTGCCCAAAGCCTTTTGCTTTTCAAAAGAGCGTAGGATGGCGTGCCGCTCGTGTGTCTCGGTCGTGTGTATCTGAGCGAATGAAGCACAATTGGCGTCGCTTCTATGCCGGCACCGCCGCCTCCTCAAGCAGCAGCTGCCCGATAACGTCCTGTGCAGCCTCGAGGGTGGGCACGTCCTGGACGATAGCGCGGAGCGTGCCTTTGCGGGTCTCCTTCATCACAAAGCGGCGGTCGAGCTCGCTGAGCTTCTCCAGCAGCTTGTGGAAGACCTGATCGTAGAAATAAGGGTCGGCGTCCTGGGTAGGGAAGTAGAGGAAGAGCCGCTCGTTTTTGTAGAGCACCTTTGTGAGGCGCAGCGTGTGCACCTGCAGCTTCAGCTCCGCCGCGCGGATGAGGTTGTCGACTTCCACGGGAGGCGGCCCGAAGCGATCGGCAAATTCGTCGCGTAGGGCATGCAGCGCCTCCTCGCCGGTCGCTTCGCTGATGCGGCGGTAGAGGTTGAGGCGCTCCACGTTGTTGGCGAGGTAGTCCTCGGGGATGTACGCGTCTTCCTCCACATCCACCTGCGTCTCGGGGGCCGGGGGGATGGCCTCGTCGCCGTCGAATACGTCAGCAAACTCCTCGGCCCGGAGCTCCTGTACCGCATCGTCGAGGATCTTGTGGTACGTGTCGTAGCCGACGTCAGCGATAAAGCCGCTCTGCTGCGCCCCTAAGAGGCTCCCGGCGCCGCGGATGTCGAGGTCGCGCATGGCGATGTTGAAGCCACTGCCGAGTTCGTTGAACTCCTCCACCGCCTGTAGCCGCTGCCGTGCCTCGCGCGTGAGGCTGTGCACCGAGGGCACTAAGAGATAGCAGAACGCTTTCCGGTTGGAGCGGCCCACGCGCCCCCGTAGTTGGTGCAGCCCCGAGAGCCCAAAGCGCTCCGCGTGGTTCATGATGATGGTGTTCGCGTTCGAGATGTCGAGCCCGTTCTCGATGATGGTGGTGCTGACGAGCACATCGAATTCTCCATTGATGAAGTCGAGCATCACCTCTTCCAACTCGCGGTCGCCCATCTGCCCGTGGCCTACGCGCACCCGGATGTCGGGCACGAGCGCACGAATCAACTCGGCGATCTCCTGGATCGTCTGCACCCGGTTGTGGATGAAAAACACCTGCCCACCACGACTGATCTCCTGATGGATAGCGTCCCGGATGAGGTCGTCGTCGAACGTGTGGATCTCCGTAACGATGGCCTGACGGTTCGTCGGCGGGGTGGCAATGATGGAGAGATCACGCGCGCCCAGCAGTGAGAATTGCAGGGTGCGGGGGATGGGCGTGGCCGTAAGGGTGAGGGTGTCGACGCTCACGCGCAGCTTGCGCAGCTTCTCTTTAGCCTTCACCCCAAACCGCTGCTCCTCGTCAATAACAAAGAGTCCTAAGTCGTTAAATTCTATGTCGTTCGATGTCAGGCGGTGGGTGCCAATGACGATGTCCACCGTGCCTGCTTTGAGGCCCTTGAGCACCTCTTTTTGCTCTGATGCCGAGCGGAAGCGGGAGAGGAGTTCCACCTGTACGGGGAAGGCCGCCAGTCGCTTACGGAAGGTCTCATGGTGCTGCGTGGCCAGGATGGTGGTGGGGACGAGCACGGCCACCTGCTTGCCGTCTTGCACGGCTTTGAAGGCAGCGCGGATGGCAACCTCCGTCTTTCCGAAGCCCACGTCGCCACAGACGAGGCGGTCCATCGGCACGGGTTCTTCCATGTCCCGTTTGACGGCCTCGGCGGCTTCGGCCTGGTCGGGGGTGTCTTCAAACTGAAACGAGGCTTCCATCTCGCGCTGCCACACGGTGTCGGCTGAGAACGCGTAGCCTTGCGACGCCTTGCGTTTGGCGTACAGCTTGATGAGGTCGCGGGCAATCTTCTTGACCTCCTTCTTCGTCTTCGCCTTCGTCCGCTCCCATTGCCCGGAGCCCAGCTTGGTCAGGCGCGGCTGATGCCCCTCCTTGCCGGTGTACTTGCTCAGCTTGTAGAGGGCATTGACGTTGACGTACAGCACGTCCTCATCGCGGAAATACACCTTTACGGCTTCCTGCTGCTTGCCGCGCACAGTGATTTTTTGCAGGCCGGAGAAGCGTCCGATGCCGTAGTCGATGTGGACGACGAAGTCGCCGGGGTCGAGGTTTTTGAGCTGGCGGAGCGTCAGGCCACTGGTGCGCTGTTTCTTTTTGCCGGCGGTGGGCCGGTGGTACCGGTCAAAAATCTGGTGATCGGTGTAGACGGCGAGGCTGAGCTCCGGTACCTCGAACCCGCCATGGAGCGAGGCCACCTTGAGCTGTACCTGGCCTTCAAGGACCTCCTCTTCGAGAAGCTCCTGCAGTCGGTCGCGCTGGCTGCGGCTGTCGCAGAGGATAAAGGTATCGATATGGGCGCTATGGTTCTCGCGGATCTGCTGCCGCAGCAGCTTCATTTTACTGGCAAAGGCGGGCTGTGGAGTGGCGTCCATGGGGTAGACGTCAGCCACCTGGTTACCGGCAAACGTACCCAGTACGAGCCGCGGGTGCTGCAGGAGCGGGCCGCTTAGCGCGTCGGGGGTAAGGAAGCGGCTTTCGGGTTTGGGGAGCGTGGCCTCCTCCGCGTCTGCCGTTTCCTGGCGAGCGGCGTAGTTGGTCATGGCCTCCTCGAACAGCGCCTCCACCTGTTCGGAAAAGCCGTCCTCGTCGAAGGTGACAAGCAGCGTGTCGTCGGGCAAGTAGCTGGTAAGCGGGCGGTGATCGTCGCCGCTGGCGTGCGCGCCTTCCAGGTCGGGCACGATGCGAGCGGACGTTCGCCGGCTAACCGAGCGCTGGTTGGCCACGTCGAACTCGCGGATCGAGTCAATCTCATCACCGAAGAACTCGATGCGCAGCGGGTAGGTGCTGGCGAAAGGGAAGACGTCCAGGATGCCGCCGCGGAGGGCCATTTCGCCGGGCTCTTCTACAAACTCAACCCGCCGGAAGCCCTGCTTGGTAAGACGCTCCACCAGCGCTTCGGGATCATGCTCATCGCCCAGCTGGAGGTGTAGCGTCTCGTCGCGCACGGCCTCGGCGGGGGGGACCAGGTCGAACACGGCTTCAACGCTGGTCACGAGCACGCCGCCAAAGCCTTCGCTCAGTTGTTGCAGCGCATCGGCGCGCTGGATGACGGGCGTGGTGTCCGGGACCTGTTCCGTGTTATAGGGCGCCTGGCCCGTGGCGGGGAAGCGCAGTACGTCGGTGGCTTCCGCAAGTCCGAGTTGCTGAAGGTCGCTGTAGAGGAAGTCCGCGTCATCGGAATCCGGGACGATGACGAAAAGGGGGCGGTCCAGCGCCTCGTGGAGCCGGCGAAGGAGAAAACTGGGGAGTGAGCCGGTAAGCCCGCGGAGATGCAGGGCGTCTGCCTGGCGCGCGTGGGCTGACCAGTCGAGGGCTTTGGAAAACGCGTCGGCGGAGCCCAGCCGGGCACGGATGGAAGAGAGCGACACAGCAAGAAAGCGTAATGGGAGGACACACGTTAAGCCGTAACTCGACCCAGTGGGAGCTACGGCGTGGATTTGGCGAATGGCGAAATCCTATGGCGCGTTACGGCACCTCCCCGTGGCGGGTCCGGTTGAGACCGTAAGGAACGTGAAAAGAATGGCTCCACGCCGGATGTTTCACGTGAAACATGAGCATCTGAAGGCCGCACGGCCGTGCGGCCGTGCGTGGAATCGGGTTCATCGACTCGTAATGTTTCACGTGAAACGTTTCGGGCAGAGGGAGCGAGCTGTCTGGGTGGGTCTTAATGTTTCACGTGAAACACCGCAAACGGCCGCTCAGGGCGCAGAAACGTCGATGGCCTTCCGCACGAAGCCGTCGGCGCGCTGCAGGCGCCGCTGGGCTTCGGCCGCACCTACCGACGCCAGATGCATCACCAGCGCTGTCTTGACGTGCCCGCCGGCTGCAGTCAACAGGTCCGAAGCGTCAGCATACGAAAGGTCAGTGACGGTCATCACCGTGCGCTTTGAGCGCTCCTCCAGCTTCTTGCTGGTCATCTGAAGATCAACCATCATGTTCTCGTACACCTTGCCCTGCTGAATCATGGTGACGGTGGTGAGCATGTTCAGCACGAGCTTCTGCGCGGTGCCGCTCTTCATGCGGGTGGAGCCCATGATAACCTCCGGTCCCACGACGGGGCAGATGGCTACGTCCGCCGGCACATCCACGGAGGCCCGCGGGGCACAGGTTACGAACAAGGTGGCACAGCCCACGGAGCGCGCGTGGGCCAGCGCGCCGAGGACGTAGGGCGTCCGACTGCTGGCTGCAATGCCACAGACAACATCGGCTGGGCTGAGGCCCACGTCTTCAAGCGCATCAGCGCCGGCCTGTTCTACATCTTCCACGCCTTCGCGCGAGCGGAAGACGGCTTCTTTGCCGCCGGCGATAAGTCCCTGCACCAGGTCGGGCGGAGTGCCGAAGGTCGGGGGGCACTCCGACGCATCGAGTACGCCCAGCCGTCCGCTCGTCCCAGCGCCTACATAAAGGAGTCGGCCGCCCTTCGAGAACGCTGCTACGATTAACCGTACCGCATCTGCAATGTGCGGGATTTCGCGGCGTACGGCAATAGGTACGAGGTGATCTTCCGCATTGATGATATGGAGCGCTTCCTCAATCGACGCGTCGTCGATGGCCATGGAGGCGGGATTGCGCTGCTCGGTGGCCAGCCGGGCGAGTTCATCGAAGAGGGCGGTGCTCATGCGGACGGTGGCCGCGGTCGGCGGCGGTAGGCTACAAGGATTACGAACAGAAACAAGGCGCCGCCAACCGCAAACGCCCAGGCCGGCATCAGGCGTTGCGGCTGTAGCTCCACGGCATCCGGCGCGCCGTACAGGACGGGGGCTGCCCAGAAGAACGGGCTCTGGTGGCCGCCACGTCCATCGTTCAGCAACCGCAGTTGGGCGTGCTGCAGCGCGATATCCTTCGGCTGGCCCTCACGCAGGTTGCGGTAGAAATGCTCCATGAGCATGGCCGAGCTTTCGTCCTCGACGAGCCAGAGCGTCGCCAGCGAGCTGCGCACCCCCAGCGCGCGGAAGCCCATCTGCAGGCTCGCCATACCCTCACCGGCGCGGAGCGGCCCGCGGGCGGTGTCGCAACCACTGAGTACGACCAAGTCCACGGGCACATCGCGCTGTCCTAACTTCGAAAGGGTAAACTGCCCGTCCAACCGTCCGCTGGGGTCGTCTGCGTCTGGATGGAGCGCAATAGAGTTGTTGAACGGGTAGGCCGCGTTTAATTCCACATGAGAGGCCAGGTGGACGATCTTCGCATGGTTGATGTGGTCCATGAGCACGCGCTCGGTGGCGTCCTCGTCAAGCGCGGTGAGCGTCGAGCGGAACAGCGAACGAATGCTTTCCAGTTCCGCGCGAACGGCAGGGAGGGGGGCGAGGCTGGCCTGTTGCGGGGTTTCTGCCGCCAGGCTATATGTGGGCTCGGCGGGGGCGTCGAACGAGGTTCGGCCAAGCGCCAACACGTCCACTTGCCGCAACGGCTGGGCGCGGTCATCCGGGAGCAGCAGGCGCTCGGCCACTTCTACAGATACTGGATGCGTGCGCAGCAAAAACGGGGCTTCGGCGTACTGAAAGCGGGGTGCCGGTTCCGACAGCAGCAAGCCGAACGGGAGTGCAAACAGATCTCGGTCGGGTATCACGACCAGTCGCTCGCCCTCGGACAGGTGCGCCTCCACCGGGGCGATGAGCAGGTTGTACAGCTCGTGCAGGGGCGCCAGGTCAAAGGCTGAGGCATTAAGCGTGAGGGCATCGCTGCCTTCGGTGAGGAGCGGGGAGACCTCCGAGAGCAACTGCTGCACCTCCTCGTTTGATGCCTCCACAGGTGCCGTCACTACGGTGTCGGCTGAAATCAGGAAGACGTGTGATGTGGCGCCCTCCCAGCCGGCGACATGGTCGGACGGGGAGGTAAGAAAGTAGGAGAGCATCGTTTGCCCGCGCCTGCCGAGGGCCTGCTGAAGGTCCTCAATAGACGGTGAAGCAGGAAGCGCCTCCAATTCTACGAGGGTGTCCCGGGCAGCTACCAGACGCGCTTCCTCGTTGAGCAGTTCGAGCCGCCGCGCTGGAGTTGCGTCGGTCAAGGCCTGGCGGACCTGCGACAGTTCATCGGTGAGGGCATCAAACTGCACGCGCTCGTTGACGGGAAGCTCTTCAAGCAGGCGGGTCTGCAGGCGGATGTCGTACAGGTGACGGGCGCGCGTCTGGGCGAGCGTGGCAATCGCCCGCTCATGTTCGCCCATGGCCATGTGCACGTGCACGAGCAGGCGGTGTGGATCGTGCCACTCAGGTCGCAGGGAAGACCACTCCGTCGCGCGGAAAGCGCTGCGCTCGGCCTCCGCGTGCGCAATGGCGTCCTCCAGGTGCGGGACAGCGGCGGCCGGGGTGCCGTCTACGTAATACGCCCGGCCCCGCTGGAGTGCGATCTCACGCTGCGTGCGGTAGTCTGTAGGCATGGCGTTGGCCTGAGCCGTGTCCAGGCGTTCGTGCGTCGCGTCGATGCGGCGTTGATCGAGGTACAGGCGTGCCTGCTCGGTACTGACGACGGACGCCTGCTGCGGGGCATCTTGCAGGCGGGCGGCTTCTTGGGCGGTGGCAAAGTGGTCGTCAGCCGCCGCAAAGTCCCCCTGGATGCGTGCAATCTGGCCCAGGCGAAGGAACGACGATATGCTTTCGTGGTGATCGAGCCGGTAGTCGATTTGCTCAAGGAGCGACTCCACCACCGTCCGCGCTTGCGCCACGCGTGCCGTGTCAAGTGGCATGGTGGCCTGCGCCTGATCCAGCAGCAGCGCAGCCTGCGTACCGCGCAGGCGCAGCAAGACGCTCTCCATCTCCTCCGTGCCTTGCTCGTCCGCCTCGGCCATCATGTCGAACCCACGCTCCAGATAATTCTCCGCGCGCGCATAATCGCCAAGCCGGTAATAGATAAGGCCGACTTCACCTGCGATAAGCGCGGCATGCTGCGGTGCGTGAGCCTGTGCATAGGGCAGCGACCGCGCATAGGCGCTGGCGGAGCGCAGCAGGTCCCCGGTGAAAAAGTAAATATAGGCCCGCCACTGGTGCATGCGGTAATCCCAGTTGGCGGTGTCCTCCTCGAAGTCCCGAAAGCGTTCAAAGTACGCATCCACGCCTCGCAGGGCCTCGCCCCATTGCCCGGTATCCACCAGTTGATTGATCCGCTGATGGTGCAGCCGATAGACCTGCAGCGCCGTGTCGGACGTGGGCGCGCCGAAGCACCGCAAGGCTTCATCGGCCAGCGCCACGAAAGCATCGGCAGCGGCAGGGGGATCCTCCTGAAGTTCGGCAACCAGCGCTTCGCAGGCGTCCGCTGCCGGTTCGGTGGCAGGCACAGCCATACCAGGCGTTGCCATGCTCAGGAGCAGCGCAAGCAGTAGCACCCTCATAAGAATGAAGTTGATGATGGGGGATTGTAGTGTAGGGGCGGACGTGCAAAAAGTCCAGTGTAACTCCCTGGAAATGCCGTGGGTAGCCCATCAGGGATCTGCCGTGCGCTGAACGAAAAACCAGGCCTGAGCGTATGTTCGGTTCTGTTTCTTATATCGTCGCGCCACGTTCCCATGCAGCTTCATCATCTCCGCCTGCTGGCCTTCCGCGCGCACGATGCCACGGAGGTCGCCTTTGCACCGGGCATCAACTTTATCTTTGGCCCGAATGGAGCCGGGAAGACGAACCTGCTGGAGGCCATCCACTACCTGTGCCTTACCAAAAGCTTTGTAGCCTCCAGCGACCGATACGTGCTGCAGCAGGGCGCGCCGCATTTCGAGGTGGAAGGGCAGTTTAGCGGCATGCGCCGGAGCGAACTCCGCGTGCGCCTGGCCTACGTGCCGGGCGAGGGCAAGCGCGTATTTGTGAATGGGGCGCCGCTGGAGCGCCTATCCGAAATCGTCGGTATGCTGCCGGTGGTGTCCTTCTCCCCGGACGACCAGGCGCTGACGGCCGAGGGACCGGACGAGCGCCGCCGGTTTCTGGACAACATCATCAGTCAGGCAAAAGCCGCCTACCTCGAGGACCGCATCCAGTACCGCCGCACCATGAAGCAACGCAACGAACTGCTCTCCCAGATTGGGCGCAGCTCCAGTCCGGCCAACGCCCGGGTGCTGGCCTCGTGGGATGCTGAGCTCGTGCGGCTGGGCAGCCGGGTCATTCACATGCGGCACCAGTTTCTGCTGGACTTCGCGACGTTTCTGGCGGAGGCCTACGGGCGCATCGAGGAAGTTGCCGAGCGGCCAACCATCACATACGATACCATCGCTCCGCTGACGCCGGATACCACACGCGCTGATATTGAGCAAGCGTACCGCGACGAGCTGGACCGGGTGGCGGATAACGAGCGCCGTCGGGGCCTCACGCTCATCGGCCCGCACCGCGATGAGCTCGTGTTTGCGCTCAACGGGCTGGAGGTGCGCCGGTATGCCTCCCAGGGGCAGCACCGCACCTTTGGAATGGCCCTGAAGCTGGCCAAGTACTTTTACCTGTACGAGCGCTTAGACGAAGCCCCCCTGTTTTTGCTGGATGACGTCTTCGACCCGCTGGATCCTGAGCGCTCGGAAGCCTTTCTAACACTGCTCGAAGGCGATGCCATCGGGCAAAGCTTTGTCACAGCCACGCATGCCAAGCGGTTTGCCGAACTGGTATCATTAGACGCACCAACTCATCGCGTTATTCAGGTAGACGACGGCAAGGTCGTCGCGCCGGCCACCGCCTCCTGAAGTAGACTTTCTTAGAGCCATCCCCCGTGCTATGCCCGCCTCTCATACAGCATCCGTTATTTTACAGCAGCGGCACGCGCAGGCCGTCGTAGCCGTGCTCGCGCTCATCCTTGCGCTGGTCGCCTCTGGTTGTGTGGTGCAGCAAAATCCGGTGACCGGTCGGCAGCGCGCCTATGCGTGGAGTTGGGATCAGGAGATCCGTCTGGGGCAAGAAGCCGATCAGCAGATCCAGGCGCAGTACGGTGTGTATGACGACGAGGCGCTTGTTGCCTACGTCGACAGCCTCGGGCAGGCCACGCTGGCGGAGAGCCACATGCGCCGTCCGGATACGCCGGAGCGCTTTCGGGAGACGGAGTTCACCTTCCGCGTGCTGGACAGCCCCATCGTAAACGCCTTTGCGTTACCGGGTGGTTACATTTACGTTACGCGCGGACTGCTCACGCATCTGAGCAACGAGGCTCAGTTGGTGGTGGTGCTGGGGCACGAGATTGGGCACGTGGCCGCCCGGCACGCTTCCGCCCGCGCGGTCACGCAGCAGTTCACGCAGATTGGGCTGCTCGTAGGCGGCGTAGCGGCCGGTGAGTTTCTGGGGCAGACAGCAGGCGATATGGTGCTCGGGCTTGGGAGCACCGCCGCACAGTTTTTCTTCCTGAGCTACAGCCGTGACAACGAGCGCGAGTCGGACAATCTGGGTGTAGAGTATGCCGTTCGCCTCGGGTATGATGGAGCCGAAGGCGGTGCGTTCTTTCGGTCGTTGGCGCGCATCACCGAGCAGGCAGGGGGCGGCATTCCGGCCTGGCAGTCCACGCACCCTGACCCCGGCGAGCGCGAGCAACGCATCCCCGAGCTGGACCGCGAATGGCGGGAGCGCCTGGGCGGCATCGAGGACCGCCGGAACGAGCAGGACCGCTACCTGCGTGCGGTCGCCGGCACGGTAATGGGGCAAAATCCCCGGCAGGGTTTTGTGCGCGATGACGTGTTTTATCATCCTGACCTTGCCTTCCGCTTCAACGTGCCGACCAATTTCCGCACGCAGAACGAGGCGCGCCAGGTGGTCATGCAAAGCCGTGACCAGGATGCCGTGATGATCTTCACCTTCGCGCAGAACGCAAGCACCGCCCAAGAGGCCGGGCGTAACTTCGCTCAGCAAGACGGCTTGACCGTAATAGAGGAGGGGGGCATGCAGATCAACAATCAGCGCGCGTACAACGTCATTGCGGACGGTCGCACACAGGATGGACAAGACGTGCGCATCCAGTCGAACTTCATTGAGTACGGCGATAACGTCTACGCCTTCATTGGCTACACGCTGCGGCAGCAATTCAGCGACTACGCGCCGCGTTTCCGGGGTGCCATGCGCAGCTTCGACGAGCTCCGCGACACCGCTATTTTGAACATCCAGCCGGACCGCATCCAGGTCGTGACCGCCGACCGCGCGGCTCCGTTCCGGTCTTTTGTGCCGGAGGAACTGCCGCGCGGGCTGTCGCCGGAGGACCTGGCAATCATCAACCAGGTGCAACTGGACGAGCAGGTAGAGGCGGGCCAGCGGTTGAAGTTGCCCGGGCAGTAAAACCGGCACCCGCGGCGTGTCACATCTCGACGGTGCCATCGTCGCCTGTGGGCGGAATGAGGGTGCCTTCGCCGCCCAGGGCCATCTTTCCACCGGTGTACACGTAGATCCGCACTTTTACGTGCTTTCGCTTTTCGATCTTCTCCGCCACCTTCACTTCCACCGTAATCTCTGAACCAACGGCGACGGGGCGGAGGAAGCGACAGGAGATGGCAACCGCGATGCTTCCATAGCCCGGGAAGTCGCGCCCCAGTACTTTGGAGATGATCCCCAGCAGCAACACGCCGTGAACAATGGGTTTGCCGAACTGCGTGTCGGCCGCATACTCCGGATCCACGTGAATGGGATTGTCATCCCCGGTAAGCTCTGCAAAGGTATCGACATCCTCCCGCGTAAGGACGCGGTCGAACGTAAAGGAGTCTCCGATTTGTAGCGATTCGTAGGTGTTCATAAGCAGGTGAGGGGCTCTGGTGCGGCTCGGCAAAGGCAACGTGAGCGCAAAATAAACGAATCCGGGGTTAAGCGAAAACGCAATTTCGGGCTGGCATAAGGATTCCGTGTGGAGGCGAGGCGGGTGGTTGGGCTGTATGCCGCCCCATAGCCCGCCCACAGTACGGCAGGGGGGCCTTACCTACTCATGTTCTGCCGGCCAGTGGTGGTCGGTTGGTCATCGTCGGTGCTTGCTGCCATTCGAGCATCGAGCACCGCTTTGATGGTTGCCTGCGCCTCGTCACTGAAGTTTTCAAAGCCCTGCAAGCACACAAACGTGTAGTCCCCGGCGGCAATGCGCCGGAGGGTTCGCTGCAATACAAACGGGATGCGCATTTCCCCATTGATCATGGTCGCGCGGTCGGGGTCCTGCGTGTCGGCCTGCCCCCGTGCGATCTCCAGGTGATGGGCGAGATACACAGCTGAGAACTGATCCGTGCTGCGAAAGCGATGCTGGATGTTTTCTTCGAACAGCTCCTCATTCGACGCGAAAAACCGCTGCAGCACATCCCTGCGTAGCGGATGAGGAACGTGTGGCACGTCGAAGTACCTGTCGTTAAACCCCGCCAGGCGCGCCGAGCGCATTTGCAGCAGGTGATTCATGGAGCGCGTAATGCCCAGCGCGCGTTTAGCGAAGACGGTTGCCACGTCGTTGAGCCACATACGAACGGGGCCAAAGCGGGAAATCTGGCCCCATGTGCCCCGCAAGACGACGCCTTCATCTCGAAAAAAGTCTGTTAGATGCGTCGCAGACGTGAGAACAAAATCGTCGTTGAAGTAAATGAAACGCGAGGCCAGGCCCGGTATGCGCCAGAGTGCGGTTTCTATCGTCCTGGAATTAAACGTGGGAAGGGCCCACTCATACCCCTCAAAAATGGCCGTATGGTCGACCAGGTGTAGGTTCTCACAGAGCTCAGGATGGGTATCAAGAAAATCAGGGCGCTGGTTATCAGTAACCAGGTAGATCCGGCGAATCCAGGGCGCAAACGTCCGGATGGATTGCAAGCAGTAGAACAGTTCCCCGCTGTGCTGAAACCGAGTGGTATGAGTTCCGGTGGGCAGTGTGCGTTGCTGTTCGGGAATATATTCGCCCTGCTTAAGCACACGTTCGCGCTTTCGGCGATGCGCTGGGTCCGTCCCATCAACCCATGTGACAACCGCATCGATCGGGCCCGTTGCGTCTGGTAAAAAATCGGAATGCAGTGAAGCCATAAAACTGTAGTGCGCTACTGGGCACGGGCAGAAGCTGTAAAACGAAAAAGGCGCCGCTGGGCGTCACGATTGCGGGCGCTCCGACGTAGGGGAAGGCGCGGCGGCGATGTCTTCGGTAGCAGTCTCCTCAGACGTTGGGACAAGAGGTTGCTTCTCTGTGTACGACAGAATGAGGAAGAAAACCAGGTTGGTGAGTTTCATCAGCACACTGGCGACCAGCAACATACCGGCTACTGAGGCCGTGGCCATGTCCAACGTGCGCGAAAGCTCAATGCCGGCCCACACAAATACCAGTTCCCGACTCGGGATAAACGGAATGCGCTTCACGATGACAATCGCCGTTACGAAGATCATCCAGGTGGATAAGGGCACGTCGGGAAGGACCACCGCCCATTGCGCAACCAGCAAGGCGTGATGGACAATGAAGCGGGTGAGGTAGATGCTAAAGACGACGAGCGCCGTGCGTAGGGGTAGGCTGAAGATATACTCGCGAAACTGCGCGAAGAGCACGCCAACAATTATCACGATGAGCACGGCCCCCAACACATGCACGACCTCTACACGGCCAGCGACATCTCCGAAGCTAATGACGTCTGTAAAAATGAGCAGGGAAATGAGGGCTACGGCAACACTGTTCGAAGCCACAGCCGACAGAATGTTGTTGTCGCGCACATGCTTGGCTATTTCCCGGGGTCCGTAGGGCAGGTGCCGCTGGGCCCAGGCGAAGAGGTAGACCTCGCCCGAGTAGCCCATCACCTCATCATTGTAAACACGCTTTGTGAGGAACGCTTTAAACAACTTCCACCTTGGCAGAGCCCACACTTGGCGGTAGATAAATATCTCTGCGACGGATAACGTGAAGAAGGAAATGAAGAAAAGCAGGTAGAAGAGGGGCTCCGTAGGCAGTGAACGCAACACCTCCCGCCAGCCGATCTCAAAGAGTTGATAGGTGATTAAACCGACAATGCCCAAAATCAACAGCCGCTGGCTCCATACTTTGAGCGGCGTGGCATAACGACTCTCGTTGAAGCGTTTCCAGAAGCGGCGTAGGCGTCGGGTGATCGTCACAAAAGGTGGGAATCATGATGTAATTTAGATAAGACGCCGTAACGCCAAGTGGAGGGGACGTTCCCCCCTGCCCCCTAAACATAGGTAGACGCCTCCACGCGTGCCCGCAGCGCCGATCCGCTGGAAAGCGACGATTGTGGCGTGCCAACCCGCTGTGCGGGTACCGGTGTGACGAACTGCGCCAGCCGGGCGGCTATGTAACTGCCTGTAACGCACAGCATCCAGTGTACCCTAAAGTGCACAGGGCGCCCTCAACGGCCGCATGATGCACAGGGTACGCATGCACCAAACTGGTGACTGTAGCCGGAAGCGCGGGCCTTCTTGAATACCCTGCCAATCCCTCGGGTTTGGCATCCCTCTTGTCGTAACAACCACACGGTTTACACGCATCCCTGCGTTCTCCTACTCCTTGCGGACTCTAAACCCATCCTTTCCACTATGTCGTCTACTTCGGTTGTACGCCTTGCCCTCAGCATCACGCTGCTTGTTGTGCTCGGCCATTACACCTCACTCGACCCAGCGCACGCGCAGCAGTCGCCCATTGTTGTCGAGGACTTTCAGGACGCACCGGTCGGTGGGGTGCCCGACAACTGGGGGTATGCCCAGCGCGATGGCTCGCTCACGCCCATTGAGGACCGGATGGACGATGACGTGCGCCTGTACGTAGTAGAGGAGAACGGAGAAAAATTTCTGCGGGGTGAATCGCAGGGGCGCGCCATTCGCATGTCGATGGCCGCTAATGGCGAGCACGGCGGCATTCGATGGGACTTGAACGAGTACCCGCGCCTGCGGTGGTCCTGGCGTGCGCATGAGCTGCCGGAGGGGGCCCGTGAAGACCGCAACAGCCTCAACGACACGGGGGCCGCGCTCTATGTTACGTTTGAGACCAACTGGCTGGGCCTGCCACGCAGCATTAAGTACACCTATAGCAGCACGCTACCGGTAGGCACCGTGGTGCAGTTTACTGGGCTGCGCGTCATTGTCGTCTCCTCTGGGGCCGACGACCACGGCGACCGCTGGCTCACGATTGAGCGCGACGTGGTGCAAGATTACAAGAATGTGTTCGGGCGCACGGCACCCGACGTGCCCATTGGGATCTCATTATGGACAGATTCCACGGAAACTGAGACGCGGTCCAAGGTAGATTTTGGCACCCTCGAGATCCGCCCGCAACCCCAGCGGCCAACGGGTGGCTCAAGGTAACATTCAACGGCTGTACCTCACGTAGCAGACAGGTGGTCTGCTAACGTCTCCCGCCAGATTGCTGTACGTTTTATGAATGATGCTTTCCAATCCCTGCGCCCATTTATCCGGGGGGTGGTACGCCACGCCTATCTGGTGCTGGTGCTGGCGTTTGCCTTCACGGCGGCAGGGCTGTATTTCGCTTCCGATCTTCGGATCGATACGGATTTCTCCAACCTGGTACCTGAGCACTATGAAAGCGTGCAGGCGCTGGAGCGGCTACAAGAGACGGTAGGCGGCGAGAGCGAGGTGGCGGTGGGGATCACCAGTCCCTCGTTCGAGGCCAACCGCACGTTTGCCGAAACGCTTATCCCCCGGGCGCTTGCCCTTCAGCGCAACGATACGGAGCCCTTCCTCTCGCGGGTCGAATTCCGCCGCGATACGGAGTTCATGGAGAACAACGCGCTCTATTTTGCCACGGATGACGAGCTGGACGACATCATGTGGTACCTGGAGGACCTCATCGAAGAGGCGGCGTTGGAGGCCAACCCCTTCTACTTTGGGATGGACGACGATGACGAGTTCGAGGATGGGGAGGACCGCATCGCAGCACTGGATGCCGTCTATGATGATCTTGTCGGCACGGAGTACGCGGTATCAGACGACAGCACAACGCTGGTCGTGCGCTTCTACCCGACGGGAGCGCAGACGGATATTGGCTTTATCGACGACCTGTACAGTGAGCTGGAGAACCTCGTTGCCGAGCTGGAGCCGCAGGGATTTCATGCTGATATGGAGGTAACACTGGCCGGCCGTCTCTACCGGCAGTTGGTAGAGGTGCAAACCATCACGAATGACGTCATGAGTTCGTTCGGGCTCGGCGTGCTGGCGGTGCTCCTGTTCGTAACGCTGTACTTCGTCTACAAATCGTACCGCGCCCGAGCCGGGTACCAATACTCCACCCGTGCACTCTCCACCTCCGTTTTCCGAGCGCCGGTGCTGGCCCTCGTGATTGGGCTGCCCCTGCTCATGAGCCTGACGTGGACCTTCGGGTTGGCGTCGCTGATCTTTGGCAGCCTCAACCTGATGACCTCTACCCTTGGGCTGGTGCTCTTTGGGCTGGGGATTGACTACGGGATCCACTTTTACGGGCGCTACACAGAGGAGCGGGCCGAGGGTGCCTCCATTACGGAGGCCGCAGAAACCACCTTCGTGGGCACCGGGCAAGCCATCACTATTGGCGCCCTCACCACGGCGGCGGCGCTTTATGTGCTCTATTTTGCCGATTTTCGCGGGTTCAGCGAGTTTGGCGTCATTGCTGGGAACGGCGTGTTGCTGGCGCTGCTGGCCATGACGGTGGTGATGCCGGCCCTGCTGGCCGTCCTGGAGCGCTGGCGGCTGCTCAACTTTACGGCAGGGGATGCCGACTATCAGGTGACCACCAACGGCGGCCGGCGTTATCCGGCTGCACGCACGGTGCTCATCGGGAGCATCGTGGCGGTGGTGGTTGCGGTGGTGCTGCTGCCGCGCGTGGACTTTGAATATGACTTTGGGGTGCTGGAGCCGGAGTACACCGCCTACGAAGAAAAACGCGACGTCATCCGCGAGGCCGAGCGCGCGGCTGGGCCGCGCAACCCTGCCTACGTGGTGGTCGACTCCCCAGAAGAGGTGGAGGCGGTCACGCGGGCTGTTGAGGAGCGCAAGCGCGAGCTGGGAGACGATTCGCTCGTAGAGGAAGTGCAAAGCCTGCAGCAACGCTTCCCGATGCGGGAGGCGCAGCAGCAGGAACGACTGGAGCGCATCGCTGAACTCCGCGACCTGCTGGACAGCCGCTACCTGCGCGACTCGGACGACGAAGACCTTGAGCGGCTCCGCCAGGCCTCGCAAACGACGGCGCCCATCGATGTGGCCCAGGTGCCGGACTACATCCGGCAGCAGTTTGAAGCCCGCGATGGCACCATCGGTAATTTCGTGATGATCGTCCCCAACGTATCACTGGCCGATGGTCGGATGTCGATGGCCTTTGCCGAGGAAGTGGGCACGATCGTCACCGAGGATGGGACAACCTACCACGCCGGCTCTACTTCCATTGTGGCAGCCGACATGCTGCGGCTCTTGCAGCAGGAAGCGCCGTGGATGATTCTTGCGACCTTTCTCGTCGTCGCCCTCCTCATGTGGCTCAACTTTGGGTCTATCCGCTGGGCCGCGGTCGCGATGCTGCCGCTCGGCGTAGGGGTGCTCTGGATGATGCTGGTGATGGAGCTCTTCGGCCTGAAGTTCAACTTCTACAACATGATCGTGCTGCCCGCCGTGGTCGGCATTGGGAATGACGCGGGCGCGCACCTGGCCCATCGCTACCGGGAGGAGGGACCGGGCTCGCTCTGGCGTGTCCTTCGCTCCACCGGCGAGCATGTGACCATCGGCGCCCTCACCACCATGATCGGTTTCGGCGGACTGCTGCTCAGCTTTCATCCGGGCATCAGCAGCATTGGTGTCCTGGCCGTCATCGGGATAGGCACGACCCTTTTCTCCGCCCTTCTCTTCTTGCCGGCCTTTGTTCAGTGGCTGGAAGACCGTGACCAAACCCCGCACGCGGAAGATCTTTCTGCGGACGAGGACACCCAGGAGTTTACCGGAGACGGCGCATCAGGAGAGCCGCAGGCAGAGGCATCGGTACCGAAGCCGTCATCCTAAAACGAGGAGGATGACACCGGGGCACAGGAGGGCCGGCTTCTGCGGTAGAGGTGCTGTGCTACGACCGTGACCACACGTGCTCGTCGTCCAGGAGGGTGGGCTCAGAGGAGCCGTCGCCGCCGCCCACACCATCACCGGAGACCGGTACCGTGGGTTGCAGCAGGGTGCGCATCACCGCCACATAGCGTCGGGCGATGGCTTCCCAACTAAAAGTATCGGCGGTATACGAGGCTGTGCGGTCAGCGGCAGCCTGCAGGCGCTCCGGCGCGCGGTGGTACCTCAAAGTTTCCTCGGCAAAGGCCCACGGATTGCCGCTTTCTACCAACCGCCCGTTCACGCCGTCGTCGATGACATCCGTGATGCCTTCAAGTTCGGCCGCAATGACCGGCAGCCCGGAGAGGCCCGCTTCCAGCATCACGACGCCAAAGCCCTCCATGTCGCCTTCCACAGGGATGTTGGGCATGATGAAGAGGTCAGCGCCGCGGTAGAGGAGGCGCAGCTCGCGCTCGGGGATGCGACCCAAGAGGCGCACGCGGTCCTCAAGCTGCTTCTTCGCAATGGCCACTTCCAGGCTCTCCGTCTCCGGGCCGGAGCCAGCAATCCAGTAATGCACATTATCAGGCAGCAGCGGCATCACGTCGTTCAAGAACCACGCAAAGCCCTTGCGCTCCACGTGCCGACCGACACTACACAGCAGCAGGCCCTCGTCTGGGGTCTGCGGCAGATTATGCTTGTTGCCAAACCCTTTGATCAGGGCGCGGCGGGCCGTCTCCCGGTGGCGCGGCTGATCGAAACGCGTGAGGTCTACGCCGTTGGGCACCACCGTCACCTTCTCTGCTGCCGCGCCGCGCTCAAGGCACGCCTGCGCCGTAGCGGTACTGACAGGCAGAATAGCGTCTGCCGCCGCAAACGTGTGCGGCACGAGCCACTGGTACGGGGCAAACGGCAGCGTCACGTCCTGCCCGTGTGCGATGATCGCCATGGGGACGTTGTGCCGGCGTAGTTCTCCTTTCAGGGCAACCGCAAGCGAGCCCGTTACCATGGAGGAGAAAATCACCGCGTCGATGGTGCCTTCGCGGGCTTTCTTGCGAATCTGGAAGATGGCCTTCGCCATAAAGGGCACCGATAACAGCGGTGTCCATTTCCAGGCGCTACGCAGCACAAGTGGCTCAATAGTGACCCCTTCATGCATGTCAAGAGAGTGGAACAGCTCCATAGCTACGCGCTGCATACCGCCGACGTTGGCCATGGGCCGGTCGGCCGGCGGAAAGCTGTGAGACACAAATAGAATACGCACGGGCAGAGGGAATCAGTGGTCGACAGCAAGAGGAGCCGTAGCGGCGGTGGGTGTGGGGCGGGGTAGACCAAGGGCGTCGTGGTAGTCGCCATACAGTCGGCCCAGCACTTGATCCCAGCGGAAGTGCTTGGAGCGCTCCAGGGCCGCTTTGCCGAAACGGCGACGCAGGTCTGCATCTTCGATGAGGGTGCGAAGGGCCTCAGCGAACGCAGGGGTGTTGCCCGGAGGCACAAGAAAGCCTGTTTGCCCGTCCTGCACGATGGAGCTGCTTCCCGTTGCATCTGCACACACCGCAGGAAGGCCGCTCGCGGCGGCTTCCAGCACAACGTTGCCAAACGCTTCGGTGTCGCTGGGGAAGAGAAACACATCGGATGAAGCGTACGCTCGGCCCAGGTCTTCTCCGCCAAGGTAGCCGGTGAAGATGGTGCGCGGAAGTCGTGCTCGAAGGGATTCATATGCGGGGCCGCTGCCCACAATCACGCTACGGTGCGGGACGCCGTGGCGCTCCAACGTCTGTAGCGTATCGGCCAGCGTGTCGAGGCCCTTCTCCCATACGAGCCGCGAAACGAACGTAACGACCACCTCATCATCGGCAATGCCGTGGTTTCGGCGCCAGTCCAGTGATCGTTGCTCGGGATGGAAGGTCTCCGTGTTGATGCCGCGTGCCCAGAGCCGAAGGTCCGAGGTGAACCCCTGCGCTTCAAGGACCTCCATCATGGAAGGCGAGGGCACGTACACCTGCTGAAACTGATTGTAGAACCACCGCAGGTATCCCCACAGCGCAGGCTCCAGCAGTCCCAGCCGGTAGTACTTCAGGTACGAGCTGAAGTGTGTATGGTACGATGCCACACGCGGGATGCCCCAGCGCTTTGAGAGGCGCAAGGCCTGCAGCCCCAACAGGTCGGGAGTAGCCACCTGAATGAGCGTCGGGTTAAACCGGGCCAGCGCTTCCTCTACCTCCGCAGAGAGGCTATACGTAAGACGATAATCCGACCGGCCCGGTGCCGGGATGGAGGGGGCGGGCAACAGCGTGCCGGCGTGGTCCACCGGCGGGTTAGGCACTGTAGGAGCTATCACGCGCACGGGGATCCCCTGCGCTTCCAGGTAGGCCACCAGGCGGTTCAACGTCAACGAGACCCCATCGGCCACGTGGTTGTACGCGCCGGCAAATATGGCCAGGCGCAACGCCGATGGATCGGCAGTTCCGGTGCCGTTGGAAGCCGGAGGGTTGGGAGAAGTCGTCATGGAAAAAACCTGGTAAATAGATGCTGTGCCGATACGGAATAGGCAATCAGCCGTCCCGGCACATCAGCTACGCACTCCATTGATGTGCCACCTGGGTAGGCTGATAATGCCGCAGGTTCCTATCTAAAGGTAACGTGGGGCACAGACTCGTTACATTCTCTCCTGAGGGCGAGGTGTCCATCGATACGGGCTACGCCTTTTGCTTGGCCGTAAACGTCTCCCGAAACTTGCGCAGCTTGGGCTTGATGACCACCTGGCAATACGGCTGCCATGCGTTGTTCTGATAATAATCCTGGTGTGTGGTCTCCGCCGGATAGAAGGTATCGAGCCGCGTAAGCTCGGTGACGATAGGGGCATCGTACGCGCCGGAGGCGTTCACTTCCTCCATCACTTCTTTCGCGATGGCTTTCTGCTCGTCGTTATGGTAGAGAATGATGGACCGGTACTGCGGGCCCACGTCATTGCCCTGACGGTTCCGCTGCGTGGGGTCGTGAATCACGAAGAAGATTTCCAGCAGCTCACGGAAGGTAATCACTTCCGGGTCGTATGTGATTTGCACGACTTCGGCATGCCCGGTGGTGCCCTGGCAAACGGCCCTATAGGAAGGGTCTTCGACGTGGCCGCCGGCATACCCCGAAACGACGCGTTGAACCCCGGCGACTTCCTGATAGACGGCTTCCAGACACCAGAAACAGCCCCCGCCAAGGGTTGCTTGTGTGGTTGTGGTTGGCATATGTGCGGAAAAAAGATGAGTAAAAGATGTTAACTTGCTTAACGAAAGAGCTTCGGCAGAGTGACAGCTACCGGCCCGTGGCCGTGTATCAATGCTGTCATATCCATGCGGAACGCTTTTTGTCCTGTTGCTGCGGTACCTGCTTCATTCGTCTTCTGTACGCATGGCTCGCCTCGCTACTGCCTTCCTGCTGATGGCCCTGGCTGCTGCAACGGTGCTGTGGATCGCAGGCCCGAGGCTGGTCAATACGCCCGCTTTATCGCAGGCGCACCAGGGGGACGACTGTCCCATTCCCCTGACGTATCGCATGGGGGAGGTCGATCCCCGGTTTGGGCTTTCGTCTGAGGCGCTGCGCGAGGTGACGGCGGAGGCTGCAGCGCTCTGGGAGGACCTTGCGCCCCGCCCGCTGTTCCGGTACGACCCGGCAGGGGAGCTGCTCATCAACCTGACCTACGACGAGCGGCAGGGCACGTGGGAGGCACAGCAACGGGCGCAGGAAGCGCTTGAAGAGGTCCGCGCCCGGCACGCCGCGCTGGTGGAGGCGCACGAAGCCCGAGAGCACGCGCTTCGCACGGCTCGTGCGCGCTACGAAGATCAGCTGGCTTACGTGGAGCGCCGCCTTGAGCGTCACAACAGCGTCGTGGTCGCCGTCAACACGGGTGAGATCGAACGCACCCCGGAACGCGTGAAAGCTTTGGAGCGGGAGTCAGAAGCCATTACCGCGCTCCGCCAGCAAGTGGACGCGCAGTACGAGCGGGTGGAACGTCTCCGTCGGCAGTTTAACGCGAGGGTAAGCCGGCTGAATCAGATGACGGAGACGTTGAACCGGCAGGTGCGTCGGTACAACGACCAGTTTGCCCGGGGCGGGGGCTACAACAAGGGCGTCTATTTGCACAAGCGCAGCAACCGCGCCGTCCGGCGGTCCATCACGGTGTATCAATTCAAGGACCGGGCCGACCTTCGGCAGGTGTTGGCTCATGAGCTGGGGCACGCGCTCGGGATCGATCACGTGTCCGATCCGGCGGCCCTCATGCACTACCAACTGAGTGAACACAATACGGGCCTGTCTCGCCTCACTGCGGCTGATCGGCAGGCGCTGCGGGCGGTGTGTGCGTGGTAGCATCGGGCTGCCGCTTTCTACCGAATCGCCCGACGTACGGCCGTGCGCCACAATCTGCCACGACATGTTGTGCCCTTATGGGTTTTGCCGTGGATTTAAGCACATCGACGCAGCAGCGCTGCGTCGCTACGTGTCTATTTCTCGTTCAACCATGGCCCCATCGGCATCTTGATCGCCCGACGGCAGGATGGGGGTTGCCAATTGCCACTACACGTCTTTCCGCTACGCGTCGTTTCTTCGTCTCATCGTTTCCTCGTCTCCAAACGGGAACCCCCACACCCCCAAACGCCCACACAAGACGCAGCACCGCTGCGTCTCTACGCAATCACAACACCGCCCGCAACCACCGCCCGGTATGGCTCTCGTCGATCGTGGCCAGGTCCTCTGGGGTGCCGGCGGCGACGACTTCGCCTCCGTTGACGCCGCCCTCGGGGCCGAGGTCGATGATCCAGTCGGCACCTTTCAGTACGTCGAGGTTGTGCTCCACGATGATGACGGAGTGCCCTTCGTCCACCAGCGCGTTAAAGGCGTCCATCAGCTTGCGGATGTCGTCGAAGTGGAGGCCGGTGGTGGGCTCGTCGAAGAGGTAGAGCGTGCGGTCGGAGGCGGAGCTGCTGCGGCCTTTGCTGAGGTGGGAGGCCAGCTTGATGCGCTGCGCCTCGCCGCCGGAGAGCGTGGTGGAGGGCTGGCCGAGCGTCAGGTAGCCGAGGCCCACGGCCTGCAGCGGCGTCAGGCGGTTAACGACGGTGGCTTCGTCGGCGAAGAACTCTGCTGCTTCGTCGACGGTCATCGACAGGATGTCGTGGACGTTCTTGCCGTTGTAGGTGATGTCGAGCACGTCCTGCTTGTAGCGCTTGCCGCCGCAGGCCTCGCACTCCAGGTAGAGGTCGGCCAGAAACTGCATCTCGACCTTCACCACGCCCTCGCCCTTGCACTGCTCGCAGCGGCCGCCCGGCACGTTGAACGAGAAGTAGCCGGGCTTGAGTCCGCGCAGGCGCGCCTGGTACGTGTCGCTCAGCAGGTCGCGGATGCCGTCGAACGCGTTTGTGTAGGTGGCGGGGTTGGAGCGCGGCGTCCGCCCGATCGGGCTCTGGTCCACCATCTCTACCTGGTCGATGTGCGCATACCCGCGCACCGCGTTGTGCGCGCCCATCTTCTCCTCGCTCTGTTGGCCCATCCGGCGCAGCAGCGCCTGGTAGAGCGTCTGATGCACAAGGGTCGACTTCCCGGTGCCCGAAACACCCGTCACGCAGCAGATCATCCCGAGGGGGAATTCCACGTCGATATTCTTCAGGTTATGCTGCCGGGCGCCCTCCACCCGAACGACACGCTCGGGGTCGAACGGTCGGCGCTCGGTCGGCACCGGTACGTTCTTGCGGCCGCTCAGGTAGGCGCCTGTGAGGCTTTCGTCATCGTCCAGGATATCTTCGTAGCTGCCCTGAAAGGTGACGGTGCCTCCGTAGCGCCCGGAGCCCGGCCCGAGGTCCACGAGCACATCGGCGCGGCGCATCAGCTCGGGCTCGTGCTCCACCACGATGACCGTGTTGCCGATGTCGCGCAGGTTCTCGAGAATGGACGTGAGCCGGTCGATGTCGCGCGGGTGCAGGCCGATGGTCGGCTCATCGAGGACGTAGAGGGAGCCGACGAGCGAGGAGCCAAGCGAGGTCGACAGGTTGATGCGCTGTGCCTCGCCGCCGGAGAGCGTCTGCGCGAGGCGGTCGAGCGTGAGGTAGTCGAGCCCCACCTCGACCAGGTACTTGAGCCGCTTGCGGATTTCCTCCAGTACGCGCCCCGCCACCTCTTCCTCGTAGGGCGTGAGACTGACGTCCTCAAAGAAGGCACGCGCCTCGGCGGTGGTCATCGCCGCTACCTCGCCGATGTGCTTGCCGCCCACCTGCACGTAGAGCGCCTCCTTGCGCAGCCGGTATCCGTCGCACGCCGGGCACGGGAAGTAGCCGCGGAAGCGCGCACGGAAGATGCGGTAGTGCATCTTGTACGCTTTCTTGGAGAGGAACTCGAAGAACGGCGTGAGCCCGATGTAGTCGCCACGGCCTTCCCACAGCATGGTACGGACGTTGTCCGGCAGGTCGCGGTAGGGCGTGTCGATGTCGATGCTCTCTTCCGCGCATACGCGGATGAGCGTGCGGAAGTGCTTGCTCCACTTATCCGTGCGGAAGGGAGCGAGGGCGCCCTGGCGAATGGAGAGGTCCTTGTTGGGCACCACGAGGTCTTCGTCGATGCCCGGGACGCTGCCGAAGCCCTCGCACTCCGGGCAGGCGCCGAGCGGACTGTTGAAGGCGAACAGCTGCGGCGTGGGCTCTTGGAACGTCATTCCGTCGCGTTCGAAGTGTTCGCTGAAGCGCTGCGGCTCTGGCGTGGGTGCATCATCGTCGCGGGGCATCACCTGCACGAGGCACCGCCCGCCGCCCTCGCGGAAGGCGTGCTCGGTGGAGTCGGCGATGCGGGTGAGCGTCTCTTCGTTGCCCTTGCGGATGGCCAAGCGGTCGGCCACCACCAGCAGGCGGTCGCTGCCGTAGTAAATGGCCTTCTCCGGGGGCGTTTCGTTGAGGTCCAGCACCTCCGGCCGCTTGCCGTCGTCGGCCTGTTTTTCGGTGGGCAGGAGCAAGAGGCGAAAGTAGCCGCGCTCCAGGAGGGCGGTGAGCTCGTCGGTGAGGGTGGTGTCCTTGTGCTCCGGCACCGGGAAGCACAGGTAGAAGCGCGTGCGGTCGTCCAGTTCATGCTGCAGCGTCTCGGCCACGCTCCGCGGACTGTCCTGGGTGACCAGCTTGCCGCTCACGGGCGAGATGGTCTTGCCCACGCGGGCGTAGAGCAGCCGCAGGTGATCGTACACCTCCGTCTGCGTGCCCACCGTGGAGCGCGGGTTCTTCGAGGGCGCCTTCTGCTCGATGGCGATCGCCGGCGCCAGTCCCGTGATGAGGTCCACGTCGGGCTTGTCCATCCGCTCCAGAAACTGCCGCGCGTACGCCGAGAGGCTTTCCACGTACCGCCGCTGGCCTTCCGCGTAGATGGTATCGAACGCCAGGCTTGACTTGCCCGAGCCCGACGGCCCCGTCACGACGATCAGCTTGCCGCGCGGGAGCGTCACGCTGATGTCTTTCAGGTTGTGCTGGCGCGCGCCACGGATGACGATGCTACGGCGGGCTTCTTCGCGTGCATCGGCGGAGGCCACCGCGGCGACGGGCGTGCCGGAGGCAGCAGCAGGACTGGCGGGCATAGCAGGACGGGATGGTCGTGAAAACAATAGCCTTCGTGCAACGCTTGCTGCTGCCGATTGATGCGGGCGGCGCGGGGTGGAAGTGTGGAGGGTGGGTTACGGTGTAGGTTCGCGTGCGCGGGTGGCTGTGTAGGGGCGGACGCGAGGAATCGACCTGTAGCGACGCAGCGGTGCTGCGTCTCTGTGTGGGGGTCTGGGGGTGTGGGAGTGTGGGGGTTCTCGGTTGGAAACGAAGAGACGATGCGTAGCGGCACGACGTGTCGTGCCGATTGGCCGCGTCGCCGTGTGAAAATTGGAGATCGTTAAGAAACGAGCCACACCTCCGTCAGCCTGAGCGCAAATCGGCGCCAGCCGATTGCAGACGAAGGCGGGTGCGAGGAAACGAAGAACCTAAGACACGAGGCAAGGACGTGTAGCGGCGCACGGCGGTGCGTCGCGGTGTGTAGGGTTCAGAGAAAGGGCAGGAAACGAAGAGACGATGAGTCCAGAAACCGATACGTAGCAGCACGGCGTGCCGTGCCGCACTGGGTGACCCGAGTTAGATATTACACACAGCGGGGCACCTGTTTAAACGAGTTATTGTTCATGCCCTCTTCATGTGAAGTTATTGCATGTGAGCGGTGGGATGGGGTAGTCTTTGGGTGCGTAAACTCAACTAATTTCCACTGAACCATGGAGGGCTAAAATGGAGAAGTACTTGCTTCTGGTGCCGATCGCTATTTTTCTACTTATTCCAAGCATAGCCATAGCTGCTGAGCAGAAATGCTGTAAAGTTTATTGCTTAATATGAGACATTTTACAACATGCTTTTTATTGTGCAGTTTGATTGCCGTAATATCGTGTTCAGATGAAAATAGACTAAAAACCGATATTTTAGA
>LFFM01000424.1_pt1 | contig 29215 bp, 30 predicted proteins | sample 643131 | NCBI WGS metagenome assembly LFFM01 (sample SAMN03777445, study PRJNA286221) | soda lake metagenome | biome: soda lake; feature: Kulunda steppe; material: water; isolation source: sample Tc-Br brine of Tanatar trona crystallizer | place: Russia: Kulunda steppe | collected 2011-07
GGGAGCCGATTCCGGGAGCACCCCGCGATCGACGAGACGTTCGCGGAGGTGCCCCCCGAGGCGAAAGCCGAGACGGTTCGCCGGCTCGCCGCCGAGGGGCACGTCGCCATGGTCGGGGACGGAAGCAACGACGCGCCGGCGCTCGCGGCCGCGGATCTCGGCGTCTCAGTCGCGAGCGGGACAGACCTCGCGGCCGACGCCGCGGACGCCGTGCTCCTCGAGGACCGGCTCGACGCGATCCCCGAGCTGTTCGCGCTCACGCGGGGGACGAACCGACGGATAAAGGCCAACCTCGGCTGGGCGTTCGTCTACAACGCGATCGCGATCCCGCTCGCGATCACGGGGCTGCTCAATCCCCTGTTCGCCGCGCTCGCGATGGCTTCCAGCAGCATCCTCGTCGTGACCAACTCCGCACGCCGGATCGGACATGAGTCGTGAACGACGCGATCGGGGAATGACGCCACGCATGAACCGACGCCACACACGCCACGCATGAACCGACGCTACACACGCCACGCATGAACCGACGAACCGCGCTCACGGCGCTTGCCGGTTCCGTGAGCGTCGCCCTCGGCGGGGGCGCGTACGTCCGTCACCGGCGCGGTGCCGGCGGCGAGGAGGTCCGCTCGCCGGTCACGATCGAAACCCTCGACGCCCCAGGCAGCGAGGCGGGTGATCGCGTGGTTCCCGTCCCGGAGACGGTGACGGTGCTCGAGTTCTTCGCCACGTGGTGTACGACCTGTGCGGGCTACATGGAGACGCTCCGCCGGGTCGACCGCGAGGTCGACGCCGCGATGATCTCCGTCACCAACGAACCGGTCGGCATCTCCGTTGACCGAGAGGAGGTGGTCGATTGGTGGCGCAAACACGACGGCGCGTGGACCGTCGGGCTCGACGACGAGATGACGCTCACCACGGAGCTTGACGCCACCTCCGTCCCGTACACCGTCGTCTTCGACCGGGAGGGACGAGTCACGTACGCAAACGCGGGGACGACGAGCGCCGAGCAGCTCGTCGGGGCCGTGAAGGCCGCCACCGATCCGTGATCCTACCGGGGTTGCCGTGGGCCTGCATTCCCGTGATCGGACGGACGTCCCGGCTCCTGCTCCGCGGATCGCCCCGCCGTTCGACACGTACACCAGATCGGTTAGTGGCATCCGGATCGTAGCACGAAGCGTGAGGGAAACGAAACACGACCGACGCCGATACGTCCTCGACCGGAGACGACGATGGTGACCTGTGAGCCGGCGGGCGGGGCGCTTCACGCGCCGGAGCCGATCGGACTCACCGTCTTCTTTCTCGTCGGACTGTTCGGCGGCGCGCACTGTCTCGGGATGTGCGGACCGCTCGTGTCGATGTATGCGGATCGCATGCGCGACGACGACGGGCCACGCCGGGACGATCTGACCGTTCGCCAGGTGCGGCAACACGCCCTGTTCAATCTCGGCCGAACGGCGAGCTACGCGACCCTCGGGGCGCTGTTCGGCTTCGCGGGGAGCCTCGTGTTCGTTACCGGCCGGACGGTGACGGCCATCGCGGGCGACGTCCACGCGTTTACCGGGCTGCTCGTCGGCGCCGTCATCATCGCCGTCGGGGTGCGATACGCGCTTACCCTCGAGTTTCGTCACGTCCCGATCCCTGGTCTCGTGGCCGCCTCCGGGTTCGTGACCGGACGGATCGTTCCTCGGGTCGACGCGTGGGTCGGCGACGGCCGGATCGTCGGGCTCGGCGCCGCGCACGGACTGCTCCCCTGTCCGTTGTTGTATCCGGCGTTCCTCTACGCGTTCGTGCAGGGGAGCGCGGCCGGCGGGGCGGTAACCCTCGGCGTCCTCGGACTCGGCACGATCCCGGCGATGTTCCTCACCGGGACCGTCCTCTCCTCGGTGAGCCGCGTGACCCGGCTTCGGCTGCACCGCGTCCTCGGCGTCGCGTTCATCGTGCTCGGCTACGTGCCGCTCCAGCACGGGCTGGCGATGCTCGGCGTTCCGCTCCCACACCCGCCGATCCCGTACTACTCCCCGTTTTGATTCCTGAACCACGTGGCTAGGGTCGTCGCCGTCGCTTGCGTCGGGTCCATCCCGACCGCCGCTCCCGCCTTGGTGTCTTTCGACGGACGTTCGCCGAACGTACCAGACGCGTTTTATTCGCCGATCGCTTCCGAACGAACATGAACCGACGGAGGCTGCTCGGCGGCGTGGGTGCGGCGACGGTCACGTGGCTCGCGGGCTGTTCGGCGATCCTCGACGACGGCCCCGAGGGGGTCGTCCTCGACCCACAGCCCGATCAGGTCGCCGACAGCGAGGATCTCGCGTACCCGGCGTACGGCCAGCCGTTTCCGTCCGTCGAGCTCCCGGACCCGCTTTCCGGGGAGCTCATCGACGTCGAGGCGCTCGATCGAACGGCGCTCGCCACCGCAATCTTCACCTTCTGCCCGGCGGAGTGCGGGGTACTGCTCAACCAGCTCGTCGGCGTCCAGGGGATGCTCGACGAGGAAGGGTTCACTGACGACGTCGCGTTCCTCCCGATCACCTTCGATCCGGAGCGTGACGACGCCGAAGCGCTTCGGGAGAACGCCGAGACGATCGGCGCGGATCTCTCGCTCGGCAACTGGCACTACCTGCGGCCCGAGACGCCGGCCGAAGCCGAGGAGATCGTCGAGGGACGACTCGGGATCGGATTCGAGCGAACCACCGAAAGCGATCGGATCGACGGGTACGACTTCAATCACGTCGTGGTGACGTTCCTCATCAACCCCGACGGCGTCGTCGAACGTGCGTATCGCGGCGAGAACCTCGATCGAACGGAGGCAGTCGACGACGTCCGTTCGGTCGTCGAGGCGTTTGCCGATCGTGAGTGACTATGCCCTCGTTCCCTCCAGGACGGCTCCGTGAACGACCGGCCCGTGAGGTCGCTTCGGCGACTCCATCCCTTTTAATCCCTCCCGCCCCAAGCACCGACGCATGACCGTCCGAGTGTCCCGGACGTTCGAGTTCGACGCCCCGCCCGAGGATGTGTGGGCGTTCATCTCGGACGCGGAGCAGCGTGCGGCGGCGATCAGCGTGGTGGAGACCTTCGAGGTCCACGGAAACGGACGCGCGACGTGGCACGTTGCGCTCCCGATCCCGATGATGCGGTCGACCATCTCCGTCGAGACAGAGGAGGTCGAACGCGACCCGCCCCGCCGCGTGAAGTTCGTCGGCAAGTCCCGCGCGTTCCGCGTCACGGGCGAGCACACGATCACGGAGACGGACGGCGGCTGTGAACTCGCCAACGAGTTCGTCGTCGACGGTCGGCTCCCCGGCGTCGAGTCCTTTTTTAAGCGCAACTTCGACGCCGAGCTCGACAACCTCGAGCGCGCGCTGCGGCGCTCGTTGCGTCCGAACGCCTGAGGAGGCGCGGCGGGGACGATCCCTCACCGGTTGCATCGATGCCCTCGAACCTCGCACATTTATAAGTCAGAAGGCCCTACCCTTCCATGCCGGAAACCGACGCTTTTCTCGTTGGGATTCGGCGAACCACCAAACGCGCCCGTCCCGCCGCCGGGCGATCGGTCCAACACGGCCAGGGGGTCCGCCGTGGACGCCGTTCGCCCGTCAACCCGCCTCCCGTTTCGTCTTTCATCGTCGCACGACCCATCGATCGGTGGCGGATCATCCACGAACCGAGCACGGACCGCCCAGTTATCACTCCGGATAGTTTGGCCGATGGCTTCTTAATTGACTTCCTCCTCGTGAGAAACGCCGCGGACGAAACCGGCCGGCTACCCCAAACCGGGCACGGCGGGCCGGGCACTCGCTTCCACCGTCCGTCGTCCGTGAGCATCCGGGTTCGGGCATCCCGCTCCCACACCGCCCCCGAACCCGATACCGAAAGCGAACGTGGGAGCAACCGACGGTCGCGTTCGGACGCGACGTCCCTTCTCGTGTGACCCGACCTCCCCGAGCGACGACGACCGTCAGTCGTCGGCCTCGACGAACTGCTTGCGGACCTTCTCGATCTTCGGATCGGCGTGGAACGTACAGTATGCGTCGCCGGGGTTCTTTGCGTAGTAGTTCTGGTGGTTCTCCTCGGCGCGGTAAAACGTCGAGAGCGGCTCGATCTCGGTGACGATCTCGTCGTCGTAGACGCCCTCGGCACCGAGTTCCGCGACGTACTCCTCGGCGATCCGCGCCTGCTCGTCGTCGTGTGTCAACACGATCGACCGGTACTGGCTCCCCACGTCGGGTCCCTGCCGGTTGAGCTGGGTTGGGTCGTGCACGGTGAAAAAGACCTTGAGCACGTCTGGATACGACAGCGCGTCGGCGTCGTATTCGACCTGGACGACCTCGGCGTGGCCGGTGTCTCCGGAACAGACCTCCCGGTACGTCGGGTCCTCGGTGCGTCCCCCGGCATAGCCGGAGGTGACGTCGATCACGCCGGGAACCTCCTCGAACGCCGCCTCGACGCACCAGAAGCAGCCGCCGCCGAGCGTCGCGATTTCGGTGTCGCTCATGCAACCGTATAGTTCGTCCGAGAGTAAAGACGCGTCGGCCGGCTTCGGTCCCGCCGGACCCACAGGAGGCCGCCAGGAGTCAACCGATCGGCGACCCGGAACGGTAGACATTTGCCGTCGCCCGCACGAGCGATCCGTATGGTTACGCTGGGACTGGTCGTCGCACGGTTCAACGATTCCGTGACGGAGCCGATGGCCGAGGCCGCCCGCGGGGCGGCCGCGGAACGTGACGCCGTCGTCGCCGACGAGATCGCGGTGCCGGGCGCATACGATACCCCGCTCGCCGCCGATCGCCTCGCCCGACGCGAGGGGCTCGACGCCGTCGCCGTCGTCGGCGCCATCGTCACGGGCGACACCGACCACGACCGCGTGATCGCCGACGCGACCGCGACCAAGCTGACCGACGTCAGCCTCGACCGGGACACCCCCGTCACCTTCGGCGTGAGCGGTCCCGGGATGTCCGGCGCCGAGGCGCGCGAACGGATCGATAAGGGCGCGGAGGCCGTCCACGCCGCCGTCGACCTCGCCGAAGCGCTCGGCCCCGAGACGTCCGACGACCCTGCGGAACCCGACCACACGGAGCACCCTGAATGACCGACGCATACGACTACTCGGACCGAATCGAACGCGTAGAGCCCAGCGCGACGCTGGCGATATCGAACCTTGCGGCCGAAAGGAAGGCCGAAGGCGCCGACGTGATCGACCTCTCGGTCGGCGAGCCCGACTTCGACACGCCCGAAAACGTCGTCGAGGCCGGCAAGGACGCCCTCGACGCCGGCCACACCGGCTACACCTCCTCGAACGGCATCCCGCCGCTCAAGGAGGCCATCGCGGAGAAGCTGCGCGGCAACGGCGTCGACGCGAGCGCCGACGAGGTGATCGTCACCCCCGGCGGCAAGCAGGCGCTGTACGAGGTCTTCGGCACGCTGATCGACGACGGCGACGAGGTCGTCCTGCTCGACCCGGCGTGGGTCTCCTACGAGGCCATGGCGAAGCTCGCCGGCGGCGAGCTCTCCCGCGTCGACCTCGCGCCCCACGGCTTCCAGCTCGAACCCGCACTCGACGAGCTCGCCGACGTCCTCTCCGACGACACCGAGCTGCTCGTCATCAACTCGCCGTCGAACCCCACGGGTGCGGTCTTCACGGAGGCCGCCCTGGAGGGCGTCCGCGACCTCGCGGTCGAACACGACCTCGCGGTCATCTCCGACGAGATCTACGAGCGGATCACCTACGGCGTCGAACAGACGTCGCTCGCGAGCCTCGACGGGATGGCCGACCGCACGATCACGATCAACGGCTTCTCGAAGGCGTTCTCGATGACCGGCTGGCGGCTCGGCTACCTCCACGCCACCGAGGAGTTCGTCGGACAGGCCGGAAAGCTCCACTCACACTCCGTCTCCTGTGCGACGAACTTCGTCCAGCACGCGGGCGTCGAGGCGCTCGCGAACACCGACGAGGCCGTCGAGGAGATGCGTGTCGCCTTCGAGCAGCGCCGTGATCTCCTCGTCGACCTGTTCGACGAACACGGCGTCGACGTCGACGTCGGCGACGGCGCCTTTTATATGATGTTGCCCGTCGACGACGACGACCAGGCGTGGTGTACGCGCGCTATCGAGGAGGCCTCCGTCGCCTGCGTGCCAGGAAGCGCGTTTAACGCGCCCGGCTACGCGCGGATCTCCTACGCCGCGAGCGAGGAGCGACTCCGCGAGGCCGTCGACCGGCTCGTCTCGAACGATCTGTTATAAACCCTCGAGTTAATCTCCTATTTCGCTTATAAATCGTCGCTCTCGCCTCCGACCTTCAGATATAACCCGTCGCTTTCGATCCGTCGTCCGAAACTCCGGTAGGGATTCGTCGGGGCACAACGGTTTTGAGCGGGCCTCCCGTTGCCCGAGATAATGACACGGCTTCGCTTCGCGCTGTTGAACGCCGCCCACGACGGGTCAAACACCCGGCGGAACTTCCGCCGGGAGCTGGACGCCGACCTCGCCGAGTTCGACGCGACCGGCGGCCACCTTCCCGAACACACCGACTTCGACGGGATCGTCGTCACGGGCTCGCGCTCCTCGGTCTACTGGGACGAGGCGTGGATCCCGCCGCTCGTCGACTACGTCGCCGACGCGGCCGACGACGACGTGCCGATCCTCGGCGTCTGTTACGGCCATCAGGTGCTCGCGGAGGCGCTCGGCGGCCGCGTCGCCGGCATGGACGGCTTCGAGATCGGCTACAACACCGTCCGCCACCGCGGCGACGAGCTCTTCGCCGACGTCGACGAGGAGTTCACCGTCTTCACCACCCACGGCGACGCGGTCGTCGACCTTCCTCCGGGCGCGACGCTGCTCGCCGAGAACGAGTACGGCGTCCACGCCTTCCGGAAGGGTCACTGCTGGGGCGTGCAGTTCCATCCGGAGTACGACATCGAGACCGCACGAACCGTGACGGAGGGCAAGCGGGATCGCCTCGGCGACGCCCGCGTCGACGACGTCCTCGCCGGAATTTCCGCCGACCGGTACGACGCGGCCTGCGAGGCGAAGTCGATCTTCGACAACTTCGTCGCCTACGCGCGGGACGTCCGCGCCGAGCCGACCGAGTCGGGCGTCGGCCCGCGCGCGGCCGGCGGCGACTGACGCGGCGTGGACGACGCGCGATCGATCCGTCGACGGCCCCGGGGTCGTGGATGAAACGCCGCTCCGCTTGGGCCCTCGCGCCGCTCGTCGCCGCGGTGCTCTGGGGCGGGCTCTACGTCGTCAGCAAGTGGACCTTCGACGCGGTCGCTCCCCTCACGCTCGCGTTCGTTCGCGTCACCGTCGGCGCCGCGACGCTGCTCGCGGTCGTCCGCCTTCGATATCCCGCCAGGTCCTTCTCCCGGCGTGACTGGTACGGCTTCGGCGTGCTCGCGGTGTGGGTCGCCGGCTCGATGGCGACGCAGTTTCTCGGGACGGATCTGACGACCGCGAGCGAGGGGTCGATCGTCACCGTGTTGACGCCGGTGTTCACCGTCGCCCTCGGCGTCGTCGTTCTTCGCGAGACCGTCACTCGCAGACGGGCCCTCGGCATGGCCGCCGCGCTCGCCGGAACCGGCGTCGTCGTCGCCGGACGACACGACCTCTCGACGCTCGGCGCGGGCGGCGGCGTCGGGATCACGATGCTCGTGCTTGCGAGCGTCACGTGGGCCGGCTACACGGTCTGGGGTGCACCGCTGATCCGTCGATACTCGGCGCTGGAGACGGCGACCTACTCCACGGTGCTCGCCGTCCCGCTGCTCGCGCTCTGTGTGCCCGTCGAGTGGTATCTCGTCGGCGACTCCCTCGGCGGCGGCGCCCTCGAATCCGTGACGCTGACCCTCCCGGTCGCTGCCGCGATCCTCTATCTCGGGATTCCCGGGACCGCGATCGCGTGGTACTGCTGGTATAAGGGCCTGGAGTATCTCGACGCCGGAACGGTCGCCGTGTTCTTCTTCGCACAGCCGGTGGTCGGCGCAGCGCTGGGGGCGACCTTTCTCGGCGAGACGCTCGGCGTCGGCTTCGTGCTCGGCGGGGCGATCATGGGTGCAGGCATCTACGTCGTGAGCACGGACCGCGCGGCTGACGCGTCGGACGCAGCGACGTGACGCCACGGAGGTGACCCGGACGTACAGGTTCGTACATCAATGTACGGATCCGTAAGGTACTAACGCGACCCACCCCGAGCGGGATGACATGACACGCGACGGGAACGGAACGCGATTCACGCGGCGCTCGCTGCTCCGCACGGGCGGGACGGCCACCCTGGGGGCGGCGGCGCTCGCCGGCTGCCTGGGTGACGACGATGGCGACGACGACGTGCTTACGATCGGCGCGCTACAGCCCCTCTCGGGCGGATTCGCCGCCTGGGGACAGGCCCACGAGGCCGGGTTGGAGTTCGCGATCGAGGAGATCAACGACGAGGGCGGCGTCCTGGGTCGCGAGTTGGCCGTCGAGACGACCGACACCGGCAGCGACGCGGGCGAGGCGGACACCGTCTTTCGTCGGTTCGTCGAACGCGACGACGCGGTCGCGATAACCGGGCCGGTCTCCAGCGACGTCGGCCTCCGGACGCGCCAGACCGCCGAGGAGTTGTCGGTGCCGCTCGTGTTGCACATGGCCGGCTCACACACGATCCTCCCGAAGGACACCCGGTACACCTTCCGGGTCGGCTCGCAGCCGGCCGTCTCCGACGTCCTGCCGCAGATCGAGCTGATCGAGGATCGCGGATACGATACCGTCGGCGCCGTCATCGGCGATTACGAGTGGGGGAACACGCTCGAAGCGAGCCTCGAGGCGCTGATCCCCGACGACGTCGAACTGGAGACGACGACCTCGCCGGTCAACGAGGACGACTTCACGCCGTTCCTGCGTGACCTTCCCGACGACCTCGACCTGTTGGTCGCGACCGGGCACCCGCCGGGCTCCATCGCCATCCACAACCAGGCGCTGGAGATCGGGCTCAACCCGGAGCTCACCACGGGTGCGGGACTGCCGCCGAACGTCCTCGCCAGCGGCCTGGGCGAGAACGCCATGGAGGGCTTTTTACACCTCCACGTGAGCGATCCGTTCGGCGAGGCGTTCGGGGCGGTCGCGGAGCGATTCGTCGACGACCGGGGCGAGCGGTTCGACACCCACGAGGCGTACGGCTACCTGACGGGGCAACTGATCGCCGCCGCGGCCGAGGAGGCGGGCGAGGCCGACCCGGTCGCCATCGCGGACGCGATCCGCGGGATCGAACTCGACACGCTGTTCGCCGAGCCGCTTCGCTACACGGAGTGGGGCGAGTTGGCAGGCTTCCGTCACATGCTCAGCGGCTTCGAGGAGGGCGCGCCCGACTACTACCCGGACGGCGACTGGCGACTGACGGAGGTCGTTCGATCCACGCCGCTTGACGGCTTCGACCCCGACGAGTACGACTTCATCGGAAACTGAGCAGGGTCCGTCCGTCCGTTTTCGGTTCCCCGCCGTCAGCCGAGATACGCGCTCCGGACGCGTTCGCTCGCGAGCAGTTCCGCTCCGGTCCCCGTCGCCGCGACCCGCCCGTTCTCGAGGACGTACCCGCGGTCGGCGAGCGTCAGCGCCTCGTCGACGTGCTGTTCGACGAGCACGACCGTCATCTCGTCGCTCAGGTCGGCGACCGCCTCGAAGGTTCGCCTGACGAGTTGGGGAGCGAGTCCGACGGAGAGTTCATCCAGCGCGAGCACGCCAGGGTCGGCCATCAGCGCGCGACCGATCGCGAGCATCTGTTGTTCGCCGCCCGAGAGCGTCCCGGCATGCTGGTCGAGTCGCTCCTCGAGAACCGGAAAGAGGTCAAACACGTCCCCCAGCGTCCCCTCGTGATCGTCGGTTCGCGTGTACGCGCCCATCCGCAGGTTCTCCGCGACCGTCATGCCGTCGAAGAGGTGTCTGGCCTCCGGCACCTGTACGAAGCCCCGTTTCACGATCCCGTCGGGGGTGAGGTTCGCCACGTCCTCCCCGAACAGCTCGATCCGGCCGTCGGCGAGGGGAACCAGCCCGCTCATCGCCTTGAGCAGCGTCGACTTGCCGGCGCCGTTCGGGCCGACGAGCGCGACGATCCCGTCCGACTCGCGCACCTCCATCGAGACGTCCCACAGAACCTGCAGGTCGCCGTATGCGACGTCGACGTTCTCGACCCGTATCACTGCGAGGTCCCCGGCTCGGTGGCGTCCCCGCCGTCGGTCGCGGCCGCAGCCGGGGCCGATTCGGCGTCTGCCGCTGGCGACGATTCGGCGTCTGCCGCTGGCGACGATTCGGCCTCGATCGGCGCGGTCGACGTTGCGTCCGCCGTCTCCGGGCCGCCGCCCAAGTAGGCCTCAGCGACGCGGTCGTCCGCCCTGACCTCGGCGGGGGACCCCTCGGCGATCAACGCACCGTCGTCGAGGACGAGCACGCGGTCGGCCCCCCGAAACAGCGCGTCGGTGACGTGTTCGATCCAGACGACGGCGACGTCGCGCTCGTCACGGATCCGGACGATCGTCTCCGTGAGCGCGTCGATCTCGACGGGGGTGAGCCCGCTGCCGATCTCATCGAGCAGCAGCACGTCCGGATCGGTCGCGAGCGCGCGGGCGAGCTCCACCCGCTTTCGCTCCGCGATCGGGAGGTCGCTGGCGTGCCGGTCGGCGTCTTCCGCGAGCCCCACCAAGTCGAGGGCTGCATCCGTCGCGCGCTCGGCCGCAGGCTCGGCGCGACCGCCGCCGAAGAGCGCGCCCGTGTGAACGTTCGCGTGGACGGTCGATTCGTCGAACGTCCGGACCGATTGGAACGTCCGTGCGACGCCGGCACGACAGGAGACGTTCGGTCGGGCGCCGACGAGCTCCTCGCCGTGGATCCGGACCGAGCCCGAATCGGGGGCCTCGACGCCCGTAATGGCGTTGAAAAGCGTCGTCTTGCCGGCGCCGTTCGGGCCGATGACGCCGACGATCTCGCCGGCCTCGACGGTGAACCCGACGTCGTCGACGGCGGTCAGGCCGCCGTAGGTTCGCGTGATACCGTCGACTTCGAGCATACCCCCTACTGGCCGCTCCGACGTCAAATTCCTTTCGTTGCTGTACGGAATCGTACAGCAACCATCAGGTGAACACATCGGTGAACGCGTATCGAAGGAGACATACCGATCCGGAGGTCACCGGCACACGAGAACGAATGGTGCTGTCGACGGGGATCGAGCTCGCGATCGACGGGGTAGCTCGGGGGCTCTCCTTTGCCCTCCTGGGTGCGGCCATCACGCTCGTCTTCGGGCTCGGAAACGTGCTCAACCTCGCGCTCGGCAGCTTCGCCGTGATCGCCGTCGTCGTCGCGGTCACGGTCGGCAGCGCCGTCGGCAGCATCGCGCTTGGCGCCGTCGCCGGGATCGCCGCCGTCGCGATCCTGGGTCTGATCGTCGACCGAACCCTGCTGTCGAGCGTCTACCGATCGGACGGTGAAGAACGGATCGTGCTCGGCATCTTCGTCACGCTCGGGCTCGCCATCACGCTCGACGGCGTCATGTTCGTCTACGTCCCACTCACCTACTCGCTCGCTCACGGCGTTCCGGGGGTGGAGCTGGCGGGGATCGGGATTCGCGGCTCGACGCTGCTGACGTTCGCCGTCGCGGTCCCCGTCCTCGCCGGCCTGTTCGGCTTCCTCGACCTGACCCGACTCGGGACGGCAACGCGGACGGTCGTCCACGACGAGACCGGCGCGCTTCTCTGTGGGGTCAACCCGCGGCGGATCCGAACGATCATCTTCGTGTTGAGCCTCGTGCTCGCCGGCATCGCGGGGCTGCTCCGGGCCGCTAGCTCGGACGTCACCGTCGCCGCCGGCTTCGAGCTCACCGTCTTCGCGATCATCGTCGCCATCGTCGGCGGCGTCCGTGACCTGCGAGGCACCGTCGCCGCCGGGCTCGGGCTCGGCGTCGTGATCACCGCCGCCAACTTCGTCGTGGGCGCCTACCTCGCGAACGTCCTGCTGTTCGGGGTCGCCGTCGCGGTGCTCATCGCGCGCCCGGAGGAGATATCGTGATCCCCCGTGGCGACGCGGTCCGGATCGGCGGGGTCGCCGCGGTGCTTGCCCCCCTCCCGTTTCTCGTGGCGGCGGGCGGGGCGACGTACCAGCTTCGGATCCTCGCCGTCTTCTTCGTCTTCGCGACGCTCACCGTGGCGCTTAACCTCGCGTTCGCACACACCGACCAGCTGTTCCTCTTTTTGGGCGCACTGGCCGGCGTGGGGACGTACACGACCGCGTTGGTCGCGGACGCGGCCGGCATCGCCGCCTGGCTGACGCTTCCCGTCGGCGCGCTGCTCGCGGGAGCGATCGGCGCCATCGTGAGCTACGTCGCCGCACGCCGCGGCATGACGGTGATCGTCCTCGCCATCCTTACGCTCGCGCTCCAGCTCGCGGCAATGGAGATCTTCGTCGGCGCGCGTGACCTCACCGGCGGCAGCACGGGATTCCCGTTCGACGGCCTCTCCGTCGCCCCGCTTGCCGACGCCGCTGGGATCGACGAGCGAGTCGCGTTCGCGTACGTCCTGCTCGGTGCGTTGCTCGCCGCGCTGATCGGATACAGCCGGCTTCGTGCCTCGCGGTGGGGGGCGGCCTTCGAGGCGGTCAGACAGGATCCGATCGCCGCGGAGGCCGCCGGCATCGACGTGGTCCGGACGAAGGTGCTCGCCGGCTTCCTCGCCGCGGCACTGGTCGGAGCCGTCGGGCCGCTCTACGCGCAGGCGGAAGGATACGTGTTGCCCTCGACGTTCGCGTTCCAGGCGGTGGACGTGCTGGTGCTCGTCATGCTGGTGCTTGGCGGCTCGCGGACGCTTCTCGGTCCGGTCGTCGGCGCCGGCGCGATCGTCCTGCTCGACGAGTTCCTCGGCGAGATCGGTCAATGGCGCACCGCGGCCCTCGGGATCCTGCTCGTCGTCCTCTTTTTATACTTCCGGCAGGGGATCGTCCCGAAGGCCCGGGAGGCGTACGACGCGTACCGATCGACCAGTGATCCGAGCGACGTTTACGCCGACGACTGAACGACGTCGGTGAACGTCCGCGGGGACGCGACGCTTCAACGTGGACGGTGCTCGTCGTCGTCGCTTCGACGTGGACGGTGCTCGTCGTCGTCGCTTCGACGTGGGCGTGATCCGCGTCCCCAGCCTCTACATGCCGAACGGTTTTTGTCGGGGGAACGCTCAGGTTCGATCATGCTCGACTACGTGGGGCTCGAAGGCGACCTCGACCAGGAGGAGCGGCTGATACGCGACACCGCCCGTCGATTCGTCGACGAGCAGGTCCGCCCCGACATCGGCGACCATTTCGAGGCCGGGACCTTCCCGACAGATCTTATTCCGGAGATGGGCGAGCTCGGCTTTTACGCACCCAACCTCGACGGCTACGGGCTTCCGGACGTCTCCGAAACCGCCTACGGGCTGCTCATGCAGGAGCTGGAGGCGTGTGACTCGGGGCTCCGCTCGATGGCGAGCGTACAGGGCGCGCTCGTCATGTATCCGATCCACGCCTTCGGCAGCGAGGAACAGAAGGAGCGCTGGCTTCCGGCCCTCGGGGCCGGCGAGAAGGTCGGCTGTTTCGGCCTGACCGAGCCCGAACACGGCTCGAACCCGTCCGCGATGGAGACGCGTGCCGAGAAGGACGGCGACGAGTACGTCCTCGACGGCTCGAAGACGTGGATCACGAACTCCCCGATCGCCGACGTCGCCGTCGTCTGGGCCCGTGAGACCTCCGCCGAGGAGAGCCCCGTCCGGGGGTTCCTCGTCGAGACCGACCGCGACGGCGTGACGACCAACGAGATCAAAGAGAAGCTCTCGCTTCGCGCCTCGATCACCGGCGAGATCAGCCTGCAGAACGTCCGGATCCCCGAGGAGAATCGACTTCCCGGCGTGAGCGGCATGAAGGGCCCGCTCTCGTGTCTCACTCAGGCGCGATACGGGATCGCATGGGGCGCCGTCGGCGCCGCGCGCGACTGCTTCGAGGAGGCCCGCGAGTATGCGCTCGATCGCGATCAGTTCGGCGGTCCAATCGCCCGATTCCAGCTCCAACAGGACAAACTCGCGGAGATGGCGACGCAGATCACGACGAGCCAGCTGCTCGCGTACCGGCTCGCCGAATTAAAGGAGCGCGGCGACCTCCGTCCACAGCACGTCTCGATGGCGAAGCGCAACAACGTCCGGATGGCCCGCGACCAGTCGCGGATCGCCCGCGAGATGCTCGGCGGCAACGGGATCACGACCGACTACTCGCCGATGCGCCACATGGCGAACCTCGAGACGGTGTACACCTACGAGGGAACCCACGACATCCACACGCTGATCCTCGGACAGGATCTGACCGGGATCGCCGCCTACGAGTGAGCTGACTCACAACCGGTGGACTCGAGAGGCTTTTAAGGGGGAAGTCGATCCGTCCGCCGTCGTATCCGCCACGCAGTCGAGCCGCCTACTCCCCGAGTAGACTCCCGACGAGCAGTCGAGCCGCCTACTCCCCGAGTAGACTCCCGACGAGCGCCTCCGGGTCGAACAGGGTCAGATCGTCGTAGCCCTGGCCGGTTCCCAAAAAGAGGATCGGTTTGCCGGTGACGTACGCGATGGAGATGGCGGCGCCGCCGGAGGAGTCAGCGTCCGCCTTCGTGAGTATCGTCCCGTCGATGGCGGCCGCGTCGTTGAACTCCTTCGCGCGGTTGACGGCGTCCTGCCCGGCGACCGCCTCGTCGACGAAGATCGTCAGGTCGGGATCGACGACGCGGGCGATCTTCTCCAGCTGGCTCATCAGGTCGTCGCTGGTGTGAAGCCGACCGGCGGTGTCGCCGAGCACGACGTCGACGTCGTTGGCCGCGGCGTACTCGACGGCGTCGTAGATGACGGCCGCCGGGTCGCCGCCCTGGTCGTGTGCGATGAGTTCGCGGTCGAGCCGCTCGGCATGCTCGCGGATCTGCTCGTTGGCGCCCGCCCGATACGTGTCGCCGTTCGCCAGCACCGACGAGTAGCCGCGGTCGGCGAGCCACTCGGAGAGCTTCGCGATCGAGGTCGTCTTCCCGACGCCGTTGACCCCGGTAAAGACCAACGTGACGGGCTTTTCGGCCTCGGCGATCCGCCGCTCGAAGTCGAACTGCCCGACGGCAATGACCTCGAGGAGCGCGTCGTAAAGCGCCTCCTCGACGAGTTCGCCAGTCGTTTCGACCTGCTTTCGGGACTCCCCGAGCATGGTGGCTTTCACCTCCTCGAGGATGCGCTCGGCGACGCTCATCTCCACGTCGCTCTCCAGAAGCGCCATCTCGAGGTCCCACAGGGGCTGTTCCAGGTCCTCCTCCTCGATGATGATCCGTCCCGTCGCGAACGCCTTCGCGCGCTGGAAGGTGCTCGGTTCGGTGCCGTCATCGCCAGCGTCGTCGTCGGTGCCGGCGCTCTCGGCGGTCGACGGATCGGACGCCGGTTCGGACGAAGCGGTGGGTTCGGACGAAGCGGTGGGTTCGGACGAAGCGGTGGCCCCGGACGCGGCTTCAGGGGTGGCGTCCGCTGGCCGGTCGGCATCGATCGCTCCCGACCCGGGTGCATCGGCCGCCTCCGGTTCGGGCGTCTCGGTCTGGTCCTCCGTCTCCTCGGGCGTCTCCACCTCGGCTTCCTCGCCGTCGGTCGACTCCTCGACGTCCTTCCGGAAGCTGCTGAGCTTGTCTTTCAGTCCGTCGAACACGTTCGATTACCTCACTCGTCGTCCGCCTGTTCCTGCAGCTGCTGCATCTGCTGTTGTTGCATCTGCTGTTGCATCTGCTGGGCCTGCTGTTCGATCTGGTCGCTTTCGGACTCCAACTCGGCGACGTCCGACTGCGTCTCCTCGATCCGATCGTCGAGCGCCTCCCGCTTCCGCCGGAGGACGTCGATGGCGTCGTCCTGCTCCTGCTCGGCGGCGTAGTTCCCGCCCAGCGAGACGATTATCTCGTCGATGTCCGCGACCTCGGCGCGGACGTACGCGCCGCCGCCGAGCGGCACCTGCACCGTCGCGCCCGACTCCAGCGTCTCGATCGCCTCGACCGCCTCGTCGATGTCCGACTGCTCCTCGCGGTAGTCCGCGATCTCCGACTCCAGCGCCTCGATCTCCTCGTCGAGCGCCTGCAGCTCCTGGGAGAGCTGCTGGAGCTGCTGTTGTCCGCCACCCATCATGCGGCGACCACCTCGTCGATCTCGATCTGGGTGCGCTTTCGGTTGTGCTGGCTGCCGATCAGCGTGTAGAGTCGCTCGCGGGCGAGATTCTCGTTTTCGGCGTCGATCTCCTTCGTGAACACCTGGTCGCCGTCGCGGCTCTGGAACCGTCCACTCACCGTGTAAGTACTCATGTCTCCGAGTGTGGGAGGGACAGGGAAGTATCTTCCTAAAAGGAAACGAACGGCGTCGGACGAAAACGACCGTCGACGCCTCGACCGTGGAGGATGAACGGAGTCAGTCGATGAACCCGAGCGTCAGTCGATGAACCCGAGCGTCAGTCGATGAACCCGAGCGTCTCCTCGATGCGCCCGAGTTCGGGACCCGTCGTGTCCTCGCCGACGACGTAGCCCGCGTCGTTGGCGACGAGCCCGGAGCCGACGAGCGGCGCGCCGTAGTTGATCGTGCCGAGATCGGCGCGGACGTCGAGCGCCTCCTCTATCGCCTGCAGCTCCGACTCGCGCGCCTTCGGGTGACAGAGGACGCCCGTGTCGTTGGCAACCGCGGCCGCGCCGACGGTGCGAACGTCAGCAAGGTCGCCGCGTTGAACCGGAACCTCCAACGTCTCACGGACGGTCACGACCGCCTCGCGTGGGAGGTCCGGATGGACGTAGGCGCCGTAGTCGTTTGCGAGGACGACGTTGCCGGCGGCGTTGATCTCGCCGGGCAGCTCGGTCACCTCACGGTCGGCGGCCTCGGCGATCCGCGTCTTCTCCCGCTCCGTCGCGCGCTCGGAGACGAGGATCCCCGCCTCGTTGCCGGTCGCGAGCGACCCGACGGTGTTCGAGCCGCCGACGGTGGTCGCGAGGACCTCGGCGTCGAGTTCGTCGCCGAGGTCGGCGGCGAGTTCGTCGTCGACGTCCGGCCGGACCAGGAGGATGTCGTCCGCGACGCGGGCGAAGACGCCCACGTACGACGAGCCGGTGAAGGTCGCCCGTAACACGTTATTCGGCGGTCTCGGCTTCGACGACTGGCTCGCCGTCCTCGACGAATCTGGCCGCGCGGACGCGAATCTTGCTCGGCGGGTTCTGGCGCCCGTTCGCCCAAACGGCCTCGTTGATCGAGCCGTCGAGGATGACGTCCTCCTCGTCGACCGAGAAGTGTTTCCCGAGGTGTGAACGAACCTCCTTCATCGCGTAGTCGGCACGCTGCTGGACCGGCTTCTCCTTGGCCTTCCGGAGCGGAACGGTGACGACGCGCTCCTCGAAATCACTCGTGCTCATCTATTCGTCCAGATCGTTCCGGCGCCAGTTGCGCCGCTTGGGGTTTCGCGTGACGTTCATGTCGGTCTTCATCATGACCCACGCCGGGACGCGGGTGTTCTGGCGCTCCGCCTTCGCCAGACGCTTCTTTTTGGCCTTCGATTTGTCTCCCATAGTGGGCCGTACTTCCCGCGGGCCGCATAAAACCCCTTCCATACCGCGTCGCGTGAGCAGACCCGACTCGCTTTCGTCCCGGTCCGCTCACCAACTCCGTTCGGCGATCCCCGCATAGATCCGATGACAGCGGTCGAGGACGTCGATCGAGACGCTTTCGGTCTTCGTGTGTGCCTCGCCGGGCTCGGAGGCGCCACAGACCAGACAGGCCGTGCCGGCCTCCGCGAGCCATCCCGCATCGGTCGCGTGGGGCTTCGTGACGTGTTCGGGCGCGTCGAGCCCGAGGGCGGCGTGGACCTCGCGAGCGGCGTCGAGCGCGGCGTCCGCGAAGGCGGCGTCCGTACACCCCATCGGCGGCAGGTCCTGGTCGACCGTCCACTCGACGCCCGGGATCGACTCCGCCCGGCCGAGGTCGGCCCGCTCACCCGGCACGGTCCGTTCGTCAATGATCACGTCACAGCGCTCCGGGATGACGTTCCACGTCTCCCCGCCGTCGATGCCGGTGACGGCGACCGAGCCGGAGACGGTCTCGCCGAACACCTCCGTCTCCGGGGCGTCGAGGTCACGAACGACGTCGACCGCGTCACAGGCCCGATAGACCGCGTTCTCCCCCGCCTCGGGTTCGGAGGCGTGGGCGGCGACGCCCTCGGCGACGAGCGTCGAGCCGCGGCGCCCCTTGTGGGCGACGACGACGTCCGTCACGCCCTCCTTCGAGTAGTTCGTCGACCCCTCCGCGATCACCGCGTGGTCGGGGACGAAACCTTGGTCGATGGCATGGCGCGCACCCGTCCCACCGATCTCCTCGCCGACGAAGGAGGCAAATACCAGCTCGCGCCCTTCCGGCGGAGTCGCGTCGCGGAAGGCGACCATCGCCGCGGCGACCGCGCCCTTCATGTCCGCGGAACCGCGTCCGTAGATCCGACCGTCGCGCCGCTCGACCACGTATTCGGCCGGTCCCTCCCCACCGTCCTCACTTTCATCGGCCGCGTCGTCACCGGCATCCGTAGCGGCGGCGTCACCGCCATCCGTATCGGCGGCGCCCACCGCCCGAACCTGTCGATCGGCGGGCGGAACGACGTCGTGATGGCCGATCAACGCGAGCGACGTCGCGTCGGGATCGTCGACGGCACCCTTATAAGCGAGTACGCTCCCCGCCTCGTCGCGCTCGACGTCGGCGTCGGTCTCCGCACGGAGCCAGCGTTCGATGGCGTCGCCGGCGGCGGTTTCGTCCTCGTGACTCGGGATCGCGACCAGCCGCTCGGTCAGATCGGCGATCTCCGCCCGCCGGCTCCCGTCGGCTCCGCCCTCGTGGTTGCTCATACGTCATGGTCGGCGGGTCGGGAATTAAAACGGTTGGAGACGTCCGCGGTCTCCGGTTTAAATGTGATTACGGACGTCGGAACGCTCACCTCCGGTAAAGCGTTCGGAAAGGGTGACCGCCGTGCCTCGCCATCGGCCGGGTTCAGCGGTCACGAGGTTCGGTGAGGCCGGCGGCCTCCATCTCCGCGACCTCCTCCTCCAGCCACTCCTTGAACCACTTCACGCGCTTGATGCGCTGGTGGGCGATGCTCTCGGCGGTGTCGGAGACGATCCGGTCAGTGTGATCGCGCCCGCGCTGGAGCACGCGGTCGACCATCTCCGCGGCGTCCATGTGCGTCCGGGACTCGTAGCCCATCCGCAACAGCATCAGCGCCGCGCCGTTCGCGCCGACCTTGTCGAGGATGTCGGCCTCGATCAGACACCGGCTCTCCAGGGGAACGTCCGCCGGATCGCCGGTGTACGAGTGGTCGATGATCGCACCACAGACCTCCTCGATGAACGACTCGGGGTAGTTCGCGCGGCTCCGCAGGTACTCCCGGGCGACGCGGGCGCCCGCCTCGGCGTGGACGTCCTGGTCGGCCTCCAGTTTGGAGACGTCGTGAAACAGCGCCGCCACCCGAACGACGTCGACGTCGGCCCCCTCCGCCTCGGCGATCCGCGTCGCGAGCGCGACGACGTTGAGAATGTGGTTGAACCGGTACTCCGCGGAGTGCCAGGGGTACCACCGCATCCGGCCGCCGTCCTCCTCGCTTTCGACGCTCGCCGCGAGGTAGTCCCGAACGAACCGCTTCATCTCCTCGAAGTCCCGATCGCTCACCTCCGTCTCCTTAATCTCGACGCCCACGTTGACCACCTCTGGACGCGCAAAACTCGTAGCTCATTACCCGAACGGACGGGCGTTTCGTTCTTAGTCGTTACGACGGGTCCGCGAGCACCCGGGTCTCCGCCCACAACCAACCGAGATCACCCTGCGAGCGACCGAACGCTCGGCAACGAACGGTTGGAAACACGGAAACACGTAAGCCGGCGCCGCCCGGCCCTCCGATCGTGACCGAACAGCTGCATCTCGCCGACGACGATCTGCTCCGATTCGAGGCGACCGTCGAGCGCGCCCTCGACGATCGCGTCGTCCTCGACCGCACCGCCTTTTATCCGACCGGCGGCGGACAGCCGCACGACACCGGGACGCTCCGCGTCACCAGTGACGGCACTGAGAACGGTTCCTGGCGCGTGGTGGACGTCGCGAAGTCGGACACGGTCTACCACACGCTCACCGGGGGAGGTTCCGTGCCGAGCGCCGGAACCCGCGTCGTCGGCGAGGTCGACGCCGAGCGCCGACGAAACCACTCGCGGTACCACACCGCCCAACACCTCCTCTCCGCGCTGCTGCTCGAGGAGTTCGACGCGCGGACGACCGGCAATCAGCTCTACGACGACCATGCCCACCTCGACGCCGCCTACGACCGGTTCGACGACGAGGACCTCGACCGGATCGAACGCCGCCTGAACGAGTTCGTCGTCGACGCCCGGCCCGTCACCAGCTACACCATGGATCGTGCGGAGGCGGAGGCGACGCTCGACGCGGACCGGACGCGGATCGACCTCCTGCCCGACTCGATCACGGAGCTCCGGATCGTCGAGATCGGCGGGGATCCAAGCCACCCGGACGAACCCTACGACCGAACCGCCTGCGCCGGAACGCACGTCGACGACACCGCCGAGATCGGCGAGATCGTCGTCACCGGCCGGGAGACGAAGGGCGCCGACGAGGAACGCGTCCGATTCGTGCTCGCGGACCACCTCGACGACACGGATGGGAACGAATGACGGAGGACGACCACGAGGTTCACCAGGTCATCCCGCGGGACGCCATCCCGAGCGTGGATGACCCGGCGTTCGTGGACGCCTACCCGGGAGACCCGGACGACGAGGTGATCGTCCTCGATCTCGGTTCCCCGGAGACCCCCTCCCCGGCTCGGGAGATCCCCTCCCCGGCTCGGGAGATCCCCTCTCCGGCCCGGGCGTATCCCGTTCGGTACCTCCGGTACCACGAGATCGTCAACGACGCCCTCGGTTGCGTGCCGATCGCGGTCACGTGGTGTCCGCTCTGTGGCGCCGCGGCCGTCTACGACCGACGAGTTGTCGCCGACGAGGACACGACACGAACGCTCACGTTTGGCGTCTCGGGAAAGCTGGCCGACGACGACCTCGTGATGTACGACCGCGAGACGGAAAGCGAGTGGAAGCAGTCGAGCGGGCGTGCCCTCGACGGCACGTTCGAGGACGCCTCCCTGCGGACGCTCCCGGCGGCGATGACGACGTGGCGGCAGTTCGCTGAGGAGCACCCCGACGGCGACGTCCTCGCCGCGCCGGGCGGAGAAAGCGAGGCCGCGGGCGCCGGCGACGCTCCCGAGCCGATCGACTACGACGAGCACCCATACCGTGCGTACCTCGAGGGCGACGGATTTGGGCTCGGCGCCCACCGCGGAACGGGTGGCCGGTCGTGGGACCGCGACGACGTCGCGCCGAAGACGCCCGTGGTGGGCGTCGAGGACGACGACGACGCGCTCGCGTTCCCGCTTTCGATCGTGCTTGGCGGAACGAGCGAGACGGAGGAAACGAGCCGCGGCGTCGTCACGGCGACCGTCGGGGTCCGCGACGTCGTCGTCTTCGCCGTCGGCGACGAGCTACACGCCTTCGACGATCCCGGCCACGAGTGGCGACCCGTTCCGGGCGGATTTCGCGCCACACGCTCCGACGGGTCCGGCGTGCTCTACGACGGCCGGACTGGCACGCCCGTCGACGCCCCCGCGGCACACACGGGAGCAGCCGGGAAGGCGGGCGGGGCGGACGCGGACCCCCTGTCTCGGGTCCCGACGAAGCGGCTCTTCGCGTTCGCGTGGCGGGACGATCACGGGGACGCGTTCTACACGGGGTAGCTCACGGGGACGCGTTCTACACGGGGGAGCCGAGACCGGCGATCACGCGGACTGACGGCCGCGCGCTCAGACGCCCTGCTCGGGCTCGATCGCCTCCGACTCCTCCTCGCCCGCGTCGAGGCGTTCGATGACGTCGTTGATCAGGACGACGTCGCCGACGGCGCGCACCCACCGATAGGGAACGATGACGCCGACGTTCCGGTCGACGCGGCCCGCAAACAGCTCCGCGTTGAGCTCCGCGAGCGCGAGCCCGGTGACGGCGCGTGCGTCGAGATCGAGGCGGACGTCCTCCACCTCTCCGACGAACACTCCGTTGTTCGAATACACCTCACGACCGACCAGCGACGTGATCTCCTCCGGCGGACCGTTCATACTCCGTAGGGTCACGAGCACGCCTATTAAGCGTTCGTTGTCGGCAGACGTGCGTCGGACGCCCTCGAGGCGCGAGCGGAGCGATCCGGCCGCCCGGCAGCACGCCGACGGACGGAACCCGCAGAAGGTTAGTTCGTCCCTGTCCTACAGGACCTCATGCGCCGTCGCCGTTTGCTGTCGATCGGTGCCGGAGCGGTCGTCGTCACCGTCGCCGGCTGTACCGACGAGGCGGAGCCGCTCATCGACGAGGACCTGATCACCGTGCGGGCGCTGCCCGAGCCGGGGGACGGCTGGTCGGCCGAGGACCCCGAACCGCTCGCGATCGACGGCTCCGATGCCGAGGAGGGGACCGGCCGGGAGTACGTCTCGCCCGACGGCGACGAGTATCGGGTCGCGATCCTGCGATGGCCGGACGCGGAAGCCGCGGAGCGAGGCGCCGCGGCGGACTACGGCGAGTGGACGCGGTCGATCGCACACGAGGACCTCTCGTTCGCCTGTAACGGCCCCGACGAGGGGGTCGCCGAGGAGCTGCTCGCCGCGTCGCCGAAGCTCGCGGACGAGGACGTGTAGGGGGATCGGGCTACTCGGGTGCCACCAGTTCGACGGGATGTCTCGCGGGGCTGCCGAGCAGGGCGTCGAGCTGTTCGCCACAGGAGGTTCCCGCGGCGACCACGGTCCGGCCCGTGTCGCCGAACTGCTCGACGAGGGGTTCGCCGACGTCCATGCTCAGCTCGTAGTAGTCGGCCTTGTAGCCGAAGGAGCCGGCCATTCCACAACACTCCGTCTCCGAGACGAGCACGTCGTAGCCGACGCGTTCGAGAACTGCGGTCGCGTGCTGGCCGACGCCGATCGTTCTCGCCTGACAGTGCGGATGGTACGCGACGCCGCGCTCGGCATCGATCCCGGCGGGTGATCGAAGGGCGTCGGGGTCGCCGCCGTTCTCCAGCAGTCCGTAGACGTACTCCATGACGTCGTAGCTCGCCTCGGCCAATCGCTCGTGGGACGCCTCGGCGAGGAACCGGTCGTACTCGCGACGGAAGAGCGCCAGGTCGCTCGGCTCGACGACGACCACGTCGCGGCCGGCGTCGATCTCCTCGGCCAGCGAGGCGTAGACGTCGTGTGCGGCCTCCTCGGCGGTCGCGATCATGCCCTGTGAGAGCGGGGCACGCCCGGCGTCCGGCAGGTCCGGCACCCGAACGTGGACGTCGAGCGCCTCCAGCGCGCGCACCGTGGCCTTCCCGCGGTCGACGCTCGCGTAGTTCGTCGCCGTGTCCGGGTAGACGACCGCCTCGCGGGCAGCACGCTCGGGCGGAACCGCGGCCCCGCCCCGTCGCTCGAACCAGTCGACGAACGACTCCCGCGCGAACGACGGCAGCTCCCGGCGACGGTCGATCCCGGCGACGCGCTCAAGCACGGCCCGGACGGGGCCGACGGTCGCCAGTCGGTTCGCGACCGGCGCCGTGCGGCTTCCCCACCTCGCGAGCGTCGCGAAGTTGCCGACGATCCGCGCGCCGAGGTCGAGCCCGGCCGGCTCCTCGTCGGGGACCAGCTCCTCGAACATCCAGTCAACCTGGCTCCGCGTCGCCTCCCCGCGGTTGATCCGGTCGCGGACGACCGTGTTGATCCACGGAATGTCGATCCCGACCGGACAGGCCGGAACGCAGCGCGAACAGCCCGTACAGAGATCGTTGAACTCGGCGGCAACGTCGAGCCCCTCGATGCCGGCCTCCCAGCCGGTCGCGATGCCGCCGGAGTAGGTCTCGCCGCCGAAGGCGTGGCCGCCAACGCTCTGGAAGTTGCCACAGACGTTCGAGCAGGCGGAACACCGGATGCAGTAGAGCGTCTCCTTCAGCTCGGCGTCCTCGCGCATCGACATTCTGCCGTTGTCGATCAGGACGAGGTGGAACTCGCGGTCGGCGGCTGCGGAGCCCGCGGCCGACGCGGTGCCCCCCTCGTCATCCGCAAGCGGCGTGTCGTCCGCGTCGAAGTTCGGAACGGGCGAGTCGACCGGCGGCGTCAGCATCGAGAGGTAGGAGGTGACGTCCTGTCCGGTTCCGGATCGACCGATCAGCTCCGCGAAGGGGGCGAACGCCTCGACCGAGGGGACGAGCTTCTCGACGCCCGCGACCGCGACGTGGGTGTCCGTCGCGGTCACGGTCTTTCGGGCGTTGCCCTCGCTGGTGACGAGCATGAGCGTCCCGGAGTCGGCGGCGACGAAGTTCGCGCCGGTCATGCCGAGGTCGGCATCCTCGATCAGCTCGCCGAGTCGCTCTCGGGCGAATACCGTCAGCTCCTCGGCGGTCTCCAGGGGCTCCTCCGGCTCGAACCGCTCGTTGAACAGCTCCGCGATCCCCGCACGCGACTTGTGGATCGCGGGCGCGACGATGTGTGAGGGCGCCTCGTCGGCCACCTGCAACACCCACTCGCCCAGATCGGTCTCGACGACGTCGATCCCGTCCGCCTCGAGCGCTCCGTTGACCTCGATCTCCTCGGAGGTCATCGACTTCGATTTCACCACGCGGTCGGCGTCGCGCTCGGCGGCGACCTCCCGGACGTAGCGGTTCGCGTCCGCGGCGTCGTCGGCGACGTAGACGGTCCCGCCGTTCGCCTCGACGCTCGCTTTTACCTCCTCGATCAGCTCCGGCAACCGGGCGATCGCGTCCTCCTTTATTTCCCGCGCCTCCGCTTTCAGCTCCTCGTAGTCGTCGAGGCGCGCGGTCGACTCGTATCGCCCGGCGTTGAAGCCGCGGGTGTTCTCCGCGACGGCGTCGCCCTCCGTCTCCATCAGCTCGTGGATGCGGGCCGCCTTGGTCTCTCGATCGGCGACGCGTCCGCCGCCGCGTTCGGCGGCTCCGTCCGCGTCGCCCGCGTCGCTACTCATTCGATCCCTCCGCGTCGCCCTCGGCGGTTCCGGCCGCGTCGCCCTCGGACGTCCCCTCTCCGCCCTCGTCCTCGGTCAGCAGCACCACGTGTACCTCCTTGGGTCCGTGAGCGCCCTTCACGAGCCCGCCCATGTCGGCGGTCGCGCTCGGGCCGGTCGCGAACACGACGTCGACGTCCGCATCCCGGGTTCGGGGGCCGAGCCACCCGAACGCGTCGGCCATGTCGGGAACGACGTCCGCCTCGCGCAGGACGACGACGTGGCGGTCGACGAAGAGGCTGATCGGCTCCGTCCCGGCCCGGTCCGACTCGATCGCGACGCTCCCGTACTCGGCGATTCCGATCGAGGCCGCGGTGATCCCGGTGTGTGCCGCCCGCAGCTTCGCGGTCGTCGGGTCGGTTTCGACCCGATCCGGCAGCGTCGCTTCCGGGACGTCCAACGGAACGCCGACCGCCGGTGACCCCGCAGCCGCATCGACGAGCGTCGCACACTCGGCCGGCGCTCCCTCGCTGACTGCGACGTCGAGGGCGTCGAGCCGCTCGACGAACGTGGACGTACTGGCTTTCGACATGGATCGACCTTCGACGGTCGTCACATTACTCTTGTGGCGACCGCCGGTCGGCGGGTCCTTCGGATCCGGTCGGTCGCCGCCGAGCGAGCGAACCCTCCCGGCAGATTCAGGACGGTCCGTCAGTTTTTGGTCGTGCGGTCGAGAGGCGTATACATGGCAAGCCAGACGCCCGACTCCGATCCGCGGACGGGGGGCGATTTCGACTACGCCGGCGGCTCGACCGAGAAACCCGAACTGGTCGCGGCGCTCGACCGCCGGATAGACGGCGACGTACGCTTCGACGACTACTCCCGACGGCTCTACGCGACGGACGCGTCGGCCTACGAGGTCACGCCCATCGGCGTCGTCTTCCCGAAATCCACGGCGGACGTCGCGGCCGTCCAGGCGTACTGCTTCGAGGAGGGGATCCCCGTCCTTCCGCGCGGGGGCGGCACGTCGCTGGCGGGGCAGACGGTGAACGAGGCGGTCGTGCTCGATCTCACGCGCTACATGGACGCGGTCGTCTCGACCGATGCCGACGGGCGAACCGCCCGCGTGCAGGCCGGCGCGTACGTCGGCGACCTCAACGCGGCCGTCGAGCCCGACGGGCTGAAGTTCGCGCCGGACCCGGCCTGGCGCGACAAGTCGGCCGTCGGCGGCGCCATCGGCAACAACTCGACCGGCTCGCACTCGCTCAAGTACGGCAAGACCGACCATTACATCGAGCAACTCGAGGTCGTCCTCGCGGACGGCACCGCCGCCACGTTCGGGGAGATCTCGGTCGAGGAGCTTCGCAAGTCCGCCGATCCCGAGGCCGACGACCTTCTCCCGCGGATCCACGCCGAGATCGTTCGGATCCTCGACGAGGAGGCGGACGCGATCGACGAGCGGTTCCCGGAGATGAAACGGAACGTCTCCGGCTACAACCTCGACCGGCTGCTCGCGGAGGCCCGCGGCGAGTACGGCGAGGCGGGCGTCGTCAATCTCGGCCGGCTCATGGCCGGCAGCGAGGGGACGCTCGCGACGGTGACGGAGGCGACCGTCTCGCTCGTGGAGATCCCGGAGACGAAGGCGGTGACGCTGTTGGCCTACGAGGACCTCCTGGACGCGATGGAGGACGTCGCGCCGATCCTCGAACACGACCCGGCCGCCGTCGAGGTGATGGACGACGTCCTTCTCGGGCTCGCGGCCGACACGGCCGAGTTCGGCGAGCTGGTCGGTACCTTGCCGGAGGGGACCGACTCCGTCCTGTTGGTCGAGTTCTACGCCGAGAGCGACGCGGACGGCGAGCGGAAGGTCGCCGACCTGATCGCGGACCGCGTCGGCGAGACGCTCGCGGACGGCTCGTCGCCCGTGGCGGAGCCGAGCGAGGGGGCCGCGGAGACGACCGCCCAGCCGCGCCGGGCGTTCGCGGCGATGGAGGCACACGACCCCGCGGAGCGCGACCGGTTCTGGAAGATGCGCAAGTCCGGGCTCCCGATCCTGCTCTCGCGCACCTCCGATTCGAAACACATCTCGTTCATCGAGGACTGTGCGATCCCGCCCGAGCACCTCCCCGAGTACACCCGCGCGTTTCAGGAGATCCTCGAGGACAACGACACCTTCGCGACCTTCTACGCGCACGCCGGCCCGGGCGTGCTCCACATCCGCCCCCTGATAAACACGAAGGACGTCGACGACGTCGACGCGATGGTCGACATCGCCGATCGGGTCACCGACGAGGTGGTCCGGCTCGGCGGCTCCGTCTCCGGCGAACACGGCGACGGCCGCGCCCGCACCCAGTGGAATCGGAAGCTCTACGGCGAGGACCTCTGGGCGGCGTTTCGCGACCTCAAGACCGCGTTCGACCCCGACTGGCTGCTCAATCCCGGCAACGTCTGTGGAGACTTCGACATGCGCGAGCACCTCCGGTTCGACCCCGACTACGCGTTCGACGCCGGCTTCGACCCCGCGTTGGAGTGGGCCAACGAGAACGGGATGCAGGGGATGGTCGAGCTCTGTCACGGCTGCGGGGGATGCCGCGGGCCACAGGAGACGACGGGCGGCGTGATGTGTCCGACCTTCCGGGCGGCCGACGAGGAGATACAGGCCACGAGGGGGCGCGCGAACCTGCTTCGCGGCGCGATGTCGGGCGAGCTGCCGGCCGATCCCACCGACGACGAGTTCGTCACCGAGGTGATGGACCTCTGTATCGGCTGTAAGGGCTGTGCGAAGGACTGTCCGAGCGAGGTCGACATGGCGAAGCTGAAAGCCGAGGTCGAACACGCGCACCACGAGGAACACGGCGTCGACCTCCGCACGAGGCTGCTCGGAAGCTTCGAGTCGCTGGCGCCGCTCGGTTCGCGGTTCGCCCCGCTCTCGAACGTCGCGCCGAAGGTGCCCGGCGCGCGGTTCGTCATGGAGAAGACGCTCGGGATCGCGAGCGAACGGAAGCTCCCGCAGTTCCGCTCGGAGAGCCTGGAGGACTGGTTCGAGGCGCGGGGCGGTCCGGCGATCCCCCGCACGGAGGCCGACCGCGACGTCATGCTCTTTCCGGACGTATACACGAACTACACGAACCCCGGCGCCGGGAAGGCCGCCGTCCGCGTGCTGGAGGCGGCGAACTGTCACGTCCGTCTGGCCGACGTGCGGGGCAGCGGCCGGCCCCCGCACTCGAAGGGACTGTTGGAGAAGTCGCGGGCGACCGCCCGCGACACGGTCGAGCGGCTCACGCCCGACGTCGAGACCGGCTGGGACGTCGTCGTCGTCGAGCCCTCCGACGCCGTCATGCTCCAGTCGGACTACCTCGATCTCCTCGGCGGCGACGCGAGCGACGTGCCGGACGCGGACGTCGAGGCGGTCGCCGCGAACACCTACGGCGTGATGGAGTACGTCGACGCCTTCCGACTGGACGAGTCGCTCTCGCTCGACGCGCCCGGCGAGCGGCTCACCTACCACGGCCACTGTCACCAGAAGGCCACGAAGAAGGACCACCACGCGGTCGGCGTCCTACGTCGGGCCGGCTACGGGGTCGACCCGCTCGATTCGACCTGCTGTGGCATGGCCGGCTCGTTCGGCTACGAGGCGGAGCACTACTCGATGAGCAAGGCGATCGGCCGGATCCTCTACGACCAGGTCGACGAAAGCGACGGCGACGTCGTCGTCGCCCCCGGGGCCTCCTGTCGAAGCCAGCTGGAGGATCGCCACGGCGCCGACGTCGAGCCGCCCCACCCGGTGGAGAAGCTCGCGGCGGCGCTCGCGTAAAGCGAGGCGGATCGCTTTGAGGATCCATTATAGGTAGCCGGCGACCGCTCCGCGTGGAATATCCGGCCGTGTCATCGAAGGTGGGGTGTGAAGAGTAGTGTCGGATTCATCGCCGTGCTAAAGCGCGAGGCTTTCTCCTCGATTCTCCGTAATACCGTCTGGCCTTGCGGCGGTGGGCGAATCACATATTTATAACGCTCTTCTGTAGGAGATCGTTGATACTGCTGAGCTGCTGCTGTCGAGTCGAAGAGGACAAGGACACCGCGTCAGCGGTGTCCGACACGGATGATTCCGCTAGATGCGTTTGGGTCGGAATCGGTCGCAGCGGACCTGCTCCAACA
>LFFM01000425.1_pt1 | contig 29163 bp, 34 predicted proteins | sample 643131 | NCBI WGS metagenome assembly LFFM01 (sample SAMN03777445, study PRJNA286221) | soda lake metagenome | biome: soda lake; feature: Kulunda steppe; material: water; isolation source: sample Tc-Br brine of Tanatar trona crystallizer | place: Russia: Kulunda steppe | collected 2011-07
AGGGTTCAGAGATTCGGTGCGGTACGCTGCCTTGGAAGCGTCCGCGTCCTTCCCGTGGCTCCGCCGAGCCTCGGACCTGGGACATGCGGAGATCGTGGGTTCGGAGCCCACCCCGGCCATACTTCAAATTATTGACATGGCCTGTTATAAACAGCCCTAGAGAGGCTTCTGGCCAGTCCCGCCGTACTCCTGCATCTGTCGAGGAAACAGAACTTACACCACATCCCGCGATAGCGACGGCCTCAGGCGGCCAAACGGGGGTGACCGCGTAGATGGCGGTCTCCAGTGGACCGTTCTGCACGGCACTCGGCTGCCACGAAGACGCCGAGGTCATCACTCGCCTCGAGGACGGTCGCGAACGGCCGACGTGTGAGTTCCACGCCGATGACGGCGAGGTGATCGCCGATGTCTGAGGACGACGTCTCCGCTCGTGACGCACTCGCGATCGCGCAGCGAGCGCTCGCGAAGGCCAGCGAGATCGAGGACGAACTCCGAAGCGATCTTGACGAGGCGACAGCAGAGATCGATCGCCTTCGCGATGACGTCACCGCGCTTGAGCTGCGCCTCTCCGAGCACGACAACGATCGCGACTACGCTCAGCTCTCCCGTGACGAAAAGGTCGGAATGGTACGAGAGCATGCGTTCGAGAAAGCGACTCGTGGATCCGGCGTGGCCGCCCTCGACTACGACGACATTATGTGGGAGGTATTCGACGGTGAACCCTCTGCAGACCACTGCTACACGCTGATGAAACTCGCTGCGGACGTCCGTGGCTTCGAGGAGAAGACACCTCCGAGCGGAAACCGCAGTCTCACCGTCGACGCTCGCGAGGCGAAGCGTGGCGCCGTGTTTTCGTCCGCGAATAAAACCACCTCAGAGGAGGTGCGCTGAAGATGACGGTCTTTGCTCGAGGGATCCCGCCCCCACTTCCATAAGCAGTAGATCCACGCAAGCGCAGTTGTGTAAGCAAATGTCCGTTAGCTGCATGGCCGTCGTTCTGGCCGACGTCTGGCCGACGTCGTCCGGCGGTCCGAGTGGTTGAACGGACTTTATTCGCGGACGAAAACCCACGATGTCCACCACCCAACCCGACCCGAACGGAAACGAGTCACTGACCGACCGGCTGATCCGGTTTCTCGACGAGCGGTACCACGACGCGATCGGCGTCCTCGCCCAGCACTACCCGCAAGAGCAGCGGTCACTCGTCATCGACTACGACGAGCTGTACGCGTTCGACCACGACTTGGCCGAGGACGCGCTCACGAAACCGGAGGAACTCCGCGAGTACTGTGAGGAAGCACTTCGGCTGTATGATCTCCCGGCGGATATCGACCTCGCGAACGCACACGTGCGGATCGAGAACCTCCCCGAGACGGAGACCTACTACCCGGGTGAGTTCTCTCCGACCGAGGAGTCGGGCCGGTACCGTGCGATCCGCGGCGAGATCTCCCAGGCGAGCGACGTCTACTCGAACATGACGGAGGCGGCGTTCGCGTGCCGTCGCTGCGGAACCATGAGCTACATCCCGCAGAGTGATCGCTTCCAGGAGCCACACGAGTGCCAAGGTTGTGAGCGTCAGGGTCCGTTCGACGTCAATCTCGACCAGTCTGAGTTCGTCGACGCCCAGCAACTCCGGATCACGACGCCACCCGAGATCGCGAGCGGTGCCGGCACGGACATCGACGTCTTCGTCGAGGACGACCTCGCGGACGTCGCGACCGTCGGCGACCGCGTGACGATCAACGGCGTGATCCACCTCGAACAGCAGACGAACGGCCGCGAAAAGACGGGCAAGTTCGATCCCTACGTCGAGGGCGTCTCGATCGAGGTGGACGAGACGGACCACACCGATATCGACTGCTCGCCCGAGGAGCGAGAACGCATCCACGACGTCGCTGACGGCGTCGAGGGCGATCCCTACGACGTGGCGGCAGCGACGCTCGCGCCGAAGATCTACGGCTACGACGACATCAAGCAGATGCTGATCCTCGCGATGGTCAGCGGCTCGAAGACGGTGTACGGGCCGGATGACCACGACCGCGGGGAGTTCCACGTCCTGCTGCTGGGTGACCCTGGAACGGCGAAGTCGAAACTGATCGAGCGCGTCGAGCAGCTGGGCTGGCGGACGGTCGGCGTCTCGGGGAAGGGTGCGACCGTCGCCGGCGTCACGGCGAGCGCGGTCCAGGACGACTTCGGCGACGGCGAGGCGTCGCTCAAGGCGGGCGCGTTCGTCAAGGCGCACAAGGGCGCAGTCTGTATCGACGAGCTCGACGACATGCCGGCCGAGGTCCGGGCGGCGATGCTGGGTCCGATGAGCCGGCAGCGCATCCACGTCTCGAAGTGGGGGATCAACGCGACGCTCCGGACGGAGACGGCGGTCGTCGCCGCGGGCAACCCGAAGTATGGCCGGTTCGATCCCTACGAGCCCGTCCAGGAGCAGTTCGACCTCGAGAGCAACCTCTTGAGTCGGTTCGACCTCGTGTTCACGCTGACGGACCGGCCTGATCCGGACGAGGACGCGACGATCGCCGGGCACGTGCTCGATGCACACGACGCGGCGAAACGTGAGATGCGCGGCCTCGAGGCGGGCGCCGGCGGCGTGATCGAGACGCCGATCGAGCGTGATCTCCTCCGGAAGTGGATCGCACTCGCGAAACAGCAACCCGAGCCCGTGTTTGCGAGCGAAGAGGTGAAACAGGAGCTGAAGGACGGCTTCGTTGACCTCCGCGGGATCAACGGCTACGACGAGACCGACGCCGTCCCAGTCACCTTCCGGAAGCTCGAGGGCATCCTCCGGATCGCCGAGGCGGCAGCGAAGTTCGAGTTCTCGGAGACGATCGAGATGCGCCACGTCCGCCTCGCGAAGGAGGCAGTCGGCCGGTCGATGCAGGACTTCGGCACAGACGAGGATGGCCAGTTCGACGCCGACGTCCAAGAGACGGGCACGTCGAAGAGCCAGAAGCAGAAGCTGAAGCTGCTCTCGACGGTCGTCCAGGAACGTCGCGACGAGGGTGAAGACGGCGCCCCGATCGATGTCGTGGTCGAGGCACTCGAAGAGGAAGGCGTCGACACGGGCTACGGCCTGATCGACCTCGCGAAAGAGAAAGGCGTCGCCTACGAGCCGCACCAAGGCGAGCTGCGATGGGTCGGTGGTGCGTGATGCCCAGCGAGAACCAACACAACGAGCAGGCGGCCGAGATCCCGAACCCGATGCCGGAGTCCACCGACAAGCACGGCGAGAATCCGGCGCGCTACCTCGTCGAGCGCATTGAACCGGACAACGGCGACGGTACGGAAGGCGACCTCCTATTCGCACGGATCCGCGGGCTTGAGACGATCGCGAAGTGTCGCTTCTGGCTCGGAGTCGAGCGCTGGCTCGCCAGCCAAGAAGATCGCGACCCTCGCGACGCCGTCGTCGACGCGCTCGAAGAGCGAGAGGCTCATCTCGAAGAGCATGGCGAAGGCCTTGCGAGTGCGGGCATCCACAGGGACGAACGGAATCGGCGCGACGCCGACGCTGACACCTCATCGGCCGCAATCCTGGTCGACGAAGATGGTGAGGAAGTGCCCTGGAGCCGCCAGAATGGAGCCACAGTGAGGGCGAGTCAATGACTGAGGAGTGCCCTAACTGCGAGACGGACGTCCTCGTCGGGCGCGCCCGAGGGCCGTTCTACCGGTGGGAGTGTCACGGCTGCGGCAATCAGTGGGGTGACATCGACGCCGAGCCGATCGCTTACGACGCCGTCGAAGTCTGGTTCGAGTCACGGTCGCCGGACGGAACACGACTCCACGCGCGACGAGACTGCCCGTCGACTGACGCCTTGATGGCGCACACCTCGGACGAGGCTCGCAACCATCGCCATGACCGCTGTCGCGTCTGTGCCCACGAGGTGATGGACCCGTGACCGATACGGTCGACGTCGCGGACCTCCCGCGCTCGACCCGTGACCGTCTCGGCGATCTCCCACCGACGGCTACGCTTGTGTACCTCCATCTCCGGAACGAGAACGGCCCGCGGACACTCCGACAGATCGCCTACGAGACGGGGCGTCCGCAGCGGTCGATCCGGCGTGCGCTGCGGCAGCTCCACGACGAGAACATGGTTTCGTGCACCCCTCGACACACGGATCCACCTTCATCCGAATGGGAGGTTCACGGGTGACCGACAAAATGGCGACCAGTCGATCACTTAAGCCTGTGGGCAAGGAAGGATCGGGTGACGACAGCCCGGCGACGGGCGACCTGCTGTCACGAAGACACGGGTCGAGATGACAGGGCCGGAAAGACGGCACCGTGGGGAGTCTATGTCTATGACTGAGTGTCCAGCATACTTTGAGCACGTGCTCCAGGCAGCCGATGTGTGTATCAACTGCCACAGAGTAATCCGCCTCGAGCGACAGGCCCCGGTGCGTTCTGGACTGTCTCGCGAGTTCGAGAGTCACTACGAGCGCAACCAGCGAACGACCGAGATCGGCTACGGACCAGCCCGATCGGTGAGCGAGCACAAGGGTGTCTTCTGTGACCACTGCGGCACCGAAGGACCTGATGATCGGTATTGGGACGACACGCCCGATGACCGTCTCACCGACGCACGCGTTCGCGAGCTCATCCAGGAGACGATCCGGACGCTTGAGCACAAGGGCGTCAGCATCGACCGACAGACGCTCGCCGCCCGGGCGCTACAGGCGCGTCGCGATGACGAGCACGTTGACGACTGTCTTGGTGAGGCCGTCGAGGCCGCGATCCACCGAGCACTCACGCGACAGGAAGACACCCGCAAAGAGGCCCCAGTATGAGTCTCTCACAGTACGACCGCGTGCAGTTCGCGTTCGGCGATCGTCATCTCGTCGGTGACGTGGTCGACTTTCTCCCGGCGGGTGACGTCAACGGGCCGGATGGCTTCCTCGTCGTGGACGTCGACGGTCTCGAGTACCGCGTCGCCGAATCGGATGCGGAGCGGCTGGATCGATAGCTCAGTTGGTAGAGCACTCGGTTGTTACCCGGGTGGTCCCAGGTTCGATCCCTGGTCGATCCATCTCCCGAGGGCGTGGTTGTCACGGCTTTTCTCCGTGAGGCCAGGTCAGCGCCCGAGGGAGCGTTGAGACACACGAGCGGACGGCAGGCACCGTGACATGCTTCGTCCGGACCCTGAGGCGATTCGCGTCGTTCCAATCAAACCTCCAAGTCCGTCCGCCTTGCTGCGCCCGTGGTCGGGTAACGAGAGCGCCTATTGGGAGTGGCGAGACCCAAGCCCTCTACGGCGCCACCTCGTTCCAGGTTCAATCCCTGGCGCAGCCCTTCGAGACGCACTGACAACCCCTCCGTTTCCACTCTAGATGGACGATACACCTGAGTTTACTGAGCGCCAACGCGATCTCCTCGCGATGCTCCCGGCGACGACGTCGGAGATCGCGGAGGAGTTCGACGTTGCACCGACGACCGTCGAGTCGCATCGCAACGCGCTGAAAGAGAAGGGCGTGCCGCTGGAGTACGACCGCGACTCCAACGAGTGGTTCGTCAATGGGTCACCTGAGTGGTCCATCGCAACCGACCAGGACGACGACCAGGAGAACACCGCGTTTCCGGACCTCGCCGACATCGAGCCTGACCCGGATGCTGACCCAACACCCGAGGACCTGACGCCTCGCGAGGAGTTCATCGCCCGGGAACTGCAAACCGGCGCGACCGTTGACGAGCTGGCTGATGAACTCGACGAGCGCGAGTCGATCGTCACCGAGCACCTCAAGGACCTCCGCCGGTCGGGCTGGCACGTTTACATCGACGAGTCGGCCGAGCACGTCGCCATTGAGGGAGACCACACACTCCGGTCGAGCGAGCACAAGGGAACCCGGACCCGCAAGGCAAACCGCTGGTGGGAGCGCTCGCATAACGCACTCATCCGCCAGTTCCGCGGGCTCGAGACGCCACACGCGGATCTATTCGCGACGTCGGGCTCGGAGGACTGGGTCACACACGTCACGGACCTCCACGCCGGCGACTGCGTCCGCGATGACGCCGGCGACGTGATCTACTCCACCGAGGAGATCCCCGATATCGTCGACTACATCACGCGGCAGTCACTGTCGCTCGCCGAGAAGCACGCCTCGACGTACGACGCGGCACACCTGCTGTGGGGTGGCGACTTCGTCACCAACGAGGGCATCTACGAGGGACAGTTCGAGGACCTCGACGCCTGGCTCGACGAGCAGCACGAGTCACTGATCGACCCGCTCATCCGTCAGATCAAGGCGTTCAGCGAGCGCTTCCCTGCGGTGCAGGTCGTGTGCCAGGTCGGCAACCACGGCCAGAACCGAGCGAGCGGGACGAGCCGGCAGGCCAACGCCGACCTCATCCTCTACAAGACGATCCGGAACACAGTCGCCCAGCTCCGCGAGCACGGCGACGTCCTCGAGAACGTCTCGTTCCATATCGGCGAGGCGAGACCCTACAAAAACTTCGCCATGCGCGGTGGGAAACTCAGAGGGCACCTTCGGCACGGCCAGCACCGACGCCCACAGGCAGAGACGAGCGCTCGGGACAAGGAGTGGACGAAGACGCTGCTCGACCACGATTTCGACGTGGGTTATCTCGGACATTGGCACGTCAGCGGGCGCATCCCGTGGGACGGCCCGCCGATCATCGCGTCGCCATCGCCGAAGCCAGCAGGCGAGTTCGTCGAGAGCATCGGCGGCCGCGTGCCGAGTGATCACCAGGGCGTCGCGACCTGCCACGGCGTGAGCGACGACGGCGTCACCGGCGTCTTTCCGATCGACACGCGGCGCTACGACCCATGATGCACCAAGACCCCACTGCGAGCCACCAGTTCGACACGGATACCGTCTCCGTCGTCACGACTGAGGGCGAGGCGAGCCCGCTCGCGTTCTACGATCCGTCGAGTACGCAAGCGTGGCTGTCGGTGGACGAGCCGCTCGACCTTCGCGACTACCGCTAGGTGAGACGTATGAGTGACACCCCGCCCATGCCGTTGAGATACCGACCGAACCGCTGCCCGGAGTGTGGCTGCCGGCTGGACTCCGCGGTCCCGTGCGACTGCCAGCCCTTGATGGATGTCTCATGAGCGCACAAGCATCTGCCCGCCCGTGGTACTGCCGCGACGACGTCGTCGACGAGTACAAACAGACGATTCGCGATGACCAGGAGACACTCCCGATGATCAAGCTCGCGAAGGTACTCAAGGCGACGATCGTCAACCTCGCCGTGGCCGGGCTCGCTTTCTACGCCATCTCCCGTGGCGGTGATCCGACGATCCTCGGCATACTCGGGCTCGTGACGCTCGCTGCGTACAACGGCGTTGAACTCGGCGAATACCTCGCGCTGATCCAGGCCGCTCGCGAGATTCAGGCCGAGAACTCAGATAGCGACGAGTAACGTGTCTGGCGAGTGCGACCGCTGCGATGGTCCAGTCGAGAACAAGGACAACCGCGGCTGGTTCCGCGACCACTGCTGGGACTGCATCGAGGCGATCGCCGATGAGGAGACGAGCCACCGCGAGAGGTGTGACGACCCAGACTTTGTGATTTGTTCGACACCATGACTATCGCCCTAGTACGCGGGCCGCGTCGTGCTAGGGAGCATCGAACCTCAACATCCGAACCTCAACCGATGCCATACAGAACCACAGTCACGATCGAACCGAACGACAAGTACCGAGAAGTCATCCTTGGCGAGCTGCCGGACGACGAGCCGCTCCCAGAGACTGAAGCGGAGTACCGAGAGCGCGAGCACGCCGACGCCGCCGACGCCTACCAGGAACTCATCGCCGAGGCTCCCACGCCCGACGAGATCGACATGAACCGCGATGAGATGAAGACACTCTCGTGGGAGATGATCTCGCCGGCGAGCGACCCAGACCTCGCAGCCAAGATCGCGACCTACTTCGACGGTGTCGACGCGGACGAACCAACCGACCTTATCCGGGCGAAGCTTCGGCTGGTCGATGTCGACATCTACGTCGACGCACAGATCGCCGCTCGCGAAGAGCTGCGGTAACAGTACATGACCGAGGACCTCACCGAGATCGACGGCGTCGGCGATGCGATAGCGGAGCAGCTACGCGAGGCTGGCTTCGAGACCGTCGCCGACGTCCAGGACGCGAGCGTCGACGAGCTCGCCGACGTCCACCTGCTGGGTGAGGCTTCTGCCCGCGCGATCCTCGACGAGGAAGGCGGTTCCTCGAAAGGGCGTGACTTCGCGATCGGCGAGAGTGACCACGAGGACATCCTTGCGGCTGCCCGGCAGGGGAAGTCGGAGCGTGGCTGTGCACGCGCCGCCGGCGTCTCCTCGTGGGCACAACTCAACCGCTACCTCGAGGCACACCCGGATTTCCGGAGCAGCTTCGAGCGCGCTCGCGCACGAGGCGAGTCCGAGCTAATCGAGGGTGGTCTCCGTGACGACGATGTCGATTCGTCGATGGCGAAGTTCCTCCTCGCGAGCTCGTACGATTACAAGAAGACGGAGAAGCGCGAGGTCGAGACAGAGGTCGACCAGACCACAGAACACACCGTCGACGACGAGACCAAGCATCTGCTCCGCAAAACGCTCCAGCAAAAGTACGAGGATCGCGATGAGTAGTGCCGTCGACGAGTTGAAGCCGGAGCAGGAAGCCGAGCAGATCTGGGAAGAGTTCGCAGATCCGGTCGTGCAGCGGGACGTCCTCAACCCGTTCGATGGCTGCCCGTGGGACGTCTACTTCAACCGTCTCACCGAGGGCTACATGGCGGGCGAGCGTGACCCGCACGTCCCGATCGGCGATGTCCACGTTCACTGGGCGGAGCAGTTCCAGTCAGACCAGAACATCGGGATGCTCGCCCACCGGGACTCGCTGAAGACCACGTTCACACTCGGCTACCTCATCGCCTGCCTCGAGTACATCGAGGGCTTCCGCGCTCACTGGATCACCAACACGCAGGGGCAGGCGCACAAGAAGGCGGACACGGAGTTCTGGAAGATGGTGGACCGGAACCCGTGGCTCACCACGCTCAACGCCGAGGCCGTCCGCGATACCAAGGAGGCGAAGGAGTTCCAGAACGGCTCGATGCTGTACGCCGGCTGGCTCTTCGGCGGGATCGAGGGCGACCGCTCGCACCTCCTGATCCTCGACGACGTCATCAAGGAGCGCGGCGACGGCTCGACGTCGGAGATCCTCACGTGGATCGAGGGCGTCACCGTGCCGATGGTGAAGGACTCGGGAAAGACCGCGATCATCGGGACGCGAAAGAAACCCGACGACATCTACCGCCACATCGCCAGTCGCGAGGCGTACGACTTCACCGAGTACCCGGCCATCCTCGAGGTGTGGGATCAGGAGTTCGGCAGTGACGGCGACTGGGAGATACGCCGGCCGCCGGAGGAGCTCTACACCGAGGTCGAGAACCCGCTTTCCGAGGGTGGCGACACCGTCCACGTGCTCTGGCCCGAGGCCCGCGGCCCGCAGTACCTCCGCGACAAGTACGAGCAGATGAGCCCGCATCTGTTCTGGCGGGAGTTCTGCATGGTCATCCGCGGCGCGTCGGGCAACCTCATTCAGTCCGGTGACGTCGACCTCGACGTCGACGACGGCGGCTGTTCGATCCGCGGTCGGTCGCCTCCGCGGAAGTACCGCGCCGGCGCCGGCGAGGCGATCGTCGTCGGGCACGACCCGGCCCAGAGCCCGACTGGCGACGACGCTGCATTCGTGGTCCAGCTGCTCCGGCGGTCGGGCGAGCGCGTCCTCCTGGACGCCCGCTCCGAGCAGGGCATGTCGCCGTCGACGATCAAGGCCCAGCTCCAGGAGTACGACCGGCGGTACGACCCGGCACTGATCGTCATCGAGGACAACGGGATGCAGCAGTACGTCGTCAACGACGCGATCGAGTTCTCACCCGAGCTCCGCGCGAAAGTGACTGGGATCTCGACGACGGGCAAGAAGCACTCGTGGGAGAACGGCATCCCGCGGCTGCGAACGCTCGTCGAGAACGGCGGCATCCAGTTCTACCGCGGTCATGACGCGACGGAAGACTGGATCCAGGCGGCGCTCTCACTCGAGCTCGATGACGGGACGCTGCAGGGGCACACGCCCGACCTGATCGCGGCGTGGTACATGGCCGAGCAGGGCTTGCGTCGGTTCGAGTACGGACAGGATGGCGACGCCACAGAGGCTGACGGCGAGACGGGTGGGAGCAACCTCATCACATAATCATGTCACGAGACAAGCACGCGGTCGAGGGCGGCACGGCGTTCGTCGAGGACGTCCGCGCCACCGTCGACGACGATGACGACGAGGAGGAGAGCGACGATGAGTAACGCGACCGTCTCCGACACGGTCGGGTCGACGCTGGTCAAGATGCAGAAGGCCGCCGACTCCGCTGGCGACACCGACCAACTCGACCACCGAACGGTGGGGATCACGGTCGGAAACGGCATCCAACCGCCGTACGATCCGTCGATCCTCGCTGGCTTCCAGGAGCTCAACGGCACGCACGCCATCGCCATCGAGAAGAAGGCGCAGCGCGAGGTCGGCTTTGGCTTCGAGATCGTCCCGCATCCACAGGCCGAAAACCCGAGCGAGGCGGAGCGTGACGTCGTCGAGGGGTTCTGGCACGGCCGGACGACCAAGTGGAAGACCGGGCCGAAAGGGACGCCGGCGGCAACGCCGACAGAGGTCTTCGAGAAGGGCCGGAAGGACTTCCACGGCATCGGCTGGAAAGCACTCGAGATCATGTACGCCGGCTACGATGACGAGCCGGCGGGCATGGCGTACCTCCCGGCGAAGACCGTCCGCGTGAAGCGCTCGAAGGACGCCGACACAAACGAGCGCGTCGCGGGACACGGCTACGTCCAGAAGCGCAACGGCGAGACGGTCTACTTCGCAGAGGCGGGCGACCGGCAAGGGGAGGACCTCAACGGCACCCCTGACCCGACGTACGTGGACAAGGAGACGGGCGACGTCTACGACTCTCGCGAGGCGCTGGAGAACGCCGGTGGCACGCCCGCGAACGAGTTGCTGTTCGTCCCGAACCTGCACGCCCAGACGCTGTACTACGGGCTCCCGGCGTGGATCGCAGAGATCCAGACGATGATCGCCGACCAGGAGGCACGGCGGTTCAACCGCAAGCGGGTCGAGAACGACCTGATGCTCGATTACGTCGTCATCGTCGAGGGTGGCGAGCTGACCGAGCAGGCGCGTGGTGACGTTCGCGAGCACATCGCAGGCCTTCGCAAGGGCGACGAACCGGGGGCGTGGATCCTCGACGCCGAGGAGCTCACCGACTCGCCGAACGAGATGCTGAGCGAGGGCACCGCGTCGAACGTGACGATCCGCGTCGAGCCGATGGCGCAGTTCGGCGAGGAAGACATGTCCTTCGAGCGCTTCCGCGAGATGAACGAGAAGGACATCGCGAAGGTGCACGAGGTGCCGCTCCAAGTACTCGGCCAGCACGACGCCACGAACTCGAACAGCGAGGAGGCGATCCGAGAGTTCACGCAGGAGGTCATCAAGCCCGCACAGGAGCGGTTCGCCGAGCGACTCTATCGCGTCATCCACCAGCAGATCCTCGGCGTCCAGGATTGGACGATCGAGTTTGTCACCAAGGGCGGGACGGACGAGAAGCGACAGACCGAGATCGCAGCCCAGACCGTCAACGCGGTCGGCCCGGCCATGACGGTCAACCAAGCGCTCGGCCTGTTCGGGATGGAACCTCGTGACGACACTATCGGCGAGCTGCTCCTCTCCGAGGTCGGCGGCCGCGGCGGGATGGGCGACGTCATCAGCCAGGAGATCGACGATCGCGTCGACGACCGCGTGTCCGACGCGGTCGCCGATGTCGAGGCCGCAGCTCGGATTCAGCGTGGCGCGACTGCCGACGACTAACTCACATGTGTTCGGTGTGCTCCCCCGCGGATGTCCGCCAGACGCGGAAGCGACGCCTGCTGTGTAAACAGGAGTTCGGCCCGGAGGAAGAGCGCGCGTTTCAGTGGTTTCTCGACGAGTATCGCGACGCGCTCGGCCCGCTCGAGGCTGACATCGAGGCGTGGGTCGACGGGGCGACCGACGACGACCTCGCCTCGCTGGAGACGATCCGGTCGGAACTCACCTCACGAGTCGGCAACTACACGAACGACTTCGAGGCGGTGTTCCGCGAGGGCGGCGAGCGCGGTGCCGCGGCGGGCCGGGCGATCGCCGGGCGACGCTTCGAGCTGGACGTCGCGTTCGACGTCGTTCCGGATCGAACACTCGATATCATCGACGACTGGGTCGAAACGGCAGCCGACTCGACACTCGACACGATCACAGAGGACTCAGCCCGCTGGCTCCGGGGGGCCCATGAGGACGGACTCAGTATCGACGACATCGCCGAGCAGCTCAACGACGAGCTGTTCGAGGGTCGGCTTGAGGATCACGTCGCGACGAGGGCCGCTCGGACAGGCACGATTTCGACGTCGAACGCGGGTAGTCACTCGGCGTTCGAGGATGCCGACTCGGTCGTCGGCGAGGAGTGGCTCACGGAGATTGACGGCCGGCAGCGCGAGAGTCACGAGGTGACGGACGGCCAGATCGTGCCCGTCGACACGACGTTCGATGTCGACGGCGTCTACATGAACCACCCGGGCGACCCGACGGCGCCGATTGGGGAGATTGTCTCGTGCCGCTGTACGATAGTCCCAGTGTTCGCGGACGAACTCACCGACGACGAGCTTGACGCACTGCAGGCTGGCGAGCGACTGAACACGTAGCGCAGTCACCGATGACCTCACGCCCCGCCGGGGCCGCTGAGCGAGGCACCTTCCCGGCACTCAACACATGACAGGACACGACGAGCCGCGCCGCTTCTCAAAGACGGTCGCGATCAAGGCGACCGATAATGACGAGATGACGGCGACCGGCGTCGTCCTCACGCCCTACGAACTCGACCGCCAGCTCGACTGGCTCGATCCGGACGGCGTCGAGGCGATGTACAACCCGGCCACCGCGGACGGGGTGATGCACGCTGCGTTCCCCGACGGCCACACCGAGCTCGAGCGGAGCGAGGTGCTCGACGAGCCGGAGACGATCGCCGGCGTCGAGTTCGACGCCGGCGAGTGGGTCATCCGCCGTCGGTACCTCGATGATCAGCGGTGGGAGCTCGTCAAGCGTGGCGTGCTTAGTGCGTTCTCGATCGGCGGGGACGTGACCGCTGCCGAGGAGTTCGACTCGATCGACGACATCCCGGACGAGGTCGACACCTCGAACGTCGATCCTGACACGGTGCCAGACGACTACTGGCCGCCGACGAAGATCGTGAACGGCGCGGTCGACGAGATCTCCGACGTGGACATCGGCGCCGTTCCGAGCGCGGACATGGCGGTCGTGAAGTCGGTCGGGGCGGCGACGGCGAAGAGCATTCTCGATGAGACGAGCAGTCGCGAGGAGTTCGTCTCGGTCATCCAGCAGCGTGGTGCCGACGAGGACGGTGCCGAACAACTCTACGACTACCTGACGAGCGAGACTGACAAGATGAGTACCAACAGCGCGCCGAGTGATGACGACACCGACCTCGGCGCAGACGACATCACAGGCGTCGACGACGCGACGCTGGGGAAGCGCGTGAGGCGCTTCTTCTTCGGCAAGAGCGTCGGCACGGAGCCCGATGACGGGACAGACGAGACACACGTCCCAGAGGTCCCCGCCGGTGCGGCGAAGGCGCTCTCGACGGTCGTGGCGAAGGAGGGGCGAACTCTCAACGCCGCGAACCGCGAGGCGCTGATGGCCGGCCACGACGCGATCGAGGCCGCGCTCGCGACCGACGTCGACTTCGAGACGAATCGCTTCACAGACAACGACGCCATCGAGTTCGACATCGCGCAGTACGGCGACAAGCCCGACAAAGACTACGACGACGAGAAGGCTGCCCCGGACGAGGTAACCAAGCTGACCGACGAGCAGGGTGACCTTGTCGTGACCGCGATACAGCGGTTCGTCGACGAGCAGGGCGAGGCGCCGCTCGCGGAGTTCCGCGACTGGCTGTGGGCGACCGACGCCCTCGACGAGGACACCATGTTCGCGGCCGACGAGGCCTACTGGCAGTATACGGAGGCGCGACGCGAACAGATGGAGCAGACGCCCGTTACCGAGGGGCTCGCAGAGTGGGTCACCTCGGAGACTGACAGCGACACCGAGATCACCATGAGTGACGACACGAGCCCGGACGATCCGGACACCGACAAGACCGACGACCCGTTCGCTGACGCCCCGCGGTGGGCGAAGGCGCTGAACGAACAGACGCAGAAGAACGCGGAGCGACTTGACGAGCTCGACACCGACGACGACGGGTCGACCGGCAAGGCCGCTGATGGCGGCGACGATGATCCGTTCGCCGACGCGCCCGAGTGGGCGAAGGCGCTCCGCGAGGAGACTGAGAAGAACGCCGACCGGATCGACGCGGTCGCATCGGAGACGGCCGAGACGCAGCAGGTCGGCGGCGAGAGCGAAAAGAGCGATGACGAGCTCTCCGAGGCGGAGCGCTTCAAGGCTGGCCTCGGGGGAGGGATCTGAACATGTCTGCACGAACTCAGAACCGGCGCGCGATGAAGCGGACGACGAAGAACACGACTGACAACCTGAGCGGCGGCGTCATGCCGCGGGAACTCTTCGAGGAGTTCTACCAGCAGCTGCAGGAGGAGGCGATGCTCCTGCAGATGATCCGGACGGTCGAACTCGCCCGAGAGCAGTCGGCCATCCCGAAGATCGGCGTCGGCGAGCGGCTCATGCGCGAGCAGCCGGAGGGCGAGTCGTCCGGCGACGCAAACGAGGCCAACACCGGCGCGGTCGAACTCGAGCCGGTGAAGACCACGCTGCCCTGGGAGCTGACCAGCGAGTCCGTCGAGGACACCGTCGACAACGTTGCGGAGATCCTCCTCGGGAAGTACCAGACGCAGTTCGCAGTCGACGCCGAGGACCTCGCGTGGAACGGTGACGAAGCCGTCGACGAAACCGAGCCCGATTCGGAGTTCATCGGCATCAACAACGGCTTCTTCGAGATCGCCCGCGGCAACCACGACGACGACCGTCTCGGTGCGACCGAGATGCCGAGTTACGACCACGAAGGTGGTGGCGTCGAGACCAACCTCTTCAACGAGTCGTCGCTGACGATCGAGCAGAAGTACCTCCGGACGAACCCCGTGTTCTTCACGAGCCGGCGCAACGTCCAGCGGTACTACAACAACCTCGTCGACCGCGAGGACGGCCTCGGTGTTGCGGTCCTCCGTGGTGACGAGGACGTGACGCCGTTCGGCTACGACATCGTCGGGCTGACCACGATGCCGGACGACACGGCGCTGTTCACCAACCCGCAGAACCTCATCTGGGGGCTCCGCCGCGACGTCGAGATCGACGTCCTCGAGGAGTCCGACGACATTCAGGACCGCGACCTGTACGCGAAGTACATGCTTCGCGCTCGCCACGACTACCAGATCGAAGACCTCCAGGCCGGCGTCATCATCGAGAACGTCCTCTGATCATGCCGGACTACCGCATGACTGACGCCGGGCCGAGCCGGTTCGCCTCGCGAACGATCGACGGCGTTCTCACGCCCGGCGACACCGTCAGTGTCGACGCAGCGGCGGCAGCGACACTCGAGGAGCGAGACTACTTCGAGCGCGTCTCGGACGACCCGCCCACCGACGATAGCGACGACGCAGACGCTGCCCCCGAAGCCGACGCGGAGTCTGCTGCTGACGATGAAGCGTTCGACGTCCAGGCGTTCGTCGACCGGACCCCGGTCGCGGAGGTCGCCGAGGACATCCGCGCGGGCGAGGCGGACGGTCACCTCGACGAGGTCGCTGAGGCGGACGACCGAACCACGACGCAGGACGCCATCGGCGAGCGTCGCGCAGAACTCGAGGCGTAACCCGCGATGCTCACACCCAGCGACGTCCGTGACGAGCTCGCGTTCGGTCCCGAAGCCCTCGGCCTCGACGAGACGGCGTTCGACTCGCTGCTCGAACGGCTGATCGAGCGGGAGACCGAGCGCGTCACCGACGATATCGACGTCGTGCTGGGTGAGAAGACGACGACAGAGACACTCGCCCGGCCGAGTCACGTCGACCAGTTCGACTTGCCACTCCCCGAGCGGCCGATCCGGTCGGTCGAATCGGTCGAGATCGACACGGAGCGCGTCAGCGGTGGCGGAGTGACGCTCGACACGGACGTCATCGTCCACGAGACACACCTCGAACTCGATCCGAGCGCAGACCGGCGGCGCTGGCCGACCGATCGGCGGTCGATCACCGTCGAGTGGACACACGGCTACGCCGAGGGCGACATCCCGAAACCGATCCGCGGGGCGATCGTCGGCCTCGTCCGGCACGCGCTCCAGGAGATCGAGTCGGACGGCGTCGAGAGCGAGTCGGTCGGCGATAACTCCGTCACGTACGAACTCGGTGAGGACGTCGTCAACCGCCATCTCTGGAGAGCCAACCAATTCGATGCGCCGAGCTATTACAGCGGCGCGATGGTGATCTAGATGCGTCAGCGCCTCGAAGCGAACCGGACACACGACATCGTGGTCCGCCGGCGCGTCGAAGTCGACGGCGGCAACCCCGACGATCCGTTCGACGATGGCGACACGACCGAGGAGTACCGCTACCTCGCGCTCGTCGATGGCGTCGTCGAGCCCGTTACCGACGAGGCGGACGCGACGCCGATCCCAGTCGTCCTGAAGACGGGCGGCTCGTCGTACGTCCGCGGCGACACGGGCGAGCGCGTCGAGCAGACGGACAGCGTCCGGTGGCCGACCGGCTACCTGCCGCCCGAGGAGAACGACCGACTCGTCTTCGAGACGGGCGAGCGCGTCGTAGAGGGTATCGCACCGAAGCACGGCCGCCACGGGATCGCGCACTACGAGGTGGAGCTCGGTGGCACATGACTCGCTGGGAGTGGAAGCACAACCGCGACATGCGGGACGCCGCCGATCGCCTCCGCGAGCTGCAGGAGCAGGCCGGAGAAAACCTCGAGGCCGCAGCCGAGGAGATCTCGCTGCGGATCATGGCCGACGCGCGCCGAAACGTCAACGTCGATACGGGTCGTCTCCGCGCCAGCATCGACCAAGAGGTCGAGCGCATCACCGAGCACACTGTGCGGGCGATCGTCGGCTCGAACGTGGAGTACGCACCCTTCCAGGAGGTGCTCCATCCGTACCTGCGGCCGGCGATCCAGGACAACGCCGACTGGATCCGTCAGCGGATCGAGCAGGCGCTCGACGCGGCGGCCGACGAGGTGAGCTGACGTGAGTGCACACGACATCCCAGCGGACGCCCGCCGGTTCGGCCTCCTCCTCGCGATCTACGAGCGGCTCAAGGAGACGGACGTCGTCACCCACCTGCCGAACGGTGCCGACGACATCGCACCTGGACAGACACCGGATGCGGCGTGGGACGAGGGCGATGAGGTTGTTCTCGTGTTCCGCGCGATCGCCGGCGACACCGACCAGCAGATCGGCGGGACGAAACCCGAGACGCAGATCCAGGTCATCCTCGAGTGGTCGACGGAGTACCACGACGAGGCGGTGACGTTCTGGCACGAGCAGGTGTTCGACGCCGTCGACGACGCGCTCGAGGAGTTCGCACCCGGCCAGTACGTCGCGCTCGGCGGCGAGGGCGGTGCAGAGGTGCAGCCCGACGACGACCGGAATCGCTACCTCGCGGATCGGACGTATCGCTATCGAACCACACTCACGAGCGAGCAGCAGACTGACACATGAAACTCAAAGGCAAGCACACCGAGGTCGCCGTGGTCACGGACTACGGAGAGACCGAGGAAGAGGTGGAGCTCTTCGCGTTGATGAGCGACACCGTCGACATCGACACGGACGAACAGGTGAACGAGGAAGACTACTTCGGCGAGGAACTGACACAGACGGTCGTCTACGGCGGCAACCCGACGATCTCGATGACTGCCGACGCGGACACGGAGTTCTCCAACGTCGAGAACGCGAACATCATCGACGACACTGGAGAGTACTCCTTCTCCGACCGGTCGCTCGAGGCGATCCGCGTGCTCAACTACCCGGACGACGATGCTGACGAGCCTGTCGGCGCGGTGGATGCGGTCGAGGTCGAGGCAGAGTTCGACGGCCTCGCGTTCGAAGAGGACGGCAACGTCACCGGCGAGTTCGTCTTCCACGTCAACGGCAAGGTGGTTCTCAACCCCGAGGACGTCGTCGGAGGTGAGTGATGTCGGCGACCGGCAGCGGGCCGGCCGCTGGCCCGGACAAGTACGACAACGCCGAAGCCGCCCGCGAGGCGTTCGAGGCGCGCGAAGCCTCACGCAGCGAGCGCGAGCAGGAGTGGCGCGAGGCGACGTCGAAACAGCGGTCGATCGAGCAGTCGCTCCGCGTCGACACGGTCGAGCTCCCCATCGGCGGCGAGCCGATCGAGTTCGCAGCGTTCCGCTCGCGTACATCCTCGCAGTGGGCGGCGACCGTCCGCGAGGAGCTCCGCGGGATGGATCGCGACGAACTCTACAGCGAGTTCCCCGCAGAGGTCGACCGCATCTACCACGAGCTCGGCGAGCGCGCCGGGCCCGAGTGGATGGACCAGGCGTGGTTCGAGGACCACGTGTCGATCAAGATGGCGCTCGACTACATCGAGCTCATCAACATGGACACCGACCTCTCGGTGGAGGAGTTCCGCGCCTTTCGCAACAACTGACCGAGGCCAACACCTCGAGACGCTGCTCGTGATGCACGGCTGGTCACTCGACGAGTGGGTCGCCTTGAGCCCGGAGGCACGCGCCTTCCACGAGGCAGCCTACTTCGAGCGCCTCTCAAACGGCGTGTAGCAGACAGAGAGCCCGCGCTCACAACCCGGACTAAAAGTTTATACGCGACACTCACCGTAATGTAGGTATGAGCACAGGTGTCGAACCGACGATCACGCTCACCAAAGATGGTGAGTGGTGGATCGCAACGGACACCGAGACGGGTGTCACCACGCAGGGAAAAACCCGTCATGAAGCACTCGACAACCTTGATGAGGCGGTTGCCGGCTTCCACGGCGCCGGTGATGAGCCGACTGACGCGGAGTTACGTGATTCCGGGATCGACCCTGGGAAGAACGTCTCTGCATCTCCTGACGACGTCGACGACGTCTTCGAGTTCTAAGTGGATGTCTCGCCAGACATACTCTGGTGAGGATGTTCGAAAGGTTCTGATCAACAACGGACCGTTTCGACTTGATCGCATCAATGGCGATCACTACATTCTCAAATGGGATCCGCCACCGGACCACGACTCGGAGCTACGAACTGTCGTTGTCCCTGATCACGATGAGATCCGCACAGGAACGCTCAAAAGTATCGGCACCCAGGCCGGAATGAAGGACTTCAACGAGTTTCTTGACTGGCTCAGTCGGAATGTGTGACGCCTAATCTGTCTTTGAGGCATCTTCGTCGCCGTTGTCCGAAGGATCAAACCCTCGGAGCGTCGATTGGCTCTTGGACATCGGGTACTCCGAGAAGTCCACCGCCTCGGTGTTCTACATCCAACCGTTCAGGACGTTCGATTGTCGAGAGGATGCACACGAGCTTGGCAATCTCGTAATACTCTGCCCCAAGTGCCACAAAAATGGGAGCGGATGGCACCACTTCGACCTGACGTACAGGCATAGCAGCCTGTCGGCGGCGCCTTTTCTTTGGTATATCTGCTCTTAGCGGCCAGCACAGTTCCGAAAACAACCACTGGAAACCAACACACAACAAATGTTCGATTTTCTTACCGCAGGCGTGGAGCTAGATTCAGAAGGTTATCAGCAGGGCGCAGAAGACGCTGCAGACGCTGCTCTCGACCTTGGTGATGCGAGTGATGAAGTGGCGTCTGGAGGGCTCCTATCCATCAACAAAGCCGGACTCGCCGCAGGAGGTGCAGTTGCCGGGCTCGGGGCGACCATGCAGTCTGTCCTCGACGACACGCAAAACCTCCGAGAGTCACTCGGCCGAACGTCGGCGTCGACGGAACTCACGAGCGACGAGATGAACGGGCTCGCCCGGAGTCTATCAGACGCGAGCTTCCCGATCGAAGATTCGGTAGCTACACTCGACGCGCTCGCACAGCAGGGTATCGAGAGCGAAGCCGAGCTCGAACGGCTCGCCAACGCGAGCGACAACCTCGCGGATGCAGTAGGATCCTCGGCCGAGTCTATCGCATCTGATCTCGGCCCAGCCGTGAGGGGTCTCGACGGCGATCTCGACGCGCTCGAAGAGAACGCCGACACGTTCACGACCGCTATCCGCGGGACGACGCTCGAAGCCGACGACCTCGGCCGCACGCTTGAGCGCTCGAGCGAGGAACTCGACGAGATGGGCGTCGCCTCCGACGAGGCTGCCCAGCTAGTCGGTGCCTACGCAGAGGAGACGGGCAAGAGCGGGCGACAGGCACAGCGCGACTTCGCCTCGGCTGTCCGCGACGCTGACGGCGACATCGAGGAGCTCAAAGACGAGCTCGGGCTGACCGAAGAGCAGGTCGATGCGTTCTCGGGCGAACTTGAGGAGAACCAGGGTGCGACCGAGGAGCACGCACGCGCGGCGAACGACTCGCTCACGGCGATGGACTCACTCCGCGCAGGCTTTGACAGGGCGCGATTGGCGGTCGGCGACTACCTCGGTCCAGTGAGCGCGGCCGCACCGGCACTCCAGGGACTCGGTGTCGCCGCGATCGCCATGTCGACCATCAACTTCGGAGCGCTCGCACCGTCGTTCGCAGCCGTCTCGGCGGCGAGCCTCCCCGTTACCGGCCCGCTGCTCGCGATCGGCGCTGGGCTTGGCGTGATCGGCGGCGCAGTCGCGGCGATCGCATGGGAAAAGGATTGGATAGATCCGATGGAGACGGCCGGCTGGGCAGCCGAGCGCGCTGGCGACGGGATCGACTGGCTCCGGGAGCGGCTCCTCGATGGTGCTGACGCTGTGCGGCGCTTCTATCCACCGATCCGGATCGCCCGCGAAGTGTACGAGCGCAACCTCTTCGGGATTGCCGACATCGTCGATCGCGTGTTCGGGTTTATTGGCGACTCGATTGACTGGTTGATCGAGAAGATCGATACGATCCCTGGCATCAGCATCGGCGAGGACGACGTCGATGTCGACGAGGATGCGATCGAAGAGGGCGGAGAAACCGGCGGCGACGCCGCTGTTCGAGGGCTTGAGAGCCCGGACTACGGCGGCGTTGGCGAGCAGGCAGGCACCTCGTTCGGCGACGGTGTTGAAGCCGGGATCGCGGAAAGCTTCACGCTGCGGGACGCCGAGGACCTCGTCGAGGAGCGCCTCCCTGAACTCCAGGCGAAGATGGAAGAGGAAGGCGAGCTGTGGGGCGAGGAGGCAGCAGAGTTCGCTGCGCTCCAGGACGCAGAGGACGCGATCGAGGACGACGGCGACATCACCGACCTCGATGCCGACATCGTTGCCGACCTCGTCGAGATGCAGGCAGAGAACGAGCGCGCTGAAGAGGAATTCCGCGACGACGTCCTCGCGCACCTCGCACCCGACACGGACGCTGCCGACACCGCGCCCGTTCCACAAGCGGGTGAGACGGCCTTCCAGGCAGGCGGCCACGAGTTGCCCGACGAACCAGCGCCGGCGTCAGGGAGCGACCCGGCGACGACCGGCGGATCGACGGGAGCATCGAGGACTGAGGAACTCGACCTCTCGCGAGAGACGATCCGCGACCTCTCCGAGGCACTCGCTGAGCGCGTCGACGGTGCGCTCCTCGAAGTGCTGCTCGAGGTGGACGACCGGGAACTTGACCGCATCATCGACGACCGCGTCGACGCGGCGATCACGAGTTGACCATGGAGATCTACACACTCACGATCGACGAGTACAGCCCCGGCCGGCTCGGTGTCGGCCTGAACACCTCCGAGACGGAGCCGCTCGGTGGGCGGGCGACCACCACCGGGCTCTCCAGTGAGGTGCCGCAGTGGAGCATCGACGCTGGGTTCGATTCGCCACGGGCGTCACAGCAGGCGCGTGAGCTCCTCGAGCTGGTTGGCAGCCTCGAGCAGCAGCCACTCCCGATCAGCGACGTGCCGTCGGGTGCGGCCGGCTACTGGATCGCGACCAGCGCCACACGCGAACCCCGACGTGACGCCACACCGCGCCAGAACGCGAGCGAGCGCGTCTCGTTCGACCTCAGTCTCGTCGGCACGCGACAGACGCATCTCCGAGCCGTGGAAACCGCACCCTCGCAGCCGGATCCCGGACACGAGTTCGGCACCGAGACTGACGCGCTCGTCGGCCTCCCCGCAGCTGCACGCCAGGTCGAAGCGGTCGACGCGACGACGGCGCCGGAGCAACGAGCACAGCCCGATCCGGTCGAGACCCGGTCGGCCGAGCACGGCGACGTCGACTGCTACGACCTCGACGCGATCGACATCGACGCGCCGGTGTTGCTGTACGACCTGGCGTACGAGCGCCAGGGTGACGTCGACGTCGGCGTGTGGGATGACGACGACAGCTCGGAGGCGCAGCTGCGGGTGTACGACACCGCCCACGAGTTCAGCGGAAGCGCGGTGTTCGAGAACGGCCTGCTTCGGGTGCGGTTCGAGGCGGACGATGGTGATGTCGCCGCCCTCGAGGCCGAGGAGTACGAGGCCGCCGCCGAGGCGTGGGTCGATATGTCGCTCCCGGAGACGGACTGGGAGCCGCTCGACGTCGACCTGACGCGGATCGGGCGGGCACGCGTCGCCGGGCGGGTGACGTTCGAGGCGGTCGCGGGCGACGAGGAGGGCGACGTCGCGACGGTCGGGCTGCATCTCGATCGCGGTGCCGAGCGGGTGTGGGTCCGCGAGGTCGCGGGCTCGATCCCGGCCGGTGTGGAGACGTTACTCGAGCCGATCGCGGCGGAGACCGTGGTCGATACGGACGTGAGTCAGACGATCGTGAGCCGAAGAGAGGTGAGCCAATGACACAACGAGATACGTTTACAGGAGATGGGACATGGACAGTACCTGACGGCGTCGAGGAAATAGTACTCGAACTGAGGGGTGAAAACGGGGATGAAAACGATGGATTTTTCGAAGCGCGTGGTGGATACGTTGAGGGTGAGTTAGACGTCTCCCCGTCACAAACATTTCACATAATCAATGCACCCGGAGGTGGCGACGAAGGCGGTGACGGTGCGGCGGTCGCTCTCGGGAGTGACGACTTCGACGACATAGTCGCAGCAGTCGGTGGAGGCGGTGAAAAGGGAAGTCGCGGCGGCGATGGTGGCGCAGGGGGCGGTCTGGAAGGCGAAGACGGCGAAGACGGCGATGATCGCTCCGGCGGTGAAGGGGGGACTCAAACGGAAGGCGGATCCAGTGGCGATGCCGATTCTGAAGACGGGGATCAACTCACCGGCGGCGCTGGAAATTTAGAAGGCGGTGACGGCGGTGGAGGGTACTACGGCGGCGGTGGTGGTGGTGGCCCTCCTTCCTTCGGGAGTGGCGGAGGCGGCGGTGGCGGTTCGAGTTATATCGATGGCCTCGACACAGTAGAAGCGAACGAGCAGGGGTCTTCTGAATCTCGGAGCCACGGCAGCGGGTCCGAAGTAGCGATCGTTTACGAAGTCCGCCCCGAATCCCCGCAGAACCTCTCCACGACTGACATCGAAGACGGAATTGAGGTTACGTGGGACGGAGACCCGAGAGACGGCGAATACCGGCTTTTTCGCGATACCGACGCGAGCGTCGACGAAGACTCTACGTTGGTAGAAACAATTTCCAGTGGAACCTCTCACACGGTTACGGACTCGCCGGCACCCGGGGATACCTACTACTACGCAGTCGCATCTTACACGCAATCCGAGGGGTATGTCGAGCTAACAGGGCCGACAGACGGCATTAACGTCCCGGTCCAACCGCCGACTGATGTGGAGTTCGCGGTCTTGGGAACCAGAGAGGTCGATATCTCGTGGACGTTGCAGAGTGAACCCGAGGGTGGCGTACGAGTATACCTCAACGGCGTCGCCGACGACCTCAAGAGAGAGGTATTCGACCTGCCACCCGGCACCGAATCGATAACAGACACATCGGACTCTGTGCCTGATGGCAGAGAGCTAACTGCCACCGTCGAGGTGTACAGCGACTCGGACTCCGCCGAGTCCGACCCCTCCAACGCAGATACGACACCACTTCTGGACGAGTCCCAGCCGACGCTCGACAACGGCGTCAAAGACGAGATCACGGTCGACCGCGACGGCCAGCCGTCGAACGCGGGCGACGTCCGCTACCAACTCCGCAAGACGGGCGAGAACTCTTGGGACAGCACCGCCGCCGGCTTCGACGTCGTCGTCGAGAGCTTCGACGCCGAGACGGTCGTCTTTGATGGCCTGCTCGACGGCGAGGAGTACGAGGTCCGCGGCCGAACCGAGACGACGGACGTCACGGGCGCGTGGACCGAGCCCGTCGCGATCATCACGAAGTTCCCGGGTGCGGCCGGTCTCAGTGCCACGGCGGTCGACACGACGAGCGTGACGCTGGAGTGGACGGAGCACGCCGACAACGAGGACGGCCAGCTCATCATTCGCGAGAAGGCGCGCCCGGATGGCTCGTGGGGTCGCGAGCGGATCGTCGCGGACGCCGGCGTCGACACGGAGACGTTCGTCGATGACACCGCACAACCCGACACGGAGTATCGCTACCGGATCCGTGCGTTCACCGAGTTCGCGGAGGCGGACAGCGACCCGATCACCGTCGAGACGGATGACATCGGGCTGCGTCGAGTTCGCGTGCCACCGTCCGGCCCGAAGGTGCTGATCGAGACGGCGAGCGGCCAGGAGATCGAGCCGCGGATCCTCGACGTCGAGGACGCGACCGGCATCGTCAACGAGCTGCCGCGACTCACGATCACGGTCTCGGCGAGCGAGCGGTGGGACGGTCTCGAGGGGCAGCCGGCGCGGGCGTGGCGTGACGGCGTCCGGCTGCCGATCGACGAGGTCGCATCCATCGACCGCGGACCGGAGCGCTACGAGCTCGAGCTCCGCGGCGGGTCACAGCTCGATCAGTATGCCGAGGGCGTCGACGTCGAGTTCATCGAGGAGCTGAGCCATGTCGCTGCCGGCGAGGTGATCGACAACTTCACCGACTACGCGAGCACCGTCGACGACCCCGAATCCGAGCAGCGTGCTGATGTGCCGTTCCAATCGGCTGACAACGAGCCTTCGTTCGAGGACGTCATCGTCGACTACCCGTTCGACGAGACGGAGCCGGTCGAACTCGGCACGCTCGGAGAGTTGGAGACGCTCGACGTCGGCGTCTTCGAGGCAGCGACGGACATGGCTGGCGATGGGCAGCTTAACGGCGAGGACGTGCCCGAGGACTGGCCAGACGGCGAGGTGATCCAGCTCGGGACGTTCGAGGAGCGGCGCATGAGCTTCTCGCTCGACTATGACATCCCCGAGGACGAAGCGTTCATCGACTGGGTGTTCGCGTGGAACGGCGACAATCCGGAGATCGTGCTTGAGTTCGATGAGGGGAACACCGGTTCATTCGATGAGCTCGAGACGTTCCCCGAAGGCTCGTTGAGCGATCCCGGGAGTATCTTCTCGTTTGCCAGGCGGACCGAGCTGCTCAACTTCGACACCACGCTCGAGGCGGACACGCATCGCGTGCGCTTCCGGACTCGCGGGGGTGGGGACGCCGACATCTACCTGGGCTGGGCGTTCGTCTATGACGATCGCTTCGCGTTCGACCGGCCGACCGACGTCTCTGACGGCATCGTCACGGGCCACCAGCAGCGCCCCGACGAGGTCGACGTCCGGTTTGAGGCCATCTCCTCGATCGAGCAGGTGGTCGGCGGGACGCTCGACGTCGAGACGGACGCGACGGACGGCCTCACGCTCGGAGTGCGGAACGACATTGACGACGCCTTCACGACCGCGTCGGGAACTGACCGCCTCGAGGCCACGTTCGACGAGCCCGGCCAGCTGCTCCAGGCGCAGGTGACGCTCGGGCGCTACGACTCGAGTGGCGACGCGCCCGGGACGTTCGGCGACCGCTCGCCCGTCGTGAGCGCGTTCGACCTGTTTGCCTCGCTGGATGACACGCCGGTCGTCCTCGACAAGAGCTATCGCGGGAGCATCGAGGAGATCCTCAACCGAATTCGCGAGTCCGGCGACTTCGTCTGGGCTGTCGTGTGGGACGACTCGCTCGAGACGGACGATCCGGACGGCGGCATCTCGATCGAGTGGACGACGCCCGGCCAGCGCGAGGCGACGCGCGATCTCGACCTGGTCGACTGGAGTGCCCGGACGTCGACCGAGGACCGTTCCCAGCGCGCGATCGTCTACGGCGCCAACCGGACGGTCCGCGACGAGCGCTTCACGGCGAACGACCCCGGGCTCGCGATCGGGCTCGACGAGGCGCACATCGAGCCGGGCTCCGAGACGGTCACCGACCCGGATACGGACGAGGAGTTCTCCCGGGGGATCGACTACGAGATGCGCTACGCCGACGGCGGCATCGCGATCACGAGCGGCGGCGACATGAGCGAGGGCGAAGAGTACGCCATCGAGTACGACTTCGAGACGCGCGGCGAGTACACGCTCCCGGGCGTTGAGGACCCGGACACGATCCGCGTGGAGGCGCCCGAGGCGTCGACGGCGCGGGAAGCCGAGCAGCTCGCGCTCGGCGTCGTCAAGCGCGTGTCGGAGCCGCTCGAGGAGGTCGACTTCCAACTCGCGCCGGGCGACCTTCCCGCCGGCGTGTCGCTCGTCGACGTGCTCTCGGGCGATCTGCCGTTCGACACGCCCATCCGGATCAAGGAGGTGGACTGGTCGCCCGAGGCGATCACCGGCCGGAGCGTCTCGCGGCAGCGTGCCTCGGAGATCGTCGAGGAGCTGCGCGACCGGCTGGATGCGACGAGCCGGCGCGTGTGAGCTGAATCAGAGGCGCGTCGGGCCCACGCTCGATAGTTCTAAAGAGACAGTAGCACCGCCCTCAGCCAGCCCAATATGTCACACACGTACGCCGTCCAAAACACGAACTCTCCCGCACAGAATGCATTTGACATCTCATCAGGAGATTGTCCTGTTTTGTCTTAAGTACCCAACGCGCACACCGATGACCGCCCGGCGAGCGCGGCGGGCGTGAGGACTGACGACCGCGCTCACCCCCCATTCATGCAGACACTCATCGACACCGTGAGCGGCATCGATCCACAACTAGCGGCCCTGCTCGGCACGGCGCTCGGCGTCGTCGTCCTGCTCGGACTCCGGCAGCGCTACGGCCACACCCCGTCGTTCTGGCGAGCGCGCCGGCTCCTACTCCCGACGCTCGCCGAGCTCGGCCGTGGCGATCACCCCGTCGACGAAGCGCTCGAGAACGTCGACCTCGGCGAGGCCGTCCCTGAGAAGACGCGACTCGGCCTTCGCGACGAGGAGCTCGCCGGCACGCTCGACGCGACGCCGGCGGAGGTCCGTGCGGAGCTCCGCGAACGGGAGCGCTGGTACGGCGCACCGCTGGCGTCGATCCAGTACGAGCGCGTCGACGGCGAGCGCGTGTACGAGGTCGGCTCGTACGCGTACCGCTCGCAGGGCCCGCTCGACGAGTGGCAGGTCCACCTCCGGCTGACGCCCCGAGACGGCGGTCGGCGAACGGCGCTCTGGGTCCATCGCGAGAAGAGCCCCTGGAGACGGCCGGTCGAGCACTACCGGGCAGAGGGTTGGTCGAGCGAGGAGGGCGTCCGCGAGATCGCGGCGCAGTACGCATCTGATGAACGGTACGAGCCGAGCGATCGGGCCGTGGAGCTGATCGGTACGGGCGAGGCTGGCGCGTAGAAGACTCCTTTTCGCAACCGTCGTGCTGCTCTGCTCGCTTCTGGAGTGGCGCTGCCACAGCACTAGACTGTTCACCCGCCCAACCGGTGTGTCGAGACCGAACACTCATACACTCGCCGGCGGAACGGCCGTGCATGCCCCTCACCGACGAGGACCTTCTCGCTGATCTTCGCGCCGTCGCTGACGAGGTGGGACGCCCACCCTCGGTTGACGAGTACAAAGACCACGGCTCGCACGGCTTCCGGACGTTCTACAGCCGATTCGGATCGTGGCCGGACGCCCTCGAGGCGGCCGGCTTCGAGCCACGCGAACCGGCCGAGCGCATCCCCGACGACCAGCTCATCGCGGAGCTCCACCGGCTTGCTGACGAACTCGGCCGGCGGCCACGCAAAGCAGAGCTCACCGAACACGACGCACACTCCTCGCGCACGTATCAGAAACGGTTCGGGTCGTGGACGAACGCGCTCAAGGCGGCCGGCTTCGACACCGACGACATCGTGACACCCCTCTCACGTGCCGAGTTGATCGCCGAGCTCGAGCGTGTCGCTGCCGAGGTCGACTCCTCACCGCCGACGACACGGGACATGGACGAACACGGCGCCTACTGGGCGTCGACGTACAAACGCCGGTTCGGATCGTGGTCGGCGGCGATCGAAGCCGTGTTCGACGACGACGCCGAGAGCCACGGCTCCGAGGAGTGAAAACAAGAGGGCAACGCGAGCCCTATCCAAAAAGCGTGCGTCGCCCTCTCCGGGCCCGTTCAACCCTAACACAGCGAGGCTCCTAAGCGTTGTGGGTCGCGGCCGAATGTCGGACAGCGTGGGCTTCGGGTGGTCTCTCCGCATGCGCACGCGACCGAAAACGCTAAGAGACAGCTAGCGGACCTGCATCCAGCACCGGCAGTAAGTGAGCACGGCGTCTGACGGGCGTCATCGCAAAATCGAGATCGGTCGCGTGAGGCCGCAAATCGCGCGTTTGTGACCGATTCACATGGAGTGCGGTAGACACAAAGTATTTATCAGAACCGCCGTACGTTCCACATGCACCCCTATCCGGAAGCGCTCTGAAAGCGGAGTACCTCCACCCACGTCCGGCCGCACATCGAGACTTGTTGGCCCCGTTATGACGACCGGGCACCGCGGGAGGGTGGACGAAAGCGGGAGCGCGACGCAGACAACACACAACAAACAATGACACGCGACAATAACGACACGCGAAAGAAGGCCAATGCGGTCTTCTTCAGCGTTATCATGGTCATCTCCATGGTCGCCATCGGCTTTGCCGGCTTTGCTGGCACTGCCGCGGCGGCTGCGGATGACGGTGATATCACGTTTGCTGATCAGGCCCTCGACGGCGACGAGGTCCTGCTCGAGGATGTACAGGC
>LFFM01000426.1_pt1 | contig 29149 bp, 26 predicted proteins | sample 643131 | NCBI WGS metagenome assembly LFFM01 (sample SAMN03777445, study PRJNA286221) | soda lake metagenome | biome: soda lake; feature: Kulunda steppe; material: water; isolation source: sample Tc-Br brine of Tanatar trona crystallizer | place: Russia: Kulunda steppe | collected 2011-07
AACGACCGTGATCAGCAAGTAGCCGGCGTGTGTTCCGTACCGTTCGACGACTCGCTCGAACGGCTTCAACGCGGCGTTGACGTTCATGCGGTCTCACCTCGTGTCAGTACGTTACCACCGAGAGCGAAATCTATCCACACGACCGGTTCGGGCGAGTCCGTCCACTGACCCCCGGACCGTAGCGATCAGTTCCCGAGCTCGTCGTCGGCGTAGTCCTCCTCGTAGCGGGCCATCGCCTCCTCGTAGCCCCGGACGGCGAGCTGGTAGCTCTCCCGGAGATCGGCGATCGGCTCCGCGGTGGCGTCGACCCGGAGGTCGTCGTAGAACGGCCCCAGCTCGTGATCGGTCGTCGTCCGGACCAGCAGGGCCGCACTCTGGATCCGCAGCTCCTCGCGTTTGTCCCCGCCCTCGGCGTCCCCCGCGGCGAGCGCGTCGATCAGCCGCCCGGCGAGTGGCTCCTCGCGGTCGCCCGCCTCGTAGGCCTCGGCGGTCGCCTCGATCACCGACTCGCCGGTCAGCAGGTTGCCGGCGACGGTGTAGTTCTCGCCTTCTATGTGGCCGTACCACGGTTTGCACTCCTCCCCGGAGAATGCGAACGTCCCCTCGGCGTCGACGCCGTGGAGCTGTCGGCCCGGGGCGCCGTTGTCGGCGTTCAACAGCCCCTGGAGAGCGTCCTCGATGGCCAGCCCCTCGTCTACGTACCGGATCCCGCGACGGCCGAGGTCGACGTTCACCAGGCTCTGGGTCGCCACTGCACCGTTCTCGCTGGCGAACGGACAGAGGGTGCCGACGCCGGCCAGCCTGGTCGTGACGGCGACGCCGAACCGGTCTTCGTCCCCATCGGACTCGTGGACGCAGATGCTGAAGGTCACGGCCGGGACCACGGACGCCGTGGTGAAAAACGCGACCCGCAGACCGCCGGTCGACCGCGGTGGTTCGCCGTCCAGGTCACTCCTCGGTCGTGTCGATGCCGAGGGCCGCGTTCAGCCCACAGAAACAGGTCACGGCGTTGATCGCGAGGCCGACGGCCCCGATCGCCGCGAGCGTTCCCCTCCTCCGCCGTCCCTTTCGGAGTGCACCGATCGCCACCACCGCGAGAGCGACCGCGAGGATCGCACGGAGCGTGCGGTCGCGACCGCCGACGTTTTTCAGTGCCATACTCCACGGTCGGGGAGGAGACACTTGTATCTCACTCCCACGATCGTGGGGCCGGCCGCGCCGACTTTCGACCGCCCGCGTCCACCCCCGACCGATCGCACCGACCCCCGATCGCTCGCATCTACCCCCGACCGATCGCACCGACCCCCGATCGCTCGCACCGACCCCCGATCGCTCGCATCTACCCCCGATCGCCCGCGTCCATCCCCGACCGACCGTGACGACTCCCGCCGACGGCCCCCGATCAGCCGTCGGCGTACGGGGGCTCCTGGTAGAAGTAGTTCGGCGTCCGCACCTCGTCGTCGTACGTCTCGTGGAAGACGTGGGTCGTCGCCGGCGAGATCGGCGGGATGAGCCAGCTCCAGTCGCCGGTCACCGTCCGGCCCGAGGCGGCCTCCAGAGCCTCGAACTGCGCGAACTCCTCGGCGGCGGAGTGGTGGTCGACGATCCGCACGCCGGCGTCCGCATAAGAGTGGAGTACGGCCCGGTTGAGTTCGACGAGCGCCTCGTCCTTCCAGAGCGTACGGTTCCGGGAGGTGTCGAGCCCCAGCCGCGTGGCGATCTCCGGCAGCCGATCGTAGCGGTCCTCGTCGGCGAAGTTGCGCGCGCCGATCTCGGTCGCGACGTACCAGCCGTTGAACGGGGCGGCGGTGTACTGGATCCCACCGATCTCGAGGCGCATGTTCGAGACGACGGGGACTGCGTACCACCGGAGACCGAGCTCCGCGAACCAGGGATACTCGGGGTGGCTCATCGGCACCTCGGTGACGGCCCCTTCGGGAACCTCGAACAGCTCGGGTTCGCGGTCACCGGCCTGGATCACGTGCGGGAGGACGTCGAACTCGGTTCCCGTCCCCTCCCAGCCGCGGGACCGACAGTAGTCGGTGAACGCGACGGAGTCGGGATCGCCGACGATCGTGCCCCCCTCCCGGTAGCCCGCATACCGGACGAGCTGGTAGTTCCAGATCCGGAGCCGTTGCTCGCCCCGGATTCGGGGTTTGAAAACGGTTATCGTCGGCCGGACGTCGCCGTCGTTCTCGGCGTACTCGAGGTGGTCGAGACACGCCTCGTGGACGGGGGCAGGCTCCTCGAGCCCGCGTTCGTCTCTCACGTGCAAGGTGTGCCAGAACAGTCGGCCGATACAGCGGTTGCTGTTCCGCCAGGCCATTCGCGCGCCGTGTTCGAGCTCGGCGAACGTGTGCTCGTAGTGGCCCCGTTCGTCGATTTCGGCGTCGATCTCCGCCAGCCGGGAGTCGACCTCCTCTTCGCGGCCGAGTTCGGCGTAACACCGACGGACGAACCGCTCGGCCTCCGCGCGAAGTCGGTCGGGATCGTACTCGGGGAGGGGTTCGTGCATCGTGACCGGCTCGGAAGCCGACCGGCTTACCCCTATCGCCGGTTCCGGGTGAGTCGGAACCACTCGCCGTCCCCGCCCTCCGGGCGGCACTGCGTTCGGTGATTCTCTATCCGTCGGCGACGCGATCCGAACCGGTTCGAGGATGACCGGGGTTACGATTCGAGGACGGCCGGAGCTACGGTTCGAGGATGACCGGGGTTACGATTCGAGGACGGCCGGAGCACGTGGTGACCGACCCGACTATGGGAGGGTTATACATATCTCGGTATCGGTCAGATACCGACTGGTGCTAGCATGAGCGAAGCGAAAGTGTCACGAGCGGAGTGGGGGACCCGGTTCGGGTTCCTGATGGCAATGATCGGCGCCATGGTCGGCGTCGGGAACATCTGGCGGTTCCCCTTCGTCACCGGGGAGAACGGCGGCGGGGCGTTCATCCTCGCGTTCCTGATCCTGCTTTTCTTGCTCGCCGTGCCGGGGCTCATCGCCGAGGTCGCCCTCGGGCGGTACGCAGGTAAGGGCGTCATCGGTTCGATTCGGGAGGCCGTCGGCAGTGGTGGCCTCGTCGGACTCGGGCTGGTCGTCGTACTCGTCAACTTCGCGTTGATGACCTACTACGCGCCGTTGATCGGCTGGACGCTGTACTACATGCTCCACTCGTTTCTGTTCACGTTCACCGGAAGCGGCTTCGAGGCCGGGGCCTTCCTCGACGCCTTCTTCGCGAACCCCGCGATGATGATCGCGATGCACACCGTGGTCGTCGCGATGATGGCCGGCGTCCTGTACGCGGGTATCTCAAACGGGGTCGAACGCGTCGTCACGTTCGCCGTGCCGGCGCTCGTCATCGCGCTGGCCGCCATGGCCGTCCGTGCGGTCACGCTGCCGGGTGCCGGTGAGGGTCTCGCGTTCACGTTCACCGTCCAGTGGGAGTACCTGACGTTCAGCGACACGTGGATCGCCGCCCTCGGTCAGGCGCTGTTCTCGACCGGCCTCGGCTGGGGGATCGCGATCACCGTCGGCAGCTACCTCCGAGAGTACGACGACGTCCCGCTCGGCGGCGGGGTGTTCACCGCCATCGGGGAGGCCTCGATCGGCATCCTCGCGGCGTTCGCCATCTTCCCGCTGGTGTTCGCCTACGGACTCGAACCCGACGCCGGCGCCGGGCTGGCGTTCGTCTCGCTCGTCCAGGTGTTCCCGGAGATGCCCGGCGGCGCGCTGTGGGCGATCCTCTTTTTCACCGGCTTCTTCCTCGCCGCGCTCACGTCGGGGATCGTCATCACCGAGGTGTTGACCACGACCGTAGAGGAGGAGACGCCGATGAACCGAGGACAGACGGTGCTGGCCGTCTGTGGGCTGATCTGGCTGTTCGGCCTCCCGAGTGCGTACTCGGTCGAATTCCTCGACTTCGCGGACCTCGTGTTCGCCAACTGGGGCCTGCCGCTGGCGACGCTGTGTATCATCGTCGCCATCGGCTGGTTCTTCGGACCCGAGCGCCTGCGCGTGCTTTCGGTCAACCAGAACGCCGGCATCTACGTCGGCAGCTTCTGGAACCCCATCGTGAAGTACGTCATCCCTGCGGTGATGATCTTCATCATGGGCTTTTTCGCCTGGGAGAACTTCGGCGAGGACATCATGATCGCCGGCATGGCCGTGCTCGTTACGTTCCCGGTCGTCGGCTACCTGATCATGCGGTACCTCGAGGGGCCCTCTCAGCCACGGGATGCCGTCGGTCCGGCCGGAGGTGATGACTGATGACGGGCGTCTTCGAGATGGAAGTCGAGGCCTGGATCGGCATCGGCGTCGCCATCGTCATGTTCTGGGGGATCGCCAGCTGGGCGCTGGTTCGAACGCTCAGACAGGAAGATCGGAAAGTCGAGCTCGTCGGTCGACAGAAACGGCTCGACACCTACTCGCCGGCGGCACTGGACGACCTCCGGGAGTTCATCGAGAACAACCCCGAAGACCCCTACGTGGAGGACGCCCGCGAGAAGTACAACCGGTGTGTCGAGAACCTCCGGGAGATAGAGGAGTACTATTACGACTGGACCGACGCGGAGGTAGACTCCCTCGAGTCGCTGTGAACGCGGGTGCCCTCCAATGCAAACGAACGTCCTCATCGAGACGATAGACACCCACACCGCGGGCGAGCCGACCCGGATCGTCACCGGTGGCATCGGCCCGGACGCCCTCCGGGGCGACACCGTCCTCGAGCGACGCGACCGGTTCGAACGGACGAGCGACGACCTCCGGAGGCTGTTGATGTGTGAACCCCGGGGACACGACGACATGTTCGGCGCCGTCCCGGTCGAGCCGGCGGCTCCCGAGGCCGACCTCGGGCTGTTCTTTTTCGACGGTGGCGGCTACCTCGAGATGTGTGGCCACGGCACCATCGGCACGATCACCGCGCTCATCGAGACCGGACAGCTCCCGCCGTCGCCGGAGGTCGTCGTCGAGACGCCGGCCGGACTCGTCCACGCCCGGCCGACCGTCTCGGGGGGGCACGTCGAGCGCGTCGAGTTCGAGAACGTCGAGTCGTTCGTCTACGACAGCCTGACCGTCCGGCTGTCCGGGACGCGTCCGCCGGTCGCCGACGGCGGCCGCGGCGACGCTAGCCGGAGCGAGGATGGGGCCAGCGACGACGCCAGCCTGGGTGAGGATGGAGCCAGCGACGACGCCAGCCTGGGTGAGGATGGAGCCAGCGACGACGCGATCCGGGGCGAAGAACTCACCATCCCCGTCGACGTCGTCTTCGCCGGCAACGTCTTCGCGCTGGTCGACGTCACGACCCTCGGACTCGCCGTCGAACCGGGGTCGATAGACGCCCTCGTCGATCTCGGGCTCTCGATCCGTCGGGCGGTCAACGAGGACCGATCCATCGTGGACCCGTTCACCGGCGATCGCCGCCCCGTCTCGATCGTCGAGTTCTACGATCCGAGCCGCGACCCCGACCGCAACCTCGTCGTCTTCGGCGACGGACAGGTCGACCGCTCCCCCTGTGGGACGGGTACCTGCGCGAAGATGACGCTGTTACACGAGGCTGGCGAACTCGACGTCGGCGAGCGTTACCGGTACGAGAGCGTGATCGGTACCCGGTTTACCGGCCGACTGCTCGGGGCCGATCGCCGCGATGGCCACACCGTGACCAGACCCACGGTCGGCGGCCAGGCGTACATCACCGGTCGCCACACGTTCTTGCGCGACGATCGCGACGACCTCGGCGGCTTCTCGCTCGGGTGACGGGAACCGACGGTCACGCGACCGTGGCGTGTGGGGTCAGCCGGGGGTCACGGTGGGCCTCCCCGCTTGCGGGGCCGAGTGCCGTCCGAACCCGCCCATGGGCGGGGAGAACGTTTAACTAGGTATCACGGCATACGTTAACAGTGGTGAACTCAGCGTGACGTCGGCGAACGGTGCGAGGCTGACCCTCGAGATCCGGCACCCGGACTGCTGGACCCTCGAGGTGACCGAGCGGACGCCGGCGAGACTGCTCGCTCACACCGTCTACAGCGCGGCCGACGGGCGGGTCAAGGGCCACTTCACCGCCTACGGTCCAAACGACGACGGGATCCGGGAGCTAGTCGAGGCGACGCGGACCTCGGAGCTCACGGAATCGGTCTTCGTGGTCGAGGGAAGCGAGCCGGCACGCTCGAGTCCCGGGACGAACGCCCGGGAGCTGTTCGTCGAGTACGATTCGACGAACACGATAAGCGATCACCTCGCCTCGGAGGGGTTCATCCAGGAGTCGCCCGTCCGCGTCCAGAACGGCGCGGAGTACTGGCCGGTGTTCGTCGACGACGACGATCGCAGCCGTCTCCACGACCGACTGGACCGGGTCCGCGACCGCGGGAACGCCGAGGTGACCGTCCGACGGATCACCCCCCACGACTCGTTCAGCGGGGACGTCGCCGGCCGGATCGCCCTGCTCACCGTCCGCCAGCGCGAGGTGTTCGAAATCGCCTGCGAGCACGGCTACTACTCCTGGCCGCGGGACGTGACCACGCGCGAGCTCGCGGAGATGGCCGACGTCTCGAAGACGACGCTGCTGGAGCACCTCCGGACGGCCGAATCGAAGCTCCTCGATCCAGCCATCGAAGAAGTAACCGAACGTCCGTAAAGCGAGCCGACCACAGCCCGCACCGCGTTCGAAGTCGATCCCGTCGACTGAGACGAGTTAACGAGGCGAAATCGGACAACATCGGGCTCACAGACGGAGTTCCACTGTGGGCGTCCTGACGGAGATCTGAACCCGCCGAGATGGTCCGGGCGTGCGGCGCTTCGCACCGTTCCGGGCTGCAACTCGTCTGCTCAAATCTCCGTACTGGCGTCTCCTGCAGCACGGATCGCTCGCTGCGCTCGCGGTGTTGTGCTGCAGAGAAGCGTCCTGACGGAGATTTGAACTCCGGTCCCTGGCTCCGCAAGCCAAGAGGATAGTCCACTACCCTACCAGGACTCACCCGTAGATACCGTCGTCGTCGTTAAAGCCCTTTCGAAAGGACGATGCCGTCCCGTCGGGCGGTTTCCGCGAACGTTCCGACGGTTTATATCCGAACGGGCACGATCGATCGACATGATCGGAGAAGCCGACGCGGACGGCGTCCGCCGGCGAATGGACAACGCTTATGCGCGGGCTGGCCATGCTCGAAGGTGATATGAGCGAGATCGAGGGGATCTACGAGGACCTCGACGCCGACGTCTCCCTCGAGGAGTTTCGGGAGGCCGTCGAGGCGAAAGTCGAGCAGATGGGTGGGCTCGCGGACGCCGAGACGGCGGCGATGCTCGTCGCCCACGAGGTCGGCGAGAGCGAGGTCGCCGGCGTCGCCGACATCGAGCCGGGGATGGAGGAGGCGAAGTTCCTCGCGAAGGTGATCGACGTCGGCGAGCTTCGGACGTTCGAGCGCGACGGCGAGGACGAGGGCCGGGTCGTCAACGTCGAGGTCGCCGACGAGACGGGCGCGATCCGGGCGGCGTTCTGGGACGAGCACGCCGCCGCGGCGGTCGAGGAGCTCGAAGAGGGGCAGGTGTTGCGGATCAAGGGCCGGCCGAAAGACGGCTTCAGCGGCGTCGAGGTCAGCGTCGACGACGTCGAGATCGACGACGACGCCGAGATCGACGTCCAGGTCGGTGACACCCACCGGATCGAGGAGCTCACGCTCGGGCTCTCGAACGTCAACCTCGTCGGGAAGCTCCTCGAGACCGACTCGGTGCGGAGCTTCGATCGGGACGACGGCTCGGAGGGGAAAGTCTCGAACCTCACCCTCGGCGATCCGACGGGGCGGCTGCGTGTCACCCTCTGGGACGAGCAGGCCGACCGGGCGAGGGAGCTATCCCCCGGGACGACCGTCGAGGTCGTCGACGGCTACGTCCGCGAGCGCGACGGCGACATCGAGCTCCACGTCGGCGACCGCGGCGCCGTCGAGGAGACCGACGAGGACGTCGAGTACGTCCCACACAGCGAGCCGATCGAGTCCCTCGAGATCGGCCAGACGGTCGACGTCGCCGGCGTCGTCCGCTCGGCGGACCCGAAACGCACCTTCGATCGGGACGACGGCTCGGAGGGACAGGTCCGGAACGTCCGCCTCCAGGACGCCACGGGAGACATCCGGGTGGCGCTGTGGGGGGAGAAAGCCGACGTCGATCTGGGACCCGGCGACGAGGTGGCCTTCGGCGACGTCGAGATCAAAGAGGGATGGCGAGACGACCTGGAGGCCTCCGCTGGCTGGCGTTCGACGGTGACGGTGCTCGACGGTGGCGAGCCGACCGGACGTGACGATCCGAACGAGGAGGCCGGCCTCGCGGCGTTCGCCGGGGGGGACGGAACCGACGACGGGAGCCCCGGAGAGGAATCGAGCGACGGACGGGGGGACGACGAACCGGACGGCTCCACGGAGGGCGAACGGATCGAGTTCACCGGCGTCGTCGTCCAGGCGGGCGATCCGGTCGTACTCGACGACGGCGAGGAGACGATGAGCGTCGAGACGGGCGCCGACGTCGGGCTGGGCGAGGAGGTCACCGCCCGCGGGGTCGTCCGCGACGGCCGGCTCGACGCCGAGGACGTCCTGTGAGAGGGGTGTCCGAAAGCCTGCCGCAGAGGAGGTCGCGTGTCGTCACGGGCCCGTGACTCGCGACGGCCCTCGTCACGAAATCAGTGGACAGCTCGGAGATGAGTCGGTAGGAATATCCGTCCGTTCGGGTCCCCAGTCAGAAATCATGGCCAGTACACTAGCGGGAGTCACGCAATAATTCGAGGGAGAGTAGAATTATTATCCCCAAGCGGCTACTGTAGCGTATGCCGCCCGAAAATACGTCCGGCGACGAGCCAGAATGGGTCGGGGCGTGGAAAGAGCACGCGTCGGCGTTCGATCGGGTAAAGTCGGTCACGATGACGCTTTCTGCGTCCCGACCCGTCCCGTGGATCGCTGAAGAGGCTGCCGTCTCTCCGAACACCGCGCGGGACCATCTGCGTCGACTCATCGACCTTGGTGTCGTGATGGCGACCGAGGAAGACGGGGTCCGCCACTACTATCCGGATCCGCTGTACACGCGACTCCGAGACGTCCGAAAGTTACTCGAGGACTCGACAAAACGGGAGCTCTCGGAGCAGGCAGTGGCGCTGAAAGAGGATATCACGGAGTGGAAAGCCGAGTATGACGCTGACTCCCCCGACACGCTCCGTGAACGAGCGGCCGTGGACGACGTCTCTGCTGAGCTGGCATACGAACTGACACGGGCAGCAAGCGACTGGGAACTCGCCCGGTATCGGCTCTCGCTCGTGCAGGACGCGATCGAAAACTACGACACCTGGACGTCCGACCGGTCGTCGATCACTGTATGACCGGCGACCGGAAGCTGTCGAAGGACCAATCCGACACTGGCATCCACCGACGAGCTACTTCTGACTCCTCCCGAGGACGTGTTCGCTTCGATGGGGGTTCGAATCCGGGTCGCGATCGACACCGCATTTTGCGCGAGTTACGTGGCGAACTGGCGCGACATCCCGCCGTTCGATCCATCGAGGGGGACCCACCGGACGAGTACCGAGAACTACGGGCCACACTCGATCCATCGTGGTTCGGTCGCCCGGCAGAGACCGCGTCTCTTCGGGTGACGTGGATCCCGGATCCATCACCCGGTCCCGAAGCGGCCGACCGGACGAACGACACCTGGATGCGGACCCCGATACAGGCGTACTACACCCTCCATTACAGCGAAGCGAACGGGCTCGACTGTGGATACCACTGTGAACCGAACCCCCACGTCGGTGGACTTCTTCATTATCAGGAGCGCGATGACGCGGATGACACATACACCTACGAGCCGGTTTCGTTCGACGCACGATCGGTGTCCGGCCTCCTGTGGGAAGTGATGGACGCGCTCGCCGACCGGCTTGATGACTCTGAGTGACACATACCGGTGTCAAACCGGCGCACGGTTCGAACGGCCTCCGTTCGAACCCTGGGCTAGCTGCCGGTTCCCGCTGTGCACGCACAACGCTCGCAGGGTTTGAACCCTCCTTTGACCCAACACCATCACTCGTTTTACCGTTTGAGGTGATCGGAATCCCAAGACGGAGACGACCCGCGTTCAGAAGCTGAGTGGGCCAACTCGGATTCGAACCGAAAGAAGACGGTCTCACTCGCGTCGCTCGTGAGCATGCGACTTCTAGGGCCCAACTCCGAGCCGGATTCCACGCTGGTGACTCGCGAAATCGCTCGTCGCCGAAGTATGGGCCAACTCGGATTTGAACCGAGAGCCTCCACCTTATCAGAGTGGCGCTCAACCTGATTGAGCTATTGGCCCGCTCGCATCCACACCTTGCTGGCTGGTGGTTTTAAGCGTTTCTTTCTCCCGGGGTCACCGAAGGTCGTCGTCGGGGTCGTCCGTCCGCCACTCCTCGTCGCCGAACTCGACCGTGTAGTCGTCCTCGACGGCGTAATCGTCCGCCGAGAGGTCGTAGGTCCCCGTGTCGGCCCGCTCGGAGTCCCCACCGGGAAAGCCCGCGGTCCAGACGACGCCGGAGGCGAGGCCGCCGGTCTTCCCGTCGACGTACGGGCGGATCACGAACCGCTTGAGCCCGGCCCGGATCGGGATCCGCGTCGGGGGGACGACCAGCAGGAAGCCGAGCAGGTCGGTGACGAGCCCGGGGGTGAGCAGGAAGGCCCCGGCGGCGATCAGCAACGCCCCGTCGAGCAGCTGGTCGGTCGGGGCCTCTCCGGCGGCGAGTCGGCGCTGGATCTTGCGGACCGTCCGACGACCCTCCGCACGCACCAACAACATCCCGACCAGCCCCGTCAACACGACGAACGCCACCATCCCCACCCAGCCGACGAGCTCCGTCTGGCTGACGACGACCGCGAGGATCACCGCGTCCAGAAAGGGGATGAACAACAGCGCCAGCAGCCACCGGAGCATACCCCGACGTAACTCCCCGGGGATGAAAACGCTTCCCTCTCGAGCGAAGCCCTTAGGCCCGCGACGCCCCTCCCCGGGGTATGGACGACGACGGGCGCGTCGAGTGGCGCGAGTGGGGCGAGGGGGCGTTCGTGGAGGCCACAGAACGGGAGCTGCCGATCCTGCTCTCGCTGACGGCGACGTGGTGTGAGCCCTGCCGGGAGATGGACCGGGAGACGTACGCGGTGCCGGCGATCGCCGCACACGTCCACGACGGGTTCGTCCCCGTCCGTGCCGACGTCGATCGACACCCCCGGGTCCGGGACCGGTACGCGACGGGGGGGTTCCCCTCGACGGTCTTTCTCACCCCCGACGGGCGAACGCTCGCGGGGGCGGGCTATCTCGGCCCGGACGCCATGCGCGGCGTGCTGGATCGCATCAGGGAGGTGTGGGCCGAGTCGGGCGCCGACGCGGGTCGGATCCCGCAGGCGATCCGGGACGACGAGCCGCCTGCAGGGACGCTCACGCCGGCGATCGAGGCCGCGATGGCGACCAGACTGCAGGAGAACCACGACGAGGTCGCCGGCGGCTGGGGAACGGCCCCGAAGTTCCCGCTTCCGGACGCGATCGAGTTCGCACTCGACCGCGACCGCGAGATGGCCCAGCGATCGCTCGAGGCGGTCGCCGCGAACCTGTTCGACGAACACGAGGGTGGATTCTTCCGGTTTGCGACCGAGGCGGACTGGTCGGGTGTCCACCACGAGAAGCTCCTCGATTCGAACGCCGCGCTCGTACGGGCGTTCGCCAACGCCTACTGTTACACCGGCGAGAGCCGGTACCGGGAGATCGCCGGGCGGACGATCGGCTACCTGACGACGACGCTGTGGAACGCGGAGGCGGGCGCGTTCGCCGCGAGCCAGGCGCCGGGCGAGATCGGGAGCTACACGCTCTCGGCGAGCGACCGGGAGTCGGCCGCCGAGCCCCCGGTCGATCGGAGCGTCTACGCCGGCCCGAACGGGCTGGCGGTCGAGGCGCTCGCGACCTACGCCGCCTACACCGACGACGAGCGGGCCCGGCGGTACGCCGAACGGGCACTCTCGTTCGTCCACGAGGAGCTACTCGACGACGGAGTCGTCTCCCACTCCCCCGAGGGCGGCGACGAGGCGCCGCTGCTCCGGACGCAGGCACGGGTTCTCCGGGGCTCGCTCGCGGCCCGGAGCCTCCTCGGGATCGGGGATCTGGAGGGGGCGTGCGCGATAGCGGACGCGACACTCGACCGGCTCCGGGACGGCGAGTCGTTCGTCGACGGACCGCCTGGGCCGGGACTGCTCGACCGACCGCTCCGTCCGATCGACGCGAACGCAACGCTCGCCGACGGGTTGCTCGACCTCGCGATCCTCGCCGACGAGCCCCGCTACCGCGAGGCCGCTCGGGGCTGTCTGGAGGCGTTCGCCGGGGCGAGCGACCGGTTCGGCCCGCAGGTGGCCCGGTACGCCTCCGTGGTCGCCCGGCTGCTCGAAGGTCCCCTCGTCGTCCGCGTCGCCGACCCCGCGGGATCGACGCTCCACCGCGGAGCCGTCCGCGTCGCCGACCACGGCAAGATCGTGGTTCCCGACGACGACGGACTTCCAGCGGGGACGGCACGCGTCGAACGCGGCGGGGCGGTCTCGGAGCTGGCAGAGAGCCCCGCGGAGCTGACCGACCGGGTCGGTGCGATCCTCGAGTGACCCGGCGGCACGGATGAAACCACCGCAGCGTTTATCAACGTCGGCTCGGTTGCTCGACGTATGGCGACGCTGAGGGACCTCGGGCTCTCGGAGTACGAGGCGCGGGCTTACCGTTCGCTGTTGAACACCGGCCCGACAACGGCAAAGGAGTTGTCACGGGCGAGTGACGTCCCGATGGGACGGATCTACGACGTGCTCAACAGCATCGAGAGCTACAACCTGGTCCGCAGTCAGACGGCGAGCCGGCCGAAAAAGTACGTCGCCGTCGAACCCGCGACGGCGCTCGATCGACTCCTCGAGGACAAAAAACGGGAGCTTGCCGAGAAGGCCGAGACGTACGAGGGAATCGTCGAAGAGCTCTCCGAGGAGCTCCACGCCGCAGAACCCGTCGAAGAGCAGTTCTGGACCGCCGTCGTCGGACCCGAGGAGACGATCGACCTCCTACTGGAGCGGCTGGCGGCCGCCGACCGACAGGTGGTGATGGTCGCCGCCGACCCGTCGCCACAGGTCGACGTGCGGACCGTCGGCGAGGAGGCCCTGACGGCCCTCGAGGACGGGCTCGACCGGGGGGTGGCCGTCGACGTCCTGTTGAATCCGGCGCTCGTCGACGCCCTCTCCCCGGAGGTGGGCCGGCGCTACCGGGAGACCCTCCAGGCTCGGGAGGGGTTTTCCGTCCGGACGAGCGACGAGGTCAGCGGGACGTTCACCATCGTCGACGACGTCGAAGTCTGCATCCAGGTGCCCAATCCGCTCGGCTCCGGCGAGGCGTTCGGGATGATCGACCTCAAAGACCCCGAGTTTGCCGCGAGAGTCCGCGAGGAGTTCCTCCCGAGCTGGCGGGACGCCACGCCGCTTTCCTTCTGAGGGGGTCGGCCACGCTCACTTCCGGATCGTCTCCCCGTGTACCCACTCACTCCTCCGGATCGTCGTACTCCTCGTGCATCCGGTCCATCCGGGCAGCCATCACGAAGTCGGTCTCGTGGAGCCCGTCGATCTTGTGGGTCCACATCTCGACGGTGACCTCCCCCCACGTGAGCGCCAGGTCCGGGTGATGCCACTCCGCCTCGGCGAGTTCGCCGACCTCGTAGGTGAACTCGAGGGCGTCCCTGAAGTCCCCGAACTCGTATCGCCCTTCGAGGTGGTGGTCGTCGACGACCGACCAGACGTCGGTGTCGATCTGTTCGTAGAGTTCCTCGAGGTCCTCCCCCGAGAGCGGCTCGTCGTCGCTCGTACAGGCCGTACACTCCCTGGCTGCGAGTTCGGTCGACATGTCCGTCCGCGTTTACTCGGCGCGCGGCATAACGCTTGCCGTGGCAACCCTCGCGGCCGGGACGGTGTGGGGTTAGCTTCCGTCGACCTCCGAACGGAGCGTTCCCATGTCGACGACCCGTTCGGCGTGTGCGTTGTGCTGGTGGATCGATTCGTCGTTCGACTGGCTCATCGTGATCACCGCGTCGTCCGGGAGCCCGTCGAACTCCGAGACGACTCCATCGGCGATCGCACGGACGCAGTCCTCGACGAACTTCGCGTCGCTGTGGGCCGCGAACGTCATGTGATCCTCGTCGGGCCGTTTCGCGAGGTTGTAGGTCCTGGCGCTCATGGCGTCTCGGGCGATGTCGATCACGTCGTTGAGATCGACCTCCGGATGGCCGTCGGACTCGATCGTCAGCGTCGCGTGTCCGCGCTGGGAGTGGCCGGGCTGGGGGATCTCCGCGAGGAACTCCTCGATCTTTTCGCCCTCGACCTCCAATCTCTCGAGTTTCTCCCTCGCCCGGGATTCCGACATCCCCTGTGAGCACGGACAGACGGTCATCCCGACGACGTGGGCACCGATCTCCTCGCGGGTCCCCTCCGCCGTCGCCGTCGCCGAGGCGACGATGTCGACGGTGTGTTGGGTCTCCCTGTCGGTCGCCGGCGTCCGTTCCCGGCGCATGTACTCCGCCTCCATCGACACCTCCGCGCGGGTGGTGTAGTCGTGTTTCTGGAGGAGCCGTTCGGCGACCTCGCCACAGACGTCCTCGACGCGGTCGACCTCCTCGCGGGTCGCCGCCTCGAGGGTCTCGTCGACGACCTCCATGTTGCGGCTCATGTCCGCACCCTTCCGCCAGGAGGGTAGATCGACGAACACCTCGAACTCCGCCGTCAGGACGATCGGACGGCTGCCGTTCCTGGAGATCTTCACGAGTTTCTCGACGCCTGTGACCCCGACGCGGCTCAACCCGACGGTCACGTCGGGGGCTGTCGCCTGTACGTCCGGCAGCTGCTGGCTCATTGGACCAATACAGGTGGAGCGTGCGATTAGGGCTTTCGGAAGGCGAACTCCACGCAGGCGGGCCGACAACGGAAGCGTTTACCGTCTGCACCCCGCCCCCTCGCCCATGAAGGTGCTGGTTACGGACCCCATCGCGGAGGCGGGTCTGGACGTGCTCCGGGAGGCTGGCCACGAGGTCGAGACGGGTTACGAACTCGAAGGGGAGCGGCTCCTGGAGGCAGTCGCCGACGCCGCCGCGTTGATCGTCCGTTCGGGAACCGAGATCACCCGCGAACTGCTCGAGGCCGCCGAGGAGCTCGTCATCGTCGGCCGGGCCGGAATCGGCGTCGACAACATCGACATCGGCGCCGCCACGGACGAGGGCGTGATCGTCGCCAACGCCCCCGAGGGGAACGTCCGGGCCGCCGCCGAACACACGGTCGCGATGGCGTTCGCGACCGCCCGTTCGATCCCCCAGGCACACGCCCGACTCAGTGCGGGCGAGTGGGCCAAAGGCGACTACCTCGGGGCCGAACTCGACGGAAAAACCCTCGGGATCGTCGGGCTCGGCCGCGTCGGCCAGGAGGTCGCGAAGAAACTCGACTCGCTGGGGATGGAGATCGTCGCCTACGACCCCTACATCAGCGAGGAACGGGCCAGACGGATCGGCGCGGAGCTGGTCGACCTCGAGGCGTGTCTCTCGCGGGCCGAGTTTCTCACGATCCACACCCCGTTGACCCCCGAAACCGAGGGGATGATCGGCGCCGACGAGCTCGCGGCCCTGGAGGATGGCTACCTCGTCAACGTCGGTCGTGGCGGCATCGTCGACGAGACGGCGCTCGCGGCGGCCGTCGAGGAGGGACGGCTCTCCGGCGCGGCACTCGACGTCTTCGCCGAGGAGCCCCTGCCGGCTGACTCGCCGCTGCTTTCGGTCGAGGACGTCATCGTGACGCCGCACCTCGGCGCCGCGACCGAGGCCGCCCAGGAGAACGTCGCCGTCTCGACGGCCGAACAGGTCGTCGCCGCGCTGGCCGACGAGCCGGTCGCCAACGCCCTGAACGCGCCGTCGATCGACGAGAGCGCGTTCCCCCGCGTCGAGCCGTACGTTGGGCTGGCCGAGACCGCCGGAAAGGTCGCCGCACAGCTACTCGGGGACCGGATCGAGCGCGTCGAGGTCAGCTACGAGGGGGAGATCGCCGAAGAGGACGTCGAGTTTCTCACCGCGAGCGCGCTGAAAGGCGTCTTCGAACCCCTCGAGTGGCAGGTCAACGCCGTCAACGCCCCGCGGATCGCCGAGGACCGCGGCGTCGACGTCACGGAGTCGAAGACGCGCCAGGCCGAGGACTTCCAGAGTCTGCTCTCTGTGACCGTCGGCAACGACGGCCGGGAGCTCTCCGTCGACGGCACGCTCTTTGCCGACGAGGATCCCCGGATCGTCCGGATCGACGGCTTCCGGGTCGACGCGATCCCCCACGGCCGGATGGTCGTCACCCGCAACCAGGACGTTCCCGGCGTCATCGGCCTCATCGGGAGCGTGATGGGCGAACACGACGTCAACATCGCCGCGATGTTCAACGCCAGAGGAACGATCGGCGGCGAGGCGATGACCGTCTACAACGTCGACAGCGAGGTTCCCGAGGCCGCTCGCGAACGCCTGGAGGCCGACGAGCGGATCTCCGAGGTCCGGTATCTCACGCTCAACGGAACGGTCTGATCGAGAACGTTCGTTTCATCGACAGTCGAGACGGGTGCTCCGGGGTCCGGCCCCGAGGCGAGTTATTGGATCGAGTAGCCGGCCGCGATGGTGAGCAAGAACACCATGAAGACGGCGATCGACATCATGTACGTGATCGATCTGGGCTCCTCGACCAGGTGCTGGTAGTAGCCCGCGATCAGCAGCGACTTGGTCACCGCGAGGATCATCGTCCCCCCCATCGCCATCTCGTAGGTGAAGACGTCGTCGAACGTAAAGAAGATGAACTTCCCGGTGCCCAGCGCCAGCAACACCACGTAGATTATCGCGTACGTACGAACGCTCGCCATTGGTACGACAGTGGCAAGACGTCCACTTATATTTTCTCTTCGGTCGCGCACGACTCGGCTAGCCCACAGTCGCACACGGCTCGGTCACACCGTCCGGTCGTACGGACTCCGTCTCAGCCATCGGCGTGTCGTTCCGGTCCACCCGTCCGTGGCGTGTCGTTCCGGTCCACCCGTCCGTGGCGTGTCGTTCCGGTCCACCCGTTCGGCGCACGTTATCCGAGGGGAGTCGGCGGAGCGGAGGATCTTTATCCGTAGACCGTCAGGATGTGTCGAATGTCGCGTTCCGAGGACGGTATTCCGGGACAGTCCCGGCCAGCGATCACGGCCCTCCTGGTCGTCGTCACGTCGCTCGTGATCGCGGGGGCAGCCTTCCCGGCCGGCGGGACGGCAACGGAGGTCGACGGGTGGGACCTAGAGGGCGTCGAGGTCGACGAGGAGCTAGAGGACGCCCTCACCGAGGCCCGCGAGAACGGCGAGCGCGTCGAGGTCGTCGTCCGACTCGAGGAGATCGACGACCCCGAGGACCACGAGGAGCTAGAGGCACACGCCGAGGGAAGCCAGGAGGACCTGATCGAGCTCGCCGAGAGCCGGGAGGCCGTGACGGTCGTGGCCGAGTTCTGGCTGACCAACGCCGTCTTGCTGGAGGTCGACCCCGATGCCGTCGACCCCGCCGAGTTCGGCGATATCGAGGAGATCCAGGAGCTCCACGGCAACTTCGAGGTCCCACCCCCCGAGCCCGTCGAGACGTTGACGGACGACGGAAGTGAGGTCGAGACGCTGACGGACGACGGAAGCGAGGTCGAGACGCTGACGGACGACGGAAGTGAGGTCGAGACGACCGAGGGGCTGGCCGCGATCGGCGCCCCGACGGTCTGGGAGACGTACGGAACCACCGGCGAGGGCGTTCGGGTCGCCGTCCTCGATACGGGCGTCGACGCCGATCATCCGGACATCAGCTTACACACCGACGACCACGACGATCCGACCTACCCCGGCGGCTGGGCGGAGTTCGACGCGACCGGCGAGCGCGTTGACGGCTCGACCCCACACGACACCGCCAGCCACGGTACCCACGTCTCGGGGACGGTCGCCGGCGGGGCCGAGAGTGGCCGTCACGTCGGCGTCGCACCGGGTGCCGAGCTCGCCCACGGGCTCGTACTCACCGAGGACGGTGGCACCTTCGCCCAGATCCTCGCTGGCATGGAGTGGGCAGTCGAGACCGACTCCGACGTCGTTAGCGCGAGTTTCGGCGTCGAGGGGACCGTCGGTGCGTTCGTCGATCCGGTCCGCAACGCCCGGGCGGCGGAGGTGACCGTCGTCGGAGCGATCGGAAACGCGGGCGCCGGCAACTCGAGTTCGCCCGGCAACCTCCACGACGTGGTCTCCGTCGGAGCGGTCGACGGGAACGACCGCGTCCCGGAGTTTTCCGGCGGCGGCGACCTCGAACGGGCGAGCTTCGCCGGAGCGCCGGAGGAGTGGCCCGAGACGTACGTCGTTCCGGACGTCGTCGCTCCGGGGGTCGGCGTGGTGAGTACGGTTCCGGGCGGTGAGTACGGATCCAAGCCGGGGACCTCGATGGCCACCCCACACGTCTCCGGGACGATCGCGTTGATGCTCTCGGTAGAGGACGGACAGCGGCCGGCCGACGTGGAGACGACGCTCGCGGAGACCGCACGGTCACCGGCCGGCGCTCCGGAGGGGAAAGACGCCCGGTACGGCCACGGGGTCGTCGACGCGGCGGCGGCGGTCGAGGCCGTCGAAAGCGCGCGTACGTCGACGGCGAACGCGTCGGACGGGACGGACGAAACCGACGGACAGAGTTCGGAACCCGGACCGACCGACGGGGACGCCATCGAGCCGGCCGCCGACGGCTCACCGCTCGGCGTCGTCGCCACGCTCGCCGCGCTCGTGGGTGTCGGCGTCTGGCTCGCCGTCCGTCGGCGATAGGTTCGGGCAGACCATTTTCACCCCGTGGGAACGGCCCACCGGCTTTACACGTCCGGTGGACGAACCGCTACCATGGTAGATCTCCTACAGCAGATCACACGTCCGGAGCTGAACCGTGGCCTCGAGGGCGTGGTCGTCGACGAATCGGAGCTCAGCGACGTCGACGGCGACGCGGGACGGCTGATCTACCGCGGCTACGAGATCGGCGACCTCGCGACCGGAGCCAGCTTCGAGGAGGTCCTCCATCTCCTCTGGCACGGGGAGCTACCGGACGAAGAGGAGTTCGAGGCGTTCGTCGAACCGATGGTCGCCGAGCGGGCGGTCGACGACGCCCTCCTCGACGTGCTGGCGGAGCTGGCCGAACGGGACGAGGAGCCGATGGCGGCGCTCAGGACCGCCGTCTCGATGCTCTCGGCGTACGATCCCGAACCCGACGCCGATCCGGAAGACCTCGAGGCGACCCTCCGGGACGGCCGTCGGATCACGGCCAAGATCCCGACGATCATCGCCGCGTTCGACCGGCTGCGCCGCGGGGAGGAGCCGGTCGATCCACGGCCCGACCTCTCTCACGCCGCGAACTTCCTTTTCATGCTGACCGGCGAGGAGCCCGACGAGGTGGCCGCCGAGACGTTCGATCGGGCGCTCGTGCTCCACGCGGACCACGGGCTGAACGCCTCGACGTTCACGACGGTCGTGATCGTGAGTACGTACGCCGACATCTACAACGCGATCACCGGCGGCATCGGCGCGCTCGCCGGCCCCTGGCACGGTGGGGCCAACCAGGACGTGATGTACGCGCTGATGGACGTCGACGAGAGTGGGCTGGATCCGGTCGAGTGGGTCGAACGAACCATCGAGGAGGGCGACCGCGTACCCGGCTGGGGTCATCGCGTCTACACCGTCAAAGACCCCCGTGCGAAGATCCTCGAAGAACGCAGCGCGATGCTCGCCGACTCGACCGGGGAACGGAAGTGGCACGAGTACACCACCTCCATCGAGGAGTATCTCACCGAGACCGTCGGTCTCCCGGAGAACGACATCGCCCCGAACGTCGACTTCTACTCCGGTTCGGTGTACTACCAGCTCGGCATCCCGATCGACCTGTACACCCCGATCTTCGCGATGAGTCGGGTCGGCGGCTGGATCGCCCACGTCCTCGAGTACCAGGAGGAAAACCGCCTCATCCGTCCCAGAGCGCGGTACGTCGGACCGGAGAGCCGGGAGTTCGAGCCGATCGAGGACCGCTGAGGACCGTTTCACGCCGGCGGGAATCGGGGATCGGTTTTACGCCCTTCGGTGGAGAATCACCGATCAGCGGACCATGACAATAAAGAACATCGCACGGAGCGACGTCGTCACCGCGGCGCCGACGACGTCGGCCGAGGCCGTCGCCGAACGGATGTACGAGGAGGGTATCGGAAGCGTCGTCGTCGTCGACGACGGGACCCCCGTCGGACTCGTAACCGACCGCGACATCGGCCTCGGCATCTGGGAACACGACGAGCCACGGGTCGTGACCGCCGAGGAACTGATGTCTGCGGATCCGGTGACCATCGACGCCGACGCCGAGATCTACGACGCGTTGCGGACGGCCAGGGAAGCCGGCGTCCGTCGACTGCCGATAACCGAAGACGGACAGCTGGTGGGTATCGTCACCCTCGACGACGTCATCGTCCTGCTCGCCGGCGAACTCGGGGAGGTGTCGGGCATCGTCCAGTCACACTCGCCGCCGTACTGAGCCGGCACCAGGGAGCCAGGCCGAGTCGGAGGGGACGATCGCCGTCCGTTCCGGACGGCGAGCCTACATCAGGTAGAAGATCGGGAAGAGGAACACCCAGACGATGTCGACGAAGTGCCAGTAGAGGCCGAAAAACTCCACGGGCCGTTCGTCCTCGAGGTAGGCGTCGATCGAGACGATCCGGTAGATCATGAACGCGGCGATGAGCAGCCCGATGATGACGTGTAGCGCGTGGAGGCCGGTGGTCACGAAGTAAAGCGAGTACTCCAGCCCGGTGAACCAGAACTCACCCTGGCTGAACTTCACGCCGTACTCGAAGGCCTTCACGCCCATAAACGCCAGCCCCAGCGCCATCGTCGCCCCGAGGAAGCCGAGCAGGCCGCGTTTGTTGCCCCGCTCGGCCATCACGAGCGCCATGATGACCGTGAAACTCGAGGTGAGCAGGATGTAGGTGTTGAGCAGCCCCGGCCAGGCGGCGAAGGGGATCGGGTCGAACGACGCCCACCCCTCGTGGAGCCGCAGGAAAACGTACGCGCCGATCGCGGCGCCGAAGACGACGACGTCGGAGGCGAGAAACACCCAGACGCCCATCTTCGTGTCGTCCAGATCGCCGCCGAACGGCCAGCGTTCGGCGACGCGGGGTTCGGGGACGTAGAAGTCCTCGACGCCCATCTTGAAAAGCGAGACGCCCATGATCGCGAGTCCGACGACCGTGATCGCCGGATAGAGGTAACTGATCTCGCCGGCGGTGGTGATGACCGGCCCGTCGGCCGGATAGTACGGCTCGATGAGTTCGATGACGGTCGGCGTGAGCCCGGAGAGTCCGAGGAAGAACACGAACGTCCCGACGCCGATGGCGAACGGCCAGATGCTCGCGTGGTCGGGGTGGCGTTCCTCGTGGCCCGCGTGGGCGGCCTCGGCGGTCGCGGTCCCGCCGTCGGCGACGGCGCCGCCGTCGGTCGCCGGCGTGTCGGGGACGAACTCGAGGCTCCCGCTGGCGTAACTCGCCCGCCCGTCCCAGTTCTCGAGTGGCGGCGGCGAGGGGACCGCCCACTCGGCCGTCCGGGAGTACTCCCAGGGATTGTCGGGCGCGATGGCGCCGTACCGGAGGCTGTGGACGAGCGTCGCGATGATCATCAACACCGAGAGGCCGAGGACGAACGCCCCGACCGTCGAGAGCTGGTGCCAGAGGGTCATATCGCCCGAGTAGTGAAACACCCGGCGTGGGGTCTCCCAGGCGAGGAACATCGGGAAGTACACCAGGTTGAACCCGATGAAGTAGACCGCGAAGCTGAGCTTCCCGAGGAACTCGCTGTACATCCGGCCGGTCATCTTCGGCCACCAGTAGTAGAGCCCGCCGATCAGCGCCGTCACCCCCGAGACCATCACGTAGTGGAAGTGAGCGACGACCCAGTAGGTGCCACGGAACTCGTAGTCGAGGACGATCGCCCCGAGGAAGACGCCGGTGATCCCCCCGAGGATGAACAACACGAGCGCGCCGAGGGAGTAGAGAAACGGCGTCGTAAACCGCACCCGTCCTTTGACCATCGTGTAGATCAACGCGAACACCATCAGGTCGAACGGCAGCGAGATGCCGATCGTCGTCGCCATCGTCAGCGTCTTGATCTCTAAGTTGATCGTCGTCAGGAACATGTGGTGCATCCAGACGAGGAACGACTGGACGGCCACGAGCACCATCGCGATGATGACCCATTTGCGCCCGACGAGCCGCCGGCCACAGAACGTCTGGAACGCCTCGAACATGATCCCGAGCGCGGGGAAGAAGACGATGTACACCTCCGGGTGGCCGAAAAACCAGAACAGGTGTGCCCACAGCAGCCCCGACCCTTGATCGGTCGCGAAGTACTGGGTCAGGAAGATGCGGTCGGCCCCGAGCAGAAGCAACGCCGCCAGCAACGCGGCGAACGCAAAGAGCATCATCCAGACGGTCAGCAGGATCGACCAGGTGAAAAGCGGCATGTTCCACAGCCCCATCCCCTCCGCGCGGTGGCGGTGGATGGTGGTCATGAAGTTGACCGTCCCCATCGTCACCGAGATGACGAACATCAGAAGGCCGAAGACGGTCGCGTTAGAGCCCGTCGTCGCCTCCATCGCCGGCGTGTACGTCGGGACGTTGAGCGGGGCATAGAGGGTCCAGCCGCCCGCGAACGAGCCACCGAGGAAAAACGCCGCGACGGCGAGAACACCCGAGAGCAGGTAAAACCAGTAGCTCATCGCGTTCAGCCGCGGGAACGCCAGATCCTTCGCGCCGATCTGTAACGGGACGAAGTAGTTCGCGAAGCCGAACGCGAACGGCGAGAGGAACCAGAACACCATCAACAGCCCGTGGGAGGTGACGTACTGGTTGTACTCGTTGCCGCTGAGAAGCCCCGTTCCACCCGGCTCGAGCAGGTGCAGCCGGAACACGAGTGCCAAAATGCCGCCGATCAGCAGGAAGGCGATCGCCGTCGCCAGATAGAGGATGCCGACGTCCTTGTGGTTGGTCGTCACCAGCCAGCGTCTGACCGACCGACGCGGGGGCAGATCACTCATCAGTCCTCACCCCCCTCGTCATCCTCTTCTTCCTCAGCCTCCTCGTCGTTCTCGGTGTCTTCCTCGGACTCCTCGTCGTCCTCCTCGTCTTCTTCGAGGGCGGCACGTTCCTCCTCTAGCCACTCTTCGTACTCCTCGGGCTCTAAGACGACCAGGTCGGCAGTCATCCCGGAGTGGCCCGAGCCACAGAGTTCGAAACACTCGATGGCGTCTTCGTACTCGCCGGGCTCCTCGGCGACGAACCACGTCTGGTCGTACTCACCCGGGATGGCGTCGGCTTTCACCCGTTGGTCGGATATGCCAAACGAGTGCCAGACGTCGTCCGACGTCACGTTTATCCACACCGTCTCACCGGCCGGCACGTACATCGTCCCCGTCGTCTCGACGCCGTCCTCGTAGTGGAAGTCCCAGTCGAACGCCCAGCCCTCGACGTCGATCTCGATGGCGTCCTCGCCGGGGTTTTCGCCCTCGGGTCCGGTCTCCACGTACAACAACAGCACGTACGCGTACGCGACCAGGCTGATGACGACGACCGCGCTGAGCGCGAAGGAGAGAAACAGCTTCTTTCCGCCCTGTCCGCCCGTCGGCAGCTCCCCGAGCGTCGGCGCGTCCTCGTCGGCGGGCTCGCCGGTGTCGCGGTACTTGTAGGCGTTGTACAGCGTGTACGCGACCACGATCACGCCGACGATCGTGCCGAGCACGAGGAAGATCATGAAGATGTCCTCGAACACGTCGACGCGGGTCTGCATCGGAATGGTGTGTATGTCGAAGATTGTGGTCACCTCGGTTTGACTCTAATATGTAGTACCCAAGGAAGACGGGTATTTATTACTTCGGAAACGCCCAACCGCCTTCCCGTGCCTGACTTTTTTCCGACGGATCTCCCCGAGACAGGTGGGTACGTCCTCGGACCGGATTTCGAAACGCGAGTACTTTGACCTGTCGGTCGGTAGTGTGTCTCACGCCAACGCGAGCCATAGGGCCCGACACGGCTTCCGATCGATCGACGACGGTCGCCGGCTCCGGCAGGGCGACGTCCGTCGGCCGCGTGAGCTGCCACGGTCTCCCGACGCTCGGGCACAACCGTTCTATACTGCCGGCGCGTATCCCGGAGTATGCCCGAAGAAGTCCTGTTCAAGTTCGAACGCCGGATGGACCGAGCCGAGATCGCCAGCTATCTCCGATCCGTCGCGGACGCACTCGACGCCGGAGACGCGATCGACCTGGAAGCCGGCGGCGAGTCGGTGACGATGTCCCCACCGAGCCGGCCGACCTTCGAGATCAAAGCCGAACGCGAGACCTCGAGCTCCGGGGGAACGCCGGAGCTCAGCGTCGAGTTCGAACTCGAGTGGGACGAGGGCGAGGACGACGGCGGGGAGCTCTCGATCAACTAGATCGCGACGACCCAGGCGCGATACCCCTCCGGAAGGCCGTAGACCTCCCGGAACGCCGTGTCGATAAAGCCCGCGATCCGGTTGGGATCCGCCTTCGCGCTCACGCGGACGTTCACGCCCTCGGCGTCGTCGGGACGGGTCAGTTCGTCGATCTTGAACGCCGGGAACCGCCCGAGCAGCGTCTTCAGCTCCTCGAGTTCGGCCTCCGTACAGTCCGCGTTGATCCGCCCGTCGGCGAACTGTACCCACGGCGCCGGCCCCTCGTCGACTTCGACCTCGATCGTCACGTGCGGGCTCGCCCGGTTGCGGTGGGCGACGATCGCCTCGACGAACAGCTTCCGGCGGTCTGCCGGCTCGTCCGCGACAAAGCGTGTCATATCGGAGGGTAGTGCACCATTCTTTAAGTCTTTATGCCGCCGTCCCGAACCGCTGGGCATGGTACGGCCACGAATCCTGATCCTCGGCGCGCCCGGAGCCGGAAAGGGGACCCAGAGCGCACGGATCGCGGAGGCGTTCGACGTCGAACACGTCACCACCGGGGACGCACTCAGAGCGAACAAGGAGATGGACATCTCCGATCTCGGCCTCGAGTACGGGACGCCCGGGGAGTACATGGACCGGGGGGAGCTGGTCCCCGACGCGGTCGTCAACGCGATCGTCGACCGGGCGCTCGCGGAGGCCGACGGCTTCGTCCTCGACGGCTACCCGCGAAACGAGGAGCAAGCCGAGGAGCTCGACGACATGACCGACCTCGACGTCGTCCTCTACCTCGAGGTCGGCGAGGAGGAACTCGTCCACCGGCTCACCGGCCGGCGGCTGGATCCCGAGACCGGGGACATCTACCACGTCGAGTACAACCCCCCCGAGGAGCCGGCCGTCGAGAGCCGGCTGATCCAGCGCGACGACGACGACGAGGAGACCGTCCGCGAGCGGCTGCGGGTCTACCGGGAGAACACCGAACCCGTCGTCGAGCGCTACGAGCAGCAGGGCGTCTTGGAGCGCGTCGACGGCGAAGGGTCGCCCGAGGAGGTCTGGGAGGACGTGAAAGCGACGATCGAGGCGGCGAGCTAGTTCTCGACGTCGAGCTCGTGGACGGCGACGTTGAGGTAGGTGACCTCGGCCGGGAAGACGTAGCCGTCGGCGGACATCTCCGCGGAGAAGTGCTCGACTGCCTCGTCGTACATCCCCTCGGGGGCGGCGGAGTGAACGTACGCCGAGTCGACGATTATCGAACCGGTGATGTCGGCTGCCGCCTGGATACACAGCTGTTCCTCACAGTCGACGTGTTCGCTGTGGCCGTCGAACGTGTCGCCGCCCGTCGGCGCGTATATGAGTCCCTCAAATTCCGGGTTTCCGCCGCCGCTGCCAATGGGTTCGAAGCCGATGTGCATCTCCGACGTGCCGTAGATCTGGAGGTACTGGGAGTCGGTCGAGTCGTCGCACGGATCGACGCACATCCCGGAGTCCCCGGACGTGTAGTACATATCACCGCCGGAGAATATCTGTAACGTGTTACCGTCTTCCTCCCAGCCTTCGACGGAAAGCTCGCCCCCGTCCAGAACGATGTCGTCCTCGACCACGATGGCGGAGTCGCCGTCGGAGACGTCGACGACGACGTCGTCCTCGACGCGGAGCTCGTCCGTGTAGTACGTTCCGCTCGGCACCGTCTCCCCCTCGACGTCCGAGAGCTCGGTCGTGTTCTCGTCCCCGCCGAGCTCGTCGATCATCTCGTCGATGATGCCGTCCATCGGCGGATAGGGGCCCGCATCGTCGGACAGGTCGAGGTCGGTTTCCTGTCCGCTGTCGGAGACGTTCGCTTGTCCGGCGACGATTCCGTCGCTGAACGTTCCCTCTTCGATGTCGATCTGGCCGAGTGCCACGCGGAGGACCCCCTCCTCTCCCTCGTCACACGACTCCCGGATCGCCTGACCGTCGGCCTGCCCGGTCTCGGACTCGAAGTACGTCTCCCAGCCGACACAGTACTCGCTTTCGATCTCGATTGTCACGATCCCCATCTCGACGGTGTCGATGTGACTGAACGGGGTCGTCCGGTTGTGGGCTATCGTCACCTCCCCGGTCGTGAGGTCGCGATCACCGCTGACGGTGGCCACCGGCAGGGTGATGGTCTCGCTGTCGGCGTCGTACTGGACCGGAGGCGGCGAGATCATGCGGGTCTGCTCGCCCGTCTCCCGCCAGACGCCCCCGGCCTGGTAGGCGACGATGCTGCCGTCGTCGGCCTCGTACTCGATCGCCCCCATGGTCAGCGTCTCGTCGAGTCCGTCGGCGGTGATCCTGATCGTTCCGGCGTCGCTGGTCGCCACTGCCCCCTGTCCGCCGGTACCGCTGGCCGATACACCCTGCCCGCCGGCGTCGAAGCTTATCGAGGAGACGGAGTCACCGTTCGCCGAGGCGGTGGCCATCTCGTGGCTCAGCTCGACGAACGCGGCCTCGATCCGTTCCTGTTCGGCCTGGCTCTCGGTCGTGCCGAGCGCCTCGGTGCCGAGCACGAAGATCCCCAGGCTCGCGATGGCGACGATCCCGGTCAGCAACACTACCCCGAGGACCGCCGTCTGCCCCCTCCCATCCCCCAGTCTCCTGGATGGACGCAGACACATACAGGGTACGATGAGTTATCCAATAGATAAACAGTCACGGCCGTCCCGACCGTTTCGGACCGTTCAATTCCGTTCAGCGGCCGATAGCGTTATGAGTCGGCCGGCTTCCCGGACCTCGGGACGGCACCTGCGCCCCGAGGTCAGTCGATCACGATCGTGCTGCCGTCGATGTCGACGTCGGGTTCGCTCCCGGGGCCGTCGCCGGCAGTAGACTCCCCGGTGCCGACGTCGGGGACCTCTCCGGGCTCGTCCTCACCGTCGCCGAGCCCGAACTCGCGGTCGGGGTCCGACGAGTCGCCGAGTCCGGTCTTGGATTCGTTGACCTCGACCGATTCGGTGTCCTCTGCGTCCTCGCTGCGGACGGTGAGCTCTCCGATTCCCTCGTCGCTCTCCTCTGTCTCCCAGAGGAAACTGACCTCCTGTGACTCGTCTTTCCCGAGCGTGCTGGGGATCGTTATCGGTCGAGTATGAACCGTCTCGCCATCCGGGTCGGAGAGGGTGATCGTCTGGGTCACGTCCGACTCGTCGGTGGTTTCGTGAGTGCTCGTCACCGTCGCTTCGACCGTGACGAACTCGCCGACGGTCGCGTTCTCGACGTCGTGGATGGTTATCTCGAAGACGCCCTCCGCCTCGGCCTCCCAGGCGAACCTCGGATAGTCCTCGTTCTCGATTTCGCCGGTCGTACTGTTGAAGTCGTACACCGGCACCCAGATTTCCCAGTCGAGGTTTGCCATCGTCCCCTCCGCGTCCTCGCGGCTGACACCGGGGAACTGGTTGTAGAACTCGTCGATTTCCTCATCGGTCAGTCCGTCGTTCGCGAGGTCGTCCTCGGTAGGAAGCACCGACGGGCCACGCATCTCCTCCTCCGAAAGCGAGATGTCGTCCGCGTCGGCCTCCTGTTCTCCGATGCTGATGAACTCCTCGTCGGAGTAGACGCTGTCCTCGAAGGTATCCTCGTCCATCTCCATTCGACCGGCGATGGCACCGGCCTCCTGTGGGTCGAGCGAGCCGCGATCGACGACGTCGTACGGCTCGAGCAGTTCGACCTCCTCGCCGGCCCAGTACATCTGCTTGTTCGTGCTGGGGTTGTCCGAGGTCCAGCCGACGATGCCGCCGACCGCCGAGTTGCCCCGTACCGTCGCCCTCGAGTAGGCGGTCGAGACGTCGGTGTCGAATCCGGTGCCGCCGATGATACCGCCGACCCCGAGGTTGGGCTGTGAGTTATCGTTTTGCCACGGGTGTTTGCCCTCACCGGCGGCGGGCTTCCCCCCGACGACGGTCGCCGTCGAGACGAGCCGGTTGTCCATGTCGGCGTCGTGGCCGTGTCCGACGAGGCCTCCGACCTGCTGGTACTGTGACTCGACGTGGCCGCTGACCGAGGAGTCCATGATCGTCCCGCCGGCACCGCCAACCAGCCCACCGACGACTGTCTTCCCACGAACGTCGACGTCTTCCAGTCGGACGTTCTCGATGGTCACTCCCTCACCGACAGCGGAGCCGCCGTCGAACTCGGCGGTGATCGCGAACAGACCGACGAACGGCTCGTCGTACCGGTCGATGTAAAGTCCCTCGATCGCGTGGCCCTGGCCGTCGAAATCGCCCTCGAAGGCGGTTCCGCCCTGTCCGTCGTCCTGCTGACCGATCGGTTCGAAACCGGCCCCATCGTTCCAGTACTCCGTGCCGTGGGCGTCGATATCGTTGGCCAGCCGGTAGTCGTCGGCGAGGCTGTCTTCCCAGTCGTCGTGTTGATCGTGAGGTTCCGGGGAGTCGATACACTGCAGTTGATCGACGTTCTCGATCAGGAGATAGCCGTCGTCGTCCCGTTCGGACTCCTCGACCTCGCCACAGACCGGACCGTCGCGTTCGACGACCACCAGCGCGTCGGCCACGTCGTCCTCCGTCCGGACCGTCACCCGATCCGTGATCGGGTCTGGATCGGTCGTGTACTCGAACTCGACAGTGTCGCTCCCGCCCTCCGAGA
>LFFM01000427.1_pt1 | contig 29118 bp, 27 predicted proteins | sample 643131 | NCBI WGS metagenome assembly LFFM01 (sample SAMN03777445, study PRJNA286221) | soda lake metagenome | biome: soda lake; feature: Kulunda steppe; material: water; isolation source: sample Tc-Br brine of Tanatar trona crystallizer | place: Russia: Kulunda steppe | collected 2011-07
CGCCGGCGTCGATCTCGGCTTCGACCTCGCGGACCGCGGTCACCATCGCTTCCGTCTTCCCGTACGCGATCTCGCGCGGGAGCAGTTTCAGCCCGCAGTCGGGCGAGATCGTGAGCTTCTCCGGCGGAACGACCCGAAGCCCCTGGAGGATGTTCCGTTTGATCTCCTCGACGGGCTCGACCTCGGCGGTGTGGGCGTCGACGACGCCGAGCGCGAGGTCCGGCTCGAACTCGGGGTCCTGGAACGTCGGGATCTGCTCGTAATCGCCGTTACACAGCTCGACGTCGAACTCGTCGATCGGGTAGTCGTTGATCTCGGGGTAGATCCGCGAGTAGTCGCCGTAACAGACGTGGAGCCCGATGCGGACGTCCTCGGAGATCCCGCTCACGATGCGTTCGAGCGCCTCGCCGACGATGGCGTGGTCCTCGGGGGTCGTCGCCAACGCGGGTTCGTCGATCTGGATGTAGCGTGCGCCCGCCTCGACGAGCTTCTCGACCTCCTCGTTCACGAGGTCCGCCAGGTCGTACACGAGCTCCTCCGTCGAGGGGTACGCCTCGTTGAACGCCCAGAACCCGAGCGTGTACGGCCCCGTGATCGGGACCTTGACCGGGCGCTCGGCGACGTTCGACGTGAACTCGAACTCGTCGACGAGCCACGGCTCGTCGTAGGAGACCTCCTCGACGACGGAGGGCTTGTCGAAGTAGTTGTGACCCCACACCTTCACGGGGCCGTTGAACTCGTAGCCGGGGATGCGCTCGGCGAAGAACTCGACCATCTCGTTGCGGCGCATCTCGCCGTCGACGACGGTGTCGAGGCCGGCGCGCTCGTGTTCGTGGGTGATGAGTCGACAGGCGTCGTCGTGCGCCTCCGTGAGGTCGCCCGCGTCGAACTTCGACTCGTCGTCTTCGACGAGCTCGTCCGCCCGGTTGAGCCACTTCGGCTTCGGGTACGAGCCGACGACGGTCGTGAGCAGGAACGCGTCGTTCGGGTGGTCGTTCGGGCGGAACTGTTCGCGGTTGACGTCGGGGGTTCGGACCATTATTCGAGCACCTCCACCGCCGCGGCGAGCGCGGCGAGTTTCTCCTTGTACTTGTTCTCCGGCAGGTAGAACGGCTCCGTGTTCGACGTCAGGTACGTCGTGTCGAACGACTGTGCGGGGACCTGCGACTCGAACCACTCGACGCGGTCGGCGGTCGTCTCCGCGCCCTCGACGAGCGTGTTCTGCCCGTCGACGACGCCGAGCGCCAGCGAGTCGGTCGCGCCGTACTCCTGGACGTTGTAGACGGTGTCGTCGCGGTCGCCCGCGACGAGGTCGAGCCCGAGCGCGTCAGCGCCCGCCTCGTCGACGAGGTGGGCGTACAGCTTCTCCCCGAGCGCACCCCAGTACGTGTGGACCACGACGTCGGCGTCGGTCGCCGCCGCGACCGTTCGGATCGCGTCGGTGGCGCGCTCCTCCTCGCCCGCCGCGGGCGGGTTCTCGACCAGCGACGGCTCGAGCAGGAACAGCATCTCGTGGTCGGGGAACGAGTCGACCTCGCCGGCGAGGAAGTCGGCGACGGCGGCCTGGAACGCCGCCTCGTCGCCGTAGTGTTCGTCGCTCGCGAGGTCCGCAAGCGAGTACGGACCCGGCAGCGTCGCCTGCAGCGGCGCGTCGCGGGCCAGCACGTCCGCGGCGGCCGTCAGCTCGGCCGCGACGTCGCCGGAGGGCGTGAGCTCGCCGGTCACGCGCGGGTCGCGGTAGAAGTTGTTGTTGTCGTAGTAGCGCACGATCCCGCCGGTCTCCACCGCGTCGTGGACCGTCAGCGGGTGCGCGATCATGTCGTCCCAGCGCGCCTGCCCCTCGACGACGCGGTCGACGCCGGCCTCGAGCTGGTCGTCGACGTACTCCGCGCGGACCTCGTCGTACACCGACTCGATCTCCGCCCCTTCGTCCCCGCTCAACAGATCGCCCTTCTGGTGACCCTTCAGGTCCGAGAGCGTCTCTTTCGCCCAGTCCGGGAGCGGATACAGCCCCGGTGTGGTCGCGACTCGTTCAGTCATCACCGACCCTTCGATATGCCGTTGTATAATATTTGCGAACCAGTTTGATGCATACTGGTTATTCACCGCGGATCGCGAACGGGTCCGGGAGTGACGGATGATTGGTGACGGGCCGCGCTGGTCGACGACGGCCGCCGCGCGGTCACGCGACGACGGACGAACCGTTAACCGCCTCGGCGCGAAACCCGCGTCCATGACCGTCGTTTCGCTGTTCCCCTCGGCCACGGAGGTCGTCGCCGCGCTCGGGGGCACCCCCGCCGCCGTCTCACACCAGTGTGACCACCCGCCGGCCGTCGAGGACCGGCCGACGCTCACCGGACTCGTTCGGGACCTCGACTCGCCCCCGGCGACGGTCGACCGGATCGTCGCCCACGACGACGTCTACTACCTCGACGGGACCGTCCTCGCGGACGCCGACCCGGACGTCGTGCTCACGCAGGGCGTCTGTGCCGTCTGCGCGCTCGACGCGGGCCTCGCACACGACGCCGTCGAGCGGCTCGACCTCGACGCCACGGTGCTCGACGTTCACGCCGACGACCTCGGCGACGTGCTCGCGAACGTCGACCGGATCGGCGCGGCGATCGGTCGCCCCGCCGCGGCGGACGACCTCCGAGCGGAGCTCGAGGACCGCATCGACGCCGTCGACCGGTCCGTCTCGACGGCGACGGGTTCGGAGGGGAGTCGTCCGCGGGTCGCCGTGTTCGACTGGACCGACCCGCTCCGACACGGCGGGCTGTGGGTGCCGGAGCTGATCGCCCTCGCCGGCGGGGAGGTCGGCCTCGCCGATCCCGGCGAGCGGTCCGGACGGGTCGATCCGAGCGACCTGCTGGCGTTCGACCCCGAGGTCGTCGTCGTCGCCCCCTGCGGCTACGACGTCGACGCCGCCGAGCGAGCGGCCGCGGACCTGGCCGGTCGGGAGTGGTTCGGCGAGCTGGCGGCCGCGCGCGACGACCGCGTGTACGCGATGGACGGGGCAGCGTATCTGAACCGCCACAGCCACCGCGTCGTCGACACGCTGGAGGCGCTCGCGGCCGTGATACACCCGAATCGGTTCGGGGTCGCGACCGACCGGGACCGAGTCCGGCGGGTCGCGACGCCGACCGACTGACCGTCGCTCCTTCCTCGTCGGCTTCCACTACCCCGCTGACCTCCCACTCCGTCGGCTTCCACTACCCCGCTGACCTCCCACTTCGTCGGCTTCCATTACCCCGCCGACCGCGCTATCCCGCACGAGTCAGCCGCAGGACGGTGAGCGTCTCGAAGGGGAACGACTCCTCGACGGCGACGGCGTGGTCGAAGCCGGCCGCCTCGATCAGCGCCAGCACCTCCTCGTACCCGGTCAACGAGCTCACGAGCAGGAAGACGACGCCGTCGGGCGCGAGCACCCGGTCGACGTCCGCGAGGAACGGGTCGATGAGTTCGCGGCCGGTCTCGCCGCCCGACAGCGCCTGCTCCATCCAGTCGTCCCACTCGTTGTCGGGGTCCGTCGGCAGGTACGGCGGGTTGAAACAGACCGTGTCGAACGCGTCGGCGACGAACGGGTCGAGCAAGTCCGCGACGACCGCCTCGACGCCACGCTCGCCGGCCTGCCGCGCGGCGTTCGGGTTGCGGTCGCTGCCGACGACGCGGAGCCCGCACTCCTCGCGGATCCGTTCGGCGACCCAGCCGGAGCCGGTGCCGACCTCCAACACTCGCCCGTGTGCGCCCTCGACCGCCGCCGCCGCGAGCAGGCCGGAGTCCTCCGCCGGCTGATAGACGTCGAGGTCGAGCCCGCGACGCTCGGCGAGGTCGGTCACCGCCCGTCACCTCCCGACCCCTGACTGCGGCCGGGTGAGCCGCCCCCGGCTCCGTCCGCTCCTGTGCCCCCGATCGATCCGTCACCGCGGGTGACGTCCCGACCGACCGCCGAGTCGAGTTGCACCCCGAACTCCCCCTGTCGTGCGGACAGCGTCTGCTGTGGGAACGGGATGGTGATCCCCTCGTGTTCTAACCCGGACTTGATCGCGCTCATCGCGGCGGTCTGCGTGCGCCAGCGCTTCCGCATGCTCGGGTCCGTGATCCAGTACCGGACCCCGAGGACGACTGCGGAGTCCGCGAACCGCTTCGTGACCACGTCGGGCTCGGGCATCCGAGCGATCCCGTCGATGTCGACGATCGCCTCCCGGAGCACCGCCGCCGCCCGGTTGACGTTGGCGTCGTAGTCCACCCCCACCTCGATCTCGATGCGGAGCCGGTTGCGGCGGGAGCGGTCGATCACGGGCCTCGAGCGCACCTCGTCGTTCGGGATCGTGACGACCTCGCCGTCGAACGACCGCATCCGCGTGTTGATGATCGAGATGTCGGTGACGGTCCCCTCGTGGTCGCCGACCTCGACCCAGTCGCCCACCTCGAAGGGGCGCGAGAACATCAGGACGAACCCCGCAAGCGCCGCACCGAGCGTCTGTCTCGCCGCCATCCCGACGACGATCCCCAAGAACCCGGCCCCGACGAGGAGGCTGCCGACGTTGTCGGTGAACAGCCCGATCGTCACGAGCACGACCAGGGTGTAGACCGTGATCTGGATCGTGCGCCGGAGCATCTCCTCCTGGTGTTCCGAGACCGCGGTGCTCTCGGTCGCGAGCTCGCGGACCACGCCGCCGAGGAAGTCCGTCACAGCGTAGGCGCTCGCCAAGAGCACGACGGCGAGCACGATGTTCGACAGGTGGTCGGCGATGGCCGCGTTCTCCAACGCGTTCAGGAGCGCGCTCCCGAGCCCCCACACCGCGAGCACGCCCAGGACGCCGGCCGCGGTCGCCGCCGCCACGGCCGAGGAGAGCAGGAGCCGCTGTTTCGAGGTGCGCTCCCCCTCGCGCCGCTTCAGCCAGCCGATCGCGAGCCGAACGGCGACGACCGCCGCGAGGATCGCGATCGTGAGACCGATCCGTTCGAGGTCCCCGCCCGCGAACCGCTCGATGGAGACGAGCCCGTCCGCGAGCGTCCGCGATCCGGCTCCGGACATCTCACCCCTCCGTGGACGGGCCGTCGCCCGCCGTGTCCGGCGGCGACCCGTGCTCCCGGGCCAGCTCCGCCAGCGCGGCGAACGCGCTCGGGTCGAGGGTGCCCGGTCGGCGGCGAAGCAGGTCCTCCTCGGCGGCGTCGACGACCGCCTCGGGCTCCGCCAACCCGGAGATGTGTGCCGTGTTCCGGATCGCGTTCCGAACCGTCTTGCGGCGCTGGGTGAAAAGCGCCTTCACGAACCGGAGGAAGAACGCCTCGTCGCCCACGGTGTACTCCGGGTCGCGAGGAGTACACCGGACGATCGCGCTCTCGACGGCCGGCTGCGGGTCGAACGCCTCCTTCGGGACGCTCTCGACGAGCTCCACGTCGGCGTAATGGCCCGCGGAGACGGAGAGCCGGCCGTACTCGGGCTCGCCCGCGGCGGCGACCATCCGCTCGGCGAACTCCTTTTGGAACATCAACACCAGCGGCTTCCGCTCGGGGAGCAGCCGGAAGGCGATCTCCGAGGAGACGCCGTACGGGAGGTTGGCGACACAGGCCGTGAACTCCGGGAGGTCGACCGTCAGCGCGTCGCCCTCGACGACGTCGAGCGACCCCGCGTCGACGGCGTCCGCGAACTCCTCGCGGAGGAACGCCGCGAACGCCCGGTCGCGTTCGACGACGGTCACCCGGCCGCGTGGCTCCGATCCGCCGGCGTCGACGGCCGCGAGCAGCCGGTCGGTGAGCGATCCCGCCCCGCCGCCGATCTCGAGGAGGTGGCTCCGGTCGGCGTCCGCCGGGAGGTACGTCGGGATCCGGTCGAGGACGCGGTCGTCGACGAGGAAGTGCTGGTCGTGGTCGGGGTCCGCGCGGGTCCCCGCCCGACGCGCGAGCGCGTCGGGGTCGCGAGCCCCGTACCCCACGGGTTCCCCCGTCGATGGGTCAGTCATTGGCGGCGGTAGACGGCGATTCCGGGTAAAAGTCTCGTTTCGTGACTCCCGCCGCGATGCCGACCGGCGTCCCGTGTCAGCGCCCCGTCGTCACTCGTCTCGGCCGACGAACGTCCGGTACTTCAGGTCGTCCTCACGGACCTCCTCGACGATGCGTTCGATGACGACCTCGCGGGGTCGGTGGAGCCCCGAGACGCGGTCGGTCAGCTCGGTGAAGCTCTCGAAGGGGCCCCGTTTGCGCTCGTCGATGACCTTGTTCCGGAGCTTCTTGCCGATCCCGGGCAGGAGGTTGAGCTGGTGGAGCCGGAGGGTGATCGGGCCCGCCTCGTTGAAGAAGTCGACGAAGCGTCGCTCGTCGGACTCGACCACGTCGGCGACCGCGTACTCGATCTCCGCCGCCGCGTTGCGCGTGAGGTCGTCGGCGTCGATCTCGCGATAGCGCGTCGCGTACCGGTCGTCGTCGAGGGGGATCCGGTCGTTCACGGAGACGTCGGCGTCCGCCGCGAGCATCACCTCGTACAGCCGGAAGTCGTCGACGCCGAGCCCGTACGCGATCGGCGACTTCTGGTACCCCGGCCGGCCGTCGTCCGGCCGCCCGGTCGGGAGCACGTCGAGCAGCACCGCCTGGGACGTGGGGCCCCCGTCGGCCTCGTCGGTGGCGTCGTCGCCGACGGAGTCGTCGCCGACAGGGTCGTCTCCGGGCGCGTCCGTGTCGGAGTCACTCATACCCTTATTACGGCTCCGGGGACTTAAAAAATCGCTGCCGCGGGGGCGACGACGTTCGCCGAGGGAACGCCGTCGTGGCCGCGGTCACGCGCCGTTCGCGTTCGAGCGCCGCCGTCAGGCGTACTTCGCGACGATGTCGAGGACCTCGTCGAGCTCGTCGCCGTCGAGCGAGTAGCGCTCCTGGGCGAAGACGGACCGCAGCTCGGTCCGGTCCTCCGGGAGCAGGTCGGCGATCTTGATCGCCGTCGGCACGTCGATGGGCTCCAGCTCGGCGAGCTCCTCGACCAGCTCGCGCGACTCCTCGGCGTCGAGGTGGGCGAACCGGTTGACGTGCTCGATGGCGCGCGCCAACTCGTAGCGCAGTTCGCGCTCGTCGTCGGCCGCACGCGCGTCCTCGATCTCGACGAGGATCTGCTTCGCCTCGGAGGTGGTGACGTATTCCTCGTCGAGCTTCTCTTTGAATATGGTCATCTCAGTTCTGCTGTGCGCGCATGTGGGCGGCCCGAACGATGAGCGTCTTCGCCTTGCGGCCGTCGACGATCTCCACCTTGAACGCGGCTCCCTGCTTCCCGATCACGGTTCCGGTGCGGCCGTCGAATCGCGGGTGGAACCGCCCTTCCTGCACGCTCGGGTCGATCTTGAGGTGGACCTGCGTCCCCTCGTCGAACTCCTGGATCGCGCGCTGCGGCGGCGAGGTACCGCGGTCACGCGGCTTGTTGGACAGCTTGTCGCGGGTCGCCTTCTGGGGCCCATTGGAACTCGGCATAGTCGTGTGACCCCCTTCCGTTGCCGCAGTTATAAATGGTGCGTTACGGGGCGCAGGACGCGGACGCGTACCATACTGCCGGTTCGCTTCGTGACGCCTGCCGGTTCGCTTCGTGACGCCTGCCGATTCGCCCCGTGACACGTCGACCCGCTCGGTCCGGCGACGAAACGCTTCGACGACGTCGATCCGGGGGCGATCCGACCACCCCTTTCGAAAGCACTAATCGGTCGCCTCCCTTGATAAACACGTAATGAGTCATCAGCTGCCTGACGTACAGGCGTCCGCCCCCGACGTCGCCGTCGGGCTCTCACAGGTCGGCGTCACCGGCGTAGAGAAGCTCGTCAAGCTCGCCCGGGAGGACGCGCGCCCGATCGTCCTCATGGCCGAGTTCGGGGTGTTCGTCGACCTCCCCGGCGGCCGCAAAGGGATCGACATGTCGCGGAACCTCGCGACGATCGACGAGATACTGGAGGACATCACGCGCGAGGAGGCGTACCGCGTCGAGGACGTCTGTGGCGACGCCGCCGAGCGGCTCCTCGCGAAACACGACTACACGACGACCGCCGAGGTGTCGATGACCGCGGAGCTCGTCACCCGTGAGAACACGCCGGCGTCCGGGCTCGAGACACAGAGCACGTCGACGATCATCGCCAGCGCCACCGCGACCGAGGAGGGGACCCGCGAGGAGATCGGCGCGGAGGTCACGGGGATGACCGTCTGTCCCTGCTCGCAGGGGATGAGCGAGTCCCGCGCCCGCGATGAGCTCCACGCGCTCGGCGTCGACGAGGAGACGACGGAGGCGTTCCTCGACGCCGTCCCGCAGCCGGGTCACTCCCAGCGCGGTCACGCGACGCTGACGATCACCACGGACGGCCACCCCGACGTCGACCTCCGCGACGTGATCGACATCGCCCGCGACTCGATGAGCGCGCGGATCTACAACATGGCGAAGCGCCCCGACGAGGACTACATGACGTACCACGCCCACGCCGACGCGAAGTTCGTCGAGGACTGCGTCCGGGCGCTCGCGGAGGGAGCGGTCGAGGAGTTCGACGGGCTCCCCGACGACGCCGTCGTCCACATGAAACAGTCGAACGACGAATCGATCCACCAACACAACGCCCACGCGGAGCGGGAGGTCACGCTGGGCGACCTCCGCGACGAGCTCGACGCGTAAGGCGACCTCACGCGGGTAAACGCCCTCCCACGACGAGCTCGACGCGCAGGCACCGCTCTTTTTCGCCCGTCGAGAACCGCCGATGGCTACTTGTTACCAACCCGCATCCTTTCGAACGTGGGCGGTGCGGCATCGATAGGCGGACCGAACGGGTCGACCAACCGCAGACCACGACCACGATCATGGACATCACAGACATCGTTTCGACGGAGTACGTGCAGCTCCCTCCCGACGCCCCGGTCTCGAAGCTCACCGGAACGTTCGACGACCCGGGGGTCGTCGGCGTCGTCGTGTACGGCGACGAGTTCGAGGGCGTCGTGACGAGACGACGGATCGCGAGCTCGCACCACCAGCCGAACGAGAAGCTCGGCTCCGTCGTGTGGAACGTCCCTCGACTCGCCCCCGACGAGGACGTCCGGAAGGTCGCCCGACTCATGATCGACGGGGGGTCCCAGATCCTCCCCGTCGTCGAGGGCGGGGAGCTGATCGGGGTGGTGACCGCCGACGACGTGCTCGACGCGGTGAAGCCGTTCCTCGACGCGGCCACCGTCGAGGACGCGTGTTCGACTGACCTCGTCACCGTCGGCCCGCGCACGAGCGTCGGCGAAGCGCTCAACGCCTTCCGGGAGTACCGGATCACGCATCTCCCAGTCGTCGAGGACGGCGCCGCGGTCGGCGTGTTGAGCCTCTACGACGTGACGGGGATCACCGTCCGGGACGTCGAACGGAGCCAGGGCGGCGACGCGGGCGACGGCTCCACGAAAGAGGGCTCCTCGGCGGTCAGCGGCGGGCGGACGCGTCGCGGGGGCTTCGGTGCCCGCGAAGGCGAGATGGACCGGATCCTCGACCTCCCCGTCCGCGACGTCATGACCTCGCCCGCACGAACGATCGCACCGGACCGGACGCTCCAGGACGCCGTGAACGAGCTGTTCGAGGCCGGCGGCTCCTCGCTGGTCGTCACGGCGGACGACGAGACGGTCGGGATCGTCACGAAGACGGACGTCCTCGACGCGCTGACGTGGGAGGCGGACGGGAACCGAGCCGTTCAGGTGTACGGGTCCGACCTCCTCGACGACGTGCAGTACGACGAGATCGTGGCGATGATCGAGAAGTTCGACGACAGGGACCACGGGATGTCCGTCCTCGACGCGAAGGTCCACCTCCACGAACACGACGAGACGCACCGCGGCACGTCGCTGCTGCTCGCCCGGATCCGGCTCCACACGGACCGGGGGCTCTACCTCGCTTCGGGCGAGGGGTACGGGGCCTCCCACGCGCTCAACGAGGCGCGGGACGTGCTCGAACGCCGGATCCGAGACAAGAAGACGTACGGGCGGAGCAAGAAGCCACGGAGCGAGGAGTTCTGGGAGAAGCGGTTCGGATGGATACTCGAAGGCGACGGCTGACCGCCGGCCATCCGAACACCGCTGACTATCCGGCCGTCGAGAGCTACCCGAACGTCGGCGCTACCCGAACGCCGGTGACTACGCGAACGTCGGTGCTACCCGAACGTCAGCGGCTCCGCCTCCGCCCACCGCGGCTCGAACCGGTCTTTCACCTTCGCGGCGAACTCCGCGTCCTTCAGGTCGATCACCGCGAACGGCTCGTCCGTCGACAGCGGGTGTGGGACCTCGATGCACACCTCCACCCCGTCGAAGACGTTGAACGTCCCCTGGATGTCGGCCGTGGTCCGGACCTCGAACCCGTCCCTGTCGGCGAGCGCGGCGGAATAGCGGCGGCCGACGCTCCGGGGGAGCTCGTCGACGGCCTCCGGCGAGAGCAACACCCGGATCTCGACCCCGCGGTCGAGCGCGGCCTCCAGCTCCGCGGTCACCCGATCGCCTACCGTTCCGAGGTCGAACCCGGTCGCCGGCGCGCCGGCGACGACGACCATCCGCCGGTCCGCGGCGGCGATCCGCTCCAACAGCAGGTCGGTCGTCTCCTCGGCCCCGACGGCGGCGGTCCAGAACCCCCCGTCGACCGGCTCGCCCGCCTCCAGCTCGACCGAGAGGTCGTCGACGACCTCCTCGTACTGCTCCGCACGGGTCTCGAGCTCCCGTTTCTTCTCCTCGAGGAGCCGGTCCAAGGCGGCGTCGGGCTCGACGGCGACGTACTTCTTCGGTCGACTCGCCGCCTGGCTCCGGACGAGGCTGTGCTGCTCCAAACTGTTGAGAACGTCGTATATCCGTCCCATCGGGACCTCGCTCGCCCGTGAGAGGTCCTTCGCGGTCGTCGGTCCCGTCCGTAACAGCGCGCGGTACGCGCGGGCCTCGTACTCCGAGAGGCCGAGGTCGCGAAGCGATGCCATACTACTCGGTCGACCGGTGACAGTATAAACGCACCGACGGTTTACATGTTCGGAACGTGTCCGATCGTTCCCCTCCGGGTCGACGTTGCGAGCGGTAGGCGACGCCGTGGGGGACCGTGCGCTCCGTCTCGCTATCGAACCGTTTCGGCGACCCGCGACATCAACTCGTCCGGTGTTGTCGCCGGGTCGGAGACCGTGCCGCCGGCGAGCACGACCGCGGAGCCCTCGTCGACGTCGACGGGGCTCGGCGCGTCCGCGCGGTGGGCGTTCGGGACGACGACCTTCTCGTGGTCGGCGACACGCCACGCCGCCCGGTGGAGGTCGCTTCCGGGCGACTCGCCGACGGCGACCACGGTGCTTCCGCGGAGCAGCCGCCCGACGAGGCTCCCGTATCCCGCGACCTGCACGCCGAGCCGCTCGGTCGCGCCCGCGAACGACGACGCCGTCTCCCGGGCCACCTCCCGGTAGCGGTCCGCTCCCGTCACCGCGGCGAGGTCGAGCAGCGCGGTCGCCATCTCCACGTTGCCGTCGAGCGGGCGGAAGGGACGATCGAGCAGCCCCGCGCCGGACCGGGGGCCGTCCACGAACGACCCGTCGACGTGCAGTTCGTCGATGGCCCGGTCGGCGACCGCCCGGGCGACCTCCGTCCCCTCGCCGAGCACGCCTGCCGCGCGAGTGTACGCGGCGACGGTCCGGGCGGCGTCCTCGAGCAGGTCGCGCTCCCCGACCGCGTCGCCGGCGCGGTATCGCGTCACCGCGCCGGTCTCGACGTCTATCAGGTCGCGCTCCAGTCCGTCGAGGATCCGCCGCGCGTACTCGCGGGCGCGGTCGTCGTCGGTGTACCCGGCCACGGCGAGGAGCGCGTCCGCCGCGAGGGCGTTGCCGCCGGCGTAGACGGTGAGGTCGCGGCGGGGCGAGTCCAGTTCCGCGCGATCGTCGGCGGGCGCGGCGTAGTACGCCCGCCCCAGTCCGGGTCCGAGGCTGCCGCCGACGCCGTATCCCGTCCAGAGGTCGTCGGTGAGGAACCCCACGGCGTCGACGGCGGGGTCGAGGTAAGCCGCCTCGCCGGTGTAGAGGTAGGCGTTCGCGAACGCGCGGGTGACGGCCGCGTTGGTGTCGATCGGCTTCTCGTAGGCGACGTTCCCCCAGTCGTTGCTCCCGGCGAACCGGAAGAACCCGCCGGCGACGTCGTCGGCGAGGTGGTCACGGACCGCGTCGAGGGTCCGCAGGGCGCGCTCGCGGTCGCGTTTCAGCGCGAACTCAACCGTCCGCGGGAGCGGGAACTTCGCTTCCGTCCCCCAGCCGGCGTGCTCCGTGTCGTACTTCGCCTCGAGCTGTCCGGCGAGGTGGCTCTCGACCGCGTCCGTCAACTCGCCGCTCGGCGGGAGCGCCGCGTCGAGCGCGCGGGGGATCCGGCCGGCGTCGCGCCCCTTCTCGGCCCACATCGTACGGACGGACTCGAGCACCTGTCGCATCCCGTCCACCCCGAGGTAGCCGGCCCCGGTGAGCAGCTCGCCGTCCGGCGTGAGGAACGCGGTCGTCGGGAACCCGCCCATGTTGTACCGCTCGCGCACCCGGGGGTTCCGGTCGACGTCGACGCGCACCGGGACGAACCCCTCGTTGACGTTGGCGGCGATCCGCGGCTCCGCGTACGTGGTCGCGTCCATCTCGTGACAGCCCTCACACCACGTCGCGGACAGCGAGAGCAGCATCGGGCGGTCGCGGTCGTCGGCCTCGGCGAACGCCTCGGGACCCCACTCACGCCACTCGACATGTGTCCGATCGGTCATACCCGCCCGTGGGGGTGGCCGGCGGGTAAGGGCTTCGAGACGGTCGCCCTTCCCCGTCCTCGCCGCGCTGGTGGTCCCGTCCACGACCCCTGCGGAAGCGTTTATCCCGCGGCCGCGGGTTCGTCGCACATGAACACGCGGAACCGAGCGCGGGCGAGCCGTCGATGGACGCGATACGGCGACCCAGGCGAGCGAAACGGCCCGGACGAGCGGGACGATCCAAACGAGCGAAACGGCCCGGGCGAACGAGACGGCCCGGAGGACCCGACCGATCGACGCCGTGGCGTCCACGGCCGTGAGAGCGCCCGGTTCACGCGAACGGTCGCGCTGAGCAACGGGGTGTTCGGCATCTCGTTGACGCTGCTCGTGTTGAGCCTCTCGATCCCCGGAGGAACCGCGGGCGGCGACCTCGGGCGGGCGCTCTCGGCGCTCCTGCCGAACGCGGTCGCGTTCGGGCTCACCGTGTTCGTCGTCGCGCTGTACTGGCGGAACCACAACGAGCTGTTCGAGTCGTTCGCGGGGATCGACGGGACGCTCTTCGGGCTCAACGTCGGCTACCTCGCGCTCGTCGCGCTCGTCCCCTTCCCGAACGAGCTGATCGGGACGTTCCAGGGTGAGCCGCTCGCGTACGCCGTGTTCGGGACCGTCCTCGCCGCGCTGGCGGTCGTCGATACGTCGATGTTCGTCTACGCGCGTCGGCGGGGGATCCTCCGTTCCGAGGTCACCGAGCGGTGCTACCGGATCGACGTGGCACGCGGGGTCCTGACCGCCGTCGTCTTCGTCGTCAGCGTTCCCCTGTCGCTGCTGCTCGCCGCGTGGACGCCGCTTCTGTGGGTGTCGCTGCTGCTCGTCGACGTCGCGTTGGATCGCGCGTCGAAGTGAGCTGCTCTGAGGCGGCCGGCTCCCGGCGACGCGCACGTCGTGGACGCGGAGGGCGTCATGGGAGAGGAGACGTCGTAGACGCGGGGGGACGCCGAACGACCGATCGGCCGGCCGGAACCCGAACGGGTTTACCGATCCCCGGGCACCCAGGCGTATGAACGAGACGACGGCTTCGACCGACCCGACAGTGTCGGTCGTCGCCTGCGGCGGGACGATCGCCTCGGAACCGAGCGACGACGGCGCGGCCCCTGAGAAGACCGGCGACGACCTCGTCGCCGCGGTGCCGGGCATCGAGACGTACGCGACGGTGTCGGCCCGGGAGGTCTGTCGGCGGCCGGGGTTCGACGTCCGGTGGCGCGACGTGCTGGCGACCGCCGCCGCGGTCCGGGACGCCGTCGCGACCGGCGCGGACGGGGTCGTCGTCACGCACGGGACGGACACGCTCGCGGACACCGCGTTCGCGCTCGATCTCCTCACGGACCTGCCGGCGCCGGTCGTCGTCACCGGGTCCCAGCGGCGGCTCGACGAGCCGTCGAGCGACGCGCCGGCCAACCTGACGCTCGCGGTTCGGGCCGCGGCCGACTCCCGATTCGCTCCGGGCGTCCACGTCGCGTTCGACGACGAGCTCCACGCGGCCCGCGACGTCGTGAAGGCGCACACGAACGCGCTCTCGACGTTCACCTCGCCGTCGACGGGGCCGGTCGCGACGTTCACGCGCGCCGACTGCCGGCTCCTCCGGGAGCCGCGCCGGGAGGTCGCCGCCGATCCGCTGGACGTCTCCGACGCCTCCTCGGAAAACGCCGACACCCCGGAAACCTCCGAGGTCCCTGAAACCACCGTGATCCCCGAAGTCCCGATCGTCCATTCGGGGACCGGGGCGGGTGCGGGCGGGATCGAGCGCGCGCTCGACGCGGACGTCGGCGGGATCGTGGTCGAGGGGACGGGTCTCGGCAACGCGACCGCGGCGATCGGCGACGCGGTCGCGAAGGCCGTCGAGACGGTTCCGGTCGTCGTGGCGAGCCGCGTCCACGCCGGCCCGACAGAACCCGTCTACGGGACCGGCGGCGGCGCGGTCACGCTCGACGGACACGGGGTCGTCTTCGCGGACGAGCTCCCGGCGGCGAAGGCCCGTATCGCGCTCGCGCTCGGGCTCGCCGCCGGCGTCGACCGCGAGATCCTCCCCGACCTGTTCCGGCCGCCGGCGCGCGTCTGAACCGGGGCGACGGTTCGATCCCTTCGCCTCCCCCCGCACCCGGCGGGAAGCCCTTATATATCGCCGTCGTATGGGCGCTCATGACACGATTCACGCGCCGACACGCTCTCCACGGTCTCGGGGGTGCCGCCGGGGTCGCGCTCGCCGGCTGTCTCGCCCCGCCGGCAGCCGGACCGGACGGCGGGGACGGCACGGACGACGGGAGCGACGACGCCGGAAACGGTGGCGACACCGGAAACGGCAACGAGGACGGAGACGACGTGGGGAACGGCGAGGACGACGCCGACCACGGGGACGGGGTCGAGATCGAGATCCACCGGGTCGCGGACGGGCTCTCGAAGGCGGTGTGGGACCATCGCGAGCGCCCCGGCGTCTGTTTCCTCTTCCGCGACGCGTTCGACGGCGAGTGGCTGTTCGCGGACGCCGACGCCGACGCGCGGGCGTTCGTCTCCGGCACCGACTTCGACGCCGCCGCCCTGCTGTACGTCGAATCTGTCGGCCCCACGATCTGCTACACCGACCTCGAGTTCGGCGCGTTCACCCGCGAGAACGGGACGCTCGCGGGGGAGGCGGCCGCGATCGACACCGCCGCCGACGACGAGATGTGCGGCCCGGCCCTCAACTACCCCGGCGCGCTGGTTCGAGTGACTGCCGATCCCCTCCCCGAGGTCGCACGGCTGCGGATCACGAACGGCTGGGGCGAGGAGGCGACCGTCCGTTCGGACGATAACGTGCTCGACCCGGGGTTGCTCAGAGGGTACGTCGAGCCCGCGGAGGAGCCGCCCGCGGTCCCGGACGCGCTCGTATGCGACGACGACGGCTTCGAGCGGCACTACCCGGGGTACGCCGACCCGGACGCGGTCGCGTGGGGGTCCGCCGCGGGCGTCGACGGCCGGGTGGGGCTCGAGCTGCGGGTCCTGAGCCGGGACGAGCCGCCCGATCCTCCAGACGTCGAGGCGAGCGAACACGACGCGCTCGACGAACCGCCGCTCGCCACCGCGGGCGACACCGAGACTGCCAACGGCCCCGATCACCCGACCCCTCCGGAGGGCGCGCTGACGTTCTCGCGCGGCGACGAGGTCCGGATCGAGCTCACGAACGTCTCGTCGAGGCAGCTCGGGGTCGGCAACGAGGGGAAGTACAACCTCGAGGCGGAGACGGCGGCGGGGTGGACGGAGGTCCGCGGCGGCGACGACGGCGAGTCGTTCCCGTACACTGACGAGCTACGGCTGCTCTCGCCGGGCGAGCGCGTCTCGTGGGCGTTCACGATGACGGAGGACGGGCTCGTCGAAGGGGGCCCGCACGCGGACCGCTTACGGGTCTGCCCGGCGCTCCAACCGGGGCGGTACCGGTTCGTGTTCTGGGGGGCAGAACCCGTCGCGGTCGCGTTCGATTACGAGGGTTGACGCGGCCGTGGAGCGTGGCTTCGTTCACGCGAAGGCGACGACACTCGACATGCGGGAACGCCGGAAACCCCTATAACCCTCGCGCGTGAACGCCGACCATGACCGACTTGATGGCTCGACCCGTGGTCCCGGTCGCGAGCGAGGAGGACGCCGAGGAGACGTACGCGGCGATCTCGACGTACCTCGGTCCCGACGCCGCCCCGGTCCTGATACACGTGATCGAGAAGGCCGGCGGCGGGATCGACAAGGCCGGCGTCGAACAGCGCGAGGAAGTGGCCGAGGCGGCGTTCGCCGTCTTCCGCCGGCTCGCGGCCGAGGACGGGGTCTCCGTCGAGACATCGATCCGGTACGGCACCGACATCGCGGACGCGATCGAGGACGCCGCACGGGAATACGACGCGACCGCGATCGCGTTCGTTCCCCGCGGCGGCGGGCGGATCGTGGAGTTCCTCTCCGGGAGCGTGCGCTCGAAGCTGACGAACGACAACGAGTTCCCCGCGGTCGTCCTCCCGAGCCCGCAGGCCGGCGACGGCACGACGGACTGATCGAGAGGTGTGGTCGACGGTGCGGTCGCGGTTCCGCCGCCCCACGCGCGTGCTCCGCTTTTAAATGGACGTTCCTTCTACGACCTTCTTTTAAACGGCCTTCTTTTAAACGGCCTTCCTCCTATCGACCCGACCTCGACGGGGCGGGACCCTCGATGAGGACGCTCACGTCCGGTTCGCGTCCTCGATCGCCGCGGTCAGGAGCTCACAGCCGAGCTCGATCTCGCGCTCGGTGACGTCGAGCGGGGGCAGGATCCGGAGGACGTCGTAGCCACACGAGAGGGTGAGCAGCCCGTGCTGGAGCGCCGCCTCCATGACGTCGTCGCGGAGCGCCTTCTCCTCGAACTGGACGGCGAGCATGAGCCCCTTGCCGCGGACGTCGGTCACGCCGTCGAGGTCGGCGTCGCGCATCGTCTCGATGAACTGTCGACCGCGGACGGTCGCGTTGTCCATCAGCCCCTCCTCGAGGATCGCGTCGATCGTCAACGTGCCCTGCAACGAGGCGATGATGTCGCCGGCTCCCCAGGTCGAGGAGATCCGGCTCTTCTCGTCGGGGAACACGTCCGAGCGCGAGACGGTCGCGCCGACGCGGAGGCCCTTCGCGCTCGTGATCACGTCGGGCTCGATGGCGTAGTTGTCCGCGCCCCACATCTCGCCGGTTCGGCCGAGCCCGGACTGGATCTCGTCGGCGATGAGTGTGATGTCGTGTTCGTCGACGAGCGCCGCGATCTCGTCCATGAACGCGTCGGAAGGGAACCGGTAGCCGCCCTCGCCCTGGATCGGCTCCATGATCAGGTACGCGACCTCCTCGGGGTTGATGTGCCCGCGGTCGGGGTCGAGCTTCCGGCGCAGCCGCGAGACGCCGTCGACGAAGAACCCGCACGAACAGGTCGCGGCGTCACAGCCGCGGTCGTCACAGAACGGCGCGTCGTGGACGGAGCTGATCTCGGGGAACTTCCGACGGTACACCTCCTTCGAGCGGTTGAGCGAGAGCGCCCCGAGCGTCCGGCCGTGGAACGCGCCGTCGAACGTGATCGCGTACTTCCCGCCGTCGGCGTGGTCGTACGAGATCTTGACCGCGTTCTCGACGGCCTCGGCGCCGGAGTTCGACAGGAACACCATGTCCATGTCGTAGTGGGCGGTCAGGTCGGTCAGCCGATCCATCAGGTCGGACGGGCCGGGGAGCGTGTCGCCGGGGGCACCGTCGCCGGCGACGTAGAAGTCCTGGCCCGCGATCTTCAGCGGATCGACGAGGTCGAACTCGGAGAGCGGCTCCATGATCAGCGGGTTGTTGTAGCCGAGCGGCGCGGCGGCGACGTGGCTCGTGAAGTCCATGAGGACGTTGCCGTCGACGTCGGTACAGAACGGCCCCTCCGCGGGGGCGGTCCGGTCCCAGACGAAGTCGTACACGTACGTGCTCGGCGCGGCCGACCCGTGATGATGTGCTACCCAGTCCCGGGCACGCTCTCCCGGGAAGTCGGTGACTTCGGGCCGTGCGGTATCACGGTTCATGCACACCCGTTTCGAACGCGATGAGTTAAAGTCGAGCATGCGACGCGATCGTTGGAGAAACGTTCAACCTCGGCGGACGGAGTGAGACTTCAGTGTGGGCGGATGCGACGCCGAACAGGGATCGGTGCCGGACGGGGTGGAGAGCGGTACGGAACGCGCGGTTCACCAGACGGGCGAGCTGGGTCACGAGACGGGCGAAAACGGAGGAAGGCGGAGAGAGACGGAGGAAGGCGGAGGGAGACGGAGGAAAACGGATACGGAGGAAGTTTCAGGGGGCGTGGTCCGGAGGCCGTCCCGCCAGCGCGGCGCTCGGCTCCGCCTAGTGGTCGACGTACTCGGATTCCCACTCGGTGCGGGCGTCGATCTCCCGGCGACCGCGGCGCGTGAGCGTGTAGTAGTTCGTCCGGCGGTCGCGCTGGCCCTTCTCGACGAGCCCCTTCTCGACCAGCGTGTCGAGGTTCGGGTACAGCCGCCCGTGGTGGATCTCCTTTTCGTAGTAGTCCTCCAGCTCCTCCTTAATGGCCAGCCCGTGGGGCTCGTCAAGGCCGGCGATCACGTACAGCAGGTCCCGTTGAAACCCCGTGAGATCGTACATTGTACTGGTTCGTTGTTACTTGTCGAAAATAAATAAATATATCGTTTCATACTGGTTTGAAACGGCTCGAAACCCGTGGTACACGCGATAAGCGGGGTTCAGTGTCGTGTCAAGCAAAAAACCAACGACGCCGACAGGACGTGACCCACACGGACGTTTATGCCCGCGGAGGACGTATCCGAGCGTATGGCCGAAGAAGTCCTCTTTGCCACGGAGAACACGACGGATCGCGCGACGATCGCGGAGCTGCTCCGGTCGGTCGCGGACCGGCTCGACGCCGGCGACCCGGTCACGCTCTCGGCGGGCGAACAGTCGATCACGCTCGACGTCCCGGCCCGACCGACGTTCGAGGTGAAAGCCGAGCGCGAAACCGGGTCCGGCCCCGACGAGCTCAGCGTCGAGTTCGAGATCGAGTGGGACGACGACGGTGGCGACGGTGACGGCGAGAGCGACGCGTCGCTCTCGGTCGAGTAAACGGACGAAACGGCATCGGTACGAACGCGTCGCTCGAGGCGTGTCGGAAAGGAAGCGAGCCCCACGCGGAAAAAAGCCGCGTGAGGCCTGCCCCCTAAATTGGTCCCCGCTGACGCTTCGGCCCTCCAGACGAAGCGTCGACTCTTGCTACCGCATCGTCCGGTATAAACCTAACGGGAGGCGGGCACGCGTGTCAGCCGAGGCGACACGTTTCCGTGTCGAACACGCCGACGCGGATCGGGACGCGTTTCGGGTCCCGGAACACGTATCGACCCCTGTGGCTCGTCGGCGTCGGCGCATCCGCTCGCCGTCACGTAGGCGTCTCGTGTGTCGTCGTCTCCGGGTCGGTTGTACGCGTCCCGGTTCAGCGGTATCGTTCTCGGGTACACCGCACTCCTCCCGGTTCACATGTGTTCCTCTTCCAACACCCACCCGAGCGCGCGTTTGTAGTGGGTGAACAGCTCCTCGACCCCTCGGTGATTCATCTCCTCGTCGGCCAGCTGTTCGGCGAGGAACTCGTACTGCTCGCGGACCTCGGCTTCCGAGCGCATACGTGACCGTAACGTCCCCCGGACCGATAAGCGCCGCCGTTCAGAACAGCCCCAGCGTCGACAGGAGGTAGAAAACCGCGACCACGACGACGCCGATCGTGACGATCCGCCAGGCCAGCGAGAGGACGAACTTGCCGACGACGATCACGAGCGCGACGGCGACGAGCGCGATCAACAGTTGTCCGACGGGGTCGCCGGTGATTCCGGCCTGCAGCAGCGACACGGTCCAGGGATCGGCGATCGTCCCGAGCATGTCCGCCCCGACGGCGAGCGAAGCCATAAGTCTGTGGGACCGCCGAACCGACGGACGGGCCCAATTATCGATAACTGATGCGTTGGGCGTATCGATGGGAGTTTCCGATCCGTGCTACGAAGGGGATGATTACTGATCGAGCGTCAGCAACGCCGCCGGGCGTCAGTTCCGACCCCCCTTCGTTTCCGGTGAGTAGGGCTCTACAGTCATTCCATCTCGGCGTTTCGGTATCACTTTCACTTCGGTCTACCTATGCTTATATCGATGCGTCCCTTCCGTACCGACCGACCGCTTTCGGAGCCGCACACACCGACACGCCGTTACATAACGGATCGAACAGATATTCACCTACTATGGACCGGGAACGGAACGCTAAAGGGGTCCACTTCGCCAGTATAACATCACGATACATGAACCGATCCGAACGCCACCGACAGGGAGGTGCCGCCGAATGAGCGGCGGCGACGTCTCCGCGAACGAGCTGGAACTGCCGATCAAACGAACCACGGGAGAGACGCTGGAGGAGCGTCTGACGGGCAACGCCTACCACAACATCCTCCCCGCTCGCTACCTCCGAAAGGACGCCGACGGCGAGCCGATCGAGTCCCCCGAGGGGCTGTTCGTCCGCGTCGCGCGCAACGTCGCGCTCGCCGAGGCCGTCTTCGAGGCCGAAAAACAGGGGATCGAGGTCACCGTCACGCCCGATCAGCTGAAGCCCGACCACCCCCGACGCGACGAGCTCGCCGCTGACGTGTTCGGCGCGGGCGTCTCCCCCGAGGACGACGTCGAGACGACGCTCTCCGTCTACAACGTCAACAAGTTCGCGTACGACACCGTGGTCCCCGAACTCCCCGACTCGGTCCGTGACCACGTCGAGGCGACCGCGGACCGATTCCGCGAGGGAATGGAGTCGCTCTCGTTCATGCCGAACTCGCCGACCCTGATGAACGCCGGCGACGAGCTCCAGCAGCTCTCGGCCTGCTTCGTCGACTCCCCGGGCGACGACATCACCGACATCCACCAGACCGCAAAGGAGGCCGCGGAAGTGTTCCAGAGCGGCGGCGGCATGGGCTACGCCTTCTGGAAGCTCCGACCGTACGGCGACGCGGTCGGCTCGACCGGCGGGATCGCGTCCGGCCCGATCACGTTCATGCGGACGTTCGACCAGATGTGCGAGACGATCGCGCAGGGCGGCGCGCGCCGCGGCGCACAGATGGGCGTCATGCGCGTCTCGCACCCGGACGTCATCCAGTTCATCCACTCGAAGAACAAGGACGTCTCCCTGGCGCACTCGCTGCGACTGAACGACCCCGACGACTTCACGCACAACTCCTTCGCGGACGCCTTGGAGGAGGCTCGGGAGTTCATCGACGACGAGGGGCGCGTCCCCGAACACCTCCGCAACGCCGTCGAGGGGCACCTCTCGAACTTCAACATCAGCGTCGGCGTCACCGACGACTTCATGGAGGCGCTGTACAACGACGAGGAGTTCGTCTTCACCAACCCGCGCACGGAGGAGCCGCACGTCGCCACGCCGGAAACGAAGGAGATCTACGAGATGTTCGATCTCGGCCACCACGTCGAGGTCGGCGAAGTCCTCTCGATCCCGGCCGCCGACATCTGGGAGCACATGGTCAACGGGGCCCACGAGAACGGCGAGCCGGGCGTCATCTACCTCGAACGGGTGAACAAGAAACACTCCTTCGACGTGGAGGAGCACCCGGACCACCGGATCCTCGCGACGAACCCCTGCGGCGAGCAGCCGCTGGAGGAGTACGAGGCGTGTAACCTCGGTCACATCAACCTCTCGACGCTCGCTGCCCTCGACGCGCCGGACTGGCGCGTCTGGAGCGACGCGCACGCCGACGAGTACGACACCCACGAGGCGGCGGTCTCGGCGTTCCTCGAGGAGGCGATCGACTTCGAGGCGTTCGACGAGCGCATCGATTACGGGACGCGGTTCCTGGAGAACGTCGTCACGATGTCGGACTTCCCGGTCGCGGAGATCGAAGAGAAGGTCCGCGACATGCGGAAGATCGGTCTCGGAGTCATGGGGCTCGCCCAGCTGTACATCCAGCTCGGCGTCCGCTACGGCTCCGAGGAGGGCAACGAGGTCGCCCGCCAGCTGATGACGCACATCAACCACCAGTCGAAGCTGACCTCCCACGAACTCGCCGAGGACCGCGGCGTCTTCAACGACTGGGCGGACTCGAAGTACGCCGACCCGACGGCGTACCGCGAGTGGTTCGAACACCACACCGGGCTCGACGCCGACGAGTGGGCGGACGGCTTCCCGATCCGCAACCACAACACGACGACGATCGCGCCGACCGGCACGACGTCGATGATCGGCAACACCACCGGCGGCTGTGAGCCGATCTACAACGTCGCCTACTACAAGAACGTCTCCGACGACGTGCAGGGCGACGAGATGCTCGTCGAGTTCGATGACTACTTCCTCCGGACCTTAGAGGAGAACGACATCGACGTCGACGCGGTCAAACGCGAGGCGCAGGCGCAGATGGCCGAAAACGAGTTCGACGGCGTCGAGGGGCTGTCGACGGTGCCGGACGCCATCGGCGAGCTGTTCGTCGTCACGGGCAACCTCTCGGGCATCCAGCACGCGGCGGTGCAGTGTGCCTGTCAGGAAGGCGTCGACTCCGCGATCTCGAAGACGTGTAACTTCCCGAACGACGCCTCCGTCGAGGACATGGACGAGGTGTACCGCTACATCTACGACCACGGCGGAAAGGGCGTCACCGTCTACCGCGACGGCACCCGCTCGAAGCAAGTGTTGACGACCCGCGCGAAGAACGCGGAGTTCGCCGACGAGACCGAGGCCGCGGAGACGATCGTCGAGCAGATCCGCGAGGTGTTCGGCGGCCTCGAGGCGTTCCTCGACAACGAGGACGTACAGGCCCGCATCGATGCGGAGATCGCCGACCTGCTCGAGGCGACCGACGACCCGAGCGTCGACTACACCGAGACGCGCCCCCGCCCCGACTCGCTGTCGGGCGTCACTCAGCGCGTCGAGACGGGGTACGGGAAGCTCTACGTCACGGTCAACGAGGACGATGACGGCCGACCGTTCGAGCTGTTCGCGAACATCGGCCACTCCGGCGGCTACACCAACTCCTTCACGGAGGCGCTGGCGAAAGTCATCTCGACCGCGCTGCGCTCGGGCGTCGACCCCGAGGAGATCGTCGACGAGCTGCAGGGCACCCGGAGCCCGAAGGTGGCGTGGGACAAGGGCGAGCAGATCCAGTCGATCCCGGACGCGATCGGCACCGCCCTGCGTCGCTACCTCGACGACGAGATCGACAAGGGGATCCCCCAACAGCAGAGCCTCGACGACGTCGCCGGCGAGGGAGTCGACGCGGCGGCGTCCACGGAGCCGTCCCTCGACGAATCGACGGACGGTGGCACGGCGGCCGCGCCCGGCGGACGGTCCGAACCCGGCGCGGACGACGACGCCGTACAGGACCTCATCGCGGCCGGCGAGTCGCCCGAGTGTCCCGAGTGCGGCGGAATGAGCCTCTACTACTCCGAGGGCTGCAAGACGTGCGAGTCGTGCGGCTGGTCGGAGTGCTGAACGGCAGGTAGTCCTTCCTCTCGGCGTTCGATCCGTTCTCGCGTTCGTCTCTTCCCCTTTTGTCCTTCCCCCTTTCCCCCTTTCCGTGGCACCACTACCCACTCACGTCCGCCTCCCCGCCGTCGCCGCCGAACGTCACCTTCGAGTCGGTTCGGCGGATCGCGTCGCTCGTATCGTGTACGCGGTGCCGTACAGGTGTGTGTCGAGCCGTTCGACGTCGTCGAAGACGGCGGCGACCGCGCCGGGAACGTCGGCGTCCGGGTTCCAGTTCGCGTACCACCACAGGAACCGACACACCAGTGGGTTCAGCACCCTCGCGGGCCCCGACTGGAACGGCTGTAAATCGAGCACCCCGAGCACGCCGCCGGGTTCGAGCGCGTCGTAGACGTTCCGAAGGGCGTGCCCGACGTCGGGAAGGAGGCTCAGACAGAGCGTCGCCACGGCGACGTCGTAGGGACCGCCGAGATCGGCCGTCGTCGCGTCCGCCCGGACGACCGTGACGTTCTCCCATCCGCGTTCGTCGACGCGGGCGGTCGCCTTCGCGACCATGTCCGGGCTGTAGTCGATCGCCACGAGCCGCCCCTCCTCGCCGATCGCCGCTCGGATCGGCTCGAAGTTCACCCCCGGCCCGCAGCCGATCTCTAAGACGGCGTCGCCCCGCTCGATCCCGAGCCGGTCGATCAGCTCCCGTCGGATCGGTTCGAAGTCGCGTTCGCTCAGTCGGTACCAGTCGCTCCAACGGTTCCAGAGGCGCTCGCTACGGCGGAGTCGGTCGGCGTACTCCGACTCCGCCTCGGGTCGTCGGTCGATCCCAGTCATCGGAGGGGATTGCGGTCGTGAGCGAGCGTGGGCTCAGATACGCCCGGCGCGGCCGGGGTCGACGTCGATCGCGTCGACGGGGCAGACGTCGACACACAGCATACAGTCGATACACTGGTCCTCGTTCGTCGGGTTCGCCTTGATCTCCGACTCGGGGTGGCCCGGCGTGTCCACCCACTCGAAGACGTCGACGGGACAGTCCTCCAGGCAGGCGCCGTCCGCGAGGCAGATGTCGAAATCCACCGCGACGTGCGTACCGCGGATGCCGAGCTCCTCCGGCGGGTCGACGGGGCCCCAGACGGCGACCCCGTGTTCCTCGTCGACCTGCTCGCGGTTCGTTTCGAAGTTGGGATCGATGGCCATCGTTACCAACTCAGTTCGCGGCGTGCTATTTAAAAGCGGCGGCGAACGCGTTCGGGCCGGCGTCGGGGGCGCCCCGGCCCGCTCGACGCCTCAGGGGTGCGCGTAGTAGACGACGAGGTCTTCCTCGCCGGTCGGCCCGCCCGCGCCGTCGGCCGGTTCGGGGTCGAACGCGTCGACTCGGACGAAGCCGACGCGCTCGAACTGGACGACGGTGTCGACGTCGACGTCGGCGATCGCCGGTTCCGCGCGGCCCCGTACGTCGCCCTCGACGCCCCGCATCAGCGTCTCGAGGCTCTCGTCGGCCGGGACCCAGTGAACGACGTCGACGCCCTCCTCGCGGACCATGTCGATGTCGTCGCCGACGTACTCGAACGCGTCGCGCACGTGGCGGACGCAGCCGAACCCCTTCAGCCAGACCCGGTCGCCGTTCGCCGGGAGGTCGGACTCCTCGACGACGACGCGGCCGGCGGGGACCGTCCGATCGCCGCGGTCCTCGTGGCTCGGGTGCAGCGGCGGATGGCCGGCCTCGGGGCCGCCGACGACGTCGCGCTCCACGGCCGGGTCGTCCTCGCGGTCGCGGACGAGGAAGTACCGGTTCGCCCCGTCGTCGACGAGGTCCCGGTTATTGGCGTACACCGACGACATCGCCAGGTCGACGTCGGAGGTCGACATCCCGAGTTCGGTCATCGACTCGACGATGGCCTCGCCCTGGATCCCGCGGCGGCGGACCGACCGGATCGTCGGCGCGCGCGGGTCGTCCCACCCGGTCAGCTCGCCGTCCTCGATGAGCGATTTGATCGTCGAGGTGGACATCTTCACGTCGTACTCGTCGATCTGGACGTGGCCCCAGTGGAGGACCTCGGGGTACTCCCAGCCGAAGTAGTCGTAGACGAACCGCTGGCGTTTCGCGGAGTCCTGGAGGTCGATCCCGCGGATGATGTGGGTGACGCCCGTGAGGTGGTCGTCGATCCCCGACTGGAAGTCGAGCATGGGCCAGCACCGGTAGTCCGCGGCCTCCTCGCGCGGGTGCGGCGTGTCGACGATCCGGAACGCCACCCAGTCGCGAAGCGCCGGGTTCTTGTGCTCGATGTCGGTCTTCACGCGGAGGGTCATCTCGCCGGCCGCGTACTCGCCGTCGACCATCGCCTCGAACTCCTCGCGGACCGTTTCCGGGTCCTTGTCGCGGTTCGGCGAGGGCTTCCCGGCGTTCTTCAGCTCCGAGAACTCCTCGCCGGGCAGGTCGCAGGTGTACGCGCCGCCCAGGTCGATGAGTTCGCGGGCGTGCTCGTAGTACGTCTCGACGCGGTCCGAGGCCTTGAGCACGCGGTCGGGCTCGAAGCCGAGGTAGTCGATGTCCTCGAGGATGGCGTCGTACGCGTCCAGATCCGGGCGCTTCGTCTCGGGGTCGGTGTCGTCGAACCGGCAGATGAACTCGCCGTCGTAGCGCTCCTTGTACGTCCCGATGACGGCGGGCATTCGGGCGTGGCCCATGTGCCACGGGCCGTTGGGGTTCGGCGCGGCGCGCATGACGACCGCCCCCGGCTCGGCGTCCGGGAGGTCGGGGAGGACGTGCTCGTCCGTCTCCGCCTCGGCCTCGAGCTCGTCGATCAGGTCGGGTGCGATCTCGGCGAGCCGCTCGCGGCGGGCGGGCTCGTCCATCGACGCGATCTCGCCGACGACCGGCCCGAGCACGCCGGGGATCTCGTTGCCGTGCGGTCGGAAGTCGGGGTTCTCACCCATCAACGGTCCCATGATCGCGCCCACGTCGGGGTCGTTGCCGTGTTTGAGCGCGTTGAACAGCGCGGCCCGCTCGCCGGCGGCCTCGACACGCTCGCGGAGTTCGTCGTCCATTACGGCTCGGTTGTCGGCGTCGGGGCAAAAACACGGCGGAACGACCGTCGTACGCCGCGGACGGCGCGGGCGGTCGTCACCGCCGTCGGCCCGTCGGCGACGGCGGAGCGCGGGGCGCGGGGCCGTCGGGCCGGCGGGTAGGGGCAAGACGCACGTCAGACGCCGAGGCTCTTAAGGAGTGACGACCGTTCACGGGTTCGGCTCACCCTACCGCCGTGAACCGTCGCGGTCGTTAAGTACCCCCGACGCCAACCGCCGGGGCTCGGGTCACGGGATTCATTGTCGCTGAGCCCCTCGCGTCGGCATGGATCCGGAGGCGCGGCGATGGTAGAGCCGATGAGTCGCGAGGAGCGCGAGTCGGGGAACCGGAAGGTCCAGGCGGGGTTCCTCCTGCTCGTTACGGTGTCCCCGCCGTTGATGCTCCTGCTTGGCGATCCGTCCGCGATCCAGCTCGCGGCCGCGGCGGGCGGCGGCTTCGTGGTCGGGCTGGCGTTGTTGTGGTACCTGCGCGGGCTCGCCGGCGAGTTCACGCCCGGACCGCGCCGATGACACCCCTCTCGCGGTGAACGGTCGGGATCGACCCGACCCCCTCACCGCCGCGGGTTCAGCAGGCGCGCGTCGAAGCGGTCGGCGCGAACGAGACCGACGCCGAACGCGATCGCGACGGCGGCCGGGACGTAATTGCCGAACCAGAGGTTGATCCCGCCCCAGAGGATCACGAAGCTCACCATGTCGTCGAGCATGAACTCACAGCCAGTCAGCCGCTCGCGGAGCGCCGTCACGTCGAACGCGCGGTCGAGCGCGACGACCGCGACGGTCGCCGACAGCACCCACCCCGCGTAGTTCGATAGCGGGACGCCGTAGAACGCGCCGCCGCCGAACGTCCAGAAGCCGAGCGCGACCGCGCCGGGGTCCAACACGACGTCCATCGTCACGACCGCGGCGATCACGACGAGGAGACGGAGCCACCAAGTCGCCGCGCGCGCGCCCAACAACAGCAGACACAGCAGGTAGGCGTTCAACACCAGCGGAACGAAGAACACCGGCAGCGCCAGCGGGACGCCGCCGACCATGGGACCGAGGCTCACGGTGTACTCGAACGTCCCGTACGGCCACCCCGTGCGGACGCCGAGGTGTTCGATGAAGTACGTGTACGCGACGAGCAGCCCGACCCAGCCCACGGCCCGACGGTCGAGCAGCGGCAACACGCCGACGAGAAGCGGCGACCGCATCACGACCACCCCGAACAGGACGAACCACGGGTTGAACGCGAGCGGCTCCGGGAGCCACCCCTCCGCGCTCGCCACGAGAGTGATCGCGCCGATCGCGGGGAACAGCACCGCGATCGTGAACCGGTTCTCGCGGACGACCCGGTCGAGGGCGGCTTCGGCCCCGTCGCGGGTGCTCGGGAGCCGGTCGCGGAGCGCGGACGCTCCCGTCGACCCGTGCGCCGAGGTCGATGCGGGGTCGTCGGTCATCCGACCACCTCCCACAGCGGGTACACCCGCCACAGCCCGCCCATCGCGAGCAGGGTCCCCACGACGGTGTTGAGCGCGGGGAACCACCAGTACGCGCGGGCGACGTCGACCGACGACGACGCGACCCACGCGACGAACGCCGGGTAGACCGCGAGCAGCGCGCCGAGCCGGGGGTCGAGCACGGCGAACGCGAGGGCCGCGCCGACCCAGCAGGCGAGACAGTAGCCGTACGTCCGAGCTTCGCCGAGCACGGTCGCAGTGGTCCGGATCCCCGCGACGCGGTCCGGCTCGATGTCCGGCACCGCCGAGAACGTGTGCATCCCCATCGTCCACAGCCACGCGCCGACGAGCGCGGCGAGCGGCGGGTGGGCCCCCGCGACCGTCGCGTACGCCGCGGCCCCCGGCAGCACGTACAGGCCGTTGGAGACGGAGTCGGCGATCGGCTTCGTCTTGAACCGAAGCGGCGGCGCGCTGTAGCCCACCCCGAGCACGAAGAACCCGGCGAGGTAGGGCCACGCGACGGGCGGCGTGATCGCGAACGTCGCCGCCCCGAGCGTCCCGGCCGCGACGATCGCCGCGGTGACGACCCGGTCGCCCCGCCACCGCGCCTCGCGGTCGCCGGCCTTCTTCGGGTTCTTCGCGTCTATCTCGGCGTCGAAGGCGTCGTTGACGCCGTACAACAGGACGTTCGCCGGCAGCAGGAAGTACGCCGCGAGCGCGACCGTCGTCGGCGTGAACAGGCCGTCGACGTCGGCGATCCCGTAGGTGACGCCCACGGCGACCGGGCCGGCGAGGTAGAGCCAGAACCGCGGCCGCGAGAGGACCAACAGGTATCGGAGCCGCGCTCCGAG
>LFFM01000428.1_pt1 | contig 29097 bp, 25 predicted proteins | sample 643131 | NCBI WGS metagenome assembly LFFM01 (sample SAMN03777445, study PRJNA286221) | soda lake metagenome | biome: soda lake; feature: Kulunda steppe; material: water; isolation source: sample Tc-Br brine of Tanatar trona crystallizer | place: Russia: Kulunda steppe | collected 2011-07
GGAACACGGCTCTTGGACGGGTCGTAACGGCGGTTAGTTCGTAAAAAGAGAGTGAAATGACGATGGGTGCCGAATCGCGGTTATCTGGTTATCGAATCAGCAGCCGTTGCGGTAAACGTGGTGTCAAATTGTTGTTCGACTTGTTCGAGGGCAAATCGTTCGATGGCATAGCGGTCGTCCGTGTGTAGTGTCGCGGATCCCGCGTTTTCGTGTCCGCCTCCGGAACCATCGAACCGGTCGATCAACGTGGGAAACAGCGTTCCGCCGATGCTCAGTTCCTCAGTGAACGAGTCCGACGCCCGACCGGTCACTCGATAGCCATCTGATTGCTCGGAGAACACGAGCGCGAGATCGACGCCATCCTGTCGTAATGCGTCGGCGGCAGCGGACTCGTATCCCCCGACACGACTGAATGCCAGGAACCAATCGCTGGATCGATAGCCCGACGCTCGAAGGACACCCAGAGTTCGAGCATTTTGACGTCCGGGGGCTGGGGAACGGTCGACGAGATCGGGGAAGTCTACTGCATGGTGGTCTAGACAGGAGAACAGGTCACCCGCGAGTCGGACGGTCTCAGGCTGTGCTTTCGTCAGATTCTCTGTATCACCGAAAATACCGACGAGTAAGGCCAACGCGGCCTGCGGCGGGAGCTCCCAGTTAGCTCTGTCAGCAAGTCGTGCAACCAGCGCCGCCGTGGCATCGGCGTCCGTATTGATGAGCGTTGCGGCTGCGATATCGCTTAAATCATCGCGTTCGTGGTGATCGATGACGATCGGGTCCTGGGGGGCGATCGGTGAGATGCGGTCAGTTGACGGCGCATCGAGTACAACGATTGTATCAAATACCGCGCCCTCCGCCTGGACGACGGGATTGGTTTCCGTCGCTTCCAGCAGCGGGCGCGCTGATCGAGTGACGCCGTCCGGCGTGCAGACTGTCCCACGACCCAGCAAGGCTTGGAGACCGATCGCAGCACCCAAACTATCTCTGTCGGCTTGTCGATGGGTGACGAACAGGGGTCGTTCTATCTCCTCAAGTGTCGATGCGAACGCAATCACACTTATCGGTATGAATTACACTATTAAGTGTTTTAGCACGTCAAAGTGGTCGTGTTTAGTTAAGCATGAAGAGTGAGTTGTGGTGATTTTGTACTGATCTGTGGCAGAGATCACCGCCTCAGCGGTCGTAGCGACTGGATCGAGTTATATTTTGTGTGGCGAGAGCGGACCCCGAGCGAGCTGATGAAGCTCAGTATCGACTCTATATGGCTGAAATATCACTTTGACCATTGATTAAAAATCAAAAAATTTTGTTTTCGAAAAATGTAAAATATCTCCACGATTGGGTGCTGAAGGCCGATCTACAGCCAGCAACAGATTTCTGCATATACGGCTGTTTACGACGACCATAATCGCATTAAAACAGCGGTTTCTGCAGTAACGTCGTGAGAAACACGAAGTCCCCGGTGCAGTATTTTTATTCGATTACTCTCAGCATCTAGCTGCGGTGCTTCGTTGAACAGGGCTCCGATTTCAGATGATTCGCCATGGAAATCGGAATGCTGTTGAACGTGTCTTTAGAAGACCAAAACGACGTACCTCTTTGTTTAGTATTAGTTTCAGTCACGTGCAGCCGACGACGGCAGAAACGTGGCTGCAAGCCTTTGCCGTCTGGTGGAATCCGCTTAATTAAATACGATGCTCAAAAACTGCCGAACACTTTTGTATGAGAAGAGTACAATAATCGTTATGTACCTCGATATTCACGAGGAGGCGCGTGAACTCCGAGGACACTTTCCAGATTTGATTACGTCGGACTTCTACAGGCTGGATAACGACAATATCGGGGTACCCGTGACCTATGCAACCGATGGCTTCCTCCAGAATGATTACGAGGTGTTGATTGAATTTCCGCGGGGATATCCAGACAGTCAGCCAAAGGCATGGGTCCAGTCTCCTGATTTAGAAGAAAATACGCCGCACACATTGGCGAGTGAATACGGGGACACGAGAATCTGCTACCTTCGGTTCTCAGAGTGGGAATCAAATTACACCGGCTACGATGCCGCCGCGATGATCAAAACTTGGCTCTACGCATACTCGAATTGGAAAGACACGGGCAACTGGGAGTGGGGAGAAGCCCACTAACCAATCGCCGCCGACGATTTCTGACCGATTACCATGCCACGGAACCCAACCGACGAAGATCATGACGCTGCACAGTCACCTGACCACTTCGGTGTCGACGATAACCACACTGTTATTTTTGAAGAGCCAGTTGCAGACAGGCTCAAACAATTATCCATAGACCACCAGATTGAACGACACTTGATCGGTGGCTCGATTTTCCGCTTGGAAGAAGACGAGGCCTCCCTCGCCTTTTTGCTAACCGAGGTTCGGAGCCTCAACGGGCGGGATGCGGTCGGAGTAATTGATGTCGATCTCGACCCACGACAAGATCGTGAGTCTCCGTCTGGCGATGAGACCGAGCTGCCGCGGTTGAAGATTACTGCGATAGACCCCTTGGAAGCCCACGTAATTAATGAAAAAAACGGCACAGAAGTGGTGGAACCAGTTTCGTCGTTCCGGATGGCTTCACCGTTCGACTCTTTGGGTGACGGCGCTCAAGATCAGGCCGCAAAAATTGAGCCAGAACCGAACCAAACGGAGCCAGATGCCCAAACACGGCCTGACACACGAGGAAGGGGTTCACCTAATCAAGACGCGCATCTGACCGAGCAAACACCTGATGTGCAGGCAGATCGGTCTAATCGAGGGGCGGACACGCCGAACGAACCGGAAGTTGAACCGCAGGGGTCCAACGGGTCCCTACCACTGAATATGAATGAGGAAATTCGGGCACTCTCAACGCTATTCGACGGGATATCGAGATCGGATTTCTGGGTTCTTGATAATGGTAACGTCGGCGTTGAACTCTCGATGGTTCCGACCTCGGATGCCGTCGATAGATTCGAGATTCTCGTTGAGTACGACGACTCTTTCCCAGAATATCCACCACGAGTTTGGGTGCAGAAGCCTGACTTGAGCAGTGATGATGAGGCGGTCGTGGAAGTTGATCACTACGGAGACGCTCGTATCCAGTACATCGATCACCACACGTGGGCTCAACAGAAGAACACCGAGATAGCGCTAGAGTATCTCACAGGCTGGGCGACGGCCTACTGTAAACGCCAGGAGTCTCTGTCTGGTGGGGGAATGATCCGCCAAACCCGCGAATACGCCGAAGAAGCCGGGCGACAGATTATCGATGGGTTTGCAGGTCGTGAGCGGGATGACGATGAAAAAGACGATACAGCCAACCAGAACGGTGGGAGTCCACCCAATGATCGTCAATTGAGGAACAATCGGGAGACAAGGTCAACTGATTGCGATGACGACGGACGCGACAGTCGCCGACGGTAACCGGTGAATTCAGAGCGATTAGAGCCGAAGATCTTCAACATTGATTACGCGTGTTAATATTGACAAATCGCCTCGGACCTGACGAGGCGAATCGCCGCGTATAAAAAAATTATATGAATCGATCAACAGTTAAATCACTACGATAATATATATCATCACTGGATGAATATTAAAAATTTATCCTCCAGCGACACAGAGGACCGACCCTGTATTCAGATATTCGTTAAGCTGGAAACCGATATAATTTGAATGTACCGTTCCCAATGTGAACTCTTTTGTCTGGGAGAATGTATGGGAGGGCAATGATGTCTGCAGGATAAAGGCTATTTTGACCATTGAAAACGGGTGCGAACAGTCATCAGGTTCTATTAGCGCTTTGTTGTATACCAATTGCCCAGTGAGATTCCGGTTCAGAGCCACCTAAACCCTCAGCATCCTTGTGTTTGTCCTCGTCAGGTTCAACTTTCCGCAGTAACTGATATTCTTCGAGAACCTCTAGAAATGTCCCGAATACATCCTCTTCAGGATACCAACCATTGACTGAGTCTGCAAGTTCCTTTTTTGTCACCGGACTGTCTTGATCGGCAGTTTCGCAGAGTCTATTAATATGCTTGCAGAGGTCGTAGAACGCTTCCTGATCATATTTTGATTTGTGTTCCTTCGATATCGGGTTAGCCACATCGGGGAACGAAGGGCCAAGTCGATAGATCGTTCCCGGATTCTCAACGTCATCTGGAGGAGACCTCAGAATCGAGTACTTACTCAAGATACGAGCAAGGTCCTGATAATGATTGAGCGGTGGGAAATCTGACTCAATCTCGGTCAAGTCTAAGCTGTCTTCGGTCTCAGTTTGGTGCTGAAGACTAGTAATGTCAGTTACGTTTGCGAAGAGAGCTTGATACTCAGGGTTCCAAGCAGTGCTCCAATTTGAAATTTCACCAAATTCATCCGGCCGCGGCATATTCCTTACTTGGCATAATATTTTAAAGAGCTTTGGAATAGTCAATATCATATCTGGAAACGGTATATACCTTTGATGCGGATGTGCATGTCCGCCCTGCATAGAATGGTGAGTAGCTGCAAGAGTCGCTCGCTGAGTGAGGTTTTTCCAGATTCAGTGTTTCCTTTGTTCGGCTCTGGTGAATCGCCAGAGGGCGTTTGATTTCATAGTTTCACGGCTCGCTTGATGTTGTAGACCGCACACATCAGGACGATCTCACGAAATTTGCGGTACCACGCTCGGGCACGCACTGCGTGGCCGAGCGTGCGCTTGATCATTAAGAAGACGGTCTCAGATAGTGCTCTTTGGCCGTACAGAGAGCCATCGATCCGCGCGTTGTGCGCGTGATCGATGGATCGGAACACGCGGTGCTTGATCAACGGTCTCACACCTTCTTCGCGTAATTGCTGCCAATCGTAGCCTTTGTCAGCGGCGAGGCTGGCAATCTTGCACGCGTTGTGGCGGGCGAGTTGCCAGCCGATCTGCGTGTCGTGACGTTTCTCGATCGTACAATGAACGTCGAGGACTGCTTGTGTTTTTGTATCGACGAGGGCGGTCGTTTTCAGTGTTTGAACGCGATAATTCGTCCGACGGTAGTAGTGCTTGATGGCGGTTTCGCGGTCGAAGAACGTCGCGTCTATCGCGGCGTGATCAGCGGTGTCGTGCAGCTGCGCCGAGAGACGCAGCAGCACTCGCCAGATCTTCATCTCTAACCTATCAAACGCCTTCACAAGCGTGGAGTGATACGGGAGATCGCCCTCTTTGAGGCCGATCTCGGCTAGTATTTGTGGCATCTCGCTCAGCAGATCAAGTGCTTCGCGGTATGATTTCTCCAAGTAAATCCGGAGACAGTGGAGCGAAACAACGGCGTAGTCGGCCACCAACAGCATTTTTAGCTACAGTCACTGCTTTGCTCGTGAAGAGGGAAATCTTCGACACAGAGCATCGCCGATTTCCCGCTTCACTTCCTTTGATTTGACGACCTATCTCGCCGCATTACAGTGATTTACCAGAGCCCTTTGTTCGAATATTTAGAATCCTTTAGCCAGGCCATACAGGAGTTGTGGGTACTTCTCGTAGAAATTAGCATCTAACTGATGAATTTGCTCCCGGAGAAAGAACCCAAAAAACTGATCACGATCAGACCTGTTCTGAAAGTAATTAATTTATACAATCAGTTCTAAATTAGGCTATGGCGTACTCTGTCGATATTAGCGAAGAGATCACCGAATTACGTGGTGTGATTCCTAACGTCTCTAGAAGCGATTTCTATGAACTTAACAATGGCAACGTCGGAGTCATAGTGTACTATAAGCCAACCGAGTATCAATTTGACACCTTTGAGATACTGATCGAATACACGCCCGGCTATCCGGACCGGCCGCCAAATGCCTGGGTTCTTGACCCCGAGATTGACTCTAACTCACCGCACATCTGGGAGTGGGACAACGGGGATCCGAGGATATGTTTTATCAAGCCGGCCAATTGGGATTCTTCCTACACATCATACGACGCAGCCGCGATGATCAAATCCTGGGTGTGGGCGTACTGCAATTGGACAAAGACTGGTTCATGGGACTGGGACGAAGTGGGGTTTCTTGGTCATATTATTTAACTGATTTTAGCCGCATGAAATGGGTAATGTGAACGAAAGAGGTGTGGAATTGAAGGCTTGCCCCCAAACTGCGATTCGAAAAAAGCTATCTGGCTATCGGCCGGTAACTAGCAGCCTTTCAGTCGCCGCAGTAAGGACATCCATCGCGTTGAGGGAGTCGATCTTCAGGGGAATAGGCAAGTTCGAGTGCTCGCATTCCCACATCCGGATTTTCGGGCTTGAATGGACGGCGGCGCATATCTCTGTTCGCCCATGTATAGACGGACTGCTCGAACTCGTACAGCCCGTGATCAGTGTCCTTGAGTAGTGTCTGCAGAGCTAACTTAGTCGTGAAGACGGTGAGATTATCCACGTCGATTCCCAGGCCTGGCTGGGAGCGTTCGTCTTCGAGTGTTCGGTCGTACGGGATATCCTCGTCTGCGCCCTGCGGCCGGGGGGCTGGCTCTTTTTGTTCTCCATCATCATAGTCTTCTTCAGGCCGGCCACCGCTACTACCCCTACTGTATATACAGTGATAGCAGCGGTCTTTCTCCTCCGGATCAACTCGAATCAAGATCCCGCCATCAAGGTTGGGGAACATACCAGCATAGATGACTGGGGGCGTGTGATCCAGCCGATTAAACACAAATGTCTCCAGAAGATTGTTCGTCGAGTGTTCCGCCGCCGCGGCCACTATGAGGTCGACGTCCTCAAACTTAGATTTGAAGCGCTCAGTGTCTTCCCCAGTCTCTAACTCGAACTTCGAGTCTACAGCGTCGATCGAGACGTTCGGGAGACGGTTCTTGATATGGGATTTCACTGCATTAACTTTTTTTCGACCCAGCGCATCCATCCCACAAATATGCCTGACGATGTTGTGAGTCTCATAGAGGTCGTCATCAACGAGTACCAGGTTTTCAACGCCAGATTTAGCGAGATATTCCGCGATGAGCGCGCCACCAGAACCTACACCGACGACGGCGACTTTTTTGTCTCGGAGCCTTCCAAGTGGAGTCGGTCCATCCTCGATGCGGATCATCAACCGATCATCGATATCGACCGATTCAACCACTAATTGCTTGCTATCGCCATTGATCCAACGCTTGCTCGTAAAGCCATTTGTATCACAAGTTACCAATATATGAGGGTGGGCGAACGACTCTGGAGTGTTCTCGATGGGATACTCCGCCGGAACGTCGTCAAATTTGTCGATACTCTCATCTGACAAGTAAATTCCGATGAGATTATCGTGGGACTCGCTACTATGAATTTTTGCTTCTTCACCGATATCTGCCGTTCCAGTCACTTGCCAAATGGAGTGATCATCTCGACTATGGCCGGTCAGTAGCTTTGCGCTGTCGGTTTCCTGAAGCGTTTTTTTGACACCTGGGAACAATATCGTCCCCGGGTCATCGCGATCCCGATTTACTCCGATCATCACTCCCCACCTCCTCGAGTTGCCAGTAGTTGACCAACGGACTGTGCAAGGAAGTCGTGTGCATCGGTCTCTAACATAGTTTGAAGCTGGTTACGGAACTCTCGGGGACTTGCGCTTAATTTTGTGCTGGATTCCTGCATGACGGTCGCTTGGAACGTCTGGTCACGCGATTTCACATCGACGAAGATCTCACCCTCCGGATACTCCCCTGGGATAGAGATGCTCAGAAACGCCGAAAGCAGGCCAGTCGGTTCTGAGTCGTCAACCGAGTGACCCGCAGTTAGTGAGAGCGTCTTCGTGATTTCATCCTTTGCCTGCTCAATTTTGGAGCCTGCTTCGTCTTCTTGGCTTTCGAGCCTGATTTCAACGGGAAGCAGCAAAATCGTCTCTGGATCTTCTCCCGGATTCTGGTAGACGGTCCCGACCCCATTCTCGTCGACTTGATCAACCTGATTAATTATTTCAGTTGATAAATCCAAAACGTCGGAAGAGAGGCCCTCGTTGAGTTCCAACGAGTTGAGGTCACTCTTGACTCTGTCTAAAAGGCCGTCATCGGATTCCGATTTGGCATCCTCATCAACAGTACGTTCTGGAGGGTGTTCGATAGTTTTGATACCCGTGACACTATGAATCGTATATTCGAACGAACCGTCGTGCTTGCGTTCGTAGAGCTCTATGTAGGTGTCGTAGCTTGGATCTCGAGGACTGCCGTCACGGTCTTGAATAACCGCAATCAGGTAGTCACGGTCTGGGTTCTGCTTGAAGAATTTCGTGACCTGCTTATGATCGCCTGAACTCGGCCCCCCGTATCCCAAGTGGGAGTGCCAGTTGCCGAGATACGTATACGGAGGGATGTATTCATCGACCACCTCGTTCATGAACCCATCGTCGATAGAAAAGTACGCGGATTGGTGAATACCCTGGTCATCGGGGACATTCACAACTCGTTCAACCTGTACGTTGACGACTTTCCCGTCTTCTTTTTCGAAGGCGCCGAATAGCATACCTCCCACCTCCGTCTTCGGTCGTTCGGCGGCCCGACTCTCCATCGCCGTATAGACCTCCTCACTGAGGTGGAAATCGCCTTGATACGGTTGTTTGTCTGACCCACTGAGATAACCGACCATGATGGCATAAAATGTAATCTATTGAATAATAAATCTTTCCCAGGAATCGTTAACCCGTAAAAAAGAACTTCAGACGCGTTTAGTAGTGGTCGCCGACCGGATTGACCTTTTCGCCGTAGGCATCCTTGTCAGCCTCGTCCTTGTCTTCGGTGTCCAGTTGGGTTTCTGGTCGTGGCATTACATATCTATGTTATCATGATCCTTAATAAATCTGTGGGTGGGTTGTTACTTTCTTAGATCGTAACAAAAGCCGGTATAAGTACATAATAAGTATGAATACAAGAGAATTGGTGACTTGGAGTGAGACAAATCTCGGGCAGCGTAACCACTTTGATAGTCGACCAGGTAAGAATATACTATGCCCACAATAGATGTTGACCAGGAAATCAGAGAGCTGCGTGGTCACTTTCCAAACGTCTCACGGAGTGATTTCTACGAGTTAGATAACGGCAATATCGGCGTTGTGTTGGAGATCTCGACCAGCGGTCAGTATTCTCTTGGTACGTTTGAGGTGCTATTGGAGTTCCCGCCAGGCTATTCCGACGTACCGCCCAACGCCTGGGTCAACAGCCCCGATGTGGATGAGGACTGCGGGCATATCTATCACACTGTAAATGGTCAAGCAAAGATCTGCTTTACTGCTAATAAAAAATGGGATACCCAATACACGAGTTATGACGCAGCAGCGATGGTCAAATCCTGGATTTTCGCGTATTGTCAGTGGGAATACACCGGTGACTGGGGTTGGAACGAAGCCGGCTTCATCGACTACTTGATCAATACCTGAGTTAGAAGAATGGCAAGGCGAATAACAGTTAGAACGGGAGGAGATCGAAAACGCTGCTATCGGGGTTTCCGTGTGGCTTTTCGTCCCAGTCCCACGTCCCATGCTTGAGCCAGTTGCAGTACGCAAAAACCCAGGTCTGAATCATAACCGCCGCATCGTAACTCGTCAAGTCGGGTCGCCAGTCATCCGGGTCAATAAAACAGATCATTACATTCCCGTATTCGCCTTTCCCCCAGACGTGAGGGCTATCAGGATGGATATTCGGGCTTTGGACCCAAGCCTTGGGCGGCAAGTCAGGGTATGATGGGGTGTATTCGATGAGGACATCAAACGCTTCCTGATGTTGAAGAGGGTCGTAACTGACCTCCACGCCTACATTACTGTTGTCAAGTTTGTAGAAGTCTGATCGAGAGATGTTCGGGAATACGCCTTGAAGTTGAGTGACTTCCTCCTCCACGTTGATGTGTGTCTGTGACATTGATCGTCACTGAAATCCAAACGCTAAATTGACATATATCTTGCGCCAGTGAGCACGAGTCGGTGATTATTGGTTCGCTCTTGCGTAGCACTTTATTGATTTCACAGCGTAGCTCTGATAACGTGTTTGAGCAATTCTCTTCCCGGTTTCCGCAGTAGTTTTCGTCGAAGCTGGAACGCTCGGAGATACTGTGTGAGCTTATCTTTTGAGACGCCTCGATGAGGCGAGAGCCACGGTCGTAGCAGCGATCCGTGGCTCTCGCAGGTATTGACGTGGACATCTTCATCCGCGTATTCGCCGTCGCCGTGCGTGCCCGGTCGTGGTACCGAGAATTCCGTAAGATTGTCCTGATGTGTTCGATATACAACATCAAACGAGCCGTTCCCACTCGAATTAACTCACGTATGGAGATTCACCAGAGCACACAGAATATAAGTTGTAGTAGTGTACCTGGTTCACTATGGCCAGAAGGGTCGTGTTTAGTTAAGGTTGAAAAGTGAGGCGGGCTGATTTTCAGCTGGTTAATGGCGAAAATCACCCGCATCAGTGGTTGTAGCGACTGGATCGAATTAGACTTTGTGGAGCGAGAACGGACACCGCGTCGTCTGATGAAGTTGGGTATTCGGCTTCATCTGGCTGGTCTATCGCTTTCGAATACCATTAAAGAACTTGATATGTTCGGTGTCGAACGCTCTCGAAAAGCGGTTCATGATTGGTGCAGAAAGCCGATCTACAGCCATCCAGTAACGCGAGCCCGGATCACATTGCGATCGACGAAACCGTGATCCGAATCAACGGCCAGCAGTTCTGGCTGTACGCTGTCCTCAGAGATCTGTGGTTCTGATATATTGCACAAGAACTGCGTTCTTGTGAATGCAGTCGATCCAGACCAATGCTTGCAAATGAGGTTGTTTACGACCGCAACAACCGCATTGATACAGCGGTTTTTGCAGGAACTTCGGGAGAAACACGACGTTGAAACCGCTGTGTTTCTCGTTGATCATGCCCAGCATCTAGCGACAGCACTCCGCCGAACTGGGCTCCGATTTCAGACTGTTCGTCACGGAAATCGGAATGCTGTCGAACGTATATTCCAAGAAATAAAACGACGTATCTCCTCGTTTAGCAATAGTTTCAGCCATGTGCAGCCGATGACGGCAGAAGCGTGGCTGCAAGCCTTCGCCGTCTGGTTGAACTCGCTAAACTAAACACGATGGTTACCTGGCGGGCGATTTTTTACTTCAGAGTTACAGGGAGAGAACATGGGCATCGATTTAGAACCTACCTCGATAGAGGGAGTGTATCTCGTCCATACACCCGTCCATGGGGATGGTCGAGGGTATTTACAGGAGATACATCAGACTGAGGAGCTTTCAGAATACATCTCAGGAGGGGCGTTCAAGCGCAGCTTCTACTCGTCTTCGAAAAACAACGTTCTCCGGGGCCTTCATATTCAGGAACAACCGTGTTGGCAATCAAAACTCGTGACGTGTCTCTCAGGGAAGGTCTTCGACGTGGCGGTTGACCTCCGGGAACACTCCGATTCGTATGGACAAGCGGTTACCGCTACGCTATCGGGCACTGGGACGAAATCACTGCTGATCCCACGGGGCTTCGCACATGGGTTCGTTTCGCTATCGGATGATACATTGATCCACTACTTGTCCGACAACGATTACGCACCCACTCACGAGACGGGGGTTCACTGGGCGAGTAGTGGGCTTAACATCGACTGGCCAGTCGATAACCCAATAGTTTCGGAGAAGGATTCGAAGCTCCCTACGTTCACCGAGTATTCCGAAACGGTCAACCAACAAGACGGGGCGCACCAAGAGACGGACCAAACAGCGGCGTCTGTTCCACCTGTAGATGGAGATACTGACTATCGGGTATTGTACGCGAAGGCTCGGTATGGTCAGCGTGAGCGAAAGCGTGTCAACGACGTTCTCGACGATCCGACAGCCCTCATTCGAGGAGGGTACACACGAGAGTTTGAATCTCGGGTCGCGGATCGATTCGGTAAGGAACACGGAGTGATGGTGAACTCGGGATCCTCGGCGAACCTCCTCGCGCTCGAACTTCTCGACTTGCCACCCGGGAGTGAAGTAATCACGCCGATGCTGACCTTCTCGACGACGGTCGCGCCACTGCTACAGTTAGACCTCGTCCCTCGATTCGTCGATATTCGTCGCCACGACTTCCAGATTGACATCGAACGGGTCGAGCAAACGATCACTCCTGATACGGAAGCGATACTCGTTCCGTCCCTCATCGGGCTATTACCGAATTATGAGGCACTGTCAGAGATAGCGACCGAGCACGACTTACATCTCGTTGAGGACTCCGCAGACACGATCGGTGCCAAGTGGAACGGGAAGCGGACGGGTGAATACACCAATCTCACGACGACGAGTTTCTACGCGTCTCACGTTATCACGGGCTTCGGTGGGGGAGGCATGGTCTGCATGGACGACGACAATATGTACGAGCGGGCGTTGAAATTCCGTGGGTGGGGCCGTCGCGCGGAAGCGAACCAGACGGACGACATTGAGGATCGCTTGGACTTCGACATTGGGGGGATTCCATATGATGAAAAGTTCGTCTTCGATGAAATAGGGTACAATTTTCTGCCGCTCGAAGCGAGCGCGGCCTTTGGGACGGCGCAACTGGAGCGCTTGGATACCTTTAGTACTCGCCGAAAGCAGAATTATCGACAGTTGAGCGACACTATCGAGGAATTCGATCACCTTGAGACGGCCTCAATCCGGGAAGAAGCGAATACTTGTCCGCTCGCGTTCCCACTGACGGTCCCCGAAACGGCGCCATTTGACCGACGAGATATGGTGACACACTTGGAAGGGAACGAAATCCAAACGCGATCACTCTGGTCGGGAATGATCACCGAGCAACCCGGATTTGAGGGGATCAACTGTCAACTTCCGGATGAACCGTACGAGCAAACGGCTGACGTTATGCGCAACTCTTTTGTCGTTGGTTGTCATCAAGGCATGGATCCCCGAGACATCGCCTACGTCGTAAACATGATAGAGAGGTTCTTGCAACAGTATGAGTAAGCGGATCTTAGTCATCGGCGGGAGTGGTCAAATCGGTGGTGCGGTAGTTCGTCGGGTTGATGACGCGGACCATACTGTGGGGTTTACGTATCATACGACCAAATCCCAAATTGGTGATTTGACCCACTACCAGCTTGATATACGTGATCGGGTTCGAACGATCGAGGTCATTACAGAAATGGAGCCGAACGTCATTGTCCACGCAGCAGCCGCAACGGACGTCGACCGGTGTGAAACGGACACGAAACTCGCACGGGCGGTCAATCTCGACGGGACAAAGCACGTGGTAGAGGCGTGCGAGAGAGTCGATGCACATCTGATTACTCTTTCAACAGCATACGTATTCGGGGGGGAAACCGGTCCCTACAACGTGTCAGATGCCAGATGCCCGGTCAACACGTATGGCCAAAGCAAGGCTGCGTCGGAACGAATAGTTTTATCGAGTGATCTCCGAACAACGATCCTCAGAACCGACCAGCCGTACGGTGGATGGCATGACGCTCCAAGCTCCGATTTTGTCAGTTGGGTTCTGAACAATCTCGAACGGAACGCTCAATTGAACGTCTACGACGACTGGTGGGGTGCCCCGACGCACGTTCACGACATTTCGGAAGCAATCCAGCGCATCGCGACGAATCACCATCTCGGTATCTTTCATTGTGTGGGTTCGACATACTTGAGTCGGTTTGCATGGGCGAAACAGGTCGCAACCGCGTTCGGCTACGATCCAGCGTCGATAACATCGGTTCCGTCGAACCGTGGCGATCATCCCGCGAAACGGCCGGAATCGGAACTCGTGACTGAGGACTCCAACAGTCGTCTGGGAATCGATCCAATATCGAGCGTACAAGGGCTCAGCGTACTCAAGAACGAGAGTGACACCGAGGGAGTCTCAACGGGTCCTCCCTGAACATGACTAACGAGATACTCATGGAGTTCCGTAATCAACGATTCGGTAGCCAGATCCACTGGTTCCAACACGATTCAGGGTAAATAAATGGCACCTGAAAATCCAGAAGCTCACGACCGATTCGATTTGGCGGCGCTTGCTAATCATGTGCTCGAAACATACGATCATTGGAATCCAGAGGCCGTCTTATTAATCGGTAGTGGCGCACGATCGACCGCGCGAGAGGTAAATGACATAGATGTCTGCATATTAGGCAACTTGGATCGCACTCGAACGGCCAGCAGCGATTTTGATGGGTGGCCTATGCACGTCGTCGGACTCAGTGCCGAGGACGTAGCCGGACTCTTAGCTCGCCCGCACCTGCTCCATTGGGAGTTCACCAGACTCTACATCAGCGAGTGGATCATGGACGGACTCATCTGCCACGATCCGGACGGTGTCGCCTCTGAACTCCGCAGTATCGCCCGTGACTGGTTCGAGTCGGAAGATCTCGATCGGTTTGTCCGCGGGAAACTATCATACGCTCAGATGACACTCGATTACATCGACAGCGGCGAGATACCACCGGGTCTCCCGAGCTATTTAGCAGCCGCCCGCGTCGTCATACATCTATTCGACACGAACCTTCTAATCAACGGATCATTGTATACCGGTGAGAAGCATATCGGCAGGCGGTGGTCCCAACTGAATCTGGATTTGCGGACGTACGCAGAGGTCGAAACGGCGTTCGAGCTTGGGAGACTGGACGACGTGGTCAAGGCACTTCGAACCTTTCTTGATGGGACCAGAAGTCGATACGAGGACGAATTTCAACCCGGGAGTTCCTGGCGCGATTCAGAAGAATGAGGTAAGCACTCCCAGGGAGTTCGAGTTGGCAACGCTGATTGCCGGGCCCGCATCATTGCGAATATGAACGGTGTCGAAGCCGACAGCCTCGGCTGGCTCAATATCGGTGTCGTAATCATCACCCACGTACACGTGATCTGTCACCGATATTCGATTGGAAGCGATGTCGAATATCTGCTGATCGGGTTTCTTCACACCGACTTCGTGTGAGATGATGATCTGGTCGAAGCTCTCAAGCAGGCCGTGTCGGGAGAGCTTTTCGCGCTGGATCTCCCCTTTACCGTTTGCTATAATCCCTACCGGACCTCGGTCTTGCAACGCAGTGATCACTTTCACGACACCCTCAGGAATGTATGCTGCTTCCAGCTCTGCTTCCCAGTACCGACGAGCAGCCTCTGCTGGCTTGAATTCGTACTCGTACTCCTGATCTACTCGTTCAAACCCAGCTACGTAGGGGTTCTTATTTGATTCGTCCAGCGCGCCGTATAGCCCTCGGATGAACGTCCGACCGGCGCCAGCGGGGACCTCTCCCAGCATGGCAGCTTCGAGTAACGCCGAGCGCTCACGGTCGTATTGAACGATCGTTCCGTCAATATCGAACCAGATAGCTGGTCCCATCAGTCCTTCGTACACGACGAGAAGTGTTTAAAAACGCTCTGGTTCATTTCGTGTTTGGGAGTCATATCAGTTCATTCTCCCAGGTTTTGGGGGTTCGCTCGCTGTCAATCTCCAAGTCTAAGTGATAGTCGAACGGCCTTGGGCCCACCTCTTGTATCCAATCGACCATCCGTTCAAGCCCCTCTCGCAGCGAATAGCGTGTGTCGTAATCGAGGAGTCGACGCGCCTTGTTAGCCGAACAATTAGCTAACTCGACCTCTTGCGGTCGCTCCTCGACGTATATCGGGTCCAACTCGAAGTCGAGGATATCAGCAATCACCTCCGCAAGATGATTAATAGTGATGAACTCTTCGTCCGGGCCAATATTGATTACTTCGCCCGTAACGTCCCACGTAGCCATCTTCACCAGCGGCCGAACGTCATCCTGAATGAATGAGAAGCACCGTTTCTGCATCCCGTCACCATAAATAATCGGTTGCTCCCCTCTGAGCATTCGATTGATGAATATCGCGGCCACATTCCGGAACGGGTCATCGAACCGCTGTCGCGGACCGATAATATTGTGTGGAACCGCGATATTGTATTCGAATTCATGGGCGTCAGCCATGACCTTCGTCATCCGTTCGCCAGCGACTTTACTAACGGCGTAGGGGTCCTGCGGAGCAGGGGCCATCTCTTCGGTGAACGGAACGTCGTTCTCACCGTATCTGGACATGCTAGAGCAGTATACGAAGCGACGAACGTCGTTATTGACAGCAGCCGTCAACGTGGCAGTCGTGGCAGTGGCAATGCTTTCAGAGATTTGCGTCGGGGCGAACACGCTCAGCCCCTCATACGGTAGTGCCGCAGTATGATAGACGATGTCAGCGTCAGACATCGCTTGAGTCATCGCTTCGTGGTTCCTACAATCGACTGGATGAAAATCAATGTCAGTGGAAACGTTCCGTTCGTACCCAGACACCAGCGAATCGTTCCCTGCAACTTCGTATCCTTTCTCGCAGAACGCGTCTACAAGATGACTCCCCAAGAACCCGCCGACGCCCGTTATGAACACCCGATCAGTCATGAATAAGCGCTGGCCGAAGTCACGTCCGGAGAACACCCGTTTTGCCACCGTCCACACCATCCAGACGAAGCGAGAGTTGACTTGTCACTGTACTAAATGGCTGGCTGGGACATACAAAAAATTATGGGTACATGAAAACATCACACAGTAGGATGACAGTGATCGCTGGAATGACGGTGGGGAAAAACCGACGAGGAAGACCGATCCAGGACGGGGGTGCAGCGATAGCTGAGGACGGGGAGATCACCGTCGCTATCTCCGAAGAACGACTCAATCGTGAGAAGTACTCGCCGGGATTCACGTCGGCGTTGGACTACTGTCTCGAAACCGCAGGATTGGACGTGACGGATATCGACGACTTCGTTTTCAGCAACTGCTTAGGATATCCCCTCACACCCGCGCTCCTGGAAGCGCATCTTGAAGAAACGGGTCTTGATATTCCGGAATCAAAACGAGTTATTTGTGACTCCCACCATCTCTCCCACGCTGCCAGCGCGTTCTTCACCTCCCCTTTCAGTGAAGCCCTCGTCTTCAGTATCGATAACACGGGAAACGTCCTCCGGGGTGATTACGGGCGACATCACCTCAACGGCGTCGAGCGGACCTCCATCTTCTACGGTGAGGACACGGAGATTGAGCTGGAAGCACGGTATCACGACGAATGTAGCGAATTGGGGATCGGGGCGGTATACAAGTATGTCACCCTCTATCTGGGATTCACGTCGTATAAGGATGCTGGGAAGGTGATGGGCCTTGCGGCGTATGGTGACGGCAAACTCGGCGATTACCGGCTGTTTGATGACGATTGGAATGCTCTAATCGAAAGCAACCCCTATGACAGACCTGCTGCGGTTCGCCAGTGTTTCATCGAGCAAGGATTCGATCCAGGCCCACGGAAGCAGGATATAAAGACCCCTACTTCACTTCAAAAGGAGATTGCCTGGCTCCTCCAACGGGAACTCGAACGCGTCTTGATTGAGATGGTCGAACATCACGTTGAACGAACGGGCTGTACCACGCTTTGCTATGCAGGGGGCGTTGCACTGAACTGTGTCGCCAACACGAAGCTGCTCACTGAGACACCGCTGGAGCGGTTACACATCCCACCTGCGCCAGGTGATTACGGACAGTGTATTGGAAACGCCCTTTATTGGTATCACATTCAAGAGGGAAATCGTGATCGAACTCCTCTTTCCGACACGTACTTGGGGCAATCATATTCCATCGAGAGAATCGAATCGGCATTGAATCAGGCACCGAACGACATCGCGTATCGACGCGTGGACTCCGTTGAGCGGTTCGTAGCGGAAGCGCTCGCGGACGGCGCGATCGTCGGCCACTTCAACGGAAGTGGCGAGTTCGGGCCAAGAGCGCTCGGAAATCGGAGCATCCTCGCAGACCCCAGACACGAAGAGACCCGTGACTATGTAAACAAATCTGTGAAGTTCCGAGAATCGTATCGGCCGTTCGCTCCCGCAATTTTGAGAGAACGATACGGGGAGTACTTCGAGGGAGATCCTCGTTCCCCATCGGAGTATATGCTTCTGGCACGGACCGTGAAAGCCGATAAGCGCACGGAAATCCCAGCCGTCGTCCACGCGAACGAAACGGCCCGGTTACAGACCGTCACAGCCGACAAAAACCCACGTTTCCATGCGATCATCTCGGAGTTTGACCAAATAACTGGAACACCACTGGTATTGAACACCTCGTTCAACCTTTCCGGCGAGCCCATCATAGAGACTCCCTCGGATGCGATTTCGACATTCAGGCGATCCGGTCTGGACTACCTCGTGCTTGACCAGTATCTCGTCAAAGAAGATCGCTGAATTGTGCAGCCAATCACGATGCTTCATCCAGCAACTCGTGACCGATGTTGTTGATTAATCGAGGGCACTTATCTCGTTTATTTGTAGGTAACAAAACGACTACGTAGACCCGATTTGTATACCTGTTCCACAGAATGGCAAATACGCGAGTCACAGTACTGATCCTGACGTACAACGACGAATCTCAGATCAAGCCCTGTCTGGACTCGATTCTGGCCCAAACCTACGATAATTACGATGTTATCGTCGGTGACAATGCGTCGACCGATTCGACGCTCGAGGTTCTACAGCAGTATGAGCGAGAACACGAGAACCTCAAGGTCCTCGAATTCGAGGAAAACACTGGCTTCTGTGAGGGGAACAACCGACTGTACGAACACGTCGACACGCCGCTCGTCTCGTTTGTGAACTCCGACGTGATCGTCAAGCAAGACTGGTTAGAGACGCTCGTGTCCGAGGTCACTGCATCAGAGGAGCTGGCGGTCGCCGTCCCAGACCTCGTCGAGTACGACGAGTACCCAGAGGAGGTCGGTGGCGGACGGCCCGTCTTCTTCTCTCCCGAATATACGCACCTCGTGTTCGGAGCGCCGAACGAGGATCCGGTTCGAACGAACTTCGCTGCATTCACCGCGTGTGTCGCCGAGACCGAAGCGATCGACGAACTGGACTACCTCCTTGACGAGCGGCTCTGGATGTACTGTGACGATCTGGATTTCTCGATCCGGTTGTACAGCAAAGGCTACGAGTTCGTGTACGTCCCCGACTCGGTCGTCTTCCACCCACTCCAGAACGTCTCGCTACTCACGGCATACCAGACGATGCGCAACATCCATCCGGTAATGTACAAGAATTTTGGAGCGCAGTACTATTTCGACCGACTGGACAATATTCTGTTTCACAATATCAAGCTTGTCCATCACTTCTCGCGTGTTCACAAAGAAGATGGACCCGAACTGGGAGAGACCCTCCAGCAGCTCGGTGAGGCGTGGGTAGACGGATTGGGGATGCTGTCTGAATTCGAGGGGAGTGTCCTCTCCGAAGCAGAACGCGAACGGGTCATGAATCCCCCAGCGCAGGCCACTCCCTCGCTGGACGAGATCGTGGGGAACTTTGAAGAACGGATACTGCTCCACGGTTGACCACTGCGCGGCGACAGGTAGACATCACTACCGGTCAACTGGTGGCCCGCCTTCGTCGCATCATTTTTTATGTCGGGAGAGCAATCACAGGACATGACTACCGTATCTTGTCCATATTGTGATACTGAACGGGTGGTTGACTTGTCGAGTCGCCCGGAACACACCGCCGTCCAGGCAGCTGACTCGATAGAGCATCCATCAAAGGCAACCCTCTGCGAAAACGGCCACATCTTTTATATAATTTTCTGAGACGGGCGGTCCAAAACAATATTACGATCCGGCTACAGCGTAGTAGCATGAGCAGCATACTGGTCGTCGGTGACGGTCCAGCTGGACTCAGTGCGGCTCTCCTGCTCGCAAAAAAAGGAGAAAAAGCTCACGTATTCGGCAAAGATACGACAAAAATGCACCAAGCGTACCTGTACAACTATCCAGGGGTCAAGCAGCTCGACGGGACGGAGTTTATCGAGACAGCACGCGAGCAGTGTCGGTATTTCGGTGCCAAACTCCACGATAAAAAGATCACCGGTTTTGAACGCGACGGAGACGGCTTCGCAGTCAGTAGCGAAGACGACGACCGGTACAGCGGCGACTACTTAATCATCGCCACGGGTCACTTTATGCGTAAGCATCCATCAGATCTGGGCGTCGAAGCTGACGATAGCGGTCGAATCCTCATTGACGACCACGCACGGACCAACGTAAACGGCGTGTATGCGGCAGGCGTCGCAACGCGGACACAAAAGATACAGGTGGCCGTCTCAGTGGGTCAGGGGACGGCTGCCGCCCTCGACATAATCGACGAAGAGCAAGACGGGATGGCTCACGACTTCGACACGCGGGCGAATGCACACTTACACGAGTCATCATAAACGATGGATGTCGTCTGGATGATATTGGACTCGGTGTCGGCGACTGCCACTCCTTTTTGCGACGACAGCGTCGATACTATGCCACACCTCTCGTCTCTTGCGGCCGACCACGGGACGGTGTTCACGAACGCATATGCACCGGGTCCCGCGAGTCCGTCGTCACACGGATCGATGTTCACGAACAAACGTCCGTCGACGACAGGGATGCACGAAGCGTTTCCGTACTATGATGGGGAATATCCCCTCCTCCCGGACGTTCTCGAGAACAAGAATTCCTTCCTCATTTCCGCAAATCCGTTCATTTTCAACGGATTGGACGCCGGATTTGACGAAACCGATGATCTTCTCTCCAACCAATACATGCTTTTCGAAGCTGGTGCCGACCCCCATACCTACACACAACGGCACAATGAACAGATTGCAGGTCGGGAATGGCTGCGGTTCGCTGCCCAGAGCGACGCTCCATTCCGGTCGCTTATAAATGGGCTCTCGTACCGGTTGGTGAAACGTCGACGGGGCTCAGTGAATCCACAAGGCGGGGCAAACGACGAGGAACCGTACCAGTACGCGACAACCATGAACAACCGGATTCGGGCTTTCCGAGAGCGGTCCTCGCCAGGGCGCTTTATCGTCGCCAACTATATGGATGCTCATCCGCCGTTCGATGCGAGTGATGCGGCATTAGCCGAGTACGCGCCGGATACGCCCCGGGAGGACTTACCGACGGGCGTATCAGGACACCGTATTATCCGATCTGGCGCGGAGAGTGAGGGGCAGGTAGCCCACCTGACTAGACGTCTCTACCATGCAGTCCTGTGGGATCTAGACCGTAAAATCGCGCCGCTGATCGAAGAATTGATTCAGGGAGGGAACACGGTGATTCTCACGGCAGATCACGGGAACTGGATCGGACAGCCACTCTCGCTCGCCCCCAAGCTCCTCCACGTCCCGTTAGTCGTGTTTCACCGGGGACAGTCCGGACAGACCGTCCCTTACACGGTCAACACGCGACACCTGCCCACGACGACGATGGACGTATTTGACGAACCAGACCCGTTTGATGGCGAATCACTACTCCAAGTGGACGACGATAGGCTCTCGATTTCGGAGTCGATCCACCCTACCGGGAGTCGTATCCCCGTCGCGGTGCACGGTGACTCGGACCTCACACTGCAGCGAGACATCGCCGCGATCAGGGGTGATGCACGCGTCGACTATATGGATGGAACGATACACCGACGATGCGGGTCAGACGACACCAAAACGGAATTGAGGAAGGAACTCATGCATCTCAACCAACAGCGCGTGAAATCGGGATCCGATCATCTCACGTACGACGAGGTAGTCCATCAACGACTGACTCACCTCGGATACAAATGAAGGGCGCCGGTGTTAGTGATAGCCATTGCTATCAAGACATACCGTTGGCGAGCTTCTCGACTTCTGACCGCTGTTCGTGAAGTCTCTGACTGAGCCGATCCAAGCGGTCGGCCGCCGTCCGCACGATCTTATGCTTGTACGGCTCCTCGGTCAATAGTCTCTCGAGCTTCCTCACGACGGTTTCTGTGTCGAACGGATCACAGGCGAGGTCGGGCCAACAGTACATTTGCATGTCCGTTCGACCGTTGCCGATAACCGAAACGCCGAGTGCCGCGGCCTCTGCTGAGATGCGTCCCGCCACCGCCCGGACCGTTGGCTGCAAGATTACAGTCGTCTCAGCCAGCCGTTTGTAGAACTCTTCGCCGTGGAGGAAGTCGATAATTTCCAGTTCCGGGTATCGGTCGACGAATGGTTGATATTGTCCTTGCTTGTACGACCGCACTCCGAGAATGTATGGCTGCAAGTCGGGATGCGAGTCTCGAATCGTTCCGTAGGCGGCGAGGCTCGAGACGATGTTATCGAAGTCGTAGTTCCAGTGATTAATCCCCAGACAGATTGATTCACGTTCAGCAATCCCGCGCCCGACGTCCCGTATGCGCTCGACCATTTCCGGCGTGATCGGGTGATGGAGCTGTGCTACGTTGTCAACGATCGGCTTGGTCCAGGCAGTCATCGAGTCGGTATACGAGACGAAGCCATCGAGCGCCTGGTACCCTTTGAGGGTAGCTGCCTGTAGTCCTGGTGATGCGTACTGAATCTCTTGGAGCGAGTCTTCGTGAATCCCAATGAGTGTAGTCTCCGGAAACTCGGTCGCTACGTACTCGATATACCGTAGATAGATCCAATGGGTACTCACGAGAACAGTGTCGTAGTCTGCTATATCTTCGGTTTCTCCATCTGGTCGGGCAAGTTTTGAGGTGAACGACGACGGAGGACAGTAGACCTCTTCGCGAAGCACGTCGCCACAAAGTGGACTCTCCGGCGAGACGTGAAGGGTCTCCTCGAAGCGGTCGACAAACTCCTCGAACAACAGGCTGCCGTCCTCAAGAACCGGCTCAGCCATTGGACTGTCGAATACGTTACGCCAGACGCTGTTGTCGTACCGGAACGGCGCAGCCGTTTCGCCGTGGTATACGACCAGAGTGTCGCCGGTCGTCATACCTCAACCACCTCACCGGTAGCCGCTTCCACCGACTCTATCGCCTGTCCGACAATATCCTTTATCCAAATGTACTGGTACGTTGCGACACGTCCGAGATTGTACAGGTCATCGAGAGCGTTCAATTGTTCGCTGATGGATTTGAACCGATCGATCTCCTCTCGAACCGGCAGTGGATACGCTCTCGGAGCCCGCCGGACCTGGACTTCGTGGACCGTCGATTCGATGCCCTGCTCGGTCAGGAATTCTCGAACGTAGGCCTCGTAATCAGCCGAGTCCCACGAGTAGATGTCCTCGTCCCTGAAGCACGGGAACTCGAACGTGAGGATGTACTCGTCCGTGGCCAATCCTTGTTCAGTAAACCCGTAATCAGTAACTCGAGTGAACTCATAATCGCGAGGAAAGTAGCCCCAGTCAACGTGGTCAGGGAATAGGTTTGATGACGCTGCCAGCCGTACGCCGACGATGACCATGCTGCGGTATTCCAGTTCTTTACCGGTGTTCCCAACTATGGATGGGTCGATCGTATTGACGAACTTGTCCGCTCTGAGACGGTCTCCCGAGGCGGTACGGACCGCGTCTACGGCTCCGACAGAAGTATCTAGTCCAGTCACGGTCGCGTGTTTGATGGTACAGTCCGCGACCATTTCGTTCAATATCGTTTCGTAGTTTCGCGACGGGTACGCGGCCGCGGACCCCGAGAAGAACGACTGTTCCGTCTCCGGAAAGTTCATTTTAAAATCGAACCAGTCTCCAGTCACACGTCCGGGACTGACTCCCCAGTGCTTCTCCGTATAGGGTCCAAAGTATCGTTCGTAGAGCGTGTTGCCTACCCTCGGCTTCACGTACTCCTCGAAGGTGTTTGCATCATCAGGGACGGAATTTTCCTCTCGTTCAGCTACTATGCGCTCGGCGTCGTCCCACCGGGTGATATTCGCTTCACTCACCGGATAATCGTGGGGGTCGCTGAGATCACCGGTCGGGTAGGTTTTCGCGTAGAAGTTCCTCTGGGTCAGCGTGGTGAACCGCTCGAACAGCCTGGCCACCTCCGATTCGGTATCAGGGTCATAAAAGAGGATGTGAGGCGCTGAATCGCAATACGTGCCGTCCGAGAATTCGATGTCTCTGAGCAGCCCACCGATCGCGTCCCGCTCCACGATCGTGACGTCACGCCCTAACTGCGTTAAAAGATACCCAGTTACACACCCGGCGACACCTCCACCGATGACGAGGTACTCGTCAGTTTCATCGATCATGCCCGTAAGTAACCGAGTTTACCGTGATATAATAAACTTGTCACCAATACCCAACACCACATCCTCCCCTTCTACCGATTACTGACATCCACCAACGACTGACGACCTGGGGTTTCTTTACAATCCCGCAGATATCGTTTTAGAAGCGACCCTCAAGCCGGATACTCGATTCCCGATTCGGTCATCACTCACGGGGGCAGCAGCAAAGGACATTCAACAATCTTATTCCGATTAGTGCCCTAATAAGCATTATTACCGAGAGGTGCTCTACACCAACTGATGGCGAGTAGTGACGCTTTGAGTCAGCCACTTTACAACCTCGGCGGACGAGTGAAGCAGGCGCTGACCCACCGTGCACTGACTGGTCGGCTCATTTTTGAGTGGAGCACGCGGTTACGGCATACTATTAATAGCCTGCATTACGATGCGATGCCGGACCCATATGCGCCGATCACTGTCGATCCCTCCACTATCGATACGTTCAACGTATGTTTGGATGACGAGCTCGGGTTGGGCCAAGTCGTATCAGGGGAGTGGGACCTAGTCGGACAAGCGCCACTCAAGGAAATTTACATCTACGCGGGTATGTATCAACGATTCGAGGAGGGGCGGTCTTGGATGGACACCGATTACGTTGACTTTGCAAGAAAACAACTCGACGAGAACGAGTCGTGGGGTGGGTATGACGACATCAACCAGTTCATCGACATACGATGTGCGTACGTCGACGAATTATACGAACGAATCAAAACGAACGGATATCAGCCAAATGAAGACCGGTCTCACGACGTTCCCGAACTGTCGGTGAAAGCGACCCGAGCGTCCCATATTCACGAGCTGGAACCGCTAGTCGTAATCGGTAGAGACGGTACGATCCATTTACGTGACGGATTCCATCGAGTCAGTATCGCGAAACTACTCGATATCCCTGAGATTCCCGTCCTCGTGCTCGGGCGGCACACCCTCTGGCAGTACCGGCGAGAACGATACCTCTATTTACACCGTGATGAGACAGTTATTGAGCAATCGGACGCAACGCACACTCACCCGGATTTAAGTGGTATACAACGCAGGAGTGAATAGTCAGGAAGCATCTGTGGCAACTAGCTGTTCGACGGTTTCTTCGAGTCCCTCCTCAAAGCTCCACGTCGGCTCCCAGCCGAGCTCTTCGATTCGTGTCGTCTCTAACGCGTACCGACGGTCGTGACCGGGCCGGTCGGAGACGAATTCGGCCAACTCTTCCTGAACGTCGAGCACATCTGTAATGGTTTCTGCGACTTCGACAGTCGTTCGCTCTTGGCCGCTTCCCACGTTATATGTGGTCCCTATCTCGCCTCGCTCGACGAGTAGGTGGAGGGCTCGACATAGGTCAGCGACGAACGTCCACTCACGACTATGCTGTCCGTCCCCGTATATCGGGAGTGAGTTTCCGTTCGCTGCACGAGTAATGAACTTCGGAATCAGTTTCTCTACGTGCTGATTCGGGCCAAACGCGTTCGACGGCCGAACGATTACGGTCGGAACGTCGTGCGTACGGTGATACGACTCCACTAGATGCTCTCCGCCGGCTTTCGTCGCTGCGTACGGATTCTCTGGGTTCAGCGGATCGGTCTCGGAGAACCGGCCGTCCAGAATTTCCCCGTACACCTCGTCCGTCGAGACGTGGACGAACCGAGCAATCCCGGTATCACGGGCCACCCGGAGCAGTATTTCCGTGCCGCCAACGTTGGTGTCGACGAACCGACTCGCCGTGTCGATCGACCGATCCACGTGAGTTTGAGCCGCGAGATGGATAACGGAATCCACGTTCGCTATCGTCTCTCGTACCAGAGATTCGTCACGAATATCTCCTTCGACAAACTCGTGCCGACGCTTGTCTGAGAACTGCTCCAACCGTGCCCGGTCGCCCGCGTACGTGAGTGCATCGTAGGAGACGATGTGATGGCTCGTCTCCTCGAGTAAGTGCTCGACCAGGTTTGACCCGATGAACCCCGCTGCGCCAGTCACAAGGATCTTCATTTATCTACCTGTTCGTGGACGGTCACGGTTTCGTTCACTGTTCACAGCCATACCGTTCGAGGTTCTGCAGTACGTGTCTCTGGTGGGGTTCCGGGAGGTCGTCAAACGCGTACGTTTCTGGACACCCTGGAGTTGGACACGACGTGATCCGATTTCTGGCGAGTACATTAGCTGCGATGATCCCGCCACAACGGTTACACTCGAGTGTGAATACATACATCTATAGTCTCACCTCTGCCTCGTCGCCGACTATTGCACCTCGTTCACGACAGTTTTCGTCTCCACCAACCAATTCCACGTCCTGCCCGATGAGACTCTTCGTGAGCGTTCGGTCCGTATTGATTACGGAACCCGACATGACGATGCTCTCTGCAATCTGGACCCCGACGATCGTTGTCTCCTCACCAACCGAGACGTAGGGTCCGATCGTTCCACCCTTGATGCGGGAATCCGGCCCGATCACGGTTGGAGAACGGATCTCCGTTGACGCCGAGACCGATGCGGACTCTGCCACCCGAATCATCGACTCAGCCGGGCATCTGCTACTGTATCGATCGAGAACGTGGTGATTCGCTCTGATCAGGTCACGCGGACGACCCGTGTCTTTCCACCAGCCATCGGCAGTCTGATGAAAGAACCCTGCTCCACCATGCAGCATCCGCTCAAGCATTTCAGTGATTTCCAGTTCGCCCCGACTCGACAACGACAACTCGGGGATCACTTCGAACACATCGGCGGTGAACCCATACACGCCCACGAGTGCCTTGGAGCTGGGGGGGTCGTCTGGTTTCTCTTCGAGTCCCTGGACTTCCCCTTCGTCGTCGAAGTCTGCGACACCGAATGACGTCGGATCCTCGACTTCATGGAGAAGAATGCCGGCCGAAGCAGTGCTCTCGACGAACTCATGCACGAACCGGTCGATACCGTTCCCGAGGAGGTTGTCGGAGAGATAGACGATGAAAGGTTCCTGCTCGACGAACTTTTCTGCACACGCGATGGCGTGCGCGATTCCCAGTGGGTTTCCCTGAACTATGTACGTGATATCCACCCCGAACTCCGAACCATCACCGAGATACGATTTGATTGCTTCGTTTCCGTGATTCCCTAAAACGACCCCGATGTCAGTGATACCTGCTGAGGCGAGATCCTCAATGACATGTCGGATGAGCGGACGGTTCGCAACACGAACCATTGATTTGGGCCGTGTGTGGGTCAACGGTCTGAGACGAGTTCCCTGGCCACCAGCCAGAACGAGACCTTTCATTAGTATTATGTACAATCAACTATTGTAATGCTCTTTTTTATACCTTTGGTTAGGTGAAAAAGTCGTAGTGCTCACATAAGGTTTTATACGAAACTAAACGATCTGAGCCAGCCGTCGGCGGTTTCTGCTTCGGCGTTGCTGAAGCAGTTTGAGAAACATATAGTTCGGCGTTTTATTTCTCTAAATACAAGCTTAATAACATCCCAATTCCGTGTTTATCGCATCTGAAATCGAAGCCATGGCATCGATACTCATCTTGTGATGAGTGCGATCCATCGACGGGAAACACTGCGTCGGAGACGTCGTGTTTCTCGGAGAGTTCCGTCAGAAACGACTGAGTGAGAACCCTCGTAGTCGTCGGTTCAAGCTTTGTGTGGGTAATTCGTTCGTCTCGGGATCGATGGCGGTATACGGTCAATATTGCTCATCATTGAGTTGGATCAAAATCTCGTCAACCGCGACGTGATCCGGACACCGACCTGATTCGGGCTGTAGATTGACTTTGTGAACCCAATTAGACGAGGTTGATTTGTATTTTGGATCAATTTAGGAGGCTAAATTCAGGACCGATAACTCAGGCGAGCAGATAGTCAAATGAGATGTAATATATAATAGCAATACTTTCGAGTTATTATGCTTACACAGAAGGTTGCGGACCAGTTTAGTGCTTTTGGGCAAATGGCTGCGAATGATACACGGGAAGATTATGCGAATCATTGGGATGAAGATTACGTGACCTGGAATTTTATTAAAAATTTTGAACAGCATGTGAATAATACTCCGATTCGAGATGGCTACCTTGCAACAGCACAAAAAGTTCCGGACAGTGGTGCGAATTCTGCAGAGAAAGAAGTGGGGGCTGATTTATTACTTGCAGTGGGTCTTGCTACGCAAGACGGCGTTGTCGGTTCAGGAGCAATGATACAAGCAAAGTGGCGTAGGCCGTGGAAAAATAATTCAAACGTTATTCAGATGGTTAGAGAATTAAAAGAAGATAGCGAAGATATGGTTTGCTACTCTCCTAGTTCATTTGGTGCTGTTTACAACGAAAACAATTTTCGGTTTTATCCTGCCGAGAGCCTAATTACAATAGATCCGTCTCGGTTTGGAATGCGAGGTGACTCCTTATCGCGTAATGTCGCGTATCGGGAAACACGCAGTTTTCTTCAACCTTTACTCAGAGGCTTCGGCGGGGATAGATGGATCTTTGAACACTTAGAAGACATTCTGAATACTAGTAACGGGAACCTCCCGGATCGAGGATTATACACCGACGGAGGAACTCCATCAGAAGTAGTTGAGATTGATGGTACTCAAGCCATGGTCCTATTGGTTATTGACGAAGAAGTAGACTATGATGTATCGGAAAAGTTGCCATTTGAAAACGAACAGCTCCTATCTGCACTTGGACTATAGAATCCTCTACGTTTTGTATGGCTATTCGCCATCTTGGTTGTTAAAGATTGACTTCACTATGGAGTGACTCAATGTAACGACTCCTCCCGAGATGGTAGGAGAACTCCCAAATCAGCGTTAGCTGTTAGATTTTGATGAGGCCAATCAGCTCTTACTTCCTCCGGTCTTGTTATTCTCAATATGCCATCAGAGTATTTGTGGAGGCCACATCTGTTCTTTCCATCAGAATATATTCCGATGATGTTGAATCACTGGCCTTGAAACATAGATCATACGCACTTTCAGTAAACTCCCGAGACAGGTTCGGGTTCAACTATGTTGCCTTTGATGTCATATATCCGCCATATTTCTTTGTCTGTTCGTTTTCGATGTGCGATCGCTCAGAACCTGAATCAACTCACACGCC